>ENA-OFCD01001388-OFCD01001388.1-metagenomes-genome-assembly--contig:-NODE-1388-length-12206-cov-4.160645_pt1 | contig 12206 bp, 13 predicted proteins | sample MGYA00153392_OFCD01 | MGnify analysis MGYA00153392 | reverse complement strand
AAAACACCCCTGTCATCTTCTCGGGAGATTCAGCCAATGCCGTGGGAACCGTCCCAGCACTTAATGCGAAGCCAGGAACCAGAGTCCTCGTCCTTCTATCTTTCGCCCACGCAGCTCCCGTCACAAAGAGCGCCCTAGTTCGCGAGAAGAGTGATTACTTTGCAACTGTTGGAGGAACTCCGACACCCATTGGAAGTAACCACTAAAAAATATTCACCAAGGATTAATCTTCGAATTTATAACCCAACCCACGTACCGTCTGAATAAAGACTGGATTGCCAGGATCCGCTTCTATCTTGCCGCGCAGGCGCTTTATATGTACATCGAGGGTCTTGGTATCCCCAAAGTAATCACTACCCCAGACGCGATCGATTAATTGAGAACGGGTAAGCACTCGTCCACTATTGCGCACCAAAAATTCCAGAAGTTCAAACTCTTTTAGTGGAAGTGCTTGTGGGGTGCCATTTACCGTTACTAAGTGCCTTTCAATATCGATACGAACCGGACCAGCCGCTAAGAGTCCATCTGTGGAAGTATCTTCATCACCATGACGGCGTAGGACCGCACGGATACGGGCGACAAGTTCGCGCGTTGAGTAAGGTTTTGTTACATAATCATCAGCACCCAGTTCTAAGCCCACAACCTTGTCGACCTCTGTATCTTTTGCGGTCAGCATTATCACAGGAACGTTAGAGCGAGTACGGATCTGGCGACAGACCTCGGTTCCTGGAAGACCCGGCAACATCAGGTCAAGCAAGATCAAATCAGCGCCGTGCCGATCAAACTCTTCAATCGCAGCGGGGCCGGTATCGGCGACAGAAACATCAAATCCTTCGCGCCCTAAGAGATAGGCGAGGGCATCGGAGAATGATGCTTCGTCTTCTACTACGAGGATCTTTGTCATTGCTCGGCCTCCACGGCTGTTAGATGAGGGGTGATAGGAAAACGAATTGTGAACGTGCTACCGGCATTTTCAACGCTCCAGACAGATACATCGCCGCCGTGATTAGTAACAACATGTTTGACGATTGAAAGTCCTAGTCCTGTGCCACCAGTAGCGCGTGAGCGAGCAGGATCTACGCGGTAGAAACGTTCAAAAATTCGTTCTAAATCTTTTTCAGGAATACCGATTCCTTGATCTGTAATGGATACCTCAGCGAGATTGTCCTTAACCCGTAGCGCAATAGCTACCCGCGTACCTTCCGGGCTGTAGTTAATAGCATTTTCCACGAGGTTAGAGATAGCCATGCTGATCTGGCTGTGATCGCCCTTGATGCGTGCGATCGCTTGTTCACTGTAAATTAATTCAATGCCTCGCGCCTTGGCGTTTAGCTCTAATTGATCAATCGCGTTTAATAAAACCTCATTCAGATCAATTACCTTGGCATTCTTCAAAGGATCATCATCTTGTAACCGAGAAAGATTAATGATTTCTTGCACCAGATCACTGAGCCGCTTTGATTCAACCTGCATTCGGTTGGCAAAGCGCACAATTGCATCGGGATCATCAGAGGCCCCCAACACCGCCTCAGAAAGTATGGAGAGAGCGCCGATAGGAGTCTTCAGTTCATGTGAAATATTGGCGACAAAATCGCGTCGAATGGAGTCCAGCCGGCGCATCTCGCTATCGTCAAAGATTAAAACGCAGATGAGCCCATCTGTTTCCAGTGGAATCACGCGTACCAATAGGTCGTGGGTACCAGTCCCGAGAGGTCCACGAGGGAGCTCCATGGTGGCCTCTTGAATGTTCTTGCTGCGTCGCACCGCACGGACTAAGTGTTGTAGTGATTCATTACTAATTCTATTTTCGCGTTGCAAATTAAAAGTATTAGCGTTCTCGCTCAGGTAGATGATCAAATCATCAGATCCAACGATAATTACCTCAGCGTCAATATTGGCAAGAAGGGTGGCCATGGCAGGGGAAATTTCTCGGGGATTGAAATACTCCACCGCCTCGCTCTTGCGCTTGATCCAACTCACCCCCTAATCGTAGGAGTCCACGGGCTATCTCCTCCTCCAAGACGGACCCTGTGGGCAAAACAGCCCCAAATCTTCAGATTCCGTTTAAGACAAGTTCACATATCAACCTGTGCCGAGAGAGTCCTCGGAGTACCCTTCAGCAATGCGCAATTTATTCCACGAAGAGCTTGAGTCCATCACCGCTGACCAGCTCCGAATGACTGCTCTAGTCCGCGAGGCCATCACCTCTGCAACCGCCGCGCTGCTCGCCGCCGACCTGCAATTGGCCGAAAAGGTCATCGCTGATGACCAGGCGATCGACAATATCCAGCAAAATTTAGACGAACGCACGATCAACATCATGGCGCGACAACAACCAGTCGCCTCTGATCTAAGGCGCCTCGTGAGTTCGCTGCGTATCAGCGCCGACCTAGAGCGGATGGGCGATCTGGCTCACCACATCGCCAAGTTAGCCCGCATGCGCTACCCCAACAGCGCTGTCCCTGGTGAACTGGTTGAAGTTATCACCGAGATGGGCGCGGCAGCATCGCGTATCCTAGAAAAGATGGCTGTCGTTTTAGAATTTCGTGATACCAACCGCGCTCTAGAAATCGAAAAAGATGATGATGAGATGGATAAATTGCAGCGCCAGTTGATCGGTGTTCTGCTTGGACCTAGTTGGGTGCATGCCGTGGAATCTGCGGTTGATATGGCTTTTGCTAGCCGTTATTTCGAGCGCTTCTCAGATCACGCAGTCTCTATCGCACAGCGCGTCTATTACACAGAGACCGGTGAGGTCGCTCCGAGAATCTAAGGCTTACTTCTTACCCTGATTTGCAACAGCTGTGATCGCCTCGGCTGCGGCGGCCGGATCTAGATACTCTCCCCCAGTTTTGCGTGGCGAAAAGTCATCATTTAACTCATAGAGCAACGGAATACCCGTTGGAATATTGAGAGTTGCAATATCTGCATCTGAAATTCCATCGAGGTGCTTCACTAATGCGCGAAGAGAGTTGCCATGCGCGGTCACGAGCACGGTCTTATGGGCGTTGAGATCTGGAATGATCGCGTCAAACCAGTAAGGGAGCATGCGATCGACAACATCCTTGAGGCACTCCGACTTGGGCAGTGACTCGCCTAAATCAGCGTAACGGGGGTCATCCGCCTGGCTAAATTCATCTCCATCTTCGATCGGTGGCGGTGGAACATCAAAGGAGCGGCGCCATAATTGAAATTGCTCGTCACCGTACTTCGCCAAAGTCTGCGCCTTATCTTTACCTTGTAGCGCGCCGTAGTGGCGCTCGTTGAGGCGCCATGATCGGTGAACCGGAATCCAAGAGCGATTGCACTCATCCAGGGCGATCTGTGAGGTACTGATCGCCCGTCGGAGTAAGGAGGTATGTAAAACGCCCGGAAGTAGGCCACGCTCCGCAAGGAGTTGACCTCCACGTTTGGCTTCCATCTGACCTTTCTCTGAAAGGCGAACATCCACCCAGCCCGTGAAGAGATTCTTGGCGTTCCATTCGGATTCACCGTGCCGCAGCAAGATCAGTTGTGTGCTCATCGCACCAGTTTAATCGCAGATTCCTCACCACGAGACTGGACCCAGTCATATACATCCAACGTTCGTCTTGAAGTCGACTCCCAACCAAAATTAGAGGCATGTGCAATCGCGCCAAAGGAGAGGGCGATGCGACGTGCAGGATCTGCAAGAAGGCGAGAGATGACAGCGGCCCAGGCCTTTGGGTCATGACCGTCAACGAGTGATCCGGAGATTCCATCAGAGACCGCGGTACGAAGTCCCCCAATTGCAGTGGCAATAACCGGAGTCCCACACGCTTGAGCTTCGAGTGCGACCAACCCAAAACTTTCGGAGTAACTTGGGACGCAGACTAGATCAGAGGCACGATACCAATCGGGCAACTCTCCGCGTTCCACGGGTGGCTTGATATGAACGACATCATCCACTCCTAAGAACTTCGCGAGCGCTTGTAAGCGCTCGGGTTCGGCGGCGCCAGAACCTGACGCGCCACCCATAATGACCAACGCTAACTTTGCCCGCATGTGAGGTGAATGATGCAACATTTCAGCGACAGCCCGCACTAAAACTTCGGGGCCTTTATGAGGTTGCACACGACCCACAAAGGTGATCATCTGGGCATCCGCAGCGATATTGAGCTTTAATCGAGCTGCTGCCTTGCCGGCACCAATAGTAAATCGCTGTAGGTCCACGCCCGGCGCAACGACAAAGACGTTATCTTGTGAAGCATCATAAAGCGAGACGAGGCTCGCCGCCTCTGCATCAGTATTTGCAATAAGCGCAGCAGCATTCTTCACAATCTGCTCTTCACCGATTGCACGTATTGCAGGCTCGGGGCTTTCACCCTCGGCCATATTGAGATTCTTCACTCGAGCCATCGTGTGCATCGTATGAACTAGCGGAATAGAGGTTCGTTCCGAAAGCATCCAACCCAGCTGGCCACTGATCCAATAATGTGAATGTAAAATTTGGTAATAGTTCTTGGGGAGGGAATTAAAGATCTCCATGACCCCATGTGTAAGTGCGCCAATTTGTGATGGCAACTCCTCTTTTGAAAGTCCTTTAAATGGACCCGCCTCAATATGTCGCACCGTTACCCCTGGCGCGATCTCGACAATCTTAGGTAGATATGGATCCGTTGAGCGAGTGTAAATATCCACATCAACACCCGAGGCGGCCATCTTGATCGCGCTCTCGACGACATAAATATTCATACCACCAGCGTCACCAGTACCCGCTTGGTCAAGTGGGGAGGTGTGCACCATCAGGGTTGCTATACGACCTCGCACAGTAAAAGTCTATAACTGAGTGAGTCTCTCCGACACTCGAATCTCACCAGTGATTTGTGAGCCACCCCTTATGAGGACCGGTTCAATACCCGCCTCAATATCCCATGCGTGCAGGATTGCGGTGATGATCGCCGGAAAGGCGCGATCCCCACCATCGCTGACTTTATAGACGCAGGCGCGGCCATCGCCCAAGGAGAGCAATTCAACGGCTTCCGCGCCATCCTTCATGAAGAGCCCAGGTGTGCTCCGCATCAGAGTTGTTGTGAGGCGCCCGATGCCGGCCACCATATCGGGATGGGCCAAACATGCGTCCACCACCTCTTGATGAACGGGATCTTGCGAGGTTCGCAACTTATGCGCGCCAAGAGCGAAGTTCTTGGTTGTGATCGCAAAGAGAGGGGCTCCGCATCCATCAATGGTCGTAGAAATTACCGCCTCGCCAATTAGCGTTTGAATTTCTTGGCGGATCGCGATTTGTAACGGATGCTCTGGATCAAGATAACTTTCGGTATCCCAGCCGTTGACCACACAGGTAGCGAGCATTCCCGCATGCTTCCCGCTACATCCCATTGCTAGTCGCGTTGGAGCATTTGTACCCCACGCTAATCGTTCCGCACGCCCGAGCGGTGCATCAAAAGAGTTTCGCAGATCAGCGACGGTCAACCCCGCTCCATGCAAAATAGATTCAACGGTTTCAAAATGATCAAAACTTCCGGAGTGGCTGGCACAGACAATCGCAAGTTGCTTCGGTGAAAGTCGAAGTCCATTTCGGACCATTCCTGCGGCTTGGAAAGATTTAATAGAAGAACGTGGGTACATAGGCGCATCCACATCACCAATAGCAGTACGGATTGAACCATCGCTATTAATCAGCACCAAGTGCCCACTATGAGTCGACTCAACAATTCCTGCACGAAAAACTTCCGCTAGTACTTCGCCCTGTAATGTACTCATTAATTACTCCGCCTGACGCTCGAGGGTTGACCACATATATGACTGAAGCTCATGTCCATCCATTTCGACATCATGAGCGAAGAAGAGTTGTCCGTCTACCAAACCGTACAACCGTGAGGCTGATTCCACCGACTTTCCGGATGGCGAGACATAACCACGGTCAAGAGCCATTTGGATTTTGGGGCCATCGTAGATACCTACCCAACCCTCTCCACGACCGGTGTTGTAGGCAAGTACAACTTCAAGGACCTTCTTTGGCTTGGGGTGCCAGAATCCAACTTCATTGTCAAAGGGCTCGATGATGTCAGCGTTCTCGTTGATGAGCCAGGTTCGCGAGTAATAGTTTAAGAAGTTACGTCCGTCATGATTAAAGGTGACTTCCTGAGCAAATTCAAACGGTGCAATTCCCGGATATTCACCGTGTCCTTTGCCGCGCCAGGTTCCGACCATCCAAGCTAACGGATATAAATCCTCATGTAACCCCTCGGGGATTGTGAATGCCATTTACTCTTCCCTCTCTTGTCGCTCTTGTCGCCACAGACGAGCCGCGCCGCGAATTCCGAAGATAATTAGAAAAAATCCAAATGCGGCTGCTCCAGCAATTAATGCAAAAGAAGATGCTGTCGCCACTTGATAATCGTAACCGTTACAATTGAATTATGAAGACGTTGGTAGTGAAGGTCATGGCAGGTGTAAATGATCCAGAGCGCGCGGCGCAAGCCTTCACCGTAGCTACTACGGCTCTAGCGAGTGGATTTGAAGTATCACTGTGGCTCACAGGTGAGGCCTCGTTCTTTGCTCTGCCGGGGCGCTGTGAGGAATTCCAACTGCCTCACTCAGCTCCTCTGCAGGAGTTAAGAGATGCGCTACTTTCAACTGGTTCCATCACCCTCTGTACCCAATGCGCGGTTCGCCGCGGCATTACGGAGGGCGACTTGATCCCTGGAATAGTTATCAAGGGCGCGGCTTCCTTTGTTCAAGAGATTATGGAAGATGGGGTTCAAGCGCTGGTTTACTAGCGCGATTGAATAACGCTATGTGAGTCCGCGCCTTTTGAGAAGAGGTTCGATCGTGGCATCTCTTCCTCGGAAATTGCGGAACATCTGCATTGAGTCAATAGAACCACCCCGACTCAGTAATGTACTGCGGAAGTGATCTCCGTTGGCCCGCGTTAATCCACCATTCGCTTTAAACCAATCGACGGTATCAGCATCCAATATTTCCGACCAGATATAACCGTAATACCCCGCGGAATATCCTCCTGCGAAGATGTGCGAGAAGTAAGTGGAACGGTAGCGAGTTGGTACGGGTGCGTACTCCAACCCATAATGAGCGATAGCTTGCTCTTCAAAGGCAATGAGATCTTCGATTTCGTAGCCATCATGGATCTCGTGCAGCGCTAAATCCAAGATCGCTGCTTGCAGATAGGCAGATGTGTCGTGACCTTGGTTGAAGGTGGATGAATTATCGATTGCGTCAATGATTGACTGTGGCAGTCTTTCGCCAGTTTGATAATGAACGGCGAAGTTATCAACGACCTCGGGCCAGAAGATCCACATCTCATTTACTTGTGAAGGAAATTCCACAAAGTCCCGCTCAACGCTGGTCCCAGTAACGCGCGGGTACTTCACCTGCGAGAAGAGTCCGTGGAGGGCATGACCGAACTCATGAAAGAGAGTCGTGAGAAAATCGAAGGAGAGAAGTGTGGGTTCGCCCGCAGGTGGCTTTACGATGTTGAGGTTATTAACAACCACCGGAAGTTGGCCAAATAGGAAGTTCTGATCCACTAAATTATTCATCCAAGCCCCGCCGCGCTTGGAGTCGCGAGTGTAAAAGTCCCCAATAAAGAGACCGAGCTTAGAGCCATCCTCATTATTTACCTCAAAGGCACGAGCCTCGGGGTGGTAGATGAGGATATCTGGCCGCTCCTTGAAGGTAATTCCAAAGAGCTTGGTAGCTGCAAAGAAGACTCCGTCCCAGAGTGCTTTTTCCAGTTCAAAGTAAGGCTTAAGCGCTGCGGTATCTACGTTGTACCGCTCTGCCCGTACCTTCTCGGTGTAAAGGTCCCAATCCCAGCTTTCTAGGGTAAAAGAGTTGCCTGCAGCGTTAATAGCACTTTGCAACACTTCTCCTTCGCTCTTGGCATTTGCCACCGCAGAGGTAACAATCTTGCGTAGCATGGCGTGAATATTTTCAGGGGACTTAGCAGTGTTCTCGTTGGTGATGTACTGCGCATGGTTTAGAACCCCAAAGAGGCTGGCGCGCCGGGCTCGCAACTTGGTCATCTTCACTAGTACAGATTTAGTGTCATTCTCATTCTCACGATTGGCGCGGGCAAGAGAGGCCTTCATGATCCGCTCTCGAAGCGGGCGATGAGTGAGAGTTGCTAGAAGTGGATTACCGCTGAAGTTAACCGCGTTTATAAGCCACTTATCCTCGAGGCCACGAGCTTGCGCAGCTAACTTCGCCGCAGAGATCTCGTTTTCACTCATCCCAGCTAAATCTTCTAATACATCCACAACGATCGCAGAATCGTTGGTATCAGCAAGAACTTTACGAGAGAATTCTGCCTCTAACTTAGAGAGCTCTTCATTGAGCGCCTTCAACTCCTCGCGATCTTCAGTACCCAAATGGGCGCCAGCAAAGTGAAAATCTTTATAGTACAACTCAAGTAGGCGAAGATCCTCGTCAACTAATTTTAAGGATTCTCTTTCAGAATATAGCCTCCCAATCCGCGACCAGAGTTCTGGGTTGAGTTTGATCGCATCAGAGTGAGCAGCGAGTTTCGGGGCGATCTCCGCCTCCATCGCTTCCAAGTCCTCTGAGGTATCACTTGAAGATTTATTAAAAAAGACCAGGCTGACCCGAGTTAAAGTGCGACCACTCTTCTCCAGCGCGATGACGGTATTTTCAAAGGTGATCTCTGGCTGCGCGATTATCGCGGCAACCTCTGCCAACTGCTCTTCCATGCCACCGTAAAAAGCGGGAAGATAGTGCTGATCTCTAATCAGAGCAAAAGGTGGCAGTTCATATTCGAGGGTGCTTACAGCAGCAAATGGGTTACTGGAATCTAAACTCATATCCCCATCTTAATCGGCAGAGACCAGTACTTCCTGTGTCGCACTCACTCCATCGATATCCAGAGTTGCTTCCATCGGCACACTTCGCTTAATTACTGCAAGTGCGATCGGGCCTAATTCATAGTGACGGGACATTGAACCAATCTGCCCAATCTCTTTGCCGTCATACATCACCTTGGCGCCGTGTTCAGGCATATGCACCATCGAGCCATCAAGGTGTAGCAAGACTAAGCGACGTGGAGGTCGACCCAAGTTATAAACCTTTGCCACCGTCTCTTGGCCGCGATAACAACCTTTATTCATATGTACCGCGGTATGCAAAAAACCTAACTCATTAGGAATCGACTTGTGATCAGTTTCCAACAAGATGCGGGCGTGACCTGCTGCGATTCTCTCGGCTTCTAGCGCCCATGTTCCCACCTGGATATGACCCGCCGCGGCATATGCAGCCGTAAACGCAATTAATTCTGTGCGCGGAACGAGGACGTAAGGTCCCCCCAATTTATCTGGGGTGCCAGGAGCTCTAAGCACTACAAATTCTTCGCTGCGATCCTGCACATCGACATCGAGCATGAACTTCATCTTATTCAGATATGTGATCAACCCTTCGGCATTTGCTGCTTCAGTATGTACCCAGATAGCGCTACCGTCATCAACCAAAAAGAGTTGCTGCTCTATATGCCCATGAGCATCTAATAATAAAGTTTCGGTCCATTCACCTTGAGGTAAAGTCGCGAGCTCTTGAGTCATCATGTCATTAAGCCATTTTGTGCGATCGGCCCCCGCAATTGTGATGATGGAACGATGTGAAAGATCGGCCCATCCGTTACCCGCTGCGAGCTCTCGCTGTTCGCGATTTGGTTCGCCAAAGTGCCAGATAGCACCTTGGTCTAAACCTGATTCAACGAGTACGGCGCTCATTTATACCTTTAAAATTAATTCGTGAGTGCGGCGCAAGCGGCGCAGCTGCCGTAAATCGCGAAGTGGGTGACATCGGTCTTGAAACCATAATCATCGGAAAGTTGCTGCACAAAATTTCCGGCGGTTTCAATGGGAGCATCCCCCACGAGACCGCAGATCCCACAAACTAGGTGTAAGTGGGTCATCTCTTCCGCAGCGTGATAGGTCGCGCCACCATGTCCCAGGTGGGTGTGCTGCACCAGCCCAACATTTTCCAGAGTTTCTAAGTTGCGATAAACGGTCGATAAGTTGATCCCTGGGTGAGTGATATGGATCTTTGTGGCAACCTCTTCAGGGGTTGCATGAACTAGATCGCGCACTGCCTGTAGGACCAGTTCGCGCTGCGGAGTTAAGCGGAGCCCTTTTTTGCGTAATTCATTCTCTTCAACCATGGAGATAGCCTAAACCTCTTCAGAGAAGGTGAACAAAGCCTCGATGTAGTGCTCGCCCGTGATACCAAGGTTCTGGGCATTGGGCGGAGCGGTTTGAGGTTCTATACAGACCCCTTCGCTATCTTCGGTATAGACCACCCAATATGGGGCATCAGACTCCACCGTCACTCGCGCGGCGCCAGGCCAGAGCACCGAAGGAACCCCTTTTATATCGACGAAGCAGTCATCCCAGGGCTCTTTAGACGGTGCGGCAAACTCCCCAGTCGGAAGGCCTTCATCACCACGTACCATCATGCGACCCGCAATAAATTCCACTTCCGCGGCGTCACCGCGCTCGAGTTCGCGGGGAAACCATGGATGGAATCCCAGCCAAGCCGGTAGGTCGCACCCATTCGGGGTGTACTCCAAAATCCATCGAACCGCATCATCCAAGATTTCAATGGTCTGCTCGACTACGGCGCCGTTGTAGGGGGCGGGCAGTTCTAGGCGTGCCCGGCCAGTGCCCGTCTCTTCCCACGAACTAGTAAATCCATAGCCATGAATGGCATGAGGCGGTGTCCACGATGTTGGCAGGGTGTGAAGAATTCCAGATTCACTGGTGATTAAACCTTCATCAATGCGTCCCGCCCAAGGCGCCATCGCATACCAACCCCACGAGAGCGGAGTTCCGCGAAAGGGGACCGCAAACTGCAGGTCGCGCCATTGCAGTGACGCGATGCGAGCACCTTGATCAAGATCGATAGAAACTGAAATTTCGGCACCGTCGATATGTTGCATTAGAAACCTTCTAGCTCTGCTTGTGTAGGTGGATTCGCACCTTTGCGCGAACAGGTAATTGCAGCTGCTTGCGCCGCCCGGTTGAGGAGTTTCTCTAGAGTTGTGCCAACCAAATTATCAAGACCGTCTGTAACAAGTCCCTCAACAATAATCGCGCCAACGGTATCTCCTGCGCCAACGGTATCGACAACATCGACCTTCACCCCAGGTACTGAAGCTTCACCATCTTCCGTAAATCCATCAATTCCTACAGCCCCGCGAGTGACTACCACTAACTGAGTTTTCTCGTTGATAAAGTTTTTGGCTGCGCTCCTAAAGTCCATCTCGGGATAGAGCCAAGCGATATCATCATCGCTCATCTTGATTACTGCAGAAATTTTCGCCCACTTTTCAACAATCTCTTGGTAGCGTTTTCGATCGCCAAGAACCGAGGTCCGGATATTAGGATCAAATACAAGTGGGGCGCCAACCTCTTTGGCCCAGTTAAAGAGGTTGCTCGCGCCAGGTTCAATCACCGTGGCAAGAGTTCCGATATGCAAAGCCGCTGGAGGGCTAGCGGCATCGGGTAACCAGGAGCGGTCAAATTCAAATGTTGCGGTGCCTTCGATCAGAAATTCATAGGATGCGCCACCTGCCGCATCGAGGGTCACCGTTGCAAGGCAGGTGGGCTTATCTGAAGTTAAGGTGTAATCCAGTTTCACTCCATCGGTCAGGAGTTCAGCACGGGCTTGTTGGCCATAGCGATCTGTTGAAATTCCATCGATAAAGTAAGTATCAAACCCTAAACGCGCAAGCGCTCTGGCTGTGTTAGCCGGTCCGCCTCCAACAATCGCCACCCGTTCACGATCTTTTGGGATGAGATCAATCAGAACTTCACCTGCGACCCAGATCGCAGCGCTCACTCATTCTCCCCAACACGCGCCAAGAATTCTGTCAGTACGCGAATTCCAAAGAGATGATCTTCCACTTGAGGTAAGCCACTAATGAGCAGTGCCCCAGCCAACCCCTGGCCTGTAACGTTCAGAGGGAGCCCACCACCATGAATCGCATGGGTCTCCTCGGGCATCCCATAGGTTTGATACCAGTCAATCTCTGCCTCCTCGGCCTTTACTCGTTCTAACATCGTGGAGTGAGCGGTTGCCAAGACAACGCGCGCCTTACGGGCAATCCACGAAGTTTGGTCAGGTTTGGCGCCAGGTAAAGCGGTATGAAAAACGATCCAATCGCCTAATCGGATTTCAATCGATATCGCCAA
>ENA-OFCD01001387-OFCD01001387.1-metagenomes-genome-assembly--contig:-NODE-1387-length-12208-cov-3.719987_pt1 | contig 12208 bp, 9 predicted proteins | sample MGYA00153392_OFCD01 | MGnify analysis MGYA00153392 | reverse complement strand
TGGTTGGCGGCGCTGTCGTAGAGGAAGGCCCCGTGGCCTTCGCGCAGGTTCCAACTGACCGGCATGCGTCCGACCAACACGCCCAGCGATTCGAACGAGAAGAATTCCTTGAACTCGACATAGGCATCATCGACCACGGCGAATCCGCTGCGTACAGCCGGATTCTGGCTGTCGGCGGTGTTATCACCGGCCTCAGCTTCATAGGCGAGGGTGATGTTGACCTTCACCTTTTCGTCAAGTTTGACGCTGGTGCCGAATTCAGCGCGGATGTTGCCGGTGCCTTGGTGATCACTCTGATTCGAGTCGCCGGTCAGATAGCGTCCGCGATTGACGACGTTGAAATCGAGCAGCCCGCGGATGACCACCTGACGCTGCTGGCCGACGCTGAACTTGCCGCCGGGCGATAGTTCCGACGGCGTCCCGCTTTCGGTTTCAACGCCAAAAGCCGAGGCAGTAGCCGTAGCGATGCCGACGATGGCGGTGAGAGCAAGAGTAGCTCGGAGGATGGATTTCATGACGTTTGACCTCTCAACCTTCACTGGCCGGGAACGAAAAGGGTTGTGTCGACGACACGGCCGAAGCCGCCGCCTTGCGTAATGCCGAGGCGCACGCCGTACGTGAGCGACGTGATGTAGTCGGGGAAGTTGTTGTAGGGGCTCCAACGCACGACTATGCCGCACGCGTCAGACGCCGTCTTGTGACCAGAGATCCAGTCGAGCATCGCACCGACGGAGGTGTACATGCGGGCGTGGAGCATCGAGGAGGTATCGGCATCCCAGCAGAGGTAGACGTCGCCGAGATAGTCGGTGGTCTCGACCGCGAGGAAGTTGATGCCCTTGGACTGGTCCTTGGGGTCCACGAAGTCGTAGTCGATGTTTGCCGAGATCGTCGTGCCCGAGAAATCGAGCTGGTACGTCTGGACGAAGCGATCACGCGTTCCGCTGACGGCGATCGGGAAGCCGACGCCGGGTTGCTTGGTGAGCCACGGGATCAGGAGGTCCACGCCGTTGTGGTTCGGATCCAGCGGCGACAGGTAGTCGCCCGGGTCCTTGTGGATCGGGAAGTGTGTCCAGGCGGACAGGATGTTCGGGTAGGTCTTGTTGATGGTGATCGGCGAGACCAGGCCGAGCGTGAATGTCGATCCGTTGGTGAACGCAAACGGGTAGTCGTTCAGGAGCGGGTTGCCGTTCACGTCGAGCTCGGGCGTACCGTCTGCCATACGCGGAATGTCTGAGGTGGCGCAGAGGCCGTCGATTGTGGCGCACTGGTACGCCGTCTTGTTCTTCTCGCTCGGGTACGTCTGCTTCAAAAGCGGGCTGCCGAAGATGTTCGTCAGCAGTGCATTCGACTCGGAGCCAACCGCCTTGGCCGTGTCCGTACGCATCGCCGCATAAACCGCGGTCTCGCCGCGGAAGATGTCACGCGAGAACGTGTAGTCGTTGAAGATGCCGTTGCGGACGTCCGCGGTCATCGAGATGTCCGTGATGTCCTGCAGGTTCTGGAATACGTCCTTCGGGTCCGCCTTGGCGAAGCGACGATCGATGTACTCCGCCGTCTCGAACTGGCCAGCGCCGAGCGAGTCGAAGAAGAAGTCGTTCGCGTTGAGGGGAGCCGCGGCCACGTTGCCGCTTGTGAGCCCTGCGTCCGTAACCGTGCTGACCAGCAGGTACTTGACCAAGCCTGTTGCCCAGGTGCGCCAGAAGAAGCGCGCGTCTTGAGCCTCGATCGGGAGGTTCGCGACCTTGCCACGACCGAGGACGTTGAGCACTCGGTTGTAGACGAGCTGGAAGGTGTCACCGCTGTGGCAGGTGGCCGGATCGAGGAAGCCGCCGGACAAAGCGTCGCAGACGACCGACTGTTGGTGACCCGGCTTCATGCCGCCCGCGAGCCTGCCGACCGGCGGGAACTGTCCGCGTTTGGCGTAGGCGATCGAGATCTTCTTGACGTTCGGGTCCGTGGAGAGCGCTGCATCGAGCGGAACGACGAAGCCCTCGAGGCCGGTGCAGCCCAAGAGGCCCGCCGCTTTGAGATCGCCCGTCAAGCAGGCCGGATCGCCGAGTTGGTGGGTGTTGCCACTGGCGGCGTTGAGTTGGTCCTGCGTGAGCCGGATGAACTCGGCGTAGACATAGCCGGTGCCGTGGATGTCGCGGCCGCCCGTGACGGGGTTGTTGCCAATGCGGTCGTTCGCGATTCGTCCGAGTGTGCCTTGGTCGACACGAAACTGTGTTGCGACGTCCGCGGGGTGGGGTAGGTCCTTGTCGTGGACGATGTCCTGCGGCGGAAGCACTGCGTCGGTGAAGTTGACGTCAACGCCGGAGAGGTCGAAGCGGAAGCGCTCCGTGCCGTGGCTCAGACCGCCAAGGAGCTTGTTCTCCTGCACCTTGTCGGCCGTCATGTCGCCGGTGACGTGCACGCAATTGTCGATCAAGTCCTGGTAGGTCATGCCCATGTGCAGGTCGCAGTTGATGCTCTTCATCGGGCCGAGGCCCGTCTGGATTGCGTGCGGACCGCTGTCGTCGAGCGCGACGCGGCTGTTGGCGAGCGAGAAGGGCATGATCTTCTCGAGGTACTGGTCCATGTAGCTGATCGTGCTCGGCGTCGGCTGCGCGGCCGAGATCGAGGAGACGCGAAACGCCGCACCGATCGCCGGAACGAACAAGTAGCCTTGGTCACCGAAGTGACCGGGCACGCAGTGTCCGGAGCTGATGCAATTGTCTTCCTGCGGCAGGCCGGCGTACGTGGCGAACATCGCGTTGACGAGCTCGGTGGCCCACGGCACCATTTTTGCGGTGTTCGCGAAGTCCCAGGTGAGCGTGTAGGGCTTGCCGTTCTTGAGGATCTGCTGCTGCAGGCCGATCTCGAAGTTATCGATGCCGTCTGCGCTCTTGAACTTGAGCTTGCCTGTGAAGCCGGGCTCGAGGCCCATGTAGATGATCTTTCGAGTCGACACGCGGTACTCGAAGATGATCTCTTGATTGTCGCCCCACGCGTTGGTGAGGTTGCCGTCGCCGAACGCGTCGCCGAGGCTCGCGCTCTGGCAATTCAACTTCTCGGCGTCTTCCACTTTGAGACCGACCCACGTCTGTCCGCCAGACATGTCGACCATCGGACCTTTGGGGTCCGCGACGTTGACGATCCCGATCGGCGGGACGATGTCGTCGTTGAAGAGCACGCCCCACTTCTTCTTTTTCTCGGGAGCCGTGCAGATGTCGGTGGCGGTCTGCCCCGTCTGCGTCTCCTGGTATCCCTGAGAGGCCGGATCGGTGGAGGCGGCGCCGTTGCCGTCGTTCCAGAGGTTTCCCGCGCCATTGGGCGACGGGTTGAAGGTTTGAGTAGGTCCGTCCTCGCAGCCGAAGGTGCAAAGGATGGATGCGGCAACGATGGTCGTCAGACGTCGCATAGGCGGGCTCCGCTTCTGGCGATTCGAAAACGAGCGCATGCGCGCCCACGAACCGAAGGAGCGGATGGGTTACATGTTTATGAAGTTCGGTTCAAGTGTCCGACTTGAAATATGACGATCAACATATTCCGAAAGCCCTAGCGCGGCGATTGGCAACTACCGATGAGAGCAATTTGCCAATCGCACCGGAATTCATGGGCCAAGCGCGCAGCTTGGTACGCATGCTCGACGACGTCCTAGCGGCTCAGAACTGAAGGCGCAAGACGGGGAACGTGAAGCCCGTCTTCGGCACGGGCATCGGCTCGGACTTGCCTGTGGTCACGAGCGGCCCGTCTACCCTCGACGTCTTGTTATTGTACCAGGTAGCTCCGCCCCAAGTGCCGACGCCCAAGGCGCCAATCAACATGAAGCTGCCTGCAAATAGGGCGTTCGTGCGGCCCTGCGATGCCACGCCGTCGGTGCCAAAGCCGTCGAAGGTGCCGCCCACGATCAGGGTGATGATGCCCGCCACGCCGAGCACTCCCGCGCCGATGAGGAAGCCGAGGCCGATTTGCGACTTGCGGATGCTGCCCGGGTCCACCCTGAGCGCGGCTTTGCCCGTTGCGCCGTCGATCACGAACGGAGCCGATGGCGCGACATCCGAGCCGCTGACGCGGTATTGATCGCCGGGTCTTGCCTGGGTGTCGCAAGGAGTCGAACAGACGCTCTCCCAAGCGGACGTCGGCGTGGCGCGGTGCTCCAGGTTCGCGGGAACCGGGCTCTCGATATGGACTTCGATGCCGTCGCTCTTCGGCGTGGGAGTCTCGACCGAAGCTGGCGCAGGTGCCGGCGTGGCCGTGCCATCTGCCGGCGTCGGATCTGCAGCGGCTACGCTGGCGAAGAGACACGCGGAAAGAGCGACCGTCGAGACGAGCAGATGTTGACGCATGGGAGACGCACCATGCACACAAGTGGCAATTCAGGCAACCCCAAACCGACTACCGATTAGAAGCTAGTGCGTAATCCGAGTTCAGTCGGTCCGAGAACGATTTCAGTCGTTGGAGCGGTCTGAGCGGCGTCTTTGTGCGTGAAATACAGCGCGAGGAAGACGCCGCCCGCGACGGCACCGACCGCCGTGATCGCCAAACCGACGTTCGCCACGGTCTGCTGGGTCTTTCCGGCAGAAACATCGGACGCCCGGCTTGGAGGGCACGGCGCGCTCCCGCAGGCTTGCTGCAAATCGGAGAATGTCGATCTCGAGATCGCGCCGGCGACGATGAACGTCAAGAGCCCGCCCACCGCGACGCCGCCCGACACGACAGCGGCAGGCAACGTCCACTTCATGCTCGAGCCCTCCTCGGGAGCCAGAGTGGGCGTGGCCGAAACGGAGGCGCCGTTCGAGGGAGCGCTCGCGTCGAGAGGGAGAGGGACGTGAGCTCCCGCCGCGACGATGATCTTGGATTTGGAGGGCGCTGTGCCAGGCGTGTCGAGCACGACCTCGATCTCGCCGGGCATCACGGGGACGTCCTCGGCCCAAGCTGCGTGACGAATCTCCTCACGACCGACTATCAACTTCGTTTGGTCGTTCGCGTTGATGATCTTGAATTGCAAGAAGCCTAGGCGTGGCGATAACAGCTTACGTTCGGCGGTCGCTGCGTCTGCCGCTTTCGCGTACCGACCGTCCTCGTGCGCGTGCTCCTTCGCTTCAATCGCGGCGCGCCCATACTCCACATAAGCATCGACCAAACGGCCCATTTTGTCGAAGCATCGGGCGGCGTAGAGGCGAGTGTTTGGACTGGCGACGATCTCCAATGAGTTTTGAAACTCTAGTAGCGCTCCTGGATAGTCGCCTTTGTCGAACTTGGCTTTGCCTCGCGCGTAAATCGATTGAGCCTGATCGCGCTGAACTGGAGTCGCGACCGCGGGATCCACGCCGGCGGCCTGGACGAATGGCGCGACTGCGAGTGCGAGGACGAGCGAGACGAGGAAGCTAGCGGAACGCATTAAATGCCTTCGGGATCGTACGTCGGCTTGGGTCGCGGTGTCTTCTTTGTGGAGCCTGTGGTGGCCGGGGCGGTGACGGCGCTCGAGTCGGCGGAGGCTGAGCTCGGGACGTTTGCCGAGGGCGGCGGTGCCTCGACGGTGGTCGCGCTCGTGGTCTCTTGCGTCGCCCTCGGTAGGGGGACCATCGTCGGCGCGGCGGAGATCGCGGCGCTCGCCGTCGGCGTAGGGCGGATGTCCTCATGCGACGCGAAGAGCACGCGAATGCCCGCGATGGCGATGAGCAAAGCGCACACCGCGCCCACGCCGATCAGCAGGGGAATGAAGCGGCGCTTGCGCTCGGGCGCGGGCAGATCTCCCTCCGCAGGCGACGAAGTCATCGGCGTGGCGCGAGAGTCCACGCGCGGCGGCTGCGACGCTGCCTGGGCGACGCTTGACTCGGCAACTACCGGCGGAGGCGGCGTGACGCGCGCTGCCATCACGGTGGGTATTGGCGGGGTGAGCTCGAGCGGTGGCGCTACGGGGCGATTCGAGGGCCGCGCCGGAACGGGCGGAGGCGGCGCTGTCGCGGGCAGACGCTGCGCCTTCTGCAGCTCTTCTTGAAGCAGACCGCCGAGCGAGATCGGCTCTGCCTCCTCGAACTCGTCCGCGACCGCGCTCATCCTTGGCAGGTTTGACGCACGCGGCACCGTTGGGGCCTCGTGCACGAACGCTGCCGGCGCGAGCGGGCGCGTCGACGGGCGCAACGTCTCGAGGGCCTTCGCAGCGGCCGGCGGCATCGAGGGGCGCACGTTCTTGCTGGACAACGCCCCGACGTCCTCGGTCTGAACGCCGTCGCGTGCGCGTCGCGCTGCAATCGCGTCCCCAGCGACGCGCTCGAGCAAGTCCGCGACCTTCGGCGGCATCGCAAGACGCGATCGAACGATGAGTCGTAGTGCAGCCGCCATCTCCGCAGCCGTGGCGTAGCGCTGCGCTGGGTCCAGGTTGAGCGCGCGCTCTGCGACGTTGGCAAGCGGCGCGGCCCACGCAGCGTCTGAGGGCGGAATCGGCTTCGGAATCTTCACCGTGCGACCCGCCATCGCCTCCCGCGTCGTCTTTCCGAAGAGCCTGCGACGCGCCAGCACCTCCCAGAGCAGGACGCCCGCGCCGAACACGTCGCTCGTCACATCGGCCGGCTTGCCCTTGAGCACCTCGGGGGCGACGTACCCGAACGACTCCGGCTCGACGAGCGCAGACACAGCGACGCCACGGTAGGGGCGCAACAGGCGCGTGACGCCATCTTGGCCGATGAGCACGTTGATCCCGCTTACCTCACCATGACCCAAGACGGTCTCGCCGTGCTGGGTGTGCAGTGCGGACAACCCGCCGAGCACGTCGACGACGATGCGGAGCCCTATTTCTAGGGGGATCGGGCCCTTCGCGCTCGCGAGTCGGCGGAGCTCTTCGAACGTCACCCCCTCGAGATACTCGCTCGCGACCAGCAGGTCGGCACCTGGCCTAGCGACGTCGCGCACCAGGCAGAGGTTCGGATGGCGCAGGGTCATCAAGCGCCGCGCAGAGCTCGTAAGGTCCTCGATCTGCTGGGCCGACAACCCGAGCGACGGGGAGTAGCGCTCGAGCACGAGGCGCTCCACGCCCGCGGGCGAAGAGCCCTGCGCGAGCCTTGCCTTGACCTTTCGCGTCCCCAGCTCACGGGCAACCGTGAAGCTCGCGAAGGTCTCACCTGCGGCGTCGACGATCGCCTCGAATTGAGCCACGATAGGAGTCTACACGGTACGGCGGATTACGTCTTCTTTGCGGCTCCCTCAGGCGGCGGCGTCCGCGAACCGATAGCCCACACCTCGGACGGTCTCGATGTAGTCGCCAGCTTCGCCTAGTTTTTCGCGGAGGCGCTTCACGTGCGTGTCGACCGTGCGGGTGGTGACGTCGGCTTCGATGCCCCAGACGTCTGCGAGGAGCGCGCTGCGCGTTTGGACGCGGTTGCGCCGATCATGAAGCGTGGTGAGGAGGCGGAACTCGAGGGCGGTGAGCTCGATCTCGGCGGTGGCGACCCAGACGCGGTGCGCGTCACGATCCACCTTCAAACAGCCGAAGTCGATGATCGGCGCGGTCGCGGGCTCGCTCCAGCTTCGGCGCAGGATCGCGTGCACTCGCAGCAAGAGCTCGCGCACGCTGAACGGCTTGACGACATAGTCGTCCGCCCCCAGCTCGAAGCCCACGACGCGATCGATCTCCTCACCCTTCGCGGTCACCATGACGACGAGACACTCGCGCGTTGCTGCCTCCTTCTTGAGCACCTTGCAGACCTCGGTCCCCGGGATGTCGGGGAGCATGAGATCCAAGAGGACCAAGTCGGGGCGTTGCTCCCGCGCGATGCGCAGCGCGTCTTGTCCGCCAAACGCCGCGAACGTCTCGTGCCCCGCTTGACGCAGGTTGTACACGAGCACTTGCGAGAGATCGCGTTCGTCTTCCACCACTAGGATGCGTGCCATGATCGCGGACGTTACGTGCGTCGTGTGACGGGCGAGTGAAGCGGAGGTTTCGGCAACGCGATCCCTTGTACCTACCGTCCGACGTGCGACCCTCACGCGATGAACAATCCGTCCGACCGGGAGATGTCCTTCCAGCACAGCGCCTCGTTCGAGCCCGGCGAAATCTCGGGCAACGTGAGGCTCGGCAAGCTCGAGATGATGTACGAGGAGCTGTTTGCCGAGGTGATCGAGGACGGGATCATCACGGCCGAAGAGCGACAGAAGCTCGACACAATGGCGGAGTCTTTGGGACTCGATCGCGCGCGGCTACGCAACATCGAGGTGGCGCTGCAGGCGGCGTACGAGTCGCGCCATCGGGTGGTCATCAAGGTGATGTACGAGAGCGCAGAGGACCAAGCTGGGCCTCGCGCGTCGATCGCCGTGCTCGACGAACCCACCGATCAGCGCACGCTCGCGCTGCAGCGGCGCGTGACGTTCTTGGAGGCACGCGTCCTCGAGCTGCAGAGCGCTCTCGAGGTGGCCCAGTCGCACATCGCCGTGGAGGTGGACCTCTCGGACGTCGCGCCGCAGAAGAAGGACGCCGAGGACGACCCCATCGAGCTCATGAAGCGCCTGCGCCACGACGCACGTGATGCGGAGTCCTTGCACGCCCTCTTTCGCGTGTATCAAAAACAGGGCGACACCGATCGCGCGTTCTGCATCGCGCATGCGCTCACCTACCTCGGAGTGGCGGAAGAGACAGAGCGTGCGCTTTACACGGAGCACCGCGAGACCGCACTCATCCGCCCGAAGGCCGCGCTCTCCAACGACGCTTGGGGTCGCCTCTTGCTCCACCCCGACGAAGAGGCGCTCGTCGGCGAGATTTTCAGCGTCGTGACGCCAGCGGTGCTGCTTGGTCGCATCGCGGCCTTGCGTCGAGACAAACTCTTGCCGAAGCTCGATCCCGCGCGGAGGCAAGATCCCGCCACCTCGACGCTTCAATCAATCAAGTGCTTTGCGTGGGCGGCGAGCATCCTCGGGATGGGCTCCCCTCCCCTGTTCGCAGATCCGGACTTCGAAGGCACGGTCGAGATCGTCCCCGCGATGCCTCCTGCGACGCGCATCGGACAGAAGGCGCTCTCCGGGCGCTCGGCGAGCGAGCTCGCATTCCTCGCGGGGCGTCACCTCACCTATCAGCGAGAGCACGAGTTCATGCGCGCGCTCATTCCGGGCATCGCAGACCTCGAAGAGATCTTCCTCGCCGCGCTCTCCATCGGCAACCCTGGCATGCCGCTCAACGATCGCGTGCGTCAGCTCGTCGTCCCGATCGCCAAGGCGATCGAGCCCATCTTGGAGCCCGCCGCGATCGATCGGCTGCGTGGTCACTTCATGCGCTTCGTGGAAGAGGGCGGCCGCACGAACCTCCAGCGATGGGCCTCCGGCGTAGATCGCACCGCATCACGCGCCGGCTTCTTGCTCGCCAACGATCTCAAGAGCGCGAGCGCCGTCTTCGAGCTCGAGGACAAAGCACGCGCGCACGAGAAGATGGACGACTTGTTGAGCTTCGTCGTCTCCGATCGGTATGGCAAGTTGCGCAAACAGATCGGCATCTCGGTCCTATAGCGAGTGTTAGCTTGGGAACATGCGGTGGTGCTGGGCGCTCGTGGTCGGCTTGTTCGTCTGCGCAACTTTCGCGGCATGCGGGACGACACCCAACAAGGCATGCCCATCGTTGCCATCGGAGCAGCTGCCCTGTGTCACGAACTGCGGCGACGACCAAGGCCAGCTTCCGACCTGCGTTGACGGGCCGTGGAAATGTCCCGTCTATCGCGAGCTCGCGGCCACACTTTGACCCCTGTGGTTCAGGTCCTGGGCTTCCGACGCTCTGCGATCAGTGCAGCGATGGCGGGGTCTTTCAGGCTTCGTGCGACACCCAAACACTGAAATACCGATGTCGAACCGGAAGCGTGGAGCGCTTCGGCAAGTGCGTAGACGCCGGCACGGACTGACGACTAGCGGCCGTACGCGCGCACCGCTTCCACGAGCTGCGCTACGACTTCGGCCTTGCCCTCGAGGTCCGGGTTCCCCGGCATCAGCGCGCTCTTGCCGACGCTTGCTCCGCCTTTGGTGATCGCGAGCTTCAGCTGCGCGTCGCTTGTGGCCTTCTGCCACTCCTTGTTGGAAAAATCGCGAGGCTTGGGGTTCAGCGTCGCGGCGGTAGGGCCATCACCCTTGCCGTCCGACCCATGACACATCACGCATCGACTCACGAGGATGCCGCGGGCCTCATCTGCGGCGCTCATTGGCACTGCCGCGGCCGTGGCGCTGGGGCGCGTGACCGGAGGAGTTGGGTGCGAGTTCTTGTCGTCGCACGCCAACAAGACCGCGAGCGAACAGACCGCGAGCCGCATCACTACTCCTTCTTCACTCCTTCGGCCTTGAGACCGCTCGGCACGGGCGGCGGCTCATAGGCGCCTGGGGCCTTACCGCCGTTGGTGAGGTCCACCTTCGAGCCCGCTTGCAAATCGAGCTTCGCGCGGTGGCTGGTATCGTTGGTGAGGTACGCGAAGAAGACTCCGATGAACACGATGGCCGACAACAGCACGAGCGTGTTGAACCTGTTGTCGTCTTTGAGGTGCATGAAGAACGTGCACACGAGCGCCGCCTTGATAGAGGCGACGAGAATCGCGACTGCAAGATTGGCGGGCCCGAGGTGGAGGCTCGCGATGCCCACCGTGAGGAGGGTGAAGAAGATCAACGCGAGGAAGACCGCGATGTAGCTACGATACGAGCCTACGTGCGCGTGCACCTCGCCGTCGTCTTCGTGATCGTGGGCGTCGTGATAATCGAGCTTGTTTTCTGCTTCACTCATGGCTCAACCTTTGTGCCCACCGGGGACGTAGTCGATTAGGTACATCAGCGGAAACAGGTAGATCCAGACGAGGTCGACGAGGTGCCAATAAAGGGCAGTGACGTCCACCGGCGTGAAATACCGCTTGGAGAAGTCCCCGCGCAGGTTCTTGCGCAAGATCCATATCCACACACCTATGCCGATGATGATGTGCAGCGCGTGGATGCCCGTCATCACGAAATAGAGCGAGAAGTACACGTGGGTGTGATCGGGCAGCTCGAGCGTCTCGATGACGGGTCCCTTCTTCTCGAAGGTGAGCATGTCGCGCGCGGTGCCGAAGTATGAGCCCGGCAAGAGGCCGTCCTCGAACTTGTGGTGGTACTCGAAGTATTTCACGACCAAGAACGCGAACGCGCACACGATCGTGACGACGATCCAGAGAGAGGTCTCGTCCTTCTTGCCGAGCTGCGCCGAGCGGACCGAGAGCGCCGCGGTCAACGACGAGAACAGGAGGACAATCGTGTTGATCGTCCCCATCTCGCGATTGAGCTGGTGCGAGCCCGCCGCGAACGCTTCGGGGTACCAAGACCGGAAGACGCCATACGCCACGAACAGCCCCGCGAAGAAGAGCAGCTCCTGCGCGAGAAACACCCACATTCCGAGCTTGGCGGCGTCGAACTGCTGCGCGGGCGTATCGAAGTGGTGTTGAAGCCACTTCGGGTGGTCGTCATGCTCTGCTGCGCTGCTCATCTCTCCTCCAAAGTTCTAAGTTCGCCGACTGCCAACCATGGACCCGTCAATCGTCGGCGAGCTCCTCGTCGGTGGCGAGGTGATAGTCGTATGGCCCGCGGTTGAACGTGGGCTGGCTGACGAAGTTCGCGAGCGGCGGCGGCGTTGGCGTCTGCCACTCGTAGCCCGCCGAGTTCCACGGATTACGGGGAGACTTCTTTCCGCTGCGGAGCGACTTGATGAACATGCCCGCCATCAGCAAGAGGCCGATTCCCAACACCCAAGAACCGATCGACGAGACTTGGTGGAAGATCTGGAACTGCGGCAGATAGTCGTAATAGCGACGCGGCATACCGCGCGAGCCCATCACGAACTGCGAGAGGAAAGTCACGTTGTAGCCGACGAACGCGAGCCAGAACGCGATCTTGGCAGTGCGCTCGTCATAGAGCTTGCCGGTCATCTTGGGCCACCAGTAGTACAGGCCGCCCATCGCCAGGAAGGCCGTGCCGAACATCATCACGTTGTGAAAGTGGGCGACCACGTAATAGCTCATGGTGACCTGATAGTCGAATGGGATCATGCCCAGGCTCATACCCGTGATGCCGCCGATCAGGAAGTTGAAAATAAAACCGACCAGCCAGTAGGTGGGCGTCTTCATGATGATGCGCCCGCCCCAGAGGGTGCCGATCAGGTTGAAAATCTTTACGCCGGTGGGCACGGCCACGATCATGGTGGCGACCATAAAGGCGATCTGCCAGCTCTCTGGAATACCCACCG
>ENA-OFCD01001386-OFCD01001386.1-metagenomes-genome-assembly--contig:-NODE-1386-length-12222-cov-7.200378_pt1 | contig 12222 bp, 13 predicted proteins | sample MGYA00153392_OFCD01 | MGnify analysis MGYA00153392 | reverse complement strand
CGATCGAATAATTACTAATATTTTAATCCCCCCACCCTCTACCCTCTACCCTCTACCCCCTACCCTCTACTCTCTAATGCAAGAAATGTCGAACACCTGTAAACACCATCACTATTCCTAATTCATTCGCAGCAGCGATCGAGTCATTATCGCGCATACTACCACCAGGTTGAACGATCGCGGTAATTCCGGCAGCAGCGGCGGTTCGCACGGAGTCGTCGAAGGGGAAAAATCCATCGCTGGCGAGGATTGCGCCTGTAGCTGTGCTTCCAGCTTGCTCGATGGCGATTTTAGCCGAACCGACGCGGTTCATTTGTCCTGCACCTACGCCAATGGTAGCGCGATCTTTGGTAATGACGATCGCGTTTGATTTGACATGTTTGCAAACTTTCCAAGCAAATAAGAGTTCTTGTAATTCTAGTTCGGTTGGTTGTTTGGTGGTGACTACTTGCCAATCGGTGGTAGTTTCGATCGCTTCGTCGGCAGTTTGAACTAGCATTCCACCTGCAATAATTTTGACATTATCTTTGGTACCTATAGCTAAATCTGCCAAAGTTAAAACGCGTAAATTCTTTTTGGTGGCGAAGATGGCTGCGGCTTCAGGGGTGCATTCAGGTGCGACGATACATTCGAGGAAGGTTTTGCTCATCGATAATGCGGTATCGGCATCAATGGGACGATTGACAGCGACAATTCCACCAAAGGCTGAAGTAGAATCAGCATTGTAGGCGCGATCGTATGCTTCGAGCAAAGTATCGCCTAATGCTGTCCCACAGGGATTGTTATGTTTGATAATCGTCGCTGCGGGAGTATCGCCAAACTCGGCAATAATCCGCCGTGCGGCTTCTAAATCGACGAGATTGTTATAACTGAGTTCTTTGCCCTGTAATATTTTGGCAGTCGTCCAACCCGGGACAGCCCCTGTCTGATACCATGCGGCTGGTTGGTGGGGATTTTCGCCGTAGCGGAGCGATTGGAGTGGTTGGGCAGAAATTTGATAATTTGTGCTTTCGCCTACTTGAGCTGCCAAATAGCCAGCGATCGCGGTATCGTAAGCGGCGGTATGTTGGAAGGTTTCTAACGCTCTAGCTTGCCGAAACTCGATCGAGACTTGCCCGTTATTTTTGGTTAATTCTGCTAGATAATCATCATAGCGATCGGGATTGGATAAGACTGTCAGATGAGCGAAATTCTTGGCTGAAGCGCGGAGCATTGCGGGGCCACCGATATCGATTTGCTCGATCGCGTCTGCTAAACTGACTCCAGGCTTGCTAATGGTCGCAGCAAAAGGATATAAATTAACCGCGACTAGATCGATCGGGCGGATTTGATGCTGCTCCAGATCTGCCAAATGTTCGGGTAGATCTCGACGCGCGAGAATCCCCCCATGTATTTTCGGATGCAAAGTCTTCACCCGCCCGCCCAAAATTTCCGGCGCACCCGTATATTCAGCCACTTTCATCACGGGAATCCCTGCGGCTTTGAGAGCTTGAGCGGTACCCCCACTGCTGACAATCTCAAAATCAAATTTTTCGACCAATTGACGGGCAAATTCAATCAGTCCGGTTTTGTCAGATACACTCAGGAGCGCGAAACGAGTCATATATTAGTGCAGAGTGAGGAACGGCTAGTGGTTAGTATATCGGGTTTGGGGTGATTCTCCAATGCTATCCAGACAATGTTATAACTATGAGTATTAACGCAAGCTCGATAATGACTAATCCCACCTATCCATTAGCACCTGCTAAAATCGGTAATGCAGCAGGGTTTCGATTACCAGCTAGTTTTTATCGCGATCATCCTCAGTTTGTAAATGCCACGGGATGGGCGGAAGTATTAAGCGATAATACCGTGCTAGTCAGATTAGAACCACAGCCAGTCGAACCAGAATCAGATGCAGAGGATCTGATGTTGAGTCTATTTTTGGACTTCATTACCAAAGATGCGCTGACTCATCCCGAACAGTTGGAAGCATATACAGCAGAGATGGCAGATGAAGATGATGAACTGCTAACTGGAGTAATTATCGATTAATGGGCGCACTCATCCGCAATGGTTGGGAAATTTACTTTCACAGACAGCTTTTCGGCGAACAACGACGACAACTGCGGGAACGAGTGAAGCAGTTAAAAACGGAATTACCCGCAGCAGATTATCTATTGCATCCCGATGTAAAACTTTTAGCCGCAGTGATGTTGGGAATTAAAGAAAAGATCGCCCTAGATCCAATGGCTGATCAATTTGTCTTAACTGGCTCATTAAGACGATATGGCAGGATGAAAGGGATGGGGCTACCGCATCTGTATCGGCTATTCTTTAGAGCTTTTGCCAGTCAAGAGCGGCAAGTTATTATTGTGCTGTGGTTGGGTTATCCACGCAAGGCTGGGGATAAACGAGATTGTTATGAAGTATTTACGAAGATGGTTGGTAATGGAGATTTTCCAGACAATTTGTCAGATCTATTGATGGCTACTGATGAGTAACTAGCGATCGACTACTAATATCACTTTGGCTTCCAAGTGCAGCGATGAGTAGTAACTAGAGTTAGATCGAGATTAAAATAGGAATGAGCGTGTCAATCTTTATTTAGGATGGGAGATAGTTGGTATGAATATTGCCCTCAAGCCAGAACAACAGCAGTTTATCCAATCGCAAATCGAGCGAGGTAGGTTTAAATCTGCCGATGAAGCTGCCTTTCAGGCTTTTAAGCTACTAGAAGAAAAGTATCAAGATTATGAAAATTGGATTGAAGATACTCGACAAAAGGTAGATGTTGCTATTGCCGAACTCGATCGAGGTGAAGGTGTTGATGGCCCGACTGCAATGGATCGATATCTTCAGAAATTTCAGACTGCACGACAAACGCTGCCCTCATGAATTTCATCCTCGCGCCCAGTACTACCCGCGATCTAAATCGGCTATCTCAATACTTTCTCGAAACTAATGTTGAAGCACTCAATCAACAGTTCTATAACCTAACCAAATTTCCGAATCTGGGAAAGCCATATCCTCACCTCAATCCCGATATCCGAGGATCGATTGTTAATTCATTGAATTAGGTTGTATGTCCGTTACCTTCGACGATCTCATTAAGACTTCTAGTTCTGAGCAGAAATTTTTAGAAGTCTTTCAAAATACCTTTTCTCAGAAAAATCAGCTATTTCTCGAATCTCACCGCACGATTTTAGCTGCTTGTTATCGTAATCCAGGACTTTCACCCAGTCCTAAAAAAGTGAGAGGAGAAGATTCAGAATCTCTGGCAAGGGTATGGATAGAAAAATATCAGAAAAGTTTTGAAGGTAGAATTTCTCAGCGTACTTCTAATCCGCCTGGTACAATTGCAGATCCGATTGTCAATACAATTATCGGGACTCGCTTAACGGGATTAACAGCAGAAAATTTGGCACAAATCGAGTATGCTCATCGACTCTCGATGTCGGCGGAAAATATTCTTGGTTTACTACTTGAAGAGTTCTTAGCCGAACAACTAATTAACTACGGTTGGCATTGCTGTTGGGGAGAAGTTATTCGGTATGTCGATTTTTGCAATATTGATGGATCGCTCCTCCAAATAAAGAACCGTAGTAATTCAGAGAACAGCTCATCGGCTAGTGTTAGGATAAATCAGCCTATTGAGAAATGGCACAGAGTTGACGCAAAAACTGGGCTTTATCGATGGTCATACTTTAACGAGAAGTATGATACGCAGCGTTTTTCTGAAACTAACTTTGTCGCATTTGTGCAGAAGGCTGTAAATGACAATCCAGCAGCCTTAGCAGTCGAAGCTAACAACCCTTGGCAATTTTCCTCTAAATCATCAGACTAGATTCAACGAAAGCTGCTTGGTAGATGTTTCTTCGAGATGACCTAAAGTTTCCAGCATCCAACTCTCGTCATCAGTTTTGTGATAACGCGAGTAGGGAAAATCTGGATAAACAATCGATGCTTCGCCCTTCAAATGAGCTAATAACATCCTCGCAATCGCTCTTCCGAGAGAACGCGGTACAGCATTCCCGACTTGCTTATACTGTGCTAATAAACTTCCCTCGATCGACCAATCATCTGGAAACTCTTGAATTCGCTTATACTCTTCAATACTGAGTGGTCTATCCGCTTCTGGGTGCGCCAAATCAGTTGCAGGCATGGCTGGATGCGTCACTAGTGTGGGCGAAGGCTTATCCCATGCTAACCTTCGATAAAAGCCCGTTTTTCCACCTCCAGCATGATAAGAAGCTCCAAGTGCCTCTGGCTGTAACTCTGCTGGTAGGTTGCGCCAATTTTGTCCAGGTTTCAAGAGCCGATAGTATTTCAGTCGTTTCTCAGGAAACTTGATAAAGTGATGCCCATCGTTTGGAAGCCCGTCTAAAACCTCTCTGAGCGTCTGCCATTGTGGCAGTTCATATAAACCTTTATCGGCATGAGTTGGTGTGAGGTACGGGAGTTTTTCGCCATCGCGGCTACAGGCAATAACGACTCTTTCCCGTTGTTGTGGCGATCCAAAATTGGCAGTATTATACAAGTTAAATGAAACACTATAACCCGCTGCTTTGAGCCTACGAATGATGAATAGCAATGCACCGCCCCTTTGTTCGTCCTGAGCTAAAATAGGACAATCTTTTCCTCTCATCTCATGAGGTCGATGTTGTAATGGAGCAGATAGCAATCCGCGCACATTTTCGATGACTGCAAACTTTGGTCTGAGTTCGGCAATTAAATCGATGAACGTTAAAAAAACATTCCCTCGCTCGTCATCAAACCCTTGTCTTTTACCCGCACTACTAAATGCTTGACAGGGCGGACCGCCGACAATCAAATCGATCTCTTCGTTTGGACTCAATCCCGCCTTTGCTCGAATTGCTACGGCTGAGTAATCTCGGATATCGCCGATTAGAGCTACATCTGGTCGATTAGATACTATTGTTTTTCGGGCGGCTAGATCGATTTCACAGGCAAGAAGTACCTCGATCCCCTCCTGTTCCAGTCCCAAGTCCAAACCCATACAGCCAGAGAAAAAGCTCAAGGCTTTGAGAGTTGGTTTGCTAAAAGATCTCCGTCCACGATCTGGAATGAATATACTTTGATTCTTGCCCTTGCAACGATACTCAGCAACCGATTCCGCAGCAACAATCCATCGGTTGCTAATCTGCTCTCCACCGATTTCGCCATCCCGAAGCAATTTGCGGACGTACTGCTCTGAGCAACTTAGCTGCTCGGAAGCTTCTTTTACAGAAAGGTATTCATTAGACATGATTTCGGTTACGAAACTAATATTAGGTACCTAATATTAGTTGAGAATACGATCTGTTTGCAAGCTCTTCTGGTCATCGCAGATCGAATTTTCGTCGGGGCAGATTTAGGCATTTTGCTCTAGCTGCTAGCACAAGTCGGTACAAGTCCGCCACCGAATCGCGCCCGTTGGTCGAAGACCTACCTTCGGTAATCGGAATTTCCGAATATACTATAAGGTATCGAGACTTAGCTATCGCCACAATCTAGCCTCGCGCCACCGTCTGTGAAGTTAAACGCTATGACCACCTCTGTTATTACTACCGAACAACTAAAAGAGATCTTCCCATTTCCACTCGACAGATTTCAACTTCAGGCGATAGACGCACTCAACGCAGGAAAATCAGTGGTAGTCTGCGCTCCGACAGGTTCCGGTAAAACGCTCGTCGGTGAGTATGCCATTCATCGCGCTCTTCAACAGGGACGCAGAGTATTCTACACTACCCCGCTCAAAGCCCTTTCTAATCAAAAATATCGCGACTTTCGTGCTGAATTCGGTGAAGAGAATGTCGGACTGCTCACGGGCGATATCTCGATCAATCGGGACGCTCTAGTAGTGGTGATGACCACCGAAATCTTTCGGAATATGCTCTACGGTACCCGCATCGGTGAAGTTGGTACGTCGATGATGGGTGTCGAGGCGGTGGTGCTGGATGAATGCCACTACATGAATGACAAGCAGCGCGGCACAGTCTGGGAAGAATCGATTATCTATTGCCCCCCTCACATTCAACTCGTTGCCCTTTCCGCTACCGTCGCCAATAGCAAACAATTAACCGACTGGATTAGTGCCGTCCACGGTGGTACCGAACTGATCTATTCTGACTATCGCCCCGTTCCATTGGAATTTCACTTTGTCAACCCTAAAGGGATTCTGCCATTACTCGACCCCAATACCGCCAAACTCAATCCCAAACTCAAATCCCATCGTCCCACAGGTAGCCGCAAAACTGAAGATATCCCCAGTATCGGGTTTGTCGTCAGCAAGCTCGCCGAACGCGAAATGTTGCCTGCGATTTACTTTATCTTCAGTCGGCGCGGCTGCGATAAAGCTGTAGCAGAGATGGCAACTCTCCAACTGGTTACGCCAGCCGAATCCGCTCGGTTAAAAGTCCGCATTGATGAATTTCTAGACAAAAATCCCGAAGCTGCGCGGGCTGGACAAGTAGAACCACTTTATAAAGGTATTGCCGCTCACCATGCGGGAATTTTGCCAGCTTGGAAAGTGTTAGTTGAGGAATTGTTTACCCAAGGTTTGATCAAAGTCGTATTCGCCACCGAAACTCTGGCAGCGGGGATTAATATGCCAGCTCGGACGACAGTGATTTCTAGTCTCTCCAAGCGCACAGACCAAGGACATCGCCTCCTGACAGCTTCAGAATTCTTGCAAATGGCTGGACGTGCCGGACGACGTGGTAAGGACGTGCTGGGCTATGTGGTGGCTACTCAGACTAGATTTGAAGGCGCGAAGGAAGCAAGTGATTTTGCGACCGCATCACCCGATCCGCTAGTGAGTCAATTTACGCCTACTTATGGGATGGTCTTGAACCTGCTCCAAACCCATACTCTAGAAGAAGCTAGAGAACTCGTCGAGCGCAGTTTTGGGCATTTTACCAAAACCCTCCATCTGCTACCGCAACAGCAGGGAGTTAATGATATCAAGCAAGAATTAAGCCATCTTCAAGAAGCTTTGAGTAAGGTAGATGGAGACGTATTAGCTGACTATGAAACGTCTCATTCCCAACTCAAACTCGACCAAAATCAACTGAAAAATCTGCAACTCTATACCGAACAAGTTCAAGCTACCCAAGTCACCAAACAATTGCCAACCGCTTTCCCAGGGACGATTCTCAGTCTCAAGGGCAAACATGTCCCTGTCGCGACACCATTACCAGCAGTACTCGTCAGCAAAATTGCAGGATCTGGATACAAACCTGCCTTAGTCTGTTTGGGACAGGATAACCGCTGGTACGTCATCAATCATCAGGATGTGGTTGCCGTACACAAGCATTGGTCGGAATATGGCGGCAAACAGCGCGTTCCTCAAGTGGTTTCGCTATTACCACCTGCGGATATGCCCTTAAAACCAGGACAAGTGCGAAAGGGGATGAGCTTGACGGCGGAAATTGCCCAGAGCATTCCCAATGTCGAACCGCCAGCGACAGCCGAATTAACAGCACAAGTTAAAATCGTCAGCGAGCTGAAGAAGAAGTTAGAAAATCATCCTGTATGGGGATGGGGAAATCCAGCTAATCTACTCAAACGCTATCGCCGTCAAGCTGTACTCGAACAGGAAATTCAGGATCTCCAGGATGCACTACAGACGCAACTCGATCGACATTGGCAAGAATTTCTCAATCTAATTGAGGTATTGCGTCAAGTTAATGGATTGCAAGGTGTGATTCCGACGCGGATTGGCGAAGCAGCAGCCGCAATTCGTGGGGATAATGAGTTATGGATTGCTTTAGCTGTGATGTCTGGTTATTTGGATGGTTTAGATCCTCAGCATTTGGCGGCGGTAATCTGTGCATTGGTATCGGAAACACCACGCTCTGATAGTTGGACAAATTACGATCCGGCTGATGAGGTAGTGATGACTTTGAGTGGTTTGCGCGGCTCCCGCAGACAATTATTTCAAATCCAACGTCGCTATCAGGTAGCACTTCCAGTCTGGATGGAGTATGAGCTGGTGGGAATTGTCGAACACTGGGCGTTGGAGACATCTTGGACGGAGTTGTGTAGTAACACAAATCTAGATGAGGGCGATATTGTGCGGATGTTGCGACGCACGGTGGATCTATTGTCGCAGATTCCCTATGTACCGCACGTTAGCAACGCATTACAGCTAAATGCTCGACGGGCGGTGCAGTTGATTGACAGGTTCCCAATTAATGAATCGATCGCCTAAGTTGATGGGATAATATTTTGCTGCGATTCAAGGTAGTGACGTAATAGAATGAGTCGATCGTTTCCCCAGAAAAGTTCGCTATTAGCAATAAATGTCGGTACACCGAATACTCCGGCATGAACAGCACGATCGATCGTAGCATCGCTCTGGGCGATCGTTTCTTGTGCCCTCAAAGCAACATCAAAATCGATCGCCGAAATTCCACACGCTTCAGCCCTAAGGGTACATTCTCGCTCATCAATTTGCGATAGTGAATCCTGAAACATTGCTGCAAATAGCAAGCGACTATATTCTGCTACCTTGCCAAAACGCTTGGCTGCTATACACGCCCGTGCCAGCAGCTCTGAATCGAACTGTACTCGTCCACGAGGTTCAAGATAGGGGACTCCGTACAATTTAGCCCATCGCTTGGCATCGAGTTGGCGATAATTCCATTCATATTGTCCAAAAAGTTTGCCCTCAAATGGACTACTTTCACGCTGATTAATTAGCCTCACACTGTTGATGGGATGCCATTCGACATCACAGCCAGTTGCTTTTTTAAGGGGATCGATTTGAGTAGATGCAAGATATGAATAACGGCTGCCGATCGAGTAGTAGAAGTCAATATTTGCTGTTGCTATCATTTGTTACTCGATCTTAGACAACACAAAAAATTTGTCTTCACTTGTAAACTGCTTCGCCTGTTAACTTACTTGCTGTTTAGCTAGTTGCGAGTCAGTATTTAGTTTCTTTTCCCAGTCTAAAGCAGTCCGCACGATCGGATCGAGATCGTTGAACTGAGGTTTCCATCCCAGCGTTTGGGTAATGCGTTCGCTAGCGGCAATCACACAGGCGGGATCTCCAGCACGGCGTTCGGCTTCGATAACGGGGAAATCTACCCCAGAAATCTCTTTGACTTTTTCGATCGCTTGGCGAACGCTATAACCCTGCCCATAACCACAGTTTAAGATCTGACTAGTGCCATTGCTGTTGAGATAATTTAGGGCATCAACATGCGCTCTGGCAAGATCGTCAACGTGGATATAGTCACGAATCCCGGTGCCATCTGGAGTATCAAAATCAGTTCCAAAAATGCTAACATTTGGGCGTCGTCCTAGCGCAGCATCACAAGCTACTTTGATCAGATGAGTGGCTTTTTTGCCAGTTTGTCCCAGCGTACCGCCAATTTCAGCACCAGCGACATTAAAGTAACGCAGAATTACGTACCTCAAATCGGAAACACTGGCATAGTCTCGAACGATCCGTTCGCTCATCAATTTAGAACTGCCATAGGGATTGAGCGGTTGTGGAACGGTGTCTTCTGTAATTGGGTTGACTGCTGGTTGTCCATACACAGCCGCAGTACTAGAGAAGATCAATTTATTTACGCCAAATTGCTGACAGCAATGCAGCAAATTCAGAGTGTTGGCTGTATTGTTGGCATAATAATCGAGCGGTTTAACGATTGAGTCGGGAACGGAAATACTCGCAGCAAAATGTAAAATTGTATCAAAGTTATGCTCTGCAAAAACTTGACTTAGCTGCTGTCTATCGGCTAGCTCTCCCAATGCTAACTTACCATAAGTCAAAGCATTAGTAGCTCCTGTGGATAAATTGTCGTAGATAACCAGATCGTATCCGGCTTCACCTAATTGCTTGACAGTGTGAGAACCGATATAGCCAGCACCGCCAGTCACCAAAATTTGTTGATTCATCGGTTCATAATTGTATATATAATAGCTAATAATTCTAATTAGTCAGTGTAGCAAATAGCTAAATATCTGGTTCACTAATAGGTAGCAATAGAACCAAGATATTGACGATCGCGAAAGAGCATGAATGCCGATCGAGATCGAGCTTACTCACATCAGAATATCATATACTTCTATAGTAGTAAAATATTATTCTAAAGTATCTATTATCGATCGAACTACTGCCAAGGGATCGATCTACCCTCTGCGGGATACAAGCCTACTTCCGCCGATTGGCTAATAACTGTTCTTCCAAAGCGGCAATTCGATTGTATGCAGCCGTCAGTTGCGCGGTTAGTCGCTGGATTTGGACTTGAGGTGATAAATCTTGTTCGATCTGATGGGAACTAATTTCTATACCGCGATCGTCGATCGAAACATCCTGCCCAGACGCCCATTGAGTCGGATTGTGCCAATAATTCGACTCAATGGGCAGTGCAGATCCATTGTTGCTGTCATCGATCCCTGATGACAGTCGCCGAGGATTTCTACTGCTATCATAGCGATCGAGAGGATACTTGGCGACTGTCTGTGTCTCAACGAGCTGAGGATCTAAATCCTGGAACACATGCCGATCCAATCGATCGACGATTTGATAAACTCGCTCGATTTTGCGTGTCAAGTTACCGATTTGTTGTTGGATTGATTCCATTTTTTAGCTTGAAATAACATAATTCGATTTTAGGTAACAAATCAATATTTGTTAATTTATCGCTGAATTATTTAACTTTTGCTAAGAATTGCCATGTTAATAATTAATTATCATTGAGAAAGTATATTCCCAGAATAATCGTTAGAAAAATGCTAGAAATTCAAGACTTTTTTTCAGCTTGTGTCGGTACTTGGAACAGCGAACGGACTTATCACTACCCACTCCAAAACGAAGTAGAGCGTTCGGTTACAGCATTTAGCGTAGCGGCATTGGCATCTGCCGAGAAACATCAAATTACTTCAGCTTCCCTACCAGTTGAAAGTGTAGTATTGAGTGAGATCGATCGATTTCCAGGATTTAGGATCGGCTTTGATACAGTATCTGAAAAAGGCGATCGCGTTTCGATGAATCTCAAGGCTCTATTTGTACCAGAGCGATCGATCGTCGCGCCTCATCTCCTACCCACAGATCCACTCGCTCCAGCGACTCCCCTCACTGCCGAAATTCTCGGTAGTGCAGAAGTAGTCAGAGGGCTATATCTTCGGGATGAAGGCTATTCCGAGAGTGGTGCGATTACTGGTCGATTTACTTATCTACCCAGTCGGCAAACTCTAGAATTAGTAACATACTACAGTCGATCGGTTGCCGTAGACCAGTTGCGGCTGATTTCTCCCACGTCTCGACTACGGACGATCGTCACTTACCAACGTCCTCAACCAGGTGTAGTCCCTACAGTGATTAATTTAGTTGGGTTTGGACTAGAGCAGAAATCTTAGAGTGGTGGATAGTGGATGGTGGATGGTGAATAGGTAATACCATTTTGGATTTTGGATTTTGCGACTGAAATCACGCGGAGGTTCCCTCCGCATGTGTTTCAGTCAAGACAGGATTTTGGATTGGAAAAGCCGCTATACCGTCGGGGAACCAGACGAGCGCGAATCTCTACTCTCTACCCTCTACCCTCTACCCTCTACCCTCTACCCACAGTCAACCTCAGGCTTTGACAGAAGACCTACCCGATTACGGTGAGAGCCTGTCAATTTGCCACTTTCCGGCTACCAATTGATAGCGTAACCTGTCGTGGAGCCGACTGGGACGACCTTGCCAAAACTCGATTTCTTGGGGAATCACACGTATGCCACCCCAGTGAGGAGGTTTGGGAATCGCGGTATCTTGGTATTGAGTTGCCAATTGCTGTAGTCTTTGTTCGAGGATCGATCGATCTTGAATAATCGTACTTTGCTCTGACGCCCAAGCACCTAGTTGACTACTAGCTGGACGGCTGTGAAAATAGCTGGTGGCTTCTGATTCTGAGACAAGCTCTGTTTTACCCTCAATCCGAACTTGACGCTCTAAATCGCCCCACAGGAAGACTAACGCTGCATAAGGACAGTTTTGTAGCTCTACGCCTTTTTGGCTATTGTAATTGGTATAGAATACAAATCCGCGATCGTCAAAATCTTTGAGCAGCACAATTCTGGCTGAAGGTTTGCCCTCAGCCGTCACAGTTGCGATAGTCATCGCATTGGGTTCTAATATATCCGCAGCGACAGCTTGCTCGAACCAGATTTGAAACTGCTGGTAGGGGTTATCGACAAGATCTGATTCTAGTAACCCAGCCTGGGTATAATTTTTGCGTAAGT
>ENA-OFCD01001385-OFCD01001385.1-metagenomes-genome-assembly--contig:-NODE-1385-length-12238-cov-3.809571_pt1 | contig 12238 bp, 14 predicted proteins | sample MGYA00153392_OFCD01 | MGnify analysis MGYA00153392 | reverse complement strand
TCGATGTGCGGTCCTCACTTCTGCTCGATGAAGATCACCGAGGACGTGCGCGCTTTCGCCGAGAAGCAGAACCTCGTCCCAGAGAAGGCGCTCGTGCGCGGGATGGAAGACAAAGCCAAAGAGTTCAAAGACGACGGCGGCGAGATCTACCGCTGACCTGCGATGCTCGGGGGAGCCTTCGCGGCAAGCCGCTCAGGATGACACCCTGTCCTCCGGCTCTCCGATGTCATCCTGAGGAGCGGAGCGACGACGGAGCACTCGAGAATTGCAAGCGTGTCATTCGCCGGCTTTGACGGTTCCGCCCGGTGCTACCGAGAACGGCTCGGTGCTGAAGTTGTAGCCGTAGACTTCATTGTAGAGCGGCTTGCTTCCTTGGCACACGAAGACGCGGAACATGTATGTGCCGGGCTTCGCGGCTGCCGAGCATTGGGTGCAGGGCGCGCAGCCAGATCGGAACATCATGGATGTGATGCTGCCGTGAGGAGGCACTGTCGTGCAGCCTCCCGCGTCCGCTCCGCACATCGAATCGAGGCTCATTTTGGCGCCAGCCGCCGTGTCCCAGGCGTGTCGCGCTTTATCGAGCTGCAGCACCTCGACGCTCGACGCGAAGGACATCGGTGCGTCCGAGTCGTTGTCGATTTGAATCACACTGGGGCTCGCGCTTGGTGAGAACACATGCGGCGCGCCGGCAAAGCGGCCCATGTCGGCGACGATCTCCATCGTGGGACCCTCGGCGCGTGCCGCTCGGGCACTCCAAAGCCACTACGCGATACTTGCCAATCTGAGCGGGTGCGTTGCCCATACAGGTTCCACATTGCGAGCACCCTAGCCAACCCGTCCAGGGCAAAGGCTCGTAGCGAGAGTGCGCCGGAATGGTGATGCACTCCGGCAGCGGCGCCTCGAAGCACTTCTTGTCCATTTGCAGGCCGTAGACGTCGGTCCAGGTTCCGTGGTCGTCTCGCTCGACTGGCAAGTTGCGCGCGATGCCGACGGGCGCGTTCGAGTCGTTGACGATCACGATGCCGCCCGGATACGGAGACTCGACACGTATCGACGCGGGAGCGACGCTCGGATCGATCGTAGGGGCGCTCGCGTCCGCGAGTGGGCCCGCGGCAGAGGACGTCACCGGTGACGAGGCGGGCACCGCGCTCGATTTTGGGGTCTCGCATGCGACTGCGACCGGCATGACCAGACAAACGCAGGCGATAAACCTCATGACGAAGGTACGTGGCAGTGCGCTGGATGATCTCAAAATACCCATCCTACGTCGGCGCCCCCCCAGGGGAGAATACCTTTGGTCGCTCGCAACAACGGTGTGAATCCCAGCCCGAACGAGAACCCACGATCCCGCGGGAAATAGCGGTATCCGACGATCGCGGTTCCGGCGACTGCGACGCCGTCCGTGCCATACGAGAGCCCAAGCCCGTCCGTGCTCACTCTCGTGTAGAGCACAGTGGCGCCGAGCCCGAGCTGCAGCTTGTGGTGCACTGTGCCTAGGTAGTAGTCGAGCACGATGGGCACGGTGACGAGCGTGTACGGGTGGCTCAGCGCGTGGTCGGAGACCTTGGTGGAGAAGTAGCTGACTCCTATCCGTGCACCGACGTTCCATGGGCGCACAAGCAGCTCGTAGTTGGCCGAGTACAACAGGCCATTGCCGAACACCTCGACGAACGCGACATGACCGAGCGGCCGAACGCGCGCGCCTTCGGGCTCGGCGCCCAAGAGGAACCACGCGGCGAGGTCGACTAGGTCCACGTCGTCACGGTAGCGCGAGATCGGCGCCGTCTTCGTATCTGGAGCGCGAAGCGCACAGTCGACTGACGTCGGTGACGGTCGTCGGCGGGATGAAGTCGAAGGTGAAGCCGCCGTCAGGTCCCGCAGAGGGTCCCGCGTCCGCGAGGATGTCCGAGACGTCGTAGTACCAATCCCAAACGAGCGAGTTGTCTTGGTTGACCTTGCGGAGCTTGCAGCCCGCGATGATGCGCGAGCGAGCGCAGAGTCCGGGACCGGCGGTAGCGAGATGCTTGCCGCGACAGTCGTCAGCGAACTGACTCGCGGCGACGGTCTGCGACACCTCTTGGCAGAACGCGCCTGCCTGTCCGCCATCGGCGACGAAGCGACGATCGCAGTGCGCGTCGGCGGTCGCTGCGGCGAAATCTCCGGCAGACACGGCGACGTCCGTGAGCGCGTCGCATGCTGAAATGGCCGCGATCGCGAGCATCACCGCGCAAAGAATCACTCGCCGCGACACTCAGTCCTCTGTGCCTTCGACCTTGCCCGTAGCGATTGGGACTATCGCTTGTGAGGTGCTGCGGCTGCGCTTGGCGACGGGTGTCGCCATCGGGGTCGGGGTGACTCGGCGAATCGGAGGCGGGGTCGGGCTCACCGCGGGCGGCGGCATCGTGCGCGCGCGGACCACCTCGCCGTCGATGACGATCTCGACGCCGACCGTGCGGCAGCGACGTACGAGGCGCTCGAGATCGACCCCGAGCGCGATCAAGAGTCCGCCCGTCGGCGAAGGATCGACGAAGAGCTCACCGGTCGCGCGACGCGTGCGAAGCAGCTCGCGCACGCTGTTGTCCTCGACCCACAAAAAGCCGCTCGCGGGCGAGTACGTGGCGCGTCCGAGGACGACGCTCGCCTGCGCGAGCGTGCGCGAGAGCGACTCCGGGAGTGGCGCGATCGCCTCGATTCGCTGCTTCAACGAGTCTGCCTCGAGGCCCGCGGAGAGAGCGCGCGCGAGTGTCTGTGGAGCGACGATAAGGTCGACCGTGTCCGTGCAGCGGGACACCTCGACGAGCGGGGCGATCGCGAGCACGCTGGCGATGCTGGCCGCCGTGCCCAGACGGAGCACGTGCGCGTCGAGGAACTTCGAGGTCGTGGGCTCCGAAGAGCCGACCTTGCCCGCGAGCAGCGCGCGTCCGCGCGGAGACAGGCGCACTGCGACGCGAGCGAACTGCGATTCCGACTCGTCGCTCGCGGGGGCGACGAGGTCGTCGTCTTCTCCGAGATCGATCACACCAAGCGCGGGCAGACTTTCGTGCACGATTCGTCGAGCGACCTCGAGAGGAGAGATCGCAGGCGCGGTAGTGCGCTCCGCCCAGCGGCGAAAGAGCCGCGTGAGGCCCGGGACGCGCTCGTCAGTCTTGAAATATCCGGCGAGTGCGGTCCACGGGATCCATCCTTCGCCGAGCGCGAGCAGCGCTTCCAGCACCATCTCGCGAACGACGCCTACGGGGCTCGGATCACGAGAACCGTCTCCGAGCCGAAGCACCTCTGGCTCCGCGCGCGCCTCATCCCACGCGCCGCCCTTGCGCCAAGCGAGGAACAAGACTCCGAGCATATCTGCTAGCCGGTGCGAGCCTGGCGGGGAGTTTGGCGAGAGCGCCGATACGTCCCAAAGACCGATGGCCCTCGAGATCGCGGCGAGAAGCGCGACGTGCTGGTGAGGGCGTCCGAAGCGCGCTGCGAGCTTCTGCGCGAGCGACTTCGGAGTCCCGATCCCTGGCCGCACTTCGCTCGCGCTCTCGCGCATCGCCAACGCCATACCCAGCGCGAGAGGCGCCGGATCGAGCGCGAAACGAGCCCTCCGCGGGGCGTGATCTCCGCTCACGACGAAGCTCTTGACCTGTTCGCGACTCTTTGCTCGATCTGCTCGGCGTGCCGCGCCGATCACGAGAGAGACCTCCGTCGGCACCACGTGTCGGTTGGGGTGCATCGGAAGCAAAAAGCCGCGCCGCTCGAGCGCCGAGCCTACGCCACGACGCGACGGAGTCACGCCGGTCGCGGTGCGCAAGCGCATCGGCTCACGCTCGAGCTCGAGCAGTTCTTCGGTGTCGACCTCACCACCTTCGAGCTCGACCTTCTCGAGGACGCGACGCTCGCTAGGCGCGAGCTTGTCGATCTCGGCGGCCAACGTCGGGAGATCGCTCAAGACCTCCCAAGCGGGCTCGAGCGATAGGGCGATCGGCGGCGTCGCCGGACGGCCGAGATAGTGCGCCGCGATCGCGCTCGTGGCCTCGAACGAGGCTTGCGCGAGAAGCGCACGCGCGCCGCGAGGATCCTCACCTTCCCAAGTCTTTAGCTGCACGAGGTAAGCGATCGGAAGAACGAGCTCGATCGCCCCACGCTGCCCGCGCGCGAACACCATCCCGCGCGCACTCAGCGGCGCGAGCGCCGGCGGGAGCGAGGGAACCGTGAGGATGCCCTTCGCCTCAGCGATGCGATGAAGGAGCTCGATGCTGGTGTTGGGGAGCCGCGCGGAGGGGTCTCGAAAATCGGGCAGCGCTACGAGAGCGCGCGCGACCTGCGCCGGGCCGTCCAAGCGCTTGGCAGGGTCGATCCGAATTCCCATGCGCGCGATGAGACCCTCGAGCTCACCCTGTGGAAGGGCACGCAGGATTTCGATCAATCGATTTGGGTTGTTAGCGAGCATGGGCGTAGAGCAAGGAGGTTACATCGTACACTGAAAAAACGAGCCACCAAGCGCGCCCATGAAAAGCTAGACGATCCTCGTTCACGTTGTGCGAGCAGGTGCGCTCGCTCTCGCATAGGATGGCGCGCAGGTGCTCGTTCGATGATTCTCCGCGATCCGGTGTTTGGGCTCGTCTCATTCGAGTCCGACGAAGAGCGCATCATCCGCAAGCTCGTGGATACCGCCGAAGTACAGCGTCTTAGGCGTGTTCGGCAGCTCGGGGTCGCGTCCCTCGCCTTTCCTGGCGCCGAGCACACTCGCTTTGCTCACGCGATCGGGGCGGCGTTCGTGATGAAGCAGCTCATCGCTCGACTCCGCTCAATCCAAGGGGATCTGCCGTTCTGGCAGCGCCTCACGAGCGATCGCGCTCGCGACGCGCTCGCTGCCGCGATGCTGCACGACACCGGACACGGGCCGCTCTCGCATCTGTTCGAGGACGCGATTGGCGAGATGCCTCACCACGAGGCGTGGACCGAGCGCATCATCCTCGATCCGTCGACCGACGTGCACCGCGCGTTGGTCTCCGAGGATCCGGGCATGCCCGCGCGAGTCGCGGCGCTCGTACGCGGAGAGCATCCGCTGCCGTATCTCGCCAACGCTGTGAGCGGCACGTTCGACGTGGATCGATGCGATTACTTGCTGCGCGACGCACACGCCACCGGCGTTCGCTACGGCGTGTTCGATCTCGACTGGCTGCTGCGCAGCTTGCGCATGATGCCCACCGACGAGACGAGCGCGCCCGGCTTGGCGATCGACGGCGCGAAGGGCTTGCCCGCGATCGAAGCGTTCTTGATCGCGCGCCTCTTCATGTTCCAACAGGTCTACTTGCACAAGGCGACGCGCTCTGCGGAGTGGATGATTCGCGCAGTGCTCGCGCGGGCGGCGTTGCGGGTGTCCGAGGGCACGCGTTTGCCTGGGGTCCCGAGCGGCATCGAGCAAGCCGCGCGCGGAGGCGAGGTCGCGCTCGCGGACTATCTGGACCTCGACGACAGCGTGCTCACGGTCGCGATGCACGCGTGGGAGTCTTGCAGTGACGCACCGCTCGGCGATCTCACGCGGCGCGTGCGAGCGCGCAAGCTCCACAAGACGCTCGAGCTCTTCGGCGATCAAGCCACGGAATCCGGACGCGAGAGGTGCCTCTCGATCGCGCGAGAACTCGCGAAGGCAAAGGGCTTCGATCCCGATCTGCACGTGGGCATCGATGTCGCGTCCGACACGCCTTTCCCCGAGGGTCCCGAGCCTATGGTCGTCTTTGCGAAGGGACCGCCGCGCCGACTCAGCGAGGTGTCGTTCCTCTTGTCGCGCCTCGTGGGTCAGACGCTCTCGCGCACACGCCTGTTGTTCGTGCCCGAGCTGCGCGACGAGATCGTCAGCGCCGTCGCGAGCGAGTGATGATGATCGCACTCGCCTTGGTGCTCGGGGCGCTCGACGCCGCGCCGCTCGGAGCCGATCCGACGGCGGGTCGAATCGACGGCGACCTCACGCTGACGATCGGCGCAGGCGCCACACTCGGTCCGCGCGGAGTGCGAGCTACGGCAGACATGCGATTGCGTCTGCTCGACAGCGCCGGGATCTTCTTCGGCTACGAAGATGGCTTCGGCGGCAGCGCGGAGCCAACGCGTGTACTTTACACTGGCCTCGAGCTACGGCCTCTCTTCTTGGCGCGCTGGACGCAAGGCTTGGAGCTCCAGAGGGGCTTCGGCGATCTGCTCATCGACTCGTTCGGTCTCGAAATAGGCGGCGTCATATCGCAGCCACAAAATCGGCCCATGGGGGACCGCTTGGGACTGCAGCTCGGTCTCGGCATCGAAGCTCCCTTGCTCTCGCGCGCGACCGGTCCGTGGATAGGCCTGCACGGTGGCATTCGGTACAGCGACCAAGGGCTCGCACGCGGGGACCAGACGGCGCTCGATCGCGCCCTTTATCTCTCGATCACGCTCGCGTGGCACCAGGTCTTCGCGACGCACTCGGTCGACGCCGGAGACGTCGGCTCGCACTAGAGTCCGCCGCTACTTGCCGCCTTCTTTGCCCGCGTCCGGAGTCGCAACGACAGCCGGCGCAGGCGATACCGCGTAGAGGACCGATTGCGCGAGCGTGCAGTTGTTCACTTGGCGCTGCACGGCGTCTCGCGTCTCTTGGTCCGCGATGGGCCGGGCGCCCGCGGGCAGGAACGTTCCGCTCGCGGTCCGCTTCAATCGCACGAGCAACGCGTCTCGCTTCAAGTCGTAGACGATGACGCGCGCGTCGTGCTCGACGAGCTGCAGGGTCTCGTCCGTGATCACGCCAGCGTCGTTCCGCTCTGCGCTCGACTCTTCTTCGTCGAGCACCAGGACGAACACGCGCGCCTTCTTGATGATGTCGATCGCGAGCGGGATCTCCTCGGAGACTGCCTTGTCGTACTGCTGCTGGAACACTCGGAGCCGCAGCGAGTCGCTCGACTCATCCACATCACGCTTCCAACCCTCGGTGAGGATGCGCGTCGCGGAGTAAGCTTGGCGCACGTTCCACGGCTGCTCAGGGAACACGCCCGCGTCAGCGTCTCCGCGCGCGAGCGGCTCGTTTGTGGTGCGCAGCAAACACGACGTGAACCCATCCTTGAGCGAGTCCTGCGCGGCTTTGCGAATGCTCGCGGCGTCGCGCGCGTCTTCGACTTTCATGCGCAGGTAGAGGCCCGGTGTGCTCCGGAACGACAAGTTCGTAGCGGCGGGGTCGACGAAATCTCCCTTGAACAGGCTCGCCTCGTCGATCGAGATTTGCTCGAGCTTCTTGTGCAGCGGCTCCCACTCGACGCCCACGGTCACTTCGATCGCCTTCCGCTTGCCGAGCAGATCGTCCTTGCTGTCCTGCAACGAGCGGTTCGAGAAGTAGCGGTAAGCGCCAAGCACGGCGATCAACACGAGGAGCGCCGCACCGCCCATCTTCTCGGTGGGCCGCGAGAACTTGCCTGAAACGCGCATCTCGCGCGCCTTGTGCACTCCCTGCAACCCACGCTTCTTCTGCGGCTCGTTCGACATGCAATCTCCCAAAGAAAAAAGCCGCCAGCCCCCTCTAGGGGTGCGGCGGCTTTCGTCGAGACCGAGCGAGACCTAGGAGCGGATGAGGAGCCGTACTCCTGTACGGTGACGATTCCCGACGACGGTATCGCGAAGGTATCGGCGAAAGCCGCCGTGCTCCTAGTGCGATTTCGGGATGCCGTTGACCATGAAGCTGACGTTCGGGTAGCCCGCGAACGCGGCCGTTTGGAACGTGCTCTTCACGACGACCGCAGGTACGTCCTGGTCGATTTGGAGAACGACGACTCCGGGGAAGTCCTTGTTCGGGTGGAGTTGCTTCCACACTTCGCGCTTGCCCTTCAAGATGTTGAAGAGCTCGTCGATACGCTGCAGGCGTTTGTTGTCTTCGATCGCGCGCGTGTTACCGGCCGCGGCGCCGTCGACCAGGATCTGCTGACCATTGATCGCCACCATCGGTGCGTCGATCATGTCGAGGGTGTTCTCCGCGGATGGGATCCTTACGCCTTTCGCGGGCGGCGTCTCGCCCGACGCGCTGAAGGTCATCAGGAGGAACACGACGACGACGATCAAGAAGTCGATCATCGACGTGAGCGACAGTCCTGCGTTGGTGGCGCGACCGCCGTGTCCGGTGACCTTCTTGTGCACGAAGTCGAGAGGCACAAAGTGCATCAACCTTCGGCCGGGCTCGTGTACGGGCATTAGTGACTCCTCAATTGACCGCGAAGGTCACGTTGAACGCCGGAACTTCGCTGACCTTGAGCGGCGAGCCGCTCTCGGCCTTGCGGTGGGTCTGGTAGATCGCGTCGATGACGCCGATGACGAACACGTACTGTGTTTCGTTGTCCGTGTGGAGCACGGCCTGGTCGAGCTTCTTGTCCGCTTGAGCGCGGTGCGAACCGTTGTTGCTCCACTCGCACGCGATCGTCTCGGCGAGCGATCGAGACTCTGGGGCGCGTCCGCACATCGCGTTGAAGCAGGGTTGGTCGTCGGGCTTGCAAGTGACGACGCCGTAGCGGACCGTCTTGACGCCGTGGTTCTCTTTGATGTCATCCTTGCGGGGCACGTCCACGGAGGTGACGACCTGTGAGCCGGACTTCCACACGATCGTGAACTTCTCGGGCGAGGTCATCTGGAGGTGAAGGATCTTCTCGGGCGGAATGTCCGTCGGCTCCACGTCTGGCCGCGGCGGGCCTGGGACCTGCGCGTCAGCGTTGATGCGGGCCATGTGTGACCACACCGCCGTGATGAGGAGGAACGCGATGGTCACCATGAGCAGATCGATGAACGGGATCATGTTGATCTCCGAGTCGAGCGATCGCTTACCTTTACCGCCGCCGCCGCCAACGTCTACGCCAGCCATGAGTTACCTCGATCGAGAATGGAGAGGGAGGACAGCCCCGAGCACGGGTTGCAGGTGCTCGGGGCTCGCAAACTCAGCCGCCTTGAGGAAGGCCGCCGAGGTTGACCTTTTGGCGGTTGGTGACGACGAGGTTGAGCACTTGCACGCTCGCCTCGTTGATGTCGTCCTCGAGACCTTGCGTCTTGCCGTTCAAGATCGCGAAGCCGATGAGGCCGGTGATGGCGACGATGAGTCCGAAGGCCGTGCAGTTCATGGCCTCGGAGATACCTTCTGCCAGGATGCGCGCCTTCTGACTCGGGTCGACGCTCTCGCCGGAGACTGCGCCGAAGCTCTGGATCAGACCCGACACGGTGCCGAGCAGACCGGAGAGCATCGCGAGGTTCGCGAGGAGTGCGAGGAAGCCGGTTCGCTTTGCGAGCTTCGGGATTTCGCGGAGAGCCGCTTCGTCCATCGCCGCTTGAACTTCTTCGTCCGGGCGGTTCACCTTGACGAGACCGGCTTGCACGATGCGCGAGAGCGGCGCGTTTGCCGCAGAACACATCTTGACAGCCTTAGCGACGTCACCCGCGAGGATGCATTTTTGCATCGTAGCGAGGAACACGTCTTTGTTAATCGACGAGCCGAACAGGTAGAGAGCGCGCTCGATGATGATGCCGATCGTGATGATCGACCAGAGCACGATCGGGTACATGCCCCAGCCACCGTCCTTGAAGTGCTTCCAAATCGCAGCCATGAATCGTCCTCCTCGAATTTGCCCGCCCTTTGGGTCGGGCTAGCGGTCAACAACGCGGCAAAGCAACCAACAAAATCGGCGTGCTCTCGCGCGCCGCACAACTCTTTTTTTTGTCTGACCACGGCGATGTCGCGACGGTCGTAGGTCGCGTGGTCAAAAGCGCGTCTGAGACTAAACGAACGCGAATGACATACGCAAGCATCTAGAGTGAGCTTGCGTCGAAGAAGGCCGAGCACCTCAGCGCCGGATGAAGAAGCAGCGCATGCTTCTGTGTATTATCGGCGGAGCAAGAAGACGGCAAGCGCTGTGAGAATGCCGGTTAGGACATGGCCTCGTCAATAGACTTTGGGTGAAATCCAACGCCGCAAACCTCGATTATCGTTACGCCGAAAAGTTACACCGGCGCCACTCGCTGGGTCGCCTTGCACATGCCGACTTCAGGTATGAACCATTCGAGTCGTTGACTTCGCTGATCAGGAAACGATATCGTCTCTCGCAATCGCGTGCGTCAAAGCGTCTCCACCGAGCCGTTGGAGAGATGTTATCGAGGCAACGCGCTGTAATCCTGGAATCGTCGTTTGCCATCAGTACCCTAAGAGGCTTCGCCTCTATGCTGATGAGCGTTCATGTCATGTTGAGTCTTCGAAAGGAGCGTCGGGGATGTTCGTTGTTCTTCTGAATGGTGCGCCCGCGGCTGTGAGCGGCGGTGGTGGTGCTGGAAGCGCGCTCATGGAAGCGTTCAAGGAGAACCCTTGGTTTCTCCTGCTCAACCTCGGCGTTAGCGCGATCGTGCTTGCGTTCGTGATCGAGCGCGCTGCGTTTCAGCTCTCCAAGTATCGCGTGAACTCGAAGGAGTTCTTCGCGCAGATCAAAAAACTGGTGACTGCGGGCAATATCGATCGCGCGATCAAGCTCTGCGACGCGGGTGACTATCCCACGCTGCAGCTCGTGAAGGCGGGCCTCACGCACGCCAACAAGGGTCCGGACGAGATCGACGCCGCGATGAGCGAGAAGCTCGGTGAGCTCAAGCCTGCGGTCGAGAAGCGAGTCGGCTCTCTCTGGTCTCTCGCGAACATCGCGACCCTCATCGGTCTCCTCGGAACCGTGTTCGGTCTCATTCACACGTTCGGCGCCGTCGCCGCTCCGGGACTTTCTGCGGCTGACAAGCAGCGCGTCCTCGCGAACGGAATCGCCGAGGCCATGTACAACACGGCCTTCGGTCTCGGCATCGCCGTTACCTGCATGATCGCCCACTTGATCTTGCATCAGCGCGCGAAGAACATCGTTCACGACCTCGACGCGACGATGGAACGTGTCTTCAACCTCCTCACGATCCAAGCCCGTCCCGGCGGATACTGAGAGTTCGGTAGATGGCTGCCGAACCCGAGAAGCTGAGCGCAGCGCAGCGAAGTAGAGTTCGCAAGCTCGCGACGCCGAAGGAGCTCGCCCCGGACGAAGAGGGCGGCGAGCTCAACATCGTTCCGTTCCTCGACATCATCATGAACGTGCTGATGTTCGTGCTCGCGACGGTGACGACGACGTTCACGGCGACGATCGACACCTTCCCGCCGAAAGCGGGAGGGCGTAACCCAAAGCAGATTGAAGTTCCGACGCTCGGTCTGACGATCCTCATCGTGCCGGAGGGCTTCAGCATGAAGGCCAAAGGCGGCAACGTGGGGCCGGGTTGCGACTCGATTGGTGGCGGCTTGGCGGTCGCCAAGATCGGCGCGGAATACGACTACGCGGCGGTCACCCGCTGCGTCGCAAAGCTCAAGGGGTCGAACCCGGACTTCGAAGCCGAGACGAACGTGACCATCAGCGCGAACCCGAACATCCCTTACTCCACGGTCATCGCCACCATCGACGCGGTTCGCAAGAGCGACGATGGAAAAGAGCTGTTCCCCGACGTGAACTTCGGATTGGCCAAATGAGGCGGGCGAAATGAGCAACGCTGGAAACGTGCCGCCCGCAGGCAGCTCGATGCCGCCGCGGCAAAAGGCCGCTTCGATGTCGACGTACAAGCGCATGCTCCGCAAGGAGATCCGCAAGCGCGCAGGGGACCACGAGGCGAACTTCCTCAACATCACGGCGATGATGGACATGATGACCATCATCCTTGTCTTCTTGTTGAAGAGCATGGCCGCCTCGAGCGCATCGATCCCGCAATCGGCCGACCTCACGATGCCCAAGAGCGTCTTGACGACCGAGGCCTCGCAAGAAGGCGTCGCCGTCCTGATCTCGAAGACCCACATCGTGCTGGACGACCAAGCCGTCGTGGATGTGCCGCAGGACGCGAGCCACGGCGTCGAGGCGAAGTTCAAGCGCGGCGGCCCCAACGACCTGTACATCACCAAGCTCGGACAGGTCGCCAAGGACTGGCGCGAGCGCGATCGTCAGATCCGCATCGCGAAGGGGCTCGAACCCGCGGGCAGCGAGGCGATCATCATCGCCGACAAAGACACTCCTTATCGTCTGCTCGTCGAGGTGCTCTTCACCCTCGGCCAGACCGAGTTCAACAAATATCACTTGATGGTTCTACAGGGCGTCAAGAAGTAACGAGCGCGGCGTTTCTCGCCGATACCTTCGCGATACCTTCGTCGGGAATCGTCGCCGTACAGAAGTACGTCTTCATCCACTCCTAGGTTTCGCTCGGTCTC
>ENA-OFCD01001384-OFCD01001384.1-metagenomes-genome-assembly--contig:-NODE-1384-length-12249-cov-3.264064_pt1 | contig 12249 bp, 13 predicted proteins | sample MGYA00153392_OFCD01 | MGnify analysis MGYA00153392 | reverse complement strand
TTGGCGCACAAACAAAGGACAGCCGATTGATGGCGCAAGCATCTTGGCTGGCAATCGGCCAATTTGGCTTCGTGGCGCTATCTTACGGGCTTTTAACGTACGCTCATGTTGTTGACGACTTTTCGGTCACCAATGTTTTTGAAAATTCGCACAGCCTCAAGCCGCTCGGTTACAAAATTTCCGGAGTTTGGGGTAACCACGAAGGCTCGATGTTACTTTGGGTGCTTATTCTGGCGCTTTTTGGCGCTTTGCTGGCGGGCTTTTCGCGGCAAATGCCCGAAATTTTAAAGTCGAATGTTCTTGGTGTGCAGGCACTTATCAGTGCGTCGTTTCTGGCTTTTATTCTCTTCACGTCTAACCCGTTTGCCCGGATGTTCCCCGCTGCAGCAGAGGGGCGCGATCTAAACCCCATCCTCCAAGACCCGGGCCTGGCCATCCACCCGCCGCTGCTGTATTTGGGCTATGTCGGTTTTTCTTTGGTGTTTTCTTTTGCGGCAGCAGCGTTGATCGAAGGAAGAATCGACTCCGCATGGGCAAAATGGGTTCGGCCATGGATACTGCTGGCTTGGATATTCCTGACCCTCGGCATCGCCATGGGCTCTTACTGGGCCTATTACACACTGGGTTGGGGGGGATTCTGGTTTTGGGATCCGGTTGAAAACGCATCATTCATGCCGTGGCTGGTGGGCACGGCGCTAATTCATTCGCTGGCCGTTACCGAGAAGCGCGGTATTTTCAAAAGCTGGACGGTGCTGTTGGCGATCATCGCATTTTCACTGTCTTTGCTTGGTACGTTTCTGGTGCGCTCGGGGGTGCTGACCAGCGTGCATGCGTTCGCGACGGATCCTAAGCGCGGGGTATTTATTTTGGGGTTTTTGGTGATTGTGATTGGCTCATCGCTGGCGCTTTATGCATGGCGTGCACCCAAGCTGGGGCTGGCGCGAGTGCCCGGCGCTTTTTCGCCGACCTCGCGCGAATCGTTTTTACTGGCGAATAATATTTTGATGGTGGTGGCGATGTTGGTGGTGGCACTCGGCACGTTGTACCCCTTGTTTATGGATGCATTGGGTTACGGAAAAATTTCGGTAGGCCCGCCTTATTTTGATTTGATTTTTGGTATTGTGATGTTGCCTGCCTTGTTTTTAATGGCTATCGGTCCGGTCTCGCGCTGGCGCAATGCGACTTTGCCGGAGCTTGCGCTGCGGCTGAAATGGGCGGCAGCCATTGCGCTCGTTGCGGGTATCGGGATACCGCTGATGTTGGGTAAATTAACGTTCTGGATTGCGCTCGGACTCACGCTCGCCGTATGGATTATCGCGGCCACCCTGAGTGCCGTGGTGCATCGGTTCAGGATCGCGCCGCAGTTAGGTTTCGCCGCAAAAATTACCGCCAACAGTCCCTCGTTTTACGGCATGCATATCGCGCATATCGGTATTGCGGTGTTTGTGATCGGGGTGACGATGGTGAAAGGCTATGAGGTCGAGCGTGATATACGCATGGTGCCCGGCGCGATCGCCCAGGAAGGCGGCTATGAATTTAAATTTATTTCGTTAGGCGAAAAAGCAGGGCCGAATTATCAGGCCGTCACGGGTCGTTTTGAGGTGAGCCGAAACGGTAAATTAGTGGAGATAATGACCCCTGAAAAGCGCACCTATTTTGCCTCTGGTCAAACCATGACGGAAGCGGCTATTGATCCCGGCGTTACCCGCGATCTTTATGTTTCGCTCGGTGAGCCAGTCGAAGGCGCTACCGATGGCGCATGGGGCGTGCGAATTTATGTGAAGCCATTTATAGATTGGATATGGTTTGGCTGCTTGTTCATGGCGCTGGGCGGATTGCTGGCGATTTTGGACAAGCGCTATCGGCTGAAAGTTAAGCAGCCAGCGGCTATCCAACCGGTGGTAACGCCAGCGCCCGGCTCGACCATTTCAACACAACCCATTGCCGGGGATTGATTGATGGACGAGAAAAAATCCATCGAAGCCGTGGAAGGCGGCAAACCCGCCACCGCCGCTGCTGCTGCCCCAACCGGTGTCTGGGTGCGCGCATGGCGCTATTTTTTGCCGCTGATTATTTTCTTTGGGCTGGTCTGGTTTTTATGGCGCGGCCTGAGCTTGAACCCGCGCGATTTACCCTCGGTGCTCATCAATAAACCGGCGCCCGAATTCAGCTTGCCGCAATTGCAGCAGCCCGATAAAACCTTGTCGGCAGCGGATATGAAAGGCCAGGTATGGCTGCTCAATGTGTGGGGTTCATGGTGTGTGTCGTGTCGTTATGAGCATCCGGTGTTGAATGAATTATCGCGGCAGCAAATCGTGCCAATTATCGGCCTGAACTGGAAAGACAAGCCTGAAGATGCGCGGGCTTGGCTGGCAAAATACGGTGATCCTTATAAATTATCCGTGAGCGATATTGATGGCCGCGTGGCGATTAATTTTGGTGTTTATGGAGCGCCTGAAACCTTTGTCATTGATCAGGCCGGGACGATTCGCTACAAGCACACTGGGCCATTGGATGCGGTGGCGATGCGCGATATTTTATTGCCACTGATTCGTGATTTAAAAAAGACGCCTTAACATGACTACTATGACCGCGATGACCGCGATGACCGCGATGACTGCGATGACTGCGCCACGTAAAAAATCAAACTCATTGCTGGGAGCGGCGTTCGAAATGAAAATGCCTGAAAATGCCCGTCCAGGCTTGAGTTTGGTTTGGCGATTAGTGTTGCTGGCGGCGGTGTTGGTTGGGTTGCTTGTCTTGCTTGGCCGTCCGCTACCGGCTATGGCCGAGCCCTCTGGCCCTGCACCGACGCCGCCGATGGCGCCGATGTCGCCAGCACTCGAAGCGCGATTAAAGCAGCTTGAAACAGAATTGCGTTGCCTGGTTTGTCAAAACCAGACCTTGGCGGAATCGCCATCCGGATTAGCCGGCGATTTGCGACGCGAGGTGAGACTGCTGGCTGAATCGGGTAAATCGGATGAGGAAATCAAAACCCATTTGCGCGCTCGCTACGGGGATTTTGTGCTGTATCGTCCGCCGCTTGAATTAAAAACTTACCTACTCTGGTTTGGGCCGTTCGCATTGCTGCTGGGTGGCGGTGGATTGCTATGGTGGCTGGGCCGTTCGCGGCGTCGCTTGAGTGCAGGCGCGCCAGCACAAATCCTGTCTACTGATGAGGCTAAACGGGTGCGCGATTTATTAGGCGGCTGATGTGGAGTTAGTGTGGAGTTCATGCGCAGTTAATGCGCAGTCGCGGTCATGTCATGTGCGCAAAATAGTCGTATGCTTGCCGTAGTCTTAGAACAACAATTATTGAAGTCAATTTAATCGAACCAAGGAGCAGGCATGGCCGCTTATTTGATGTGGGCAATCGCAGGTTTTGTATTGATTATTGCCGAGCTCATGACCGGCACGTTTTATTTATTGGTGATCGGTGTTGCCGCACTCGCTGCTGCGGTTGTTGCTTACTTTAGCGGCGACATCTGGGTGCAAGTGATGATTGCGGCGGCGATGTCGATCATCGGCGTATATTTTGTTAACCGTTGGCGTGCGAACCACGCCCAGGATAGCCGGGGCTCCAACGATCTCAATATCGGTCACAGCGTGGTGATTGAATCATGGGTGGATGAGGCGGCTGGCCGGGCGCGCGTCAAATATCGCGGCAGCACCTGGGATGCGAAGGTGGATACGCATACTTTGCCCGCCAAGTTGCACGATGTGCTTTATATTCATTCGCAGGACAATGGCGTGCTGAATGTCGGGGCCAAGCCATAATTTTGTTCAGCGGTTTTGCCAACGGTTTTTCAGCAATTTATTTCTGCACGCCTCGTTCACGTCATCCCATTCGGGAAAAAATCATCAGGAGAAAGTCATGCCCATAAAATTTTTTGGCGTCCTCATCGCCACCGCAATCATCGCATTCATGCCGGAAACACGCGGCTATGCGGTGCCGTTTTTCTTCCTCGCCACCGTGATCGTTTTTGTGATCGAAGGCGTGCGCATTGTGCCGCAGCAAAGCGCGTGGGTGGTGGAACGTTTGGGTAAATTTCACGCGATACTGGAACCGGGCTTAAATGTGATCGTGCCGTTTTTTGATCGCGTTGCCTATCGCCATATTTTGAAAGAAACCCCGCATGATATTCCTGAGCAGGTTTGTATTACCCGCGATAACACCCAGCTCGCGGTGGATGGCGTGATCTACTACCAGATCGTTGATCCCAAACTGGCCAGCTATGGATCGAGTGATTATCTTGCGGCGATTTCGCAGCTTGCACAGACCACTTTGCGCAGCGAAGTCGGCAAGATGGAACTTGATAAAACCTTTGAGTCCCGCGATGAGATCAATCATAAGCTGGTGAGCGTGCTCGATGAGGCGGGCCGCACCTGGGGTGTGAAAGTATTGCGCTATGAAATCAAGAGCCTTACGCCGCCTGAATCTATTCTGCGTTCCATGCAGGCGCAGATTACCGCCGAGCGCGAAAAGCGCGCCCTGATCGCAAAATCAGAAGGCGTGCGTCAACAGGAAATCAACATGGCCGACGGCCAACGTCAGGCCGCCATTCTGGCATCCGAAGGCGAGAAAGCCGCCGCGATCAATAAGGCACAAGGCGAAGCGCAAGCCCTCACCACCGTGGCCGAAGCAACCGCGAGTGCCGTGCGCCAAGTGGCCGCCGCGCTCGAAGCGCCCGGCGGGCAGCAAGCCGCCAATCTTAAAATTGCTGAAAAATACGTCGAGCAATTCGGCAACCTGGCCAAGGTCGGCAACACCCTGATCATACCGGCCAATATTGCGGATGTGGCTTCCATGCTCTCAACCGCGATGACGGTTTTGGATAAGACCAAGCAGGGCATGAAGTAGCCTGAAGCGCCGTTGAGGATGGTGTACACAAGCGCAAACGAAAATACAAACACAAGCACTGGCGAGGCTTTTGGGGCAAAAATGCTTCAAACGCCCCGCCGAATGGCGATCTAAGCGTCGATTTTTCTAGTAGGTCAGCTGCCTGACAGGGTAGTTCTGCGAAGACGCAACGCCACCGAAAGTCGCTGGATTTTTGGCGGTAGCCCGTAGGCACACGGCGCAGCTGTAAGCCGCTAATTTCCTCACCAAACTACGCGCACCGACGTACTGCGCCCGGCATTGGCACGGAACAACGATGCAAAATTTGTTGCCACGCTGGATGAAGGGGTGTAGTTAGCCACGAAAAAGCTGAAGATAGGCGCGCAGCAGTTGATTCGCTAGATTTATGCAGTGATGAGGATGGTCGAAAAGGGGCGGCGTTAATGGGCTTGCGAGACAATTTATCGATGCTCTTAATGGAACTTTAAAACTGTTCACCGCGAGCTCATTAAATCCTGAAGAAGAGACACGAATTTCGTGTTACACTAATTTCGTGCTAAATTTGTTGGGGTCAAATATGAAAAATGTCACCGTCACCATGGCAGAAGAGGCGCTCGAATGGGTGCGTGTCAAGGCCGCACGCGACAATGCCAGTATCTCGCGCTATCTTGGCCAACTCGTTGAGCAGGCACGCGCACGCGACGGCATCTACGAACGATCCATGCGTGCGGCATTAAAATTTCAGCCTCTTGCGTTCCCAAAAAATACCCGCTATCTGAGCCGGGATGAGGCGAACGGCCGTGCCGATATTCGTTGATACCAACGTCCTGATTTACGCGCTCGACCCGCGAAACGCCGCCAAGCAACAGGCGGCGCAATCCTGGTTAGCGCGCTGCTGGCAGGAACGCAGTGGCCGCGTGAGCACGCAAGTGCTCAATGAGTTTTACGTCAATCTCGTCCGTATTAAAGGCGATGAGTTCAAGGTACGTGCGCGCGCTGAAATCCGCCATTTAATGGCCTGGCATCCCTGCGCGATCAACGCCATTATGTTGGAGACTGCCTGGGGCATCGCGGACGACACCAGTATTTCGCACTGGGATGCGTTGATCATTGCGGCAGCGCTTCACCAAGGCTGCGAAACCTTACTCTCTGAAGATTTACAGCACGGCCAGATTATCGAGGGAGTGCAAGTAGTGAATCCGTTTCGCGCCGTGAAATAGCAACATAGCCAAGCTCGATCAGCTATCTTTCTGCTGTCAAACGCCAGTGCGCACTTTATGGCGCGGAGAAGCTTGAATACGAAAATATTTTCGTGCCTGTGTTGTCAACACGCGACGTGAACAGAAAATATATTGGCCATAGCGCCCTTAATTTGCAGCACGATCCCTTTAATTATAGATATGTGCTTTCGCTTCGATTACGCTGATTCCTATATTATTAAACACCCCTCGTTTCGCTTATACGAGATTGCATTTATGCCAACTGTTAGCCCACTACAGAAGTTCGTATGAAATATAAAATGGATAGTAGGCAGGCGCTATATGCCTGAATATGATCTAGCGTTCGCGGCAAAATTGGCTGAGTTGGCTAACGAAGTCGATGAAAAAACACCGTGGGCATATGACGCAAGACGAGTTGTCATTTACTTAAGTCGTCTATCGTTCGAAATTACTCTCAAGGCGCTTCTTGGGAAGGCAGGCAAACCGCTCAATGAGATTCGCAAAAGGTCCCACAACCTTCGCCAGTTGCTTACCGATTTAGATGACTGTGAAGTTCAAATTGAGGTGACGCCAGGAACGCGAGAGTGGTCCTCCGCAGCTTGTATTCGCGCAGTCACCATTGACTTAGGCTTGGCGCGGGTACCAATCGGTGATTTGATTGATGCTGAGAATCGTGGCGTTTCGAAATATCCGAACCAAATCCGGTACGGTGAGGCAATAACCGAGGTAGATTCTACGCTGCTTGCATCGGCGGCAATACTGGCAGCCAAATGGGCAAAGGACAATTGGCGCACGATTAAAATGCGCTGAAAAAATCACTGTTTCCGCGGGCAGAGGCCAAAAATAGCCAACACATTTGTCCCATCTACGGTAATTTGTTCAAGTCCGCCTAGAGTGGCTTAGAACAAACCTAGGATTCTCCATGTTCAATTTCCTTAAGAGCCTATTCGGTCAGTCTGATGCAACGCGTCCGACCAAACCATCAAGTGTTGATTCGCAGGCGACCGTTGCTCGGACGCCTAGCACCACGAGGCGATCACCGGGGTACCGAGCCACAGTTTTGGAGAAGCACGGATTTCAGCTTCCCGCGTCCGACTATGAGAAAAGTACTCTTGGGCAAAAATACGAGAGAGAGGGCGACCTAAAAAAGGCGATTGCGTGCTACGAGGGTTGTATGAACAATCAAGCGGATGGCTCGTTTGTTTACAATCGACTAGCGGTAATTTACAGAAAACTTCACCGAAGAGATGACGAAGTAAGAATTTTGAAAAAAGCAATATTCGTGTATTCAAAAGAAGCTGGATCTGGACAATCAAGTGCTGACGGGAAACTCCAGAAATTCGAAGCCCGCTTAAGCAAACTTACCGGTGAGTGAGGGAATCCCTGAATAGAGGCCAGCGTGAATTGATTTTGCGAAAAATACCTCTGGAGCAAACCGCCAAACATTTTCGCGCCTTCACTTGGCCGTGCGTGATTCAAGCCACTATTGGCTCAACCAGCGCATCAATTTTTGCAGCGATTTCTTCGCGAGCCGTTCGCAGCTCGTAGTCTTTTTGTAAATTCAGCCATAGCTCTGCCGAGGTACCAAGGTAGCGCGCCAGTCGTAATGCGGTGTCGGCGGTGATGGCGCGCTGACCTTTCAGTTTGGCCGTGACTCGGTTGGCGGGCACATACAGTAAATTCGCTAGCGCATTGGCGCTGAGTTTGTGCGGGACCATGAATTCCGCTTCCAGATATTTCCCCGGGCAGGTCTGGCATGAGTATGCTCATAATCATTCCTTTTGGCGTCTCAACGGTAATCAGCTACCTCAACATCGTGTACGTGACCTACCGCATCGCTTGGTCAATTTGAATTTGTCTGTCTTAAAGCTTGGATGTAAATGTACCCAACACCGAAGCATGACGCGCACCCGTGGTGGCGGTGAGATCAAGCGCGCGGCGTTCGACACATTGCTTGGCCAGCCACGCAAATGCCAACGCTTCAACCTGCTGGGCCGGGACGCCATAGGCATCCACTTTTTCAACCGCGCCGCCGGGAAAACGATTGGCGATTTCGCGCATCAGGGCGGTGTTGTAGGCGCCGCCACCGCCAATGAGCAGTCGCGTTGCAGTGGGTGCGTAGCGAACGACATGATCGGTGATGCACCAGGCGGTCAGCGCTAGTAACGTGGCTTGCACATCAACCGGGCGTTCGCCACCATCAAGAAGCGGTGTGAGCCATGCCATGCTGTATAAATCGCGCCCGGTGCTTTTGGGTGGCGTTAATTTGAAGTAAGCGCCGTTCTGTAATCGCCCCAAGAGCCGGGCCTGTGCTTGACCTTGGGCTGCCCATGCGCCATCTTCGTCATAAGGTTTTTGCTGATGTTGGGCGATCCAGCCATCCATTAATGCATTGCCAGGGCCGCAATCAAAACCGCGTGTAGTGCAGCCAGGCTCAAGAATGGTGAGGTTGGCGATGCCGCCGATATTGACCACCACCCGGGTCTCGTCGGGCGATCGAAATACACCGTCATGAAAGGCGGGTGCCAGTGGCGCACCTTGTCCGCCGGCTGCGACATCGCGTGCGCGAAAATCAGCGACGACATCAATGCCTGTTAATTCTGCCAAACGTGTTGGGTTGTTGAGCTGCACGGTGAAGCCCAGGTCAGGGCGATGGCGCACGGTTTGGCCGTGACAGCCGATGGCGATGATGCTGCTCGCGGGAATATCAGCAACGATCAGCGCGGCGTTGACTGCACGCGCATAGACATCGGCGAGTTGAGTGGCGGCGAGCTGGCTGCGCTCGATTTCATTGTCGCCTGCGGTATTGAGTGCCAACAATTCAGCGCGCAGCGCGGGTGAGAATGATTCGCTGACAAACGCCAGCACGCGCGGTTGTGTATTTGAAAAATCAGCGAGGATGGCGTCGGCCCCATCGAGCGAGGTGCCGGACATGATGCCAATGTAGAGGCTGTCTGCTTCAGCTTTATTCAAAGCGACCAAAGTTGGCATCGCGAATCAGCACTAGTTGCTCAGCCTGAATCGCGGCTTGGCTAAGGAACGCGGCACGATATTGCGCCGGTAGAGGATCGGCTTTTGGCAAGGCCACCCGCATCGGATCCTGGTGCGCGCCGGCCAGCTTGAATTCATAGTGCAGGTGCGGGCCAGTCGCGAATCCGGTGGCACCAACATAGGCAACGGTTTGGCCTTGATTGACGCGTGAGCCTTTTCGAACGCCGCTGGCGAACGCGGAAAGATGTCCATACAGCGTGGTAACGCCGCCGGAATGGCGGATTTCAACCACATTGCCATAGCCGCCTTTGACGCCCGCATACTCAATAATGCCATCGGCTGTTGCCCAAACCGGGGTGCCTTTGGGAGCGGCGAAATCGACACCCGTATGCGCACGCCAATTGCGGAAGATGGGATGCATGCGCCCACCGAAACCGGATGAAATGCGCGAAAAAGCCAGTGGCGAGCGCAGGAATGATTTAGCTCGATTTTGTCCTGCAGCCGAGTAATAGCCTTCGTTGCCTTCTGCATCGGTAAATAAAAACGCTTCAAATTTTTTAGCGTTGTTAATGAATTCAGCCGACAGCACGCGCCCAGGGCGCAGATATTCGCCGTCCTGATACAGCATTTCGTAAATGACCGAGAAACGGTCACCACGGCGAAGATCGATATGAAAATCAATGTCGGTTGAAAAAATACGTGCGAGCTGATTGGCAATGGCATCGGGAATGCCTGCATCGTCAGTGGCGCCATAAAGAGATGATTTAATCGTTCCAGTTCCTTGCACGGTTTGCGCGGCCGGGCTTAGATTTTTTTGGCTTGCCACAAACGCATCGCTTTGACGCGTCACTTCAAGCAGCGCTTCGTTGCTATACAGGTAGCGCAATGAATAAAGCTCGCCGTCGGCATCCGTGACGGCCTGAACCGAGCGGCCCGGGCGCAATTGAAAAATATTGCGGGCCGCTGGTTCGGTGCGTAAAAAATTAAAGGCAGCCGTATCATTTACATTCAGCCGCTGCAGTAAGGTTGCTACGGTGTCACCGCGCTGGATGCGTTCGCTGCTGTAATAGCGCTCTTCATCACTGTCGTTGTTGCTTAGGGTGGGCAGCGCCAATATTTGCGTAACATCGTGACGTACAATTTTTTCCAGCTGTGTGTCAGAGGCAACGCCAAATGCCGTCAAAACCCCGAATACAGGCAATGCCAACAACACGCCGATTGCGATGATTGTGCGTTTACCACCCGAATTCCATAGGCTTTCGGTGATGTTTTGCGATAAAATTTTGAGTTTTGTGAAATTCATTGCACCGATAGCAGCACTTTATTGGTGATGGAGTGCAGAAAAAAAGATGGGCTTTTTCAAAAAAATTAAAGCCCGATTTATGAAGGGTAACAGAATAATAATTATCCCGTCACGCATCATTTGCGGCGCGATTTAACCCGTTGGAAATTTTTGGATGTCTTTTATGAGTGGTACTACGAATAATCCTGAACAAATTGAAATGGCGCTGGCCACTATTAAGCGCGGCATTGCTGAGCTGATTGTCGAAGCTGAAATGCGCAAAAAGCTCGCAAGCGGACGCATACTCAGGATCAAGCTAGGCTTGGATCCTACCGCCCCTGATTTACATCTTGGGCATACAGTCGTGCTTAATAAAATGCGCCAGTTACAGAATTTAGGCCATCAAGTTATTTTCCTGATTGGTGATTTTACGTCGATGATTGGCGACCCCAGCGGCCGCAACGCCACGCGCCCACCGCTTACACGTGAGCAGATTCAGGAAAACGCAAAAACTTATTTTGCGCAGGCGAGCCTGGTGCTGGATCCCGAAAAAACTGAAATTCGCTACAACTCCGAGTGGTGCGACCCGCTGGGCGCGGCGGGCATCATTCAATTGGCGTCGCGTTGGACAGTGGCGCGCATGCTGGAGCGCGATGATTTCACCAAGCGCTATCAGGACGGTACGCCGATCTCGGTGCACGAGTTTCTCTACCCGTTAATGCAAGGCTACGACTCTGTTGCGCTCAAGGCCGATCTGGAATTAGGCGGTACGGATCAAAAATTTAACTTGTTGGTGGGACGCGAATTACAAAAACAATACGGTCAGGAGCCACAGTGCATCTTGACTATGCCATTACTGGAAGGTCTGGATGGCGTAGAAAAAATGTCCAAATCCAAGAATAATTATGTGGGCATCACCGACAAGCCTGCTGAGATGTTCGGCAAGTTGATGAGTGTGCCGGACGATTTAATGTGGAAATATATAGAGCTTCTTTCGTTCAAGTCGATAGATGAAGTAGCCGTAATGAAGCGTGAAGTGGAAGACGGGCGCAATCCGCGTGATATTAAAGTTGCTTTTGCCCAAGAGATTGTGACCAGGTTTCATTCTCAGGCAGCGTCTGAACACGCGCTCATCGATTTTGATGCGCGTCACCGTGGCGGCATCCCCGACGAGATTGTTGAAGTGACATTGACGATTGCGAATGCGTCGATCGGTATTGCGCAATTACTTAAGCAAGCCGGGCTCACGCCCAGCACTGCCGAAGCTAATCGCATGATTGAACAGGGCGGCGTGAAACTGGATGGCGAAAAGGTTAGCGATAAAGCGCTCACTATCAATAAAGGCGTGAAATTGGTGGCGCAAGTGGGGAAGCGCAAATTCGCGCGCGTGACCATTGCCTAGATGTCGGTGGTGTTTTGTTCAGGGCGTTTTGCCGCGCGACCGAATTAATTTTGCATTTTTATTGAAATTATTCCGCAAAAGGGGTTGACCGAGTTTGTGTGGCGCGGCATAATGGCAATCCTTCGAAACACAACGCAACAGCAGCAAGCGCGGTGGCAAAATTTCGAATTGCTCTTTAAAAACACGGACAACTGATTGAGGTGGGTACTGAGTATGAGGGTGCCGCTTTTTAACGGTCATTGATTAGCAAGGCGCAAGCCTGAGTTGATTGATGAAGTGGGTTAAGAAGATGGTTTGAGCTCGAAATATATGAAGTACCTGCCTTAAAGTAATGAAGTAAATAAAGTAACAGCGTTAGTAGGCAGCAATGCCTGCTAATTTGTTAATACTTTGAGTGCAGGAAAGATAACTTATCGTAATAGTTGTGGGGGTCAAAGCCTACGGCTTAAGCGACAAGGGATCTTGCAAACAGGTTTAAACTGAAGAGTTTGATCCTGGCTCAGATTGAACGCTG
>ENA-OFCD01001383-OFCD01001383.1-metagenomes-genome-assembly--contig:-NODE-1383-length-12251-cov-3.045589_pt1 | contig 12251 bp, 10 predicted proteins | sample MGYA00153392_OFCD01 | MGnify analysis MGYA00153392 | reverse complement strand
TTGATTTTATTACCTTTTTAGAAGGATGATCATAATCAGTTAATTCTTTGTGAACCAAATCTACTTTAGGAGTACCTTTTGCATTAAGACTATATCTTGGTACAAACTGAAAAACTTCGTTACCTAATTCATTAGTTGTTCTTGAGCCCAATAAAATCTTGTTTTTGTTATCAAATAAAGTCTCTGTTTTATAATTACTTGGAGTACGAAATTTAGGATTTAAATTAAACGATTCAGAGACTCCAATGTGCGTAAAAAGTAAAATATCATCAGATAATTGTTTAACACCATCACCATTTACTTTTAATGTATTTATTAAACTATCAAGGTCTCCAATTTTTTTCAATCCTAACACAACATCAAGAATATCATCATTATTAAGTGCTCCAGATTTTACATTATCAATAATTACTTTGTAAGATTGGATTGAATTTAACTTTAAATTATAAAGCTCATTGTTGTCTTTATCAAAAAAATGTGATGTACCGCTTCTATCAATTTTAGTTAATACCGACTTTGGAACTTTATCGGGAGGTGTTTGATGATTTGGCGGAGTTAATTTAATGAGCTGCGGTTCTATTTTTTGAGAAACACGCTCAAAACTGCCGTCTTCAAATATAGCTAATTGAATTTTCTCACGCGTTACTGTTGGTATTTGTGCAATTTTTTCTAAGTCAGAAATATTATCGTTGGATTCATCAACTTTTTTATAATGAAGTTCTTCAACTTCATAGCTTAATGAAATTACCCCACCACTTAGAGCTAAATTATTAACTGGCGAAGCAATTGATGTAAAACTCTCGTTTTTGCACCCGTACATAAATATAGAAAATAAAATTGGTAAAAGCAAAAAATAGGCGTACTTTTGCTGACTTACCCATAGAAAAAAGGAAAGAAAACGTTGTTTCATGATATAAAATTTTTAGTTTGTTAATGCGCTTCCAATTGTTAGTTACCGACGGACGGAAGCAATTTAATCTTCGTATCTCGGCTGCACTTTGTACACCGAGATTTTTTTTGTTTAAGGTGGCATAGTTTTGATTTTAAAGTTTTGGTAAATAAGTTTTGAAAATAAACTTTAAATCGTTTCGGAATGTTAAATGCAAAGTTGATGCAATTTTTTAAAATTGCTTGACCCATTTTCGCTAAAGATATATTTTTATTTCGCTAATTTTGCGAAGTTTTATTAACCACCTCAGCATCGTACTTTTGTCATGAAAAAAAAACTTACACTCCAATCTTTTATATTTCAGAGTTTATTATCGCGTTTTAATAAAACTTCGGAAGCTGTTTTAGAACTTACAGAATTATTTAGTTTGCACCCAAATGGTGTTTACAAGCGCATACGCGGTGAATCTGATTTATCGCCCAAAGAAATTGAAGCTATAGCATCAAAATTCAAAATTTCGCTCGATGCGTATATTTTTCAGAACAGCGATTCGGTATTGTTTCAATTTAACCCTTTTATAAAAACCATAAAAACTTTTGATGATTATCTCGACGACATACACGGCGATGTGCGCGCGTTAGGATCAATACCCGATGTAATGATTTATTACGCCTCTTCCGAAATTCCTATTTTTTATTACATTGCTGAGCCCGAATTGTTTTCGTTTAAACTCTATGTTTGGGGTCGTTCTATCTGGAATTTTGATTATCTGCAAAAGGCGGATTTTCATTTTAATTTAATTTCGCCCAGCGTTTTAGAAAAAGCGAAAGAAGTTTGGCGACTGTATAGAATGCAATCGAGTACAGAAATGTGGTCGCTCAATATAGTTGACAATACCCTCAACCAGATCGAATATCATTTTCAAACCAACTCTTTTAAGAACCGCGCAGATGCAGTTCATCTTTGTGATAGACTTGTGAGTTTGACGCGCAATTTAGAACTTATGGCACAGCAAGGCAGTAAAGTAGATAGTTCCGCCAAAATTAATAATGGTGGTAACAATTTTACGTTGTATCATAACGAGATTATTTATACCAATAATACGATTCTTGTTGATTCCCCGCATTTTAAAAGCGTCTATTCTACGTTTGGTAATCCTAATTTTTTAAAATCATCCGATTTACGCCTGTTTAATTATACGCAAAAATGGTTTAATGACGTTATTGCTAAAAGCACTCAGATTAGCTTACACGGCGAAAAAAATCGAAAATGGTTTTTCGATAGATTGTACCGTCGCATTGAAACCTTAAAACAACGGATAGAACTAAACCTCAATGATCGATTTTAAAATTTTTGGAGGACGATTGAATTACATAGGTATTGTGCAGAAACTGATGATAGTTTGTGTGATTTTCTGTTTTTCTTTTCAAATGAATGCTCAGTCCACAACACACAAACTCTACGTCAAAGTAAATAATATTAAGGAGCCAGGCGGATCCGTTCGTTTAGTAATTTACGATACACCTGAAAGTTTTTTAGTGAAGAAAAAAGTTTACAAATACACCCAAGCAATTCCCGTGGGCAACAGCAGCGAAGTCAATTTTGAATTTGATTTACCTGTTGGTGTTTATGCCGCAGGGTGCTATCACGATGTGAACGACGATCACCACATGGATGTAAATTATCTCGGCATACCAACCGAGGCGTATGGTGTATCCAATAATCCGAAAGTAAAATGGCGTAAGCCAACATTTCAAGAAGCGATGGTTGATGTAAAAAAGTCAGACGCGCGCATTACAATAGTTTTGAAAAAATGGTAAAAATTATAAATGAAATGAAAAGCTATTCAATATCTGTTTTAGCAAATTACGTTTGCGCTGCATTATTTATAACAACATTTGCATTTTGCAACGATTCAAACAATACCACTAAAGTTAGCGCCGATATACCTCAAACAGTTGCCACAACTTTATCCTTTTCAAACACAAAAAATATTATTTTTTTCGGCAACAGCCTTACTGCAGGTTATGGACTTGACGATATTAATACAGGTTTTGTAGCACTCACACAACGACGCTTAGACTCGATGAAACAAAATTACCATTGTATCAACGCTGGATTAAGTGGTGAAACAACAGCTGGTGGTTCATCGCGTGTTGATTGGATAATTGCGCAACAACCGTTCGATATTTTTATTCTCGAACTCGGTGGAAACGATGCGCTGCGTGGCATTGATCCAACGAGCAGCGAAAAAAACTTGCAAACTATTATAGATAAAGTGCGCGCTAAAAATACTTCGGCTAAAATAATTTTGGCTGGCATGGAAGCACCGCGTAATATGGGAAAAGATTACGACACCGCTTTTCACGGTGTTTATCCTTCGCTCGCAGAAAAAAATAATATTACACTCATTCCTTTTATTCTCGATAATGTCGGTGGCATCTCGACGCTCAATCAAGCAGATGGTATTCACCCGAATATAGAAGGCAATAAAATTGTTGTCGAAAATATTTGGCGCGTGTTGAAAGGAGGATTGTAGATGTAATTAATCTAACAGGTTTTAAAAACCTGTTAGATTTGAATTATTAGAATTTGTTTTTTCTCAGAAAAATATTCAGTCCAAGTAGTTACAAAATGATAAACAAACTTCTTAATTTGAAAGCAACATCTGCGGTGAACTTTTACCGTTCATAATTATTACTTTGCTATTTGGCGAAAGTGCTACTTCTTTTTGCGCTTTAATCGCTTCGTACTGCAAAAGTTTATCGCTCAAACCCGTTGAAAGTATTTTCTGGTAATCGGCAATACCTTGTGCTTCAACACGTTTACGATCTGCTTCTTGTTTTTCTTTTTGCAAAACGTATTGCATTTTTTGCGCGTCTTGCTCCGCATTAATTTTTGATTCAATCGCCAATTTTACAGATTCAGGCAACGTGATATTGCGCACTAAAATTTGCTCGAGTTGGACGCCACGTGCATTGAAGAGTGAATCAATATCGTGATAAATTTTTGCTTGAAACTCGCTACGACGCGTAGAATATAATTCGATAGCCGTGAAATTAACCGCGTTATCGCGAATTTTTGTTCTCGAAATCGGTCGAACAATAACTTCTTCAATGTTCGGTCCAATCTCGCGCACAATTTTTGGCGTTTGAGCTTTTTCTAAATGATACAATACCGTTAAGTCAATAATTAATTCTAAACCATCTGTACTCAAAACGCGAATAGCATCATCGCCGCGCACCTTACCTTCGCTCGAAATAGCAGACATCGTGTAGTTTTGTGTTCGGGTATTCAACTTCACTAATTCTACTAACGGATTGACAACGTGTAAACCCGATTCTAAATAACCTTCTTTAACGTCCCCAAAAAGTTTTTGAACGCCCACTTCGCCCGCATCAATTTGGCGAATGCACGATGAAAAAACACCTAATGCCAGCAATCCAATACTGAATACGCGTACAGTAGGTGCGAAGCGCGTAGAACTAAAATTTGGATTGGTGGGTAAAAAATAAGAAGCCAAGTAGCCGATTAAACCCAGAATAATGAAAAGCATAATAAATTTTTTGTAAATTTCTATAAAGTTACGATACTTTCAGGTGCTTGCATCTATTTATTTCGACTAAATAAACACAGATTCCGATGAACGTAATTTTAAAGCTTTTAAATTGTTTTTATATTTCACTCCATTTCAAAAATTTTTCCGTCGCGCATGGTTAAACGCCGATCACTCATGTTAGCGAGTTCTTGATTATGCGTAACGATGACGAAAGTTTGGTTCAACTCTTTGCGCAGTTTAAACAGATAATTGTGTAATTCATTCGAGAGAGCAGAATCTAAATTACCCGATGGTTCATCGGCAAAAACAACTGCGGGTGCGTTCATAATTGCGCGCGCAACCGCCACGCGTTGCTGCTCGCCACCACTCATTTGATTCGGTTTGTGCGTAGCGCGTTCCGTCAATGATAGTAAATCGAGTAATTCCATCGCGCGTTTGCGCGCCTGACTTTCGGGTATTTTAGCAATTTGCGCTGGCATCATCACGTTTTCTAAAGCCGTAAATTCAGGCAATAAATGGTGAAACTGAAAAATGAATCCAATATTTTTATTCCTAAAATCGGCTAAAGCGTTGCCTTTAAATTTTTGAACATCGGTATCAGCAATGCGCAAAGTCCCCGAATCGGGATTATCTAAAGTGCCGAGAATGTGCAACAGAGTTGATTTTCCTGCGCCCGATTTACCGACAATCGTTACGAACTCACCGCGCTGAACAGAAAGATTTATACCATTTACGACGTTGAGCGTGCCGTATTTTTTCTGTAAATTTTGTGCTTCAATCATTTTTAAAACTCAGAGTTTTGAATTTATCCAACCCAATAAAAAATAAAACACTTCTAACTTGTGTGGCTCATTGTGCGTTTCGTGATACATTCCTTCAAATGATTTAAACGTGACATCGCCTTTCACGCGCGCAGCAAATGCTTTAGCTGCATCGTACGAAATCAATTTATCTTCGGTTCCATGAATTATAAGGAGTGGCATTGCAATAGTGCCGTTGAATGTATCTAAAAAGTTAGCGGCATCAATTACACCAATGCCTGCAGCTGCACTCATTTTCCCTTGCACCAATGGGTCGTTCACATATTTTTTTACGACTTCTTTATCCGTAGAAATAAAATCTGGATTTAATTTTGTGTCCACGCTAATTTTAGGAAAAATTTTGCTTACAATCCTATTTACAAAAATAGTCACCTTCGAAATTGGCGCCGAAGTTTGAATCCAAGGGCTCGTTACAACTGCAGCTTTGAAAGCACCTTGGTAGCGTGTTATAAAATTCAAAACCAAATTTCCGCCCATCGAATGTCCGTAAATTAGAGAAGGCACATTCGGATAAATACTCTTGCCGTAAGTTGTAAACTGTTCGATATCGCGCATGAACGCGTCGTAATTCGGTGCGTGTCCGCGCTGACCCGTACTTTTGCCATGTCCACGCGTATCCAAACCAACCACTGCAATATTATTTGCGTTTAAAAATGCAGAAACGTGATCGTAGCGGCGAATGTGTTCACCAAAACCGTGTATCATTAAAACAACAGCGCGCGGATTTTCTACAGACCAGTTGTGCGTATATAATTCTATGCCATCAAAAGTAATCAATATTTTATCATTTGAGTCCATATTTTTTTGGTGGTGAAATTAAGAGAAATAAAATAATTTGTGCTACAAATTTTTAGTTCTTTGTTTCAAAACATACATTTGAGTAAATTACGCCGCATGAAACGCACTTTAACGATTGCCGAACTCTTTTTTATCGAGCTTATTGTTTTTATTTTAGTTTGGTTATGGAACGATTGGTTCGCCACATTACTCTCGCTTTTTGTCATCCTGATTATTTTCGTTACGCTTGTAATTTCATTAGCATCAGAAGGGATCGAGAAATCGCGCGTCGGTAAACGCTATTTTTATTTTATGTTTGCTTCGCTCGCAGCACCTATCGTTGTTGGCGTTTTTTTCTATTTTCTAAAAGGTGGTAAATTTAATTGGATGCACATTTGAGAAAATTAATTTGCGTATTTTTGTCAACCCAAAAAATCAAATTTATTAAAAGAAAAAATATTCATTTATTTTAAAGACAGAAGATTAAGTATAAAAAATTTAAATTTTAAAATAGAATTTAATTTTGAAAATTTAGTGCTATACTGTGATTGAATTGTGCTATCCTGACAATATTAATGATAATAATTTTGCTATAAAATTATTTTAAACTATTAATTATGGATAACCTATTTGAAGAATCAGCAACGGCTGAGGTTTTAACTTCTCCTGCGCACAGTGTAAGCACTGCGCCTGCAAAAAAATCTATTTATGAAGAGTTGGGTATAAAATCGCACTACGATAATTTTATCGGTGGAAAATTTGTTGCACCCGTTGGCGGCGAATACTTCGATAATATTTCGCCGATTGACGGCAAAGTGTTTACTAAAGCGGCGCGTTCGCGCAAAGCCGACGTTGAATTAGCGCTTGACGCAGCACACGAAGCTTTTAAAACGTGGAGTAAAAGTTCGGCAGCATTGCGCAGTAAACTTCTGAACAAAATTGCTGACATTGTGGAAGCGAATTTACCATATTTGGCAATGGTTGAAACAATTGATAATGGCAAAGCTATTCGCGAATCAACGCACGCCGATTTACCTTTAGTTGTTGATCACTTCCGTTATTTTGCTGGCGTTATTCGCGCTGAAGAAGGCAGTATTTCTGAGCACGACGAAAACACGGTGAGTATTTGTTTGCACGAACCACTCGGCGTTGTAGCACAAATTATTCCTTGGAATTTTCCGTTGTTGATGGCAACTTGGAAAATTGCGCCCGCTTTAGCGGCTGGTAATTGCTGCATTGTTAAACCTGCCGAACAAACTCCGACTTCTATTATGATTTTAATGGAATTGATTCAAGATGTTTTACCGCCAGGCGTTTTAAATATTGTAACAGGCTTTGGTATAGAAGCGGGCAAACCATTGGCACAATCAGATCGCGTATCGAAAGTAGCTTTCACAGGCGAAACAACAACAGGCAGATTGATTATGCAATATGCTTCGGAAAATTTGAATCCAGTCACGATGGAATTGGGCGGTAAATCGCCAAATGTATTTTTCAAATCGGTCGCCGATCACGACGACGCTTTTTTCGACAAGTGCGTTGAAGGTGCGGTTATGTTTGCGCTCAACCAAGGTGAAATTTGTACTTGCCCATCGCGTTTATTGGTGCACGAAGATATTTACGACAAATTCATCGAGCGCGTTATTGCGCGCACAAAAGCGATAAAAATGGGACATCCGTTAGATCATTCCGTTATGATGGGTGCGCAAGTGTCGAACGATCAATACGAAAAAATTCAGGAGTATTTAAAAATTGGAAAAGAGGAAGGCGCAGAAGTGCTTTGCGGGGGTTCAGTTTATAAGCAAGAAGGCGGCGGCGTTGAAGGTGGATTTTATATTCAGCCAACAATTTTTAAAGGTCATAACAAAATGCGTATTTTTCAGGAGGAAATTTTTGGACCTGTTTTATGCGTAACAACATTTAAAACTTACGACGAAGCTATTGAAATTGCGAACGATACCATGTATGGTTTGGGTGCAGCGGTTTGGACGCGTGACGCACACGAAATTTATCAAGCACCGCGCGCCATTCAAGCAGGTCGCGTTTGGGTAAATAATTACCATGCTTATCCAGCACATGCACCGTTTGGAGGTTACAAAAAATCTGGATTTGGTAGAGAGAATCATAAAATGATGTTAGGGCATTATCGCCAAACTAAAAATATGCTCATCTCTTACGATAAAAATAAGTTAGGCTTCTTTTAGTGGACGTTCTTAAAAAAAACTCACACCTAAATACTTTTATTAGTCATTTAAACTTAACAGGTTTTTTAAAAACCTGTTAAGTTTTTATTTTTAACTCTACACAGCAACTCAGCATTTCTCAATAACTTTCAAAAAATGGTAAAAAGAATTTCAGTAACACCCGAAGCCGTACAACTCATTAACACTTTGCGTGGTGAATACGGCGATTTAATGTTTCATCAAAGCGGTGGCTGTTGCGACGGGTCGCAACCGATGTGTTTTGAAAACGGCGACTTTAAAGTCGGACAGAGCGATGTTTGTCTCGGCGAAATTGAAGGTTGTAAGTTTTGGATGGCGAAAGATCAGTTCGAGCATTGGAAAAATACGCACTTAACGATTGGTGTCGTGAAAGGTCGTGGCGCAAGTTTTTCTTTAGAAATTCCGCTTGGTATGCGCTTTATCACGCAGTCGCGCGTATTTACACCTGAAGAAATTGCGCAATTAACACCCGTTACATTCGCAGAAGCCTAAATTACCTAAATTATGTGGAGCAGCTGAAATTGCTTAGGTGTGATGCCTTCCGTTTTTTTGAAAAGACGAATGAAATAATTACAATCGTCGAAACCAGAAAGATGGCTCACCTCATTGATGTGAATTTCGCGATTTCTAAGCAGCGTTTTTGCACATTTTATTTTTTCGGTTAAAATAAATTCTATCGGACTTACGCCTAATTCGCGTTTAAACAACCGATACATGGAAGCGGAACTCATGCAAAACTTTTTACCCAACACTTTCAAGTCAATATTCTCTTTTATGTGCAGCCGAATAAAACTAACGACTTCTGCAATCGGAAGATGTGTCATTATGTTTGAAATATTATTTATAGTTTGCGTCGTTTGAGTCTGAATAATGCGAATTAATAATTCTTGCAAAGTTAAATCGGCTAAAACATCTTTCGTGATGGACGTACTCATACACTCTTTCACGAGCTTGTTAATAGTTGTGGCTAATTCTGGATTATTATAAAAAAAGTAATTCTGATAATCCAAATGCCACGTATTGCTATTGCCTTCTTTCGGATACCGCTCGTTCAAAAATTGAATCGTGTTATCAATCTTAGTTTGATCAATCGCTAAAGCCAAACACTGGGTCGGATTTTCTAAGCTCGCCTCTGGAAAATCTATTTTCAAAGCGACTTTTGGTGGAACGACAACCGTTTGTCCGGGTAAATATTCAAAGCCTGGATCATCGTAGAGGTGCATGATTTTTTTTCCGCGAATCATTGATGTAACTAAAAAATCATTGAATTTTAAGTTAACCGATTCAGCGACTTCAAACGTCTCATATATGTTGAGTTCGCAATGATTTAAAAAATAAATAGTCCTGTTTTCAACGCGGGTTTGCAACGATTTCTCGCTCGAAAGCTGTAACGGTTGTATAAAAGTTGAGTGGGTATCCATGCTTTTAAATTTCAGAAAAATGGTATGCAAATTTAGCAGATAATCTTAGAATTAAAAACGATTTTGCAATCAAATCTTTCTTTTAATTTAAAAAATTTGATTCTGCGTGTAATCTAAAAGGCTATTAAAATTTTCCAACGAATAAAATTTATAATTTAAAAAATTTCTATGGAAAAATAAATCAAAAATTGCGTCGCACTCATTATCTTGGTAGCTCAATTCATTTTAAAAAGGAAATACCGTCTGTATGAAACTAATTAAATACCTTTTCGCGTTGCTGATTATCCTATCAGCCATATCCACTCGTGCACAAGTGCTCGATTTCAAAACCATGAAAAAAATTGCGCCGCGCAGTATTGGTCCAGCAGCAATGTCTGGTAGAATAACTGCTATTGACGTTGATTTAAAAAATAATATTTATTATGCTGGTGCTGCGTCAGGCGGTGTTTGGAAATCTGTGAACAGTGGTGCATCGTGGCAACCTATCTTCGAGGAGCAGTCAACGCAAAGTATCGGTGCTGTTGCAGTGAATCAAACGAATCCATCAGAAATTTGGGTCGGAACGGGCGAAGGCAACCCGCGCAATTCGCAAAATTTTGGCGACGGCATTTATAAAAGTATCAACGGTGGAAAAAATTGGGAGAAAATGGGATTGAGCGAAAGCCGTTCTATTCACCGAATCATCATTGATCCAACCAATTCGAATATCGTTTATGTAGCGGTTTTGGGTTCAACGAACGGACCAACGGCGATGCGCGGCGTTTATAAAACGACGGATGGTGGTAAAACATGGAAGAAATCGCTGTTTAATAACGAACTCACAGGTTGTGCAGATTTAATTATTGATCCGAGCAATCCAAATAAACTCATCGCCGCTATGTGGGAATACAGACGCTATCCGTGGGAGTTTGTGAGTGGTGGCGCAGGTTCCGGCATTTATATTACTTATGATGGGGGTGAGAATTGGGAGAAGAAAAAAGATACTGACGGTTTACCGAAAGGCAATCTCGGACGTTGCGGATTAGCCATTTGCAAAACAAAACCCAATGTTGTTTATGCTATTGTTGAAGCCAAAGAAAATGCAATTTACCGCAGCGATGACGGCGGAACAACGTTTGCGAAAGTCGGTGAAAACGGCGATCGCCCGTTTTACTATGCTGAAATTTATTGCGACCCTTTGAACGAAAACAGATTGTACAATATTTTTTCGCGCGTCGCGAAAAGTGAAGACGGTGGCAAAACATGGAAAGAAATTTTAGGCTATACTGAAGGTGGCGTGCATCCCGATCATCACGCGTTTTATATTCATCCTGAAAATCCGAACTTAATTATTAATGGTAACGACGGCGGTATCAATATTTCGCGCGATGGTGGTAAAACATTTTCGTTCGTTACTAACATTCCCGTCGGACAGTTTTATCACGTTAACATTGACGACGCTATACCATATAATTTATATGGCGGTTTGCAGGATAACGGCACATGGGTAGGACCTTCGCAAGTGTGGCGTTCAGGTGGAATTAGAAATGCCGATTGGCAGGAATTATATTTTGGTGATGGATTCGATTGTATGCCGCGTCGCGATAATCCGCGTTATGTTTTTGCGATGTCGCAAGGTGGAAGCCTCGCGTATTGTGATAAACAAAGTGGTTTAACGCAGGATATTCAGCCACAGCATCCCGAAGGTGTAACGCTGCGGTACAACTGGAATGCTGCTATGGCGCAAGATCCACACAAAGATTGCGGCATTTATTACGGTTCGCAATTTGTGCATTATTCATCCGATTGCGGTCAGAATTGGACGATTCTTTCGCCCGATTTAACGACGAACGATACATTTAAAATTAATGGTGCTAAACGTTCAGGTGGATTAACGCCCGATGTTACGAACGCCGAAAATCATTGTACTATTTTAGCAATCGCACCATCACCGACAGATAAAAATGTTATTTGGGCGAGTACGGACGATGGAAATATTCAAATTACGACTGATGGTGGAAAAAAATGGACCAACCTGATTGGAAATATATCAGGTGCACCCAAATATGCTTGGATTCCACAGATTGAAGTTACTAAAAATGCAGGTGAGGCTTTTATTGTCGTGAATAATTACCGCCAGAACGATTGGAAACCTTATGTGTTTCATACAACCGATTTTGGTAAAACGTGGCAGCGCATCGTCAATGAAACGCAGATGAATACGTTCACGCTGAGCTTTACCTGCGATAGTCAAGTGCCTAATTTGTGGTTTTTAGGAACGGACAACGGATTATTTATCAGTATGGATTACGGGAAAAATTGGAACAAATGGATGAACGGTTATCCGAGTGTGCCGACAATGGACATGAAAATTCATCCAGCAACCAACGATTTAGTCATCGCAACGTTTGGCCGTGCGTTTTATATTCTCGACGACATTCAGTTTTTGCGGGACATTGCTAAATCTAATGCGCAAAATTTAAAATCTGAATTAGCTATTTCTAAACCTGCCGATGCATATTTAGCATACGACAGAAGTTTCAATGGCGAGCGTTTCAACGCGAGTGCTATCTACGAAAGCAA
>ENA-OFCD01001381-OFCD01001381.1-metagenomes-genome-assembly--contig:-NODE-1381-length-12263-cov-3.595020_pt1 | contig 12263 bp, 16 predicted proteins | sample MGYA00153392_OFCD01 | MGnify analysis MGYA00153392 | reverse complement strand
CCTCCAGCTCGGGCGCGCGGGTCATCCACTGCTGCAACCGGTGTGAACAGATCAGCACATCGTCGCCCAGCATCAGGCAGTAGGCCGCGAGTGCCTCGGGGTCCACCCCCTCGGGCACGGTGGTGTCCACGCCCTCGAGGGCGTCGGTGAAGCCGGTGCCGCCCTTGATGTCCCACGCATAGGCCAATGTGGTGCCGGTGGTGGCGGCGGGCGCGGCGTACGTGCTGGTCCAATCGGGTCTCGAGGCCGCGACCGACCGCGCGCGGATCGCCCTACAAACAGCCCCTCCGCTCGCGATCGCGATGGCACGCTCGGCGAGGGGCGGGCAAGAGTTCGTCGGCAAAGACGCAGCGCGCGAAACCACGCGCGTTCTCGCGGAGACCGGCGAGCTACCTCCAAGCAGTCTCGCCGAGAGCGAGACTCTTAGACGAAACCTTCCTCAGAGAACGTGCCTGTCGGCTCGTTCACTTGAGAGTCCAGGAGATGAAGAGCCCGAAGAGCACGAGCGCGACGAGCACCGGTAAGGCGACCATCCCGATCACGCGCCCGACGTTGCTCTTGCCGGTCTTGCCGTCGAAGGTGAAGCCGCACGAGTTGCAGGCCGAGTGATTGAGCATGACCATCCGCGGGCCCATGTCCGTGTCGCTCGTGTGTGGACTGCCGCACCTGGGGCAGCCGTATCCGCCGGGCGGCGGCGGCGGGGCAGGGAACGCTGGCGGAGGTGGCTGCACGCTCTCGAGCTTACGCGATCACAAGAACGCGCGTACGATCACGAGGAAAATCACGATCGAGAAGATCACGCCAAAGTAGAGGCCGATCGCGGTCGTGTTGTCCTTGCCCGTGCGTGCGTTGAACCCCAAGCCGCACCCGTTGCACACGGTGTGATTGAGCAGCTTTGGCCCCAACACACCGCCCCACCACGTGAAGGTCGGCTGGTGCGTATACGCGCTCGCGCAACGCGGACACCCGAGGCCCGCACCTGCCGCCATGGGCGACTGCGGTGCTTGCGGCGATTGATATGGATTCGGCGGCGGCTGACCGTAAGGATTCCCCACTGGAGCGACTACGGACGCCGCGCGCGATCCTTCCCCGTCTGGTGCAGCTTGGGTCTACCGGTCGCCCACTCTGGCGGGATCAAGCAGTGCTGGGCCTTGCCGATGAGCTCCGGGCGACCCGCTTTCTTCAGCGCGTCACGCGCGAGGGGCCACTGCTCTTCGTCCCAATACTGAATCAGCGCCTTCATCATGCGCTTCTCGCGAAGGTCGCGCGCGACATAGACGGGCTCGTTCGTGAGCGGGTCGATCCCCGTGAAGTACATCGCGGTCGCGATCGCCATCGGCGTCGGGATGAAGTCCTGCACCTGACGAGGCCGCATGTTTCGCTCCTTGAGCCAGATCGCGAGCTCGATCGTGTCCTTCAGCGTGGAGCCAGGATGCGCCGTGATGAAGTACGGCACGAGGTATTGGTCTTTGCCCGCTTGCTCGCTCGCCTGGCAGAACGCCTGAGCGAAGCGCTCGTACGCCTGCACCGGGGGCTTCTTCATCTTCGCGAGAACCTCGGGGCTCGAGTGCTCGGGCGCGACCGAGAGCTGTCCGCCGGTGTGATGCGTGGCGAGCTCGCGGATGAACTCGGGGCTGCGCTCGGCCAAGTCGTACCGGATACCGCTCGCGACGAAGACCTTCTTGATGCCCTTCTCCTGACGAACTCTCTTCAAAAGAGAAATGAGCGGACCGTGATCGGTCTTCAAGTTCTCGCAGATGCCGGGGTGCACGCAGGACAGGCGACGGCACGCGGACTCGGTCGCGTCGTCCTTGCACTTCATCTGGTACATGTTGGCGGTCGGCCCACCCACGTCGGTGATGGTCCCGCGAAAGCCTTCCATCCGAGAGAGAGCGCGCACTTCGCGCAGCACGCTCTCTTCCGAGCGGCTCTGGATGATGCGCCCCTCATGCTCGGTAATGCTGCAAAACGTGCAGCCTCCGAAGCAACCGCGCATCGTGACGATGGAGTCCTTGACCGTCTCGAACGCGGGGATTCGCTCTTCCTTGTACGAAGGGTGGGGCGCGCGTACGAACGGCAGATCGTACAGGCCATCCATCTCGCCCTCGCTCAACGGCAGCGCAGGCGGGTTGAAGTAGACCGCCTGCTTGTCGTGCACCTGGAGAATGGCGCGTCCGTTGTGCGCGTTGGTCTCGTACTGGAACGCGCGAGACATCTCGGCGAATTTTTCTTTTGAAGCGAGGACCTCCTCGTAGGACGGAAGCACCACGGCCTTGCCGTCACGCACGAAGCGGCTCGCGTCTTTGGCGATCGGCTCCCACTCGCGGGGAGAGCCCATCACGTACGCCGTGCCGCGGATGTCCTTCAGCTGCGCGATCGTCTCGCCTGCGTCGAGCCTGCGCGCGATCTCCCACGCCGCGCGCTCTCCCATGCCGAACACGAGCAGGTTCGCCTTCGCGTCGAGCAAGATCGCGCGCCGCACGGAGTCGCTCCAATAGTCGTAGTGCGCGATGCGGCGGAGCGACGATTCGATCCCGCCGAGCACCACCGGAACGCCGGGGAAGGCTTGTTTGCAGAGGTTCGAGTAGACGATCGACGCGCGGTTCGGGCGAGCGTTGGTGCGCCCGGACGGTGAGTACTGGTCCGTGGCGCGCACCTTCTTCTGCGCCGTGAGCTTGTTGAGCATCGAGTCGAGGTTGCCCGCCGACACTCCGACGTAGAGGCGAGGCGCGCCCATGCGTGCGATGTCCGAGGGGTTGTCCCACCGAGGCTGCGCGATCACGCCGACCTTGTAGCCACGCCCCTCGAGGAAGCGCGCGACGAGGATCGGTCCGAACGCGGGGTGATCGACGTACGCGTCGCCCGTCACGATCAAAATGTCGAGCTGATCCCAGCCGCGCGCGACCATCTCTTCTCGCGTGGTTGGCAAGAAAGAATTTCCATTGAAGAGAGCGCGGCCGTTCTTGGCCGAGCGTAGCGCGATGGGCTGCGTCATCTCAGCCCACCGCGATCGCTGCGGGCCACAGCTTGCGAAAACCGACGGCGACGATGGTGCCGTCGTCCTTGGCGACGAGCGCCCCGTAGCGACACTTCTCGAACAAAAGGCCCTCCTGCAGGCCCTTTTCGGGCTCCTCGAAGCGCACGCGCTTGCCTTCATCGAGAGACGCGAACACGCGCGCCTCGCCCGAGAGCTCGTGCAGTGGAGACTCGTTCTCGCACGCTATGGCCTCCACGTTCGCGCGCTTGGTGCGCTTCACGAAGCCGGCCTCGAGGAACACATCGCACTCTTGTTCGTTCGAAAAGACGACCACGCCGCGTACGCTCGAGTCCCCAGCCGTGACGATCGAGCCGGCGAGGCCGTCGGTCACGCCGCGCCCTCCGAGCCGCTGGCGAGCGCGCTCCACTGTGGGTGTGCCCAGCGCGCCGCCAAAGAGCTCGCTGTGTTGAACGGGGAGTCCGAGCCTTCGTGCCATGCGGACGCCTATTCTATCATCAACCGCATGTTCGGTCGCGCCACGCTCACGGTCGCGCCAGAGGATCTCGCTGAAACCTTCGGGCTGACCGAGATCCCGAACCTCACCGCACAACTACCTACCTCGACGGAACGCGCGCGCTGTGTGTCGCCAATGACGTCGATCTGGTGGCGCGACCCGTGAGCACGCTCGTGAACAACACGCGCAATGTCGGGGCCGGAGCTGCTCATGCCTCCAAAGCCGCCAAAGCAAGTCGTTTTGTTCTAAGGAAGGAACGTCTCTTCCGTGTGGCCGTCGGTCTCTAGGAAGCGCCAAACGGCCTCGCCCCAGATCTCGCCGCCGACGTCGGTCGGATGGATGTCGTCGGTCTGGCGCTCGAGCTCCAGGTCTCGTGAGTCGAAGAACAAGCAAGGCGCCACCGATTTCGCGAGCAGCGGAACGAGCACGCCGCGATCTTCTTTCCACGAGGGAGGCCCGACCCAAACGCACGAGCGTCCGTTGGCCGTGAGCCGCTTCACGATCCCGGGCACGTGGCTCATGAGCACCTCCGGCCGAGTCCACGACACGTTGTTCATGCCGAGGTTGAAGATGACGAGATCCGGATCGAAACGCGAGAGCGCCTCGTCGAGGTCGTGCGAGTCGTCTACCGAGACCAGACTCGCGCTCGTCCACGAGCGTGAATAGAAGTGGACATGACGCTCGCTGAAGCGACGATCGAGGCTTTTTTGTAGGCCTCCGAGAAAGCCCACTGTGGAGTCGCCGAGGTGCAAGACGGTCCGCGCGCGCAACAACGCAGGCGTCGGAGACTCCGCGATCGAAGCGGCGACCAGCGCGGAAGCCGGTCGAGGAGGGTCCCGTACGACGACGGTGTCGTCACGAGAGAGCATGGGCTGGGTACACGCCAGCAGGGCGAGCGACGCGAGAGTGCGGACCCGTTGCATGCCTCATTCGATACGCGACGGCGTGCATGGGGGCCAACTCCCGAGCCGCGGTTGACATCTGATCGCGCGCGCCGAGGCACGATGGTCCGACGCTTGCCCATCGCGTGTGCTACCTGTGTCCTCGTGAGACGAGGCCCCCCTTGATGTATAGCCGCCGAAAGCACAACGTCGCCGCCGCACGCTTCCAAGACCGGCGAAAGCGCGAGGACGAGGCCCCCCGGCTGACCGCCGAGGCGCCCGACGTGACGGGCTTGAAGCTGACGATGGAAGAGCGCTCCGCAGACGTTGCCCTCGAGCCGGCGCATATTCGACGCGTGATCATCGAGCGAGCTCCGGCGCTGTTTTTGGTGCCGTGCGGAGACGCGCGCTGCCTAGACGGCGGTCACGACATCACGCGCGCCGTGATGCGCGCGCTTCGCAACCATGAAACCACCTTCGAAGACTCGGACGCTTGCTCCGGCTCTACGGGGACCAGCCCCTGTACGCGTGTGCTGCACGTCACGGGCGTCGCCGAGTACCGCTGACTGAGACGGAGCCCCGTGAGAATGCAATACGACTACGAGAACGATCTAGTGCGATCGCGAGTTCTTTCGTGACGGTCGCTGAACGACGCAAGACCATCGTGAGCAAAGAGGCTTTGGACGTTGGACAGCGCTGGGTGGAGGCTCTGCGCGAGGAGCTGAAGAAGGAAGGGCGAGCCGTGGAGGGTGGTTGGCCGGGGACGTTGAGCGAGGCACGCGCACGTGTCGATGGCGCGCTCTCGCGCGTGTTGGCGAAGCATCGCCTCGCCGTACTTAGCAGTGAGGAATTGTCCCTGGCGGCGCGCGCCGCCTATGATCACGCGCGTCGCACCTGGCTCGCGCTCCCGGAGAGGTGGTAAATGGGTAATCCGTCCGTCAACAAACGTCAGAAAGAGCGCGAGCGCAAAGATCGCCAGCGCGACAAAGATGCAGCGCGCAAGCTGCGCCGCGACGACAAAGCGACCAACCCGGTCGATCGTGTGAGCGGCGAAGATCCGGATATCGCGGGCATCATTCCCGGACCGCAGCCGATCCCCGAGGAGTAAAGCGCTCAGGCCTTCTTCAAGGCCGCGAGCCACTTGCCGCTGAACACGAACCGCGGGAACGTGACGAGCTGCTCGACGAAGATCCTCGTGGTCGCGTCGAGCGGTCCGTTGAACGGAATCGCGGGCTCGCGCTCGCGCTTGTGACCGAACCCTTGAACGGCGAACGCGAGCACCATCCCGAGTAGGGACTCGAGCGCCGAGAGCCAATGCATCGTCACGAGCGCGAGTAGAAGACACGCGAGGTTCGCGAGGAACGCCGGCACCGCGACGATGTGGAGCCAGAGATTGAGCCGCGTCGTGTGGTAGGTCGGATAGCCCTCCCATTGCCAACGCAGCAGCCTGTCTCTCATGGCTTCTTGAACTTGAGCACCATGCGATCGCTCGTGCCACGACGCTCTCCTGCGGCGCGAGGCGAAGGGTTCCAGTCGTGCTTGTCGTCCGCGTTGCGCATGAACATCGCTTCGCTGTCCGCGATGAAGCCCGCCTTGGTGACGTCGGCGATGACCGCGCTCTCTTCGATGCGATGAAACGTCTGCACGGCCGTGGCGCCAACGCCGTCTGCCGAGCGATGGTCGACGATGCCGTAAATCCCGCCGGATTTCAGCGCGGCAAAGATCGCGGCGTCCATCTTGGCGCGGTCCGCCTTCTGCCAATAGGTGTCGTGGTAGAAAAAGATCATCACGACCGCGTCGAGGTCCTTGGCCTCGGCAGGCAAGGGGTCTTCGAGCTCGCGCTCGACGCGTACGACGTTCTTCAGAGCGGGCTTCGCGAGGCGCATGGTCCAGCCCTCGTTCGCGAAGCCGAGGACGAACTTGTTGTTCTGCGAGAACACCTGGCCCGACGGCCCCACTGCGCGCGCCAGCAGCTCGGTCGTGTAGCCGTTGCCCGCGGCGAGATCCGCGACGTGCATCCCCGGCGCGATGCCGAAGAACGCGAGCGTCTCACCCGGGTGCCTTCCGGCGTCGAGTGCCCGATCCTCGGCCGAGCGGTCTGTCGCGTCCACGACGGCCTGCAGCGCCGCGGGCACTTCGACCTTGGCGATCGCCGTGACCTGTGGCGCCGCGCTCGCCGCGTTGGTCGGGGTCTGCGACGCGGTTTGATTTCCGCCGCAAGCAAGGACGAAGACGAGTGCGAAAGGGCGTCTGATTTTCACGGTCCTCGGATGCTCGTCGAACCCTAGCCGTCGCGCAAGCTCATGCCGCGCGGTGAGGACCACCGAATGCTCTCATGCCTGAGGAACGTGCGGCGCACATCGCCACGATCGGCATAAATTAGGGCGATCTGCCCAATAGTTGATTGCGCAGTCATTATCTCTGACACGAGTATTGCAGCCGCTCACGCATGACCGGAGCACGCTCTTGCTGGCGCTGATGGTGGTCGCGATGCTCGTCGCTGGTTTGTGCGTCGTTCACCGCGGTCGGATTCGCGACCGCCGTAGCCGCGCTCGACCTGTTGCGACCCCGCCAGCGAGCAGGTGCTCGTGTCCGAGTCATCGCGCTCGTCCTGCTGGCGTATACGCTTCCGTTGGTGGCTTTCGGAGCACTGTACGTCTTTGACGTTCACGCGGGAGCAGTGAGCCTTGGCGTCATCGCGGTAGCACTGGGCCTCGCCGGAATCGCGAGCGCCATGCTGCTCCTCGCAGCGAGCAGGCGTTTGCATGCATGAGCGCTTCGTTGTGCTCGAGCGGACCACGAGCCTTGCGATTTTGACCGGAGGATGACTTTGAAATTACTGAACGTAGTAGGCGCAGAGGGATTCGAACCCCCGACTTCCACCGTGTGAAGGTGGCACTCTACCGCTGAGTTATGCGCCTGAAGAGATTAGGCGACGTAGCGCAACTCGAAGAGCCACGCAACGTCGCCGCGACGATCACGCCTTGGTGATCTGACCGGAGGTCTGATCGGCCACCGACGCGGCAACGGCGCTTCGCTTGCCAAGAGACAGCGTGCCGAAGAAAATCCCGAGCGTGAGCACCAACACCATCACATGACCCAGGAAGGCGCCCGAATAGCTTGCGACGGCGAGCGGGGCGATGGCAGCGAGGTAAAAGGGAGTGAACTTCATGCGTCCTCTTTTCGGTGGTGTCGCGAGCTGCGACTTGGATCGGGATCCGATTGGGCCGAGCAGCTGCCCGTGATCACGGCCCTACATGTAAGATAAGCTACGACACCCCGGTGGGACTAGAAAGTTTCTAGCGACTGCGTAGCAACTTATGCAAGTGAAACCGTCTGCAGCTCCAAGATGTGTGAGTGGGAGTACTCCAACAATCGGGCCCGTCTCGACCCCACGCGAACCCTCGGAAATTGCTGCAATCTGCAGCTATCGCGTCGTCGGCGCCGTGTGTCCCCGAACACATCCGTGTAAGGGTTGCCCCGATCCACCTCGAACGTCTATCGTGACGGACGTGAGCGCGGGTCGACATCTCTCGGTAGTCGCGGCGACCTTCGCGGCCGCCACGGGTGTCGGGGGGCTCGTGACGACCGCCTCGTGCACGACGGTCGATCCCGGCCCGAATTTCGTCATTCCGGACGTGTCGTTCAACTCGGATTACTTCTTCTGTCACGTCGAGCCCGAGGTCATCTACGCGAAGAAGTGCGGCGACTCGACGCCTGGGTCATGCCACTTCAACTCGTCGGCGGTGAGCGGCATGGCCTTGCAAGACCACAAGCTCGTCGACTGCGGAGGGGGCGACAAACCGCTCAACGCAGCAGACGTCGCGGTCGGCACGCCCGCGCGCGCGAACTTCACCGCCGCCTCGTTGGTCATGACGCGCGACTACCAAACCGCACCGCTGTACGTGCGCCCGCTCTGCAGCGTGGACAGCGACTGCGGAGGACCCAAGTCTCGAGGTCACTCGCATCCGCTCGGCTTGTTCGCGACCAACGATCCGGTGGTCGACGTCATCAAGACCTGGGCGACCAAGCCATGAGGGCGCTCGCCCTCGCGTTGGTCGTGCCGCTCGCATCAATCGCGATCGAGAGCGAAGCCTTTGCCGCGAACGACGACGTGCAAGCGTTCGCGCGTGTCGTGGTGGACGCAGCAGACTTGCGCACGGGTCCTGGCGTCTCCTTCCGGGTCATCTACACCGCGCACCGAGGCGAGACACTCGCGCTCGACGGCAGGCCCGGAGGCGGCTTTTGGCTCGCCGTGCTCTTGCCTGACGGGCGCCGTGCGTTCGCGATGGGCGAGCAAGTGGAGCCCTTCGCAGTCACGCCAGGTTCGGACGGCGCGCCATCTCGACCCGGCTTCTTCGCGCCTCCTCCGCTCGAGGGCGCGCACGGCGGCTTCGCGATGTTGGGCGGCATGCTCAACATCCCCATCAAGGACGGCTCGGTGAAGCAGTTCGGCTACGTCGAGGTGCGGCCGCAGATCGTGCTCGACAAGACGATCAGCCTCGAGGGCTTCTTGGGCGACGGCCTCACCGCGGACGGCGCGCAGATCTTCTACGGCGGCGGCGCCACGGTGCACCTGTTCCCGAGCTGGCTCATCTGCCCGTTCGTCGGCATCGGTGCCGGCGGGCTCTCCGTCTTCCCGAACGCCGACAGCTTCGTGCTCAAGCGCGAGGACCTCTTCGTCGCGCGCGCAGGCGGAGGCTTCTTGATGGCGCTCCGCAATCGCATTCTCGTGCGCATCGAAGCCTCGAACATGACGCTGTTCACCGCCGACACCTACAAGAACGCGCAGACCGTCTCGGGCGGTTTTGGCGTCTATTTCTAAGGAAAACGATGCGAACGATCTTCTTCGTCTTGGCCGCCGCGAGCACCCTGTCTTGCGTGACCGTCAAGCCGCAAGAGCGCGCCGTGCTCGCCGATCCCATCATGCAGTTCGAAGGTGATCCGCATCAGAGCGCACAGCTTCGCCACGCAATCGACAATCGTGAAGGCTCGTTCGGCGGTTCGGGAGTCGCCGGCGGAGGGTGCGGGTGCAACTGAAACGCTCGGCGTTTGGCGCTGTCGTGATCGTCGCCGCGCTCGCCGTGGCTGACGAGGCTGCCGCGCAAGTCGTCGACTTCGACACGACGCACACGGTCTATTACGAGGCGCCGATTCGAACGCACATGTTCGTGTACTCGCCGGGGGTGAACCTCGCCGCGCACCCGTGGTCGTTCCTCGACGTGCACGGCGGATGGGAGGCCGACGTCGTCTCCGGGGCGTCCGTCAAGATCAAGGCAGGGTCTGCTTACAAGGCCTCGCAGCCCGCGGCGGACGTCATCTCGGTTGCAAGCGTCCACGACCTTCGCAACGTCGGCAAGGGCGGATTCACGCTGAAGAAGGACGCCGTCTCGTTCGACGCTGGCTACACGTACTCGACCGAGCACGACTACCGCTCCAACAGCGTCAACGCGACCGCGCGCACCGAGCTGTTCGAGCACAACACCCAGCTCCAAATCGACTGGTCTCGCAACTGGGACAGCGCCTGCGACAAAACGCAGACAGTGAACGCGACCGCCGAGCAAGCCGTTCCGCTCGAAGACTCCGTGGGCTGCTTCACCTCGTTGGCTGGCCGCACGACGCGCCCCATCGCGATCGACAGCTTCCAAGGCGGCTGGTCTCAAGCGTGGACGCCCACTATCCAGACGCAGTTTTTGTATACCGCGCAGATACTCAACGGGTTCCAATCGGACCCGTACCGAGGCGTGATCCTTGGCCAGGGCGTCAGCGCGCAAGAGCACATCCCCAACAACCGCACGCGTCACTCGGTGACCGCGCGCTTCAACTTTTACCTGCGCCCGATCAAGGCCGCGCTGCGCTTGTCGGCGCGAGGCTATTGGGACACTTGGAACATCAAGAGCATCACGCCGGAGATCGAGTTCGAGAAGTACCTCACCGACTCGTGGCGCGCGTCCCTGCATTTTCGCTACTACAAGCAGAGCGGCGCGATCTTTTGGAGTGACGACTACTACGCGGGCGATCCGCCGCTCGGGCCGAAGGGTGCATACTACACGGGTGACCGCGAGCTCTCGCCGTTCTCGAGCTACATGGGTGGCGTCCGCACGACCTACACGATCACCCCAGAAAAGGGGCGGATCCTCGGGCTGATGAGCAGCCTCAAGCTCGGTGGGTACTTCGAGATGGTCCAGTTCGACTACGACGAATACACGCTCGCGGGCCAGACGATCACCGGCGGTCGCGCCTTCATTGGTGGCCTCGCGCTCTCCGCGGCGTTCTGAGCGTCTTGGCGCTCTAGGGACACGCGACCTTGCTCCCGCACGCGTCGAGTGCGGCGAAGAGCTTAGCGCCGTTCGGCCACTGCGCGCCGCACTTCTTGAAGCACGGCATCGTGGGGTCGCACGACTGACCATCGATGCACTGGTAGATGAGCGCCACGCACTCGTCACTCTGCCCGCACGCGGTGAGCTGCGCGCAGCAGGCCTTGCGTATCGCGTCGACGCAGGAGGGAGGGTCGGGGACGATGGCCCCGCACGTCGCTGGCTTCTCTCCGCACTCGGTGGCGCACTCGTTCTGCAGACAGATTTTTTGGCCGGAGCAGGTCCACGTGCCCGGTGATTGACCGCACGCGGACGCGTTGATGCAGCAGCGTGTGTCTTGACACGTCTGACAGGCCGAAGAGGTCTGCACCGAAGAGCCTACGCATACGGGAGCGGCGTCCGCGGCGTCGATCATCGAAGCGTCGCTGGCATCCACTCCCGCGTCACTGCCGCCCACGGTGGCCGAGCTGCTGCATCCGACCAAGAAGAACACGAGAGTCAAACGCGTCATGCGACGCTCGCTGCAATCAGCGCGCCCGCGAATCACCATAGGAATTGTTGCTGGCAAGGCCAATCCGCCGAGTTGTTGCCGTTCGCCAAAGGCGACGATAATTTCGTTCGATCGTCAGCGCGTTGACGGATTTCCGAATCGAGCCTGGCCGGATTGTAAGCATGCTGACAATCCGGTTGGGGCCTTGGCTCAATCCTCGTTCGAGCCACCCTTGAGGCCGTGCTTCTTGGCCATGTCGAAGAGGTGCTTGCGATCCATTCGCGCTTCACGCGCGGCCGCGCTCACGTTGCCACCGTGGCGCGCGAGGATCCATTTGATGTAGCGAGTCTCGAACTCCGCGTCGAACTTGCTTCGTGTCTCGCGGTAGCTCTTGGCGGCGTCGAACGAGAACACCGCGTTGTCTTGCGTGGGCCCCGCGCTCAAGAGCACGTTGCCGATCTCGGTCTTGCCGGTGGCGCGCGTCATGAAGATTGCGCGTTCGAGTACGTTGCGCAGCTCACGCACGTTGCCCGGCCAGTCGTGCGCAGAAAGCGCCAGCATGGTCTCGCTCGGGATCGTGAGCGCAGGTCCGCCCGCGCCGACGGACGCGACGATGTGCTCCACCAGCGCGGGGATGTCATCTCGTCGCGCGCGCAGAGGCGGCACCGTGATGGGGACGACCGCGAGCCTGAAATACAGGTCTTCGCGAAACTTACCCGCTTGCACCTCACGCAATAGGTTGCGCTTGGTGGCCGCGATCACGCGCACGTCCGTCTTCAGCGGCTTGTTACCGCCGACGCGACGAAACTCGCGAGCCTCGAGCACACGCAGCAGCTTGGGCTGCACGTCGAGCGGGAGGTCGCCGATCTCGTCGAGGAACAAGGTGCCGCGATTGGCCAGCTCGAACGCGCCTTGGCGCTGGGACACGGCGCCGGTGAACGAGCCACGCTCGTGGCCGAACAGCTCGGACTCGATGAGCGAGTAGCTCACGGCTCCGCAGTCCACGACGACGAACGGACCGGTACTCCGCGAGCTCTTCTCGAAGATCGCTCGCGCCAGAACGTCCTTGCCGGTCCCCGTCTCG
>ENA-OFCD01001379-OFCD01001379.1-metagenomes-genome-assembly--contig:-NODE-1379-length-12287-cov-6.426014_pt1 | contig 12287 bp, 9 predicted proteins | sample MGYA00153392_OFCD01 | MGnify analysis MGYA00153392 | reverse complement strand
CCGTGACGCCGGCGATCTGCATGGCGTGCAGCACCGAGCAGTAGCCGGCGAGCTCGTTGTTCTTGTGGAACACATGAAGGTCGAACGAGCCGTCGGGGTTCCAGTGGTTCATCGTCTCGAAGGCGATGACCGTCAGACCCTGGTCGATCGCGACCTGGGTGAGCTTCTCGTCCTGAACGCAGTGCGGCCATCCCCAGAGGGTCTGACCCGCACGCATGCCGGTGAGGTCACTGAGGACCGGCTTGGGCTGGAGGATGACGTCACACTGCTCGATGAGCTCGTCCCGCGTTCGGAAGCCGCCGACCCAAGGCCTCAGCTGGTCTTCGTCCACGCCGAAGTCGTATCCGTAGCCGTGCTCGATGAGGACCTGGTCCCGCAGCTGTGCCGGGATCCGGCGGAAGTGCTGAGGGTGCAGTGCAAGCCGGCGCTCGTTCTTTTTGAGGGACCGCGCCATCACGCCGAGCGTGAGTCCAGTCATGTCAGCCCTTCGGGTGCATCCTGCTTGCAGGCGCCTCGAGGAGTCGAGGGCCCCCAGCATGACCCGCCACGCCACCCACATCAGAGCCGAGAGTCATGCCTGCACCGCTTCAGCGGCTCACCTGCCCCGGTAAGAGCGGGCCCGCGGCCTTTCACGCGCCGGGAGGCGATGTCGTTGCGGGTCCGCGCCCGCCGCGGATCGGCAAGCTCCCGACAGCTGCGGCCGCAGGGTCGCGGACGGGCTCGCAGATAGCCGCCGCACCAGCGAAACGACAACGTCATCTGCCGCTGACACGTCGAGCGCGCCTGCGGCCGTACCTGGCCTAGTGGGAATGGTGCCGCACCTGGAGTTTGCGATCGAGGGCGGGGATGGACCGGGCAGCAACGTCCAGGCGAGCAGCACGCCGCGGCGAGCCCATAGCGCGCTCCGAGGGGGCGCGACAGCCGCCACCCGTGTCAGGTAGCGCTTCGTACCGCGTGGCGCACGTAGATCACACCATTGCTGAAGCGTCGGTGGTCAAGCAGCTCGAGGTCGCGTCATACACCCCGGGGCAGCGCCGGCTTGCCACCGCCCACGAGCACGGGGCACATGAGCAGGACGCACTCGTCGACCAGCCCGTGCCGGACCACCGATGCTCACGTCCGAGTCCGACGTCCCCTTGAGCTGCCGTACTGAGGTTCCCCGGTAGGCCGGACACCCTGATGCCGTGCCGGGGACCCTTCGACTGCTGTCAGGTCCGCGGCTTGGACATTTCTTGCACTGCCTTCACGTTGAGGAAATGTGTTGACCGTCCGAGCCCACCGTTGAGGCCCTTTTGAGCAGGACGGCTGCTACGGCCGCGACGATGCTGTCCGGCTCGTGCTGCGCCTGCCAGGCGGGGAAGCGCAGCACTGTCCAGCCCGCGCTGCGCAGGACGGCGTCACGAGCAATGTCCCGCCTACGCTGCCGCCCAGCTGGGTCGGTGTGCTGGTCGCCGTCGACCTCGACGTCGATGCCGGACTCCCCGCTCTCGTCGAACACGACGAGGTCCAGCTCGTGCCCGTGCACGAGCGGCTTCGCCATGGTCGGGATGCCGGCTGCGGTGAGCGCCGCATGGAGGGACTTCTCGGCGTCGGAGTGCAGTGCGCCCTCCGGGACGACCGGTGCCGGTAGCCGGCCTTGAGCAGCATCCGCCAGCAGCGCGAGCGTCGGGGTCTGGCCGCACCGCGCCTGCGCGTCGTCTCCGAGCACGACCAGCCCGGCACGAGCTCGGGAGGTAGCGACGTTGAGCAGGTTGCGTTCTCGCTCGACCCACCGTGCCGTGTGGACCGGAGTCCCTGCGGACAGCACGGGTGACAGGAGCACGAGGTTGCGTTCATCACCCTGCAGGCGGTGGGCTGTGCCGACGGTCAGTCGGAGCGCGTCGCGGCCGTCAGCGTCGAGAACGTCGTCGAGGCGCCGGTCGATCAGCCGTGCCTGGGCGGCGAACGGGGTCACGATGCCGACGCTGACTACCTCGGGTGCTCCGCCGGCCGACAGGAGCTCCGGGAGAAGCCCCTTGAGGTACGCGACGACGGCGACCGCCTCGGCGTGGTTGGACACTCCGCCAGCCGGGTCCTGCTCGACGCGGCCGGACACGGACTGCCAGTGCAGACCGCGGACGGGACCGCGGAGGCGGTGGGGTGGCGTGAGGACCTGCAGCCGGTCGCCGTAGAAGGCCCGGTTCAGCCACGCCGCGACCGCCGGGTGGCAGCGGTAGTGCTCGTGCAGCAGGACCTGGATGTCGGCGCGGGCCTCGTAGGCGGTGAAGGCGCTGTCCGCGTGCGGGCTGGTCTTGTTGGCCTGAGCCTGCGCCGGAGTGAGGCCGCCAGCCCGGCAGGCCACCTCGATGGCTGTCGGGGACAAGGTCTGTACGGGCGCGAGCTGGTTCGGGTCGCCGACCACCAGGATGCGGCGCGCCCGGTAGGCGAGCGGGAGGACGTGCGCGACGTGGCACTGGGACGCCTCGTCGATCACGAGGACGTCAAACAGTCCCGGGGTCAGCGGGAAGTTGCTGGCGGCGGCAAGGGCCGTGCAGGCCCATCCGACGCCGGGAAGAGCCCGTTCGGTCGCAGTCTGGCGCGACCGTGGGCCCGCGTCGCGCCGGAGCCCGGCGAGCTGACCGAGCGCGGCACGGTGCCGGGTGGCGCGGACTTCGGCCGCCCGGACGGCGAGCTCCGCCCCGGCGGACGCGCGCGCAGCGAGCGCCACCTCGAGGCGCCCGGCGTCGGCGTCGAGCCCGCCGACCGGCAGCGCTGCCAGGTCCGCCCGTGCCAGCCGGAGGGAACGGTCGGTAGCGAGCCAGGCCTTCACGTCCTCGGTGCCTGCGGTGGGGGCGTCGGTCTGCAGCAGCCTGAGGGCGCGCCGGGTCAGGCTCGGACGCCACCAGTGGCGCGTGTTGGCCCGCTCGGCGCGGGTGCGTCGGTCCCCGTCGACGTCGGACGGGACGCAGCCGTTGCGCCACAACCGCCTCGCTGTCCGCACATGCTCGTTCAAAGCGGCCGCCATGGCCGCGTCCACGAAACCGCGCTGCCGCGCCATCGCGAGGGCGGCTGCGACGGCGTTCTCGCTCTGGGCGTACCGGGCCTGTGCTGGGGTGAGCGTGGCGGGCAGGGTCTCCAACCGTCCGGTGAGGCCATGCAGGACTTCGGGCAGTCGTTCGCGGACCTCGCGGGACCCGGTGCGCACCAGCAGCGCCGTGTTGGTGCGGGCCGCCCGTTCCACCGCCACGTCGACGGCGTGGTTGTTCGTGGACGCGACCAGCACGCTCTCCCCGGCGACTGCGCAGTCCGCAACCACCGCCGCGAGCAGCTCGGACTTGCCTGTGCCGGGAGGTCCGACCACGACGGTGACCGGCAGATGGGCTGCCGCCCGAAGAGCCTGTTCCTGCGAGGAGTTCAGCGCTGCCGCCACCGTGACCGGCCGGGTGGCACCCGGAGCGCGGTCGGCGATGCCGGGCGGTTGCGGCAGGACCGGTCCGGCCAGTCGGGCCGCCGCCGTGGAGGCCCAGTCCTCGCGGGTCTGCAGAACCCGCAGCTCCTCCATCAGAGCACTGGAGGCGACGCGGATCGGGGCGATCTGAACCACCGCGGCGTTGTGGGCGCCCCGCGCACCTGGGCGCGGCGCCGCTCCCCGTCCAGGCGGGGCCAGCGGCGCGTGGTCCAGGCCGAGCGCGCGGCAGATCCCCTCGACGCCTTTGACGACGGCCTCGACGTCGCCGTAGGTCAGCTCGGCCGCCAACTGGCGCGCCTCGTCCGCGGCCTCCCGCGGGGTCTGCAGCGCCTCGAGCAGCCCGTCGTTGAGCCGTGGCCGCCCCGCTGCCGTGTAGGCGCCGTCTCCGGCCGGCACCAGGTCAACGAGCAGCATCGCCGCGCAGGCCACCTGCCTGGTGCGGTCGAGCAGGACGACGGCGGGCCACCCGTACACCAGCTCGCCGGAGGTGCCCGCTCGCTCGGCGAGCTCGGTCAGCTCAGACGAGCTGGCCAGCCGGTCTCCCCCGCCGGTGACTAGCAGCTCGGGCGCTTCAGGCAGCCGCACGAGGTCGGCAGACGCCCATGGCAGGACGGGCAGTGTGACCGAGCGGGCGACTGCCTCGAGGTGCATCCCCAGCAGGGACTGCCAGGCGGCCTGCGCGGGCCCGTCACCCCAGCCGCGGTTCTGTTCCCGCCCCCCATGCTCGGCCGCTCGCCGAGCGCCGCGCCGGACAGCCAACTGGGGACGTCGGAGCGGAGGAGTTGGTGGGGCCGTCAGCGTCCGAGCAGTCGTCGGAGCAGCCCCGGGCCTTTTCCCGCGGCAGCCTCGTTCCCGGTGGGGTGAGGCTCGTCCGGTTCCCGCCACGTCTGCCAGTCGCGGTGGCACGCCAGAGCCCGCCGTACGACCCCGGGGTCGGCTCCCGGCTCGGTGACAACCTCGCCTGTGAGGACGTCTCCCCAGCCGAGATCGCGCCCCTGCGCTCCGCCTGTGCTGACGTAGAGCCGCTTCGCGCCACCTCTGGACCAGCTGCGCACGAAAGGCACGCCAGACTGCAGGTGCAGCGCTGCGAGCACGGCCTGGCGGTCCTGCTCCGCCTCAACACGCACGTTCCCGGTGACCTGGTCGAGCCAGCCGAGCGACTGGCCGCCGGTGCCGTTCACGTACAGCCGGTCCTGCCCCGGGCGCTTCCAGGGCACGACTGCGAGCTCCGAGCGCATCGCTTCTCCTAGGCTCACCATGCGTTTACCTGTCGTGATCCTCTGTAGCAGACGGCGTACGACGCTGCACCCTGTTCTCGGCACGTAGACGCGGACGCGATTGCCCGGCGCGGCAGCACGACACCGCCGAAGCCGTGGCCGCGACCGGCCGGCATGCCGTACCGCTGCGTGAGCGACGGCTTGATCATTGACACCATGCGCCTGCCGGGTCCACAGCAGCCCGTGGAGGCGCCCCGGCGTCGCAACAGGTGGTGAGCTCCCACCCCTTGCGTGGGCCCGCCGGGGACCAAAATTGTCCCAAAGCTTTTCCACACGCCACTTCGTTCAACCGCGGTAGACCGGTCGACACCCCTGGTTACTTGCGGGTGTGCTGACGCATTCCACATCATTACGAGCATCTTGCAGTTTTATGATTCTGGTTGTCGCGGGTTCGAGCCCCGTCAATCACCCTCACAAGGCAGCAGGTCAACGGCTGTTTCTCGAGTTCTGACACCGGCCACTGGATGCTCAGAAGCATCTCCATGGGGTCGAAATGGGGCAGGCTCCACCGACCTCGACAACGCTCGACTTCGGCCGGCCTGCCCGGACCTGCCTGGACCTTTCCGGCCGCGCGCGACCTCAGCCCTGCTCGAGCGCCTGGTCCTCGTCGTAGCGCGAGGACACGTCGAGGACCTCGGTGTCAGGGACGTACGCCGGGTCGAGGCGCACGAGGTCCCAGGCGTTGATCCAGGCCCGGACGTACTGCCGCATCCGCGTCGCCCCGAGCCGCTCGAGCCCAGCCACGTCGGGCGGTGACCAGTCGTAGGCAGACGCGTGCAGCTGCTTCACGATGCGGTACGCCCGATCCAGCTCATCGGCATCAGGCGCGGACAGCAGCAGCAGGTCACGCTGCAGGGCCCGGATCCCCTTCTCGGCCAGCGCGGCTGTCTCCGCCCACTCCGGTGTCTGCTTGTCGCGCATCTTGTTCGGGACCTGGTGGCGGTCGTCCTTGCCGACGAGGACGGCGGCCTCGAAGTCGTCCGTCAGTGCGAAGACGGTGGCCAGTGGCGCAGCCGCGTCCTCCCCTGCAGCGCCGGACCAGCGCGCGACCTCGGCGTACGACCGGCCCCGCTGCAGCAGCGAGTAGCGCCCGATCAGCTCCACCTCGTCGAACAGCACGACCCACCCGGCGTAGCCGGCGGCACGCAGCAGCCGCGACAGGAAGCGGGTGCGTTGACGGGCCAGCTCGCGCACGGGTACGGGCGGGAAGGCGAACTGCCCGCCGGCGCCCACGCCCTTGAGCGCCCGGTGCAGGTCAGGTACGCGCAGCGGCTCGCCCGCCCAGAAACGCACCGCGGCGTCGAGGACGTCCTGCGCCTCGGGCGCATCGCCGCCCTGCAGCCTCTCGTGCAGGAACAGGGTTGCGGCGAAGCGCTCGTCGAGGCCGGCCGCTGACGAGCCGACCCAGCGGCGCAGCTCCGCGTACCCGGCTGAATCGGGGTCGAGGGCGGCGACGGCGTCGGCCAGCACTCCCCCGATCCGGCCCGGACCGGTCAGCGTGTCGACGGCAGCACGCAGCACCTTGGCCGGGTCGTGCAGCGGCGTCTCCTTGCTGACGACCACAGAGCTGACCGCGAAGCCGCGGTCCAGCGCCAGTGCGGACAGGTGCATCAGCACGTGGCTCTTCCCGGCACCGAAGCCGGCTCCCAGCAGCAGGCCGCCGGAACGACTTTCCTGAGCGCCGTCGAGCAGGGCGGTGAAGCGGTCCTCCGCCTCGCTCTGTCCGGAGCCGAGCGCGCTGACCGCGTCCCAGCTCGGTACGCCTGATCGCAGCGCCTCGACGGCGCGTCGGCGGGCGACCTGCTCCGGGCCCATGCCGGTCATGGCACTGCCTCCAGGCGGACCTCGAGGCGTACGAGCGCCGCGAAAGGGTTGGCCCGGCGGCGGTCGCGGACCTCGTCGGCCACGCGCAGGTGCAAGGCCGCGTAAGCAGGCAGGCCCCGGCCTTCGTCGGTGACCAGCTCAGGCGGCAGGACGGCCACCACGAGGACGCCGCGCAGCTCGTCTGTCGCGTCGATGAGCTGCCGCAGCACCTCGAACGCGTCCAGCACCGCTGCCTTGGAGTAGTAGACCCCGGACCGCTGCTCGACCGGTGGCCGGCGGCTCTCGGCCAGCCGTGCGCAGTCCAGGTGCAGGACCAGGCCGCGCCAGCCCGCGGCGAGCAGCAGACGGGCCAGCGACGCGAGCATCGGCCGGGCGTTCGACCGGCCGATGCGGGCGGAGATGAGCAGCGGTCGCAGCCGGGCCATGGACGTCGGCTCGCCGCGCAGCCAGCCCAGAACCGCGTCGTGTTCGTCAGCCTGAAGCTCGGTGGCGCTCAGCAGCCCCTGGGCGAGCCGGAGCACCGCCCTGCGCAGCTCGCGAGTCAGGGCCAGGTCTCCGAGCAACGTCCGCTCGAGCTGCCGGCGCACGCTGCGGTAGAGCTCGGAGGCGTCGACGTCGTGCTCGACCGCGACCTTGGCCACGATCAGGCTCTTGCCCGCCGGGAAGGCGATCGCTTCGTAGGCGCAGCGGACGAACGAGGCGGCCAGCGCGTCCCAGTCGAGCTCCCGGGCGACAGCGAAGAACAGCGCATCGATCTGCGACAGCCGGGTCTGCGCCGCCGAGACGGAGACGAACAGGCACCCCGAGGTGTCGGCGGCGGCGCCGAGGGCCCGCGTGAAGCGGCTCGCGGTGTCCTCACTGCCCGCCACGGCGACCTTGACGGCCGCGCCGCCCGCGGGCAGGTAACCAGCGAGGTACTCCTCGGCGAGGAACGTCGTCCACTCGGGAACCGCGAGGCTGCCACCTCCGAGGACTCCGGATCGCTCGCTCACGGCCGCCAACCTAGCGGGCACTGAAGGACACACCCCAGTAGCGCTGCTGCTGACCGGTCCTTGCCACCGTCGTGAGCACCCCGGCGCCCCGTGTTCCGCTGCTGGCGTGGAAGCGCAGGGTGCGTCCGCTTCGCGTCGTGACGACGCCGCTCTGGTCCAGCAGGTAGAGGTCGCGCGCGAACTCCGGCTTGCTGTACTCGCGGGCGGCGCCGGGAAGCATCGTCAGCACCTGCCACAGCTCGTCGAGCCGCAGGACCGGGTCTTGCCGGTCGTGGCGTTCGGCAAGCAGCTCGTACGCCGCTGCGAGGCTTTCCAGCAGCGCGGCAGACTTGCCCTTCGGCGGGCGCGCCTGGGCAGCGGCGAGCACGCTGACGACCACGCTCGGACGCAGCCGCCGCTCTCGCCGCCGGTCGATGTCGAGCGCGGCGTCACCAGGCAGCAGTCGCACCAGCGAGGGGTAGCAGAGCAGTCGGTCGTCGTCCTGGACCATGGCGAGCCCCGCGGCCGCAGCCGCGTCGAGCAGTTCTCGGGCGTACGCACCCGAGGCCAGGTGGTCGGTCTCGTCGAAGGAGTAGGACGCCTCTGCCTCCTCCACCGCGCCTGCCAGGGACTGTGCCGCCTCGACCGCGGCCGCGAGGGCCCGGCGCAGGTCGCGGACCTGCCCGCCGGCGGCTGCGGAGCGGGCGGTCTTGAGTTCGCGGCTCACCATGAGAGCTTCGCGCTGCGCCACCTCGACATGCGCTTCGGTGGCAGCCAGCGCCGCCTCGAGACCGCGCTCTGGCAGACCTGCCTCTGTCGTCGCCATAGCGGCCCAAGATAGGTGGTGGGTGTGACGGCCGTGCTTCGGTCCAGATGGACCAGCGTCGCGGGCAGCTCCTCGCGTACCGGGTGCGAAGCCAGCAGGCCCTCGCCGACGCAGTCGCGCTGCTGGCCGGAACGACGCGTGAGCCCTCGAGGTCACTCCGGCTTGATCGGCCCACCGCGCGGCGAGGCGACCAACGGCCGGTGTGCGACGCAGGGCTCGTTGGGCCACCCGGCGCGCAGCCCCTGCCTCGCATGTGACACAGGGGTTCTCGGCGTGGCACGATCTACACATGGATGCCACAGTGGTGCTCGGAAAGCAGGGCCGGGTGGTCATCCCGGCGGAGGTGCGCGCTGCCCTGGGGCTGCAGCCCGGGGAGGCCCTGCACCTGCACATCGAGGACGAGCGACTGATACTCGAGCGTCCCCGCCGCGCCGCAGCGCAGCTGCGTGGCCTGGCGCGAGCGGTAACGGGGCGCTCGTTGCTCGACGAGCTGCTCGCGGAGCGACGGGCCGAGGTCGCGGCGTCGTGATGGTGCTCGATGCGAGCGCGGTGCTCGCGCTCGTGCAGGACGAGCCGGGCGCCGACCTGGTCGAGCGTGAGCTGGGTGGGGCCCTGCTGTGCGCGGTCAACCTTGCGGAGGTCGTCGGCAAGCTCGTGGACGCGGACCTCGACCCCCGTCAGCTCGCGCCGCTGCTGCGGGCAGCCGGCGTGGTGGTCGAGCCGTTGACCGAGCGCGACGCGGAGCTGGCCGGCGCTCTACGCGGTGCCGCGGGGGGTCGCGCTCTGTCCCTGGGTGACCGGTGCTGCCTGTCCCTGGCGCTGCGCGCCTCGTCGGGCTCGGTCCTCACCGCCGACCGCGCCTGGGCGGCGCTCGATCTGCCGCTGACGGTTCACTTGATCCGGTGAATGGTGCACGTTGGAGCCCGGCCACGCCACGCCTGTTCCACGTCATGCACTGCAAGCCACCCAGAGCCGCGCGGGGCTCATCTGGTCGCACCGGCCGCTCCGCGCGACAACTCCCGCTGCGTCACGACCTGGCCATGACGTCAGCGTGGGTGGTGCTCTGCGGGCTCGGCGCTAAAGGCGTGCGATGTCACGTTCGCCGATCCGTGCACTGTCTTGCGGTGTGACGGTGTTCTGACTACACCCTCGCGAGTGCAAGGACAGAAGCGGCGAGCGACAGAACACCAGCGTGTCTGACGGTGCCGGCGAATCCTGCTCCGCTCGTGCACACGTGACGGCGGCACCGGGGCCGACGCAGGGCTCAGCCGCCACGACGACTTCGACAGCTCGACCGCGTACGCGTCATGGGTGAAGTACGGGCGACCGTCGATGACCCGGACCGGCGCCGGGGGATGCCTTGAGGCGAGGTGATCGACGCTGCGAGCCGTCAGCGGGCCTGCTCGCCGAACAAGCCGGACTCCGCCCAGCTGAGCGGACGGGTCACGTGCAGCGCTTGATGAACTCGATCGTCGCCATGCTGACCTCCTCGGGGTTCGACGCGCTGAGGAAGTGCTGGCCACCCTCGACGACCCGGAGCTCGGTGTCGGCCGCGTTGACGCCGACGTTGCCGATCTCCGGCGCCGTCATCACGACCAGCTGTCCGCAGTACGACGGGTCCGTCAGCACCTCTTGGTACCCGGTCATCGTCGTCGTGAAGACGGCCTCGCCCGACGTGGTCCCGCGCGCACCGAACGATCGGCCGGCGAAGGTCGTCCCGTCTGCGAGCACGAGGTGCGCGACGTCACTCATCTTGAGCGCCGCTGCTACCACGAAGCAAATCGAGCGCCAACCGTGCCAGTCTAGAAACTAGAACGCGCCGACCGCGCCCAAGCTGCCGGGGCCGATTACGGGCATGATCCACGCGCTCTTCTTCGGCGAGCTAGGCGCAGTCGCGAGGAAGATGACGCCAGCGACGATGCCCACTCCGCCGACGATGAAGCCCACCGTCGAGAGCGTGCCCATCAAATGGTAGCTATCGAGATCACTCTGCAGCGTGGAGGCGCAGTTGACGCCGCTCGGGCACGATGTGGAGAGCGTGCTGTGCTTGCCGAGAGCGAGCGCGCCCGTGATTCCGCCGAGCACGAGCCCGACGCCGCCGACGGCGAAGCCAGTGATCGCCAGCGCCATGTTCGGGCCGCCGCCCTTCGATCCCGCGGTGTCTGCGCCAGTTCCCACGCCCGTCGCCGGCCCGGTCCCGGTCGCAGTGGGGGTCCCGGTCACTGTCCCCATTCCGGTGTCCTTGTCGTCCTTCTTCAGCTTGACGCTCACCTCGGCCGATTTCCCGTCACCGACCTCGAAGCTCGCCTCGCCGCTCGAGCAAGAAGCAGCCGTCGCTTTGACGATGTGAGTGCCAGGGTCGATCGATTTCTTGATGCCGAGCACGGCGCTCGAGATTGGGTTGTCGTCGACGGTCACCTGAGGGTTGTCGCACCCGCTCACGGTGATCGTGACCGACGCGATTCGGGCGGACACGGCGTCGATCTCTTTCTTCGCATCCTCCACGGCATTCGCGAAGAGCGCAGAGGCACCCGGCGCTGTGCCTTGGCGGATGACACGGTTGTAGGCCTCTTGCGCCGCGACGACGTTCCCCTTGCCCGCGCTGCCGCGTGCGTAGCCGAGGAGGAGCGTCGGAGGAACGGGCGCCTTGGCTTCGTCGAAGATCTTCACCGCGCGTCGAAACAGATCGGAGGCCTTCGAGAAGTTCTTTTTGTCGAGCGCCTCTTGCCCATCCTGGCCGAGCGTGCGCGCCGTGCTCTTGTCGTCGTCCGACTGTGCGCGTGCTTGCTGCGTCAGCGCCGCAACGGACAGCGTGAGGGCGACAACCGCGCAACGAATCGAGGATCTCATGATGCTACGACGATACGGTCCTTCGCCTCATACGTGCAACCTGTGTCGGGACGCCGCTTGACGAAGCGTCCGTCGGACTGTATCTCGTGGCACTTCCCACTGCGAAGGTGGCGGAATTGGCAGACGCGCCAGATTCAGGTTCTGGTACCGTTATTGGTGTAGGGGTTCAATTCCCCTCCTTCGCACCGCTCGCTCTGTTCTCTGATCTCTGATTTTGGCCCGCTTCGCAAAAGCGAGCGCTCCCCGGTTCGTGTTCTCGCGGAACCTCATTCTGTTCTGCTAGCGTGCGACCCGTGCGTACAGGTGTGCTCGCGACGACTCTAGGTATTTGGCTGCTCGCCGGTCACGCTCGCTCGGATGACAGCAAGCCTCTCGACGTGCGCGAGCCGCCATTCGGCTTTGGGGACTTCTCGTGGACGGATGGCAACAACCGCCAACCCGCGTCGTTGCTCACGGCGGGGCCGCTCACGGGCTTGCTCGTCGTCGACACGTACTACCAGCATCAGTTCCGGATGCCGGTCGATCACACGGTGTTCCCGAGCAGCATTGCGCCGCGCTCGGACGAGCTCTCGCTGAACATGGCGGCGATCGGCGTTGACGTCACGGGTCTCGACGGTCCCATCGGCCGGCTCTTCTTGCACTACGCGCCGCTCGCGACGGGCGCGGTGAAGCTCCACGTCGCTCACCAGATGGAAGGGCGCGTTCGCCTCCGCGTCGCCGGCGGTGCCGACGACGACGTCTTCCGCGTCGGCGCTTGGCTCGCGGACCGACCCGGGGTTGCGCGCGCAAACCCCTCTCCGATCGCGCGCTCGGTGCTGGTCACCTTCGATCCCGCGATCACCTCCGCGGACGCGCTCACTCGCGCCGCGAACGCGACCGATCCCGACGCCTGGCCGCCGGCGCCGGAGAAGCCACGACGCGGGCGCTGGGGCGCGACGTCAAGCGGGTGCACGAGGATGCCGCGGCGCTGCTCGCCGGCGCCGACGTCATCAAGACCTCCACCGGCAAGATCTCCCCCGCCGCCACGCTGCCCGTCGTGCAGCTGATGCTGCTGGCCGTCCGCGACTGGCACCGCGCCACCGGCGAGCGCC
>ENA-OFCD01001378-OFCD01001378.1-metagenomes-genome-assembly--contig:-NODE-1378-length-12288-cov-3.435461_pt1 | contig 12288 bp, 10 predicted proteins | sample MGYA00153392_OFCD01 | MGnify analysis MGYA00153392 | reverse complement strand
TCTTCATCGACAAGACCGAGGTAGTTCGCAGCTCTCTTAAATACATTAGCCATGGGAGTATTTTAGGCTGGGAGTATGCGAGAACCGAGGATTGAGCTCCCAATTCGCAAATGTGTCGCCCCCGCGCAGACGGCAGCCTCAAAGTCGCCGCTCATGCCCATAGAGAGAGATTTGAGCGTGGGGAAGGTTTCATTAAGCGCCATTTGCAAACGCTTGAGTTCGTTAAAGGCGGCAGTCGGCGCGATCCCGAGGGGAGCCACAACCATTAATCCAGACGGTATAAGCCCCGCTTGATCTTGAAGTTCGCTGAGGAAACTCTCCAGGCCACTCGAGGCAACTCCCCCTCGATCCAGCCTATCGGGCTCCAAATTTACCTGGATGAAAAATTCCTCGACGTTACTCCCGAGGAGTGCAGCAAATTTCCGGGCGTGTTCTAATGAATCTAAAGAGTGAACGGAGTCGGCCCAAGTGGCGATCGATTTTATCTTCCTCCCTTGAATCTGACCCTGAAAGTGCCATCGAAGGTCGCTCGGAAGTTCTTTAAATTTTAGGGCACCGTCTTGGTCACGGTTTTCGCCAAAGTTTCTGATGCCCAGGTCATAAAGAATCTGCGCATCGCTCACTGGGAAGTTCTTGGTCACAGCAATCAATTCAATCGCTGAAGGATTTCTGCCGACGCTAGCGGCGGCGATTTCAATTCGCTTTTGAACAGAGAGTAAATTTTGACCGATCTCAGCGAGCCGGCTCATAGAGAGATGATCCCCGCTTGTCGCGCCTGGAGATCTCCACCTCGAAAGGAGAAATAACGGAGGTTTTCAAGGGTGCAAATATCACTATCTCGAACCATCACCCCACAGTCACTCAGTTGCGAGGTGAGACCAGCCCTCAGGTTTAGTGCGCGGCGTTGTAATGATGTCGAAGTAGCCGGTAACAGAGAGGTGATCTCGCTATACATCTCTGCCGAAACTTCATAACAGAGGGAACAGATACTTGGTCCGATCATTGCAGTAATCTCTTGCGCACCTTCTGATCTCATAACGTTCACCACTTTAGGGGCAAGTCCACTTACCAAACCCACTCTTCCAACATGGGCTACACCGATCACTCCCTCTGCACGAAAAGTTACCGGCATGCAATCAGCCGAGAGAGCTGCCAGCCCTACGTTCAGTGATCTAGTGACCAGGGCATCGCAGGTAAAATCCCCCCCTGCCTCGTCTACCACCATAACTAGGTCGCTATGGCTTTGCCGCATAAAGTGCAACCTTTCCAAGGCCAATGTTTGCCTAAGAATGTTGCGATGTGAAATAATTTTTAGATCGCCACCTAGTCGCGAGGTAAATAAGGTGCGGGCCATTTATTTCATGAAGTCAGGAACGTCTATCTCATCCTCACTGACGAGCTCTTCAAAGGTGACGCGGCGACGGGGTGTGGATGAGAGGGAAACCGCATCCGTATCCTCATTCACGTCAAGATCTAGCGCAACTGCTATTGGGTCATTGGCCGCAATAGGGTCGGCTTGTCCACTCAGAGCTGCTGCAGTGATGGATGGCATCGGGGCATGTTTTGGCGAACCAGCATCAAATCCTGCAGCGATGACGGTAATGCGAACTTCATCTCCTAAGGCATCATCAATCACCGTGCCAAAAATAATATTTGCCTCGGGATGGGCAGACTTAGCTACAAGTTCTGCCGCCTCACTCAGCTCAAAGAGCCCCAGATCCGACCCGCCCGCAATGGAGAGAAGCACTCCACGAGCTCCATCAATCGAGGCTTCCAGGAGTGGGCTGGCAATTGCCAGTTCGGCGGCACGGGTGGCTCTCGCTTCACCGCGAGCAGAACCGATACCCATAAGCGCGGATCCTGCACCTTGCATGACACTCTTGACATCCGCAAAGTCAAGATTTATCAAACCAGGCGTTGTGATTAAATCTGTAATACCCTGCACACCAGATAGCAATACTTGATCGGCGCTACGGAAAGCCTCTACCGCGGTGATGGAACGATCTGAGATCGCCAGAAGACGATCATTTGGAATGACGATTAAAGTATCGACCTCAGCACGCAGTAATTCAATGCCCGCTTCTGCCTGCAAGGTGCGATGTTTCGCTTCAAAGGAGAATGGTTTTGTGACAACTCCAACTGTGAGCGCCCCCAAATCCTTCGCGACTTTTGCAACGATCGGAGCGCCTCCGGTGCCGGTACCGCCACCCTCGCCCGCAGTTACAAATACCATATCTGCACCGCGCAATACCTCTTCGATCTCCTCCATGTGATCGAGCGCCGCTTGACGCCCAACTTCCGGAGAAGCGCCCGCTCCAAGTCCGCGAGTTGATTTGCGGCCAATATCGAGTTTCACATCGGCATCGCTCATAATTAGTTGTTGTGCATCGGTGTTGATTGCAATGAATTCAACGCCCTTAAGGCCGGCCTCTATCATTCGATTAACGGCATTCACGCCGCCGCCGCCTATGCCTACAACTTTAATTACGGCTAAATAATTTTGCGGTGTCGCCACGTTCAACCTCTCTTAGGACTCTAAATCTCGAGTCGAGACTCAAAGTACGGTCACTTCTTAAGCGGTAAAAATAGGGCGAGCGAGTAATTCAAGCAAATACCGACACGATGAAGGAGAGCACCAATCTCTCAATAAGATGTTGAGAGTAGCTATTTAACGACTGGGGTCAATGGGTTCGTTAGATCGACACTAATGATTTTCTTATTCTCTGGCAGAGTCAGGAGTTGCCGTAAAACTTGCACTTTAAGAGCGAGATCAGTTGCGCTTCCCCAGGCAATATTTAGATTCGCATACCCAACCAACTTAGTTCTCAGCGAGATCTGATTATGAGCATCTACAGCTAGGCCCGACATATGTGAAGTAATGTCTGAAGGTGTTTGCGCAAGAAAGGTCGCGACTGAACTGCGGGCTTCATTTCCTTCCTTCGCGAAGTTAATGGTGGGAGCGCCATTTGGCGGATTTGGCGTGGTGAATTTGTAACCGCTCGCATCAAAATACTGAATAACCCCCTGGCCGTCCACATACTGAGCCACAGCTTTCCGCGCCGAAATGGTGATCTTCACATCATGGGCCAGCCAACGTCTTTCAATCTTTATATATTTCACCCAGGTGAACCTAGCGAGGTCGTGGGTAATTCTTTGGGTACTTACTCGCGCCATGGGTAGCCCTATATGAAGGTCATGGGGCACAAGGATTGGCAACACCAGTACCTCATTCCCAGCAGCCGAAATTTCAATATGGCGAATTTCCAGCGCTTTGGACCAACCTAAGAGATATCCGATAATGCCAATAAAGGTAACTATCAGGAGGATAGCTGGTGCGTTGCGATAGCGGCTTCTACGCATATCTCTCTTCCAGCGCTTGAATGATTACTGGTGCAAGAGAGTTCACATCTCCTGCTCCAAGAGTCATAATCACATCACCCGAATGAGCGAGCGCGAGAACCTCTTGAACCACACTTAACATCGAGGGTTCGTAGATGAGCCTCCCGCTCTCGCTCGCTCGAGTGATCAGTTGAGAGGTGACCCCGGGTATAGGGGCCTCGCTCGCCGGATAGATTTCAAGAACAAAAGCCTCGTCGGCAATTTCAAGTGACTTAGCAAATTCAGCGGCAAACACTTGTGTTCGAGTGAAACGATGTGGTTGAAAAATCACGATCACGCGCCCTGGCGCGGCATAGGCCTTTGCCGTATCGAGCGTGACGCGGACTTCAGTTGGATGATGGCCATAGTCATCAATAACTTCAATGCCATTCACCTTTCCTTTATGCTCAAAGCGTCTGCGCGACCCGGAAAATGACTCTAGGCCGCTTAGTAGCTCCGCCAATCCAACTCCAAGCCGTTCACCCACCGCGAGAGCGGCCGTAGCATTAAAAATATTGTGAAGTCCGGGAATAGTGAGGTGTAATTCAGGCAGAATTTTACCGTTCTTCGCGACTCGAGCGAAGGAAGAACCTGGCTCCAATACGATTCGAGAGATTAGAAATTCGGCTTCGCCAGTGCCGTAGGTGATGATGGTCAGGTCTGTGCGTTTGATCCGGGAGAGCAGTTCAATGACCCCGATATCCTCGTTACAAGCAACGATAAAACCATCAGGTTGAATGGTCTCAATAAATTCCAGAAAGACTAGGTAAAGATCTTCCAGGGTTGCGAAGTGGTCAACATGATCTAATTCAACGTTGGTGATAATCGCTCCGAGTGGATGGTAGGCGGTAAAAGAGCCATCTGATTCGTCCGCTTCCGCGACAAAGATATCTCCGCTACCAAGATGTGCATTTACACCTGAACTATTTATGAGACCTCCAATGGCGAAGGATGGATCAACTCCTGCACTTTGCAACGCCACAGTGAGCATTGCGGTCGTGGTTGTCTTGCCGTGGGTTCCTGCAACCGCGATTGATCGCTTACCTTCCATCAAAAGAGCAAGAGCTTCTGCTCGGCTCAAGATTTCAATCCCATCCGACTGCGCGACGAGAAGCTCTGGATTGTTTTTGGAGATCGCTCCTGAAGTAATCAACAGATCAATACCAACAATATTATCTGGGTGATGACCGATAAAGATCTTGGCTCCTAGAGCTTCCAATGAATTGGTAATAGCCGAACTCTTCACGTCACTACCACTAACCGTGAGACCCTGCGAGACCATGATTCGCGCTATCCCCGACATGCCTGATCCGCCAATGCCCACAAAGTGAATGCGTCGATCCGCCAGTTTTTGCAATTTATTCATTTGCTAATACTTTCAGAGCCCGTCTCCCGATCTCCGCATCAGCGTCGAGAGGGAAATCAATTCGGGTACCTGAGATGAAATATCGTTGAGCGATAGCCATGGTTCTGTTGACATTGGTCCGTAACCATTCTGCTGTGAAATCAGCGTTATTGATCATCTCTCCCCCACCAACTTCGACGACCACTTTGGCATTTTCGCTCTGCTCCCCGTTGCCAAGCGGAAGAGGTACGTAAAGAGTATAAATTCCTAGTACCCCAGTTTCAGTGACGGTCACCGCGCCGCTGCGCGAAATGACCAGGTCGCAGGCGGCGTAAGCACTAGCCATATCTTCGATATAGGAAATGGGGAAATATCCTGCCTGCGCAACTGGAACTTCATTCTTACCGCCCACAGCATGAATTATTTGAAATCCAAGGCGAAAGATCTCACTTTGTGCCACAGCTATCGTCTCATTGAACTTTACCGAACCGAGCGACCCTCCAAATACCAGAATGGTTGGCGCAAGTGGATCTAAGTTCAAAGCCCGAAGTGCGGTTCTCTTAGCGGTGAGGCGCTCATCCCTTGTTACCGCTACCAAGTCGACTATCTCCGGCCGCAGAGGAATGCCAACACGATCCCCCTCGCTTCCCGAGAGCGCGTACATCAAGGTAGCGCCACACCTGAGCGCAAGTTTGTTGGCTAGCCCGGTTTTGGCATTCGCCTCGTGAGCGATAATTGGGATACCGGCCCGCCGCGCCGCCAGATAGGCCGGGGCTGCGACATAACCTCCAAAGCCAATCACAAGATCAGCGCCGACCAATAGATCGTGCGTCTGTCGCAGGCTTTTCCTAAAAAGAAAGGGCCAGGTTAAAGCGCTCAAGTTAAGTCGGCGTGGGAAGGGAGATTTGGAGATGAGATATAGAGGAAATCCTGCTGCAGGGACCAACTTGGTTTCAATACCCTCGGCAGTGCCTAAGAAATGTAGTTCTACTTCCGGAGAGTGTTGCCGCAACCAGCGAGCTACAGCGAGGGCCGGTTCCACATGGCCCGCCGTCCCCGCGCCAGCAAAAAAAATACGCACCAGACTAAGACCTTTTGCGTGATTTAATCGCGCTACGAACCCGCGGATCTCTGCGAGCTACGTTGAGTACATAACCAATTCCCATAAAGTTTGCAATGAGAGAGGATCCGCCATAACTGATGAAGGGGAGAGTCACCCCTACTACAGGGAGCACGCCAATAACGGATCCAATATTAATAATTACCTGCATCATCATCCATCCACCAACGCCGGCGCAGGCGTATCGTGAAAATAAATCGCGGGTCTGCATCGCTGTTCTGAAAATTCCGTAAATCAGAGCTGCATAAAGGACCAGAACAGCCAACGTTCCCAAAAGTCCCAGCTCCTCACCGATGACCGCGAAGATAAAATCGGTATGGGCTTCCGAGAGGTTTCCCCATTTTTGTCGGCTCGCACCTAGCCCTACGCCAAATAGCCCCCCACTGGCTAACCCCATTACAGAGTGGGCGGGTTGCCAACCCGCTAACTTGTAAACAGAGGGAGCGAAAGGATCTAAGACTGCAGCAAAACGATGTAGCCGATAGGGCGCCATTGCTACTAGCCCAAAAACAGCCGCGAGAGCTAATCCCCCCATAAGAATAAAGTGACGGAATGGAAGCCCACTGACAAAGAGCATTGTAGAAACAATTCCTAGAAAGATAACAGTAGTTCCTAAATCACCACCTTTAAGAATTAAAATGATCATCGGAACTGTGCCTGAAAAGACAAAACCTAAATGGCGCAGCGCACTTCGGTGAGCAACTGTTTCATCAAACTTACGAAGCTGTCCTGCGCACCACAAAATCAATCCAAACTTAGCAAACTCAGACGGTTGCATTGTAAAACTTCCGAAATGAATCCAATTAGTATTTCCATTAACCGTCAGTTTTAACCCCGGGATGAGTGGAAGACATAAGGCGGCGAAAGAGAGGAGAAATGAGTAACGAGTGAGAAAATCCCATATCGAGGATTTCCAATTCGAAATGATGAGCACTTCAAGGATCGACAGTACGAAAAAAATCAGTTGACGGAAAAATATCGAGTATGTAGAACCCGATTGAGCCAGCGAAACCACGCTTGATGCGGATAAGACCATGACGATACCGAGCCCCGAGAGGAAAGTCAGAGATCCAATTATTAAATAGTAAGGAGCATCGGCTCGCTGTAGATAGTTTGAATACTTCTGACGTCGGGTATCGGATTTAGCACTCACGAACCCACTACCTCCCGGATGGCCGCAATGAACTTTTCGCCACGATCAGCATAATCTGCGAATTGATCCATAGAGGCACACGCCGGTGCCAATAAGACAGTATCCCCGCTGACCGCCAACTCTTTCGCCTTTGACACCACATCTCGCATTAATTCTTGGGAATCTCCACTGTAGGGGAGGATGAAATAGGGAATCTGGGGCGCGTACTTTGAAAGGGCGGTAGCGATAATCGCCGCGTCTTGACCAATGAGGATGGCCGCCTTCATTCGAAGTGAGCACCGCTGTATAAGTGGGGCCATGACCGCTCCCTTAGCGAGTCCACCAGCTATCCAGATCGAAGAAATATGAGACATGAGGGCGGCGGCGGCGGCGTGAGGATTCGTGGCCTTGGAATCATTAATCCAAGTGATTCCATCGCGCTCAAGCACCAGTTCTAAACGATGTCGATCAAGGGTGAAATTCCTGAGCCCAGATCGGATCTCCTCGTGGGTAACGCCTATCGCTAAAGCCAATCCGGCAGCAGCCATCGCGTTAGAAACATTGTGAGGGACCGAGGGATGGATATCGGAGAGTTCTGCAAAATCAATAGCCAGGCTGGAATCCTCCGTGAAGGCTCGATCGAGGAGAAGATTCTCCACCAGCCCCAACTCCCCGGATTGAGGAGTATCTAGGAAGTAAAATATTTTTTTGCCTTGCCAGGATGTGGATCGAATAACGCTTTCGCTGTCCTGACCATTGATAATCGCCACCTTACTCGCCTCTAAAAGTTTTAACTTAGCAAGGGCATATGAATCAAAGGAGCCATGCCAATCAATATGGTCTGGAGCAATATTTAACAAGGCAACAGCTGCATACCGAGGCAAGTGGCTCCACTCTAATTGAAACGAGGAGAGTTCAAGAGCTAAAAAATCATAGTTCTCTCCAGATGCGAGCACGGAGATAACCGGATCCCCCACGTTTCCGCAGGCCACTCCAGAAATTGAACTGTAATCAAAGATTGATTGCACCATCTGAATAGTTGTCGTCTTCCCATTTGTGCCCGTGAGTGCGATCCATTTTTGATTCGGAGCTATCTCTTCCTTGACTAACCAAGAAAAATCAATCTCACTCAAAAGTTCACAGCCATCAACGCGCAGGGAAGAGAGGATCGGGTTATCCCGGTGCCAACCCGGTGAAACAATAGCAAGGTCGTACTTTAACTGCACACTCCTCTTCGCATCGGGAGTTCTCTCATCAAAAAGATCTGCTGCAATTCCACGAGTCGCAAGAAAATCCATAACTGCAGAGCCAGTCACGCCAGCTCCTATCACAGCGATCTTCTTTGCGGCTAGCTCTGTAAGAAAAGACATTTACGAGTTCACCCACTTTGCATAGAAGAGTCCCAATCCAGCGGCAACGCTGAGCCCCGCAATAATCCAAAAGCGAATAACGATTGTCACCTCCGCCCACCCCAATAGTTCAAAGTGATGTTGTAAAGGCGCCATACGAAAGACGCGTTTACCCCCGGAAAGTTTGAAGTACGTCGTTTGAATAATGACCGACATGGTGATGATTACAAAGAGACCACCAAGTGCCGCCAGTAACATCTCGATGCGCAGCGTGATAGCCAGGCCAGCAAGCACTCCCCCGAGGGCAAGTGAGCCGACATCTCCCATAAAAATGCGTGCAGGAGAGGTGTTCCACCATAGAAATCCAGCGCAGGAGCCCGCAAAAGCAGCGGCCAAGACCGCGAGATCAAGGGGATCACGCACTTGATAGCATCTAGAGACCAACACTTCTGCGCTTGCCAACCCGCAACTCTGGCGGAACTCCCAAACTCCTATAAGTACAAAGGCCAACAGAGTCATGATCGAGGTACCGCTTGCTAAACCGTCCAGACCGTCGGTGAGGTTGACTCCGTTGCTTGCGCCCAGGACAAGAAAAACCACCCAGACAATCACAAATACGGTACCTAAGCCCAATGAGGTATCGCGCACCGTGGAGAGATGGAAAGAGATGGGCGTCAATTTAAAGGTATCTCGAAAGTGCAATCCGGCGAAGGCGAATCCGCCAGCGACCAGAGCCTGACCTATCAGCTTATGCCTTGCGCGCAATCCGAGAGAGCGCTGTTTCACAATTTTAAGCCAGTCATCGGTGAATCCAACGACGCCGAGTCCGATCACCAGACCCAGTACCAATAGCGCCGAAGCACTAATACGAACCCCATTGATAAGGTGCGAAGCAAAGTAGGCGACTATCGCGGAAGTAATAAGGACTACCCCACCCATCGTTGGAGTCCCCCTCTTCACATGATGCGTGGTGGGACCATCATCTCTAATCTGCTGACCATAACCACGCGCCGCTAGAAAGCGGATAAAAATCGGAGTGAGTAGGAAACTTAAGAGAGTCGCGATAGATCCCGCGAGTAGTATCTCTTTCACTCTTTCTCCACCTGCCAATTCGCAATTAACTTCTCTGCCAGTTCATCCAGATGTTCGGCCCGCGAAGCCTTCACGAGCAATACATCTCCGGGTTGGATATGCGAGAGCGCTTCGAGCGCTTCCTCCTGGGTGAGGAAATAATGTGTCAACATCTCATCCCCGAATTCTCGATCCAGTTCAAGGCCATCTAGGTACAACTCTGTCCCTACCGCAACTAAATGATCGACCCCCAAATCAGAGGCGAACCTGCCGATGCGAAGATGCTCCTCACCTTCGGACTCACCAAGCTCATGCATCTTGCCCAAAAGAGCCCACGAAGACCCCCCGCGCTCCTGTGTCAGATGGACCAGGGTTTGCAGCGCCGCCCGCACACTCTCGGGGTTCGCATTGTAGGAATCATTAATAATCAAGAGTTCACCAACATCATGAAGTTCCATGCGCCATTTACTGCGAGGTTCTGCTGTTGAGAGTGCGGCCGCGACGGACTCGATAGAGATCCCAAGTTCAAGCGCGGTAGCTGCAGCAGCTAGGGCGTTGGCAACTTGGTGTGCCCCAAGTAAACGAAGTGCAACGGGAGCCCTTCCCGACTCGCTGACGAGATCAAAGTGGGCACGACCCTCCCGAAATTCCAAATCTGCTGCGCGCACATCGCACTCACTCTTCTCACCAAAGGAGATCCGCTTGCGAGCGCTACCTTCGCCCATGTGTGGAGTAAGTGGGTCATAACTTCCCAAAATTGCTACCCCATGCTCCGGAAGTGAGTTAATTAATTCACTTTTTGTCTGAGCGATCGCTTCGCGACTTCCGAATTCTCCGAGGTGTGCGCTACCAACAACCAGGACAATTCCTATGTGTGGTTGCGCAATCTGACAGAGCCGGGCAATATCACCCATATGTCGCGCTCCCATCTCAATGACACAGAACTCAGTCAGATCGGTACAGTGCAGAATTGTCAGAGGAACGCCGATTTCATTATTGAATGACCCATTAGGAACTACACACTCACCACGGATCGAAAGGACGTGCCCTAATAAATCTTTTGTTGTTGTCTTACCATGCGATCCAGTAATTCCAATAAAAGTGCAGCGCTTCATTCGCTCGCGGGCGGCCGATGCCAGTTGAGCCAAGGCTAGGCCAGCATCAGAAACGAGAAGGGAGGGAATACCCAAATTAATCGTCGTAATTGCAAACCGAGCTCCATTGGCAATTGCCTCTTTGGCAAAGTTATTTCCATCGACTCGTTCTCCGGGAAGGGCGACAAAGAACGAACCCTTACTCGCTCTGCGAGAATCAATTTCAGGGTACTCAGTAATTATTGCCTCGGGATCAACATTAATTATTTCGGCGTTTATTATCTCTGCGATCTGAGCAATCGTAAACGAGATCATGACAACTCCTCGATAGCTCGCGCCAGTTCAATTCGATCATCGAAGGGATATTTAATCCCCAGGATCTCTTGACCCCGTTCGTGGCCCTTTCCAAGAACAATAACGCAATCCCCTGATTCTGCCTCCAGAACTGCCATAGCTATCGCGCTACGACGATCGGGTTCCACAACTTGCCGTAAATCTGCAACCCCACCCAGCATCTCGGCAAGAATATCGAGAGGATCTTCACTTCGCGGGTTGTCAGAAGTGTAAATGGCTAAATCGGCGCCCCTTCGCAACGCTTCGCCCATTATTGGACGCTTGCTCTTATCCCGGTCCCCACCACAGCCTAAGACAGCGATCACTCGGCCCGACGTAAGGGATCTCGCTGTCGATAGGGCTCGAGTGACGGCATCGGGGGTGTGGGCATAATCAACCAGCGCTAGAAATTTCTGACCTATCTCAACCGCCTCGAGGCGCCCCATGGGAGCCACCAACATGGGCAGGTAATATGAAAGAGCAATGGGATCAACACCACTTTCGACGGCGAGGGCAATCGCTAAGAGGGCATTATCAAGATTGTGCAGTCCAAGCAGAGAGATGGAGCCCTCAATCAAGATCCCGCCAGAGCCTCGAATCGCCACTTCGTAGCCAATGCCAAATGACCTCGCTGTGAAACTTTCGTAATACCAATCGGCCTGGTGATTTGAACGGGACACAGCCTTTATTGGAATTGTGGCCTCGGCAAAGAGACGCGCTCCAAAGGGGTCATCAATATTCACTATCGCCCGCTCTGCAAACTCCGTGGTGAATAGGCGAGATTTGGCCTGAAAGTAGCTCTCCATGTCACGATGAAAATCGAGATGATCCTGCGTGAGGTTAGTAAACCCAACCACAACGAAACGTGCGCCCAATACTCGACGCATAGCCAAGGCATGGCTACTCACTTCCATGACTAGGTTACGAACGCGTTGCTCTCGCATAGTCGCCACAATCTTCTGTAAATCGGTTCCCTCAGGAGTCGTAAAGGAAGTTGCATATTCTTCTCCGGCGATGCTGATTCCGACCGTTCCGATAAATCCGCTAGCGCGGCCATCAAGTTGCCAGATTTGATCGACCAGAGCCGCGGTTGTTGTTTTGCCGTTTGTGCCAGTTATCCCTACGGCATCAAGTGAGCTAAATGGATTGCCGTAGAACCATGAGGCGATAGGTCCTACCCACATGCGAGGAGTTTCTACAATAAGGACTGGGAGTGCTCCATTAATTATGCGACCACCTTCTGGATCGGTCACGACTGCCACCGCTCCACGAGCAATCAAGTCGAGGATAAAATTTGCTCCGTGCATCTTTGCGCCAGGTAACGCAATAAAGAGATCTCCCGCAACGACCACGCGTGAATCGAGGGTAACTCCCGTAAATTCTCCCTCTGCCTGAAAATTTTCAATCCCAAGGAGATCAGCAAGTTCTCTTACACTCTTCCTAAATTCCGCAACAGGGGTCCGGGG
>ENA-OFCD01001375-OFCD01001375.1-metagenomes-genome-assembly--contig:-NODE-1375-length-12306-cov-2.636519_pt1 | contig 12306 bp, 11 predicted proteins | sample MGYA00153392_OFCD01 | MGnify analysis MGYA00153392 | reverse complement strand
ATTTGAAGCACCACCCGATGTAACAAAATTCAATGAATCTGTGCCGCCAATACATTCCGTAATATCTTTTAAGTCTGTTACAATTGCAGTTTGTGGTGATACAGTTACCTTAACAGGCGTTGAAGTAGCAAAACCACAATTACTTCCACCTGAAACTATATTTAATTGATAATATCTAACACCAGCATTTATAGATGTCGGTATGAGTGTTGAATTCGTTTGACCGATTGAATCTTTCCAAGTTGAACCATCAGGGCTTGATTGCCATTGATATTTTGTAGATGAAGAAACGCCGCCATTGATTGATACATTTAATGTTTGATTCCCACCAACGCATTCTTCAAAGCCGATGGGTTGCGTTGTGATCGTTAAAATCGGATAAACTATTACTTTCGCAACAAAAGATGTTTTTGATCCGCAACCAGAAACACCAGATGAAACCGACACTTTATAATATGTAGTTCCATTGGAAGTCGAAACAGGCGTATATGTTGACCCAATAGCACCAGCGATGACATTCATATTCAAACTATCCGCTCCAGAATACCAAGTGTAAACAAGATTACCTGTACCACCCAATGTTGAAACTGACAGAGAAGACACACCATTTGTACACTCTTCAAATCCAATTGGCTGCGTTGTAATTGCAATGGATGGATTAACAGTAATTGTTTGCGCATTAGATGTTGCGCCCGTACAACTGGTTTCTGTACAAGCCAATAAGGCATGATATTGCGTTGAGACTGCTAAATTTGGAGTTATAAAAACATTTGGATTGCTATTCGTATTCGTTATCGGCGTCCAAGTACCCGATACAGTATCGGTTCTGTATTCCCAAGTCACACTGCAAGTTCCAGGAACGCCACCACTTGGTGTGGCTGTTAATGTCGCTGATCCAGTAGCACAAATTGTTGTAGCTCCTGTGAGTGAAATGGTTGGTTGTAGATAAACCGAAATAGAAATTTCATTTGAAATCGGGCAACTTGTTTGCGCTAAGAGTTGCGATTGAAGCCCCAAAAATAATAAAAATACTAAAGCAAAAAGTTTTTGGCTTCGAAAATTTAGGATTTCTTTAATAATTTGTAGTGTACTGATAGTGTGCATAACTAAAGTAATGGTATGAGATATTTATTTCTTTGGTTTTACAATACCAAAAGCACACCAATTTTTTAAATATCAGATTTTATTTGCCTTAAATGCGCATTTTTGATGAATTTACCATTTAAAACGCGTGAAACATATTTCTTAATTTTTTCAGTCTTAGATATTTATGGTTAAATATTTGGTGAAGCCCACTAAAAACTTTTATTTTGTGTTTTAAAGGCAAGCATACTTAACAACTAATACCTAATCAGATGTTTGGAAATAAAAAGGTCGAAGATAAAAATAGTCTCACGCGGTCAACAACAACAATTAGTTTAGACGCGAACGCACTCAACAGCCTCGTGAAAGGCACAAATGTTGAAGGTAACATCACCGCTGAAAATGATATTCGCGTGGATGGAATAATTAAAGGAACTTTGACTTGTCAAGGAAAAGTTATTATCGGCGTAACGGGATATATCAACGGTGAAGTCAAATGTCAGAACGCTGTCGTTGAAGGTAAATTTCACGGCAAGTTAGACGTGTCCGAACTACTCAGCGTTAAGGAAACGGCAGAAGTTATTGGCGATGTGAAAGCCGATAAACTTATGGTGATGCCTGGCGCAGTATTCAACGTAACGTGCAATATGCGACCATCACAATTGCAACATAAAAACTTACTCGGCGCATCTGTGCCAGAAATTTTAACTGTTAACGGTGTCGTTAAATAATAATAGCCAAAATAATATCGAGAAAAAAAAAGTCAGCAAACCGCTTAAAAATTCGGATATTGCTTTCAGTATGGTGGCTATAATATCCGTTGGCGCAATTATTGGCAATCGGCTCGATGCACATTTTAATACACCTAAACCTTATTATACTATCGTCGCGTGTTTCATTGCTATCGGCGGAGCAATGTATAATATTATAAGAGAAAGATAATAAGGAATAAGGAAAACGGAATAAGGAAAACGGAATAAAAAACTGATAGTTAATTGTATGGAAAATAAAATAAGTGAGCAAAATAATTTATTCCCTGTTCCCTATTCCTTATTCCTTGCTTTGGTTTTATGTTTTTCTGTAGGCTTCCTTTTTAAAAATAATGCTGAAAAAATATTTCTTTGCTCCGTCGCCGTCTTCCTCATTTTTTTTAATTTCATGGTCGAATTTCTTTTAAAAAAATTACACCCAAATAAAAAATCTCAAATGTTTATCGGCGTAGTGATGGGCAGTATGCTTTTTAAAATGGTTTTCATTTCGCTCTTTGCATTGGTTTTTTATAAAAAACATCCAGACACTTCCACTTATGTTTTAGTCGCTTTGATGTTTCAATATCTTTTATTGACGGTGTTTTCTATTTTGCGCTTACAAAAAATTGTATTAAATAATTAATTTTAAATTCTAAATCTTTCGATCTTAATTGATAAAGTTTCCTGACAACTTTTTTTTTGGCACTTCCACAGCAGCAACGCAAATTGAAACGGCATCTGATCATAATTGGCGCGGAGAAATTGCGAGCGACGGAGAAATTTTTAATCGCACTTGCGACCACGAACTTAGGCGCGCTGAAGATGCGCAACATATTGCACGATTCGGAACGATTTACAGATGCAGCGTTGATTGGGCGCGCATTCAAACGTCACCTTCGTCAGAATTTAATGCCGGTGTTGTAAAAGAATACACTGCTTTTTTCGATGATTTAGAAACGCGGGGTATGAAATTAATGCTCGTCCTCCATCATTTTACACAACCCATTTGGTTTGAAAATTTAGGAGGTTGGGAAAATAAAAAAAATATCGCGCATTTTATAGATTATACCGAACGCATCGCGTATCATTTTAGTAAATACGTCGCGTATTGGAATACTTTTAACGAACCGAATGTATATGCTATGAATGGGTGGATTTTGGGAACGTCGCCCCCGCACCTTAAAAATTATTTCAAAGCAAATAAAATTTTACGCCGATTCCAAATTGCGCATGAAATTGCTTTTGAAGTTCTGCGACATCACACGCCCAACATTCCGATTGGTATCTCGCTTAACACAGGTTTGTTTGAAGGTAAAAACGCACTCGGAAAATTATCTGCAGGTTTCGTAGATTGGTGGTTTAATCGCCGCGCTATGACGCATTTTAAAAAAGTTGATTTTCTCGGCATCAGTTACTACGCGTATATGCTTTTCGATCCGTTTCCCATTTCTGAAATTGATACACCCGGTAAACTCGATGCGCTCGGTATTCCGCACGACGATATGTGGGGTTATAAACCCGAAGGGTTGGGAAATAATATGCGCAAATTGTATGCACGTTATAAAAAACCAATCATCATTACTGAAAATGGAATTTGCACGGATGACGACAATAAACGCATCGGTGCGATTAAAGATTATCTACGCGAAGTTCACGCAGTTATGAAATCGGGCATTCCCGTGCTCGGTTATATTTTTTGGTCAACGTTCGATAATTTTGAATGGGATTTAGGTAAAAAATATCGCTTTGGTTTGCTGCGCGTTGATTTCGAAACGTGCGAACGAAAAAATACTGCTGCCGCTGAATTTTATCAGGATGTTTGCGAAACGCGGTCAATTGTGGTTAGTAATCCAATTAATTTAAAACTATAAAAAATATTCCGAAGGGGATTTACCGAAACGTTCTTTAAACTGCTCAGAAAAATATTGCGTTTTATGAACGCCGATAGCAGATGCAACGGCTTTCACGCTTTGCAATTGACGTTGTTCCAAAACAGTGCGTGCGTGATTGAATCGAATTTCTTGAATGTATTGCAATGGCGTTAATCCTACAAGCGTTTGTACGCGTCTAAAAAATTGCGAGCGACTCAAAAACATCAATTCAGCAAGCGACTCAGCAGAAAGATTAAAATCAGAAATGTGAGCTCGCACCGTTTTTTCTAAATTGTCAAGCCATTCTTTGTCTTCCGTAGAGAGTGGATTTATTGTAACGGATGTAATCGTGTTATCTGCAATCGCATTATGTGAAACCGCATTATTTGTAATCGGTGCATTTATTTCTTCAAATGCATCTTCTGTGTTTGGTGAAACGCGATTAAACGCATCTCTACGTGCAGCCACATTGCTTAACAAATTTTTAATGCGCGCGAATAACTCGTCTTCTTCAAAAGGTTTGATTAAATAATCATCTACACCAAACGTGAGTGCTTTAAGTTTATCTTGCATTTCTGCCCGTGCAGTCAGCATTACAACTGGTATAGAGCGCATTACGTCATCATTTTTTAATTTTTCCAGCAATTGAAATCCATCCATCACGGGCATCATGATGTCGGAAACTATTAAATCAATTTTAGTTAATACTTGATGGTTGTCAGTTGCTTGATGGTTGTCAATTGCTTCATGGTGGCCAGTGGATAAATGTTTGTCGTTTCTATCAACAGTCAACTGACAACTGTCAACTATTTTCAAGGCATCTTCACCATTTTCCGCAGTAACCACATTATATTTATCCGAAAGAATAAGTTTGATGTAATTGCGCAGGCTCGGATTGTCTTCAACAACCATTATAGTTGATAGTTGATGGTTGACAGTTGAGTGGCCAGGTGACAGTGGTTGGTTGAAGGTTGACAATTTAGTTCCCAGATCATTTTCAGTACCGTCAACTGTCAACTGACCGCTATCTACTAAATTTCCAAGCACTTCGTGTTTCGGCAATTCTAAAATAAAAGTTGCACCATTCCCGAGCGTACTTTGAACCGAAAGTTTACCATTCATCACTTGTGCTAATTCATTAGAGAGCGCTAAACCAATACCCGTTCCGCCTTCAATGGGTGCATCAGTTTGATTAGTTTAGTAAAACCGATTGAAAACGTGCGGTAAATCATCGGGATGAATACCGCGACCTGTATCAATAACCGCAAGTTGCCAATCGGATGGGGTGTGCGTTACGCGAATAGTAATACTTCCGCCGCTTGGAGTAAACTTTAAAGAATTACTCAGAAGATTATTAAATATTTTTTCAAATTTGGGTTTATCGAGCATTAGTGCGTGAGGTAAGTTTCTATCGAAATTGAAAATGAGTTTTATACCGCGCTGCGCGGCATAACTTTCAAACGTGGCGATTAAGCGGCGCAAAAATGCGTAAATTTCAATCGGCTCTTCGTGCGTCACCATTTTACCCGATTCTAATTTTGTTAAATCTAAAATTTCGTTCACCAAACTTAGAAGTTGTTGCGAATGCTGACGCGCTAAAGTAGCGAGCGTAAAATTTCGATTATCAAGCATATTGCTTTTGAGCATTGTGCCGAGTGGTGCAAGCATAAGTGTGAGTGGTGTTCGCAATTCGTGCGAAACGTTGGCGAAAAATCGCGTTTTAGTTGCGTCGAGTTGTTTCAACACTTCCGATTGTTGCTCGATGATATTTTTTTGTACTTGCAGTTTGGTTCTGTTACGCCGCTCTCGATAAGAAACAAATGCAAATGCACCCGTAGATAGCAGCGCAAAAAGTGTTGCACCAATAAGCAAATCTTGCTGCTCATTTTTTTGAGAGATTTCTTTTTCTTGTCTTGCAACATTGAGTTGCAATTCGGTTTCTTTTAAACTCTTATCATTTTGTTCAGTTATCAAATCAATCTGCCCATCTAAATAAAGTTTGTGAAATTTTAAAGCTTCTGCAAAATCACCTTTAGTTTCATAAGCTGTCGAAAACATTTCATAATAATCTGATTTGGATGCGCGCGTATTAATGGCTAATGCAACTTCGCCGCTTTTTATATAATAGTTAAAAGCAGCTTCTTTATTTCCCTCTTTTGCTGCCAAAAAACCAAGTTCTGCATTTACAGATTCATAAGAATTTACTGAAGTGAGTTTGTAATGTTCAAAAAAATTAAGCGATTCAAAAAGCAAAGACTTTGCTTCTTTCAACTGATTTAGCGTTAAAATTTTTTGTCCGAAGTAGCCATAAAATCTTAAATGAGAATCAATGTCTGAAACATGAGGTAAAATATCTTTTATAATTTTAAAATAAAATTTAACAGTGTCGCTGTTCATTGGTGTTGGTAAAGACAAAACTTTCGCGTAATTCATCATTAGAAGCGCTTTATATTTTTCTGGGCTTCCCATCGCATCATATATTTTAAAACTTTTTTCGGCATTCTCTCCAGCTAATTTTATTTCTCTTTTTAAAGAAAAGCGCATGTAATAGAATCCTCGATCTAAATATATTTGGGCTTGAACTTCGGGTTTAGTTTCGTTAACAATTAAATTAGAAGCTTTGATAAAAATATCTTGCGCAGTTTTGAACTCACCAAACTCAATATAAATCATGGTTTGGTGATAAAGAATGGTGTATAAAAGCAGATTACTGTTTTTAGGTTCGGCAATTTTCTCGTAGTATGCCAACGCTTTTTTTACCATCGAATCGCCGCTTACAAAATTATGGCTATGGTATTTAAACACCGTAATTTTTGAATAAACTTCAGCTAATCTTTTGAAATTTGTGGGTTGATTTTCTTCGAGCAATTGAATACTTTTATTGAAATAAAACATCGCACTGTCTTTATCGAATTGCGGAAATTTTGTAAAAAAAACAGCGCGCTCTTGATAGGCAATATTTAACGTTTCAATATTTTCGGGAGTGGACGATGTTTTAAAATTATTTTCAGATATTAATAATTTGGATGATTGCGCATTTGTGTTTACGCTAAAACATACAAATAATAATCTCACTAAATAATGCAAAGCATATTTTTTTTGTAGTAATACCGTAGTATGTTTCATTATTTGTGGATTACGAATTCAGAGTAAAATAACTAAAACGACCAAAGTTAATTTTAAAATGGACACTAAAGTAATTTATTTTTTAGGATTTGCAATTTAATTTTATGAAAGTTAAAAAATGAGCCATCTGAAACAAACGGCTCACTGGGAAATGGAGACTTTCTATCACTTTAAATTCAAAACTCTAAAGTTTAATTTCTAAGTATGCCGATTCATTATCCGCCAATACTTCGACGGTGTATTCGCCGTGATGCAATTTAGAAATATCATAACGTTTGTTCAAGCTGATAATTTTGGTAATATTTTCCTCAAACACAATCTGATCATCAGCTTCATAAATTTTTACGCGCACATTTCCAAATTTCGTCATCATCGCATTGATGTCTAATATTGTGCCTTTTATTAAAATTTGGGGCAAAAATTTAGCTATCCGTTTTTTCTCGTTCATCACAACACCGTCATGTGTTAATTCAAACGGTTGAATAGTTTTGATTAAACCTTTTTTGATCGTTAAATTGTAATTACCCAAATCGAGGTTTTTCAAATTTAAAAGTTCAAAAAAGTTATTTATGTTCGCATCCGATTTAGTGTAAAGTACGTTGCCGTTGTCATTTACTAAACTCATATAAAACGCCTGATTGGCTCTGCTCTTAAATTTTATTGTAACGGCGTTTTTGTAAACGGCATCGGCAGTTTTAATTCTTGAAGGTTCAACAGTTAAATTGTACGTTGTTTCATCGGGTGGTGCAGTTGCTAAATTTTTAGAAGCATTAGTATTAACTGCTGTGTTGTTGAATATTTTAGCACTTGGGGATTTTGCTGAATAATCTTTTACATCGCTCAATTTTTGAGCATCAGTATTTGTGATAAAAGTTGCGCAACAGATTGAAGCAACTACCGAACCGAATTTAGAGGACATTTTCATAATAGTAAAATTAAAAAGTAAAAAAAGATTGTTAAAAAACAGCTTTGAATAATGAGCCACAAGCTATGAGCTTCCGCTCTTCGTTAGTTGCTCAAAGTTCATCGCTCATAGCTGTTTTGATGTTACAAAGGTGAACCTATTTATTTACTCAAAAGTCTCATTCATACACCACAATTGTATCAGACACACCCCAATCGTCTCATTCATGCACCCCAATCGTATCAAAGTGTATTTTGATGAAAAAAAAACTTGGAATAATTAAATTAAAGATTGGATTTAGACGAAAAAAACTTCAAAAATTATTTTTTTAAAATTTTATAGAAGCCTATAATTATTCATTCTGAAAGCCCTTTCAGAGTAATTTTTTTAATGCGTGTTAAATAAAAAATTATTCTCAGATTTACTTGGTGTAATTGCAACAACAAATTAACTTCGTTCGTGATTTTTATTTTAAAATCATATCACTTTAGTTAGCCAAAATTAAACAAACATGTCAACCACAATTCGATACACTAAATCGCAAATGGCGGAAAAACTGGGAATGGCTTTGCGCACTTTTCAACGTGATGTTCATGATGCAGGCTTAATTTTAAAAGGGCATTACTTTTCTGAAGAATGCTTCGAAATAATTAAAGCAGAACTTGGTAAATTTAATTTAACAAAAGTAAAAAAGATTTTACCCCCCCCTAAAAAAATAACTAATTTAGGTTATTTAGTTTGTCGAAGAATTAGAAAAAAGTTTCAGTTTTTTACATTGGCGCGTTTTGGCGCAACTTGGCGCGTTCTGGCGTAACTTGGCGTAACTTGGCGTAATTTTAATTGAGTTAAGGATTACTTTTGTAACGTGTTTGCAAGCATAGTTTTTCATTTATTTCTTAACATTTTTAAAATTTTTCAAACATGAAAAAAGTACTATTTGCGTTTTTATTCTCGATGGCGTTTGCTTTTGTAGCGAATGCATCGAGTGCCGTTCCTATAACTGCAACTTCACTTGTAAAAAAAGTAAAGACAAAACTGGATATCAAAACAATAAAAACCTTGTATTTAAGCAATGGGGCTACAATTGATGTAGAACAATTTTGTTCTTGTTGGAGTATTCAAATCTACGTTAATGGTAAAGTAGTTGGCACAATGTCTGGATGCGGGTGTGCAATTAGTGAGAAAGCCTTTTATGATATTTTGGATATTACGGCGAATGGATAATTTTACAAACTTTTAAAACAAAGCCTAATTTACAAAAGTAAATTAGGCTTAAAAGTAAATATGAAAAAAATTAAATTGGTAGCTATACTGTATTTCTCAATATTAATTAAAATTTTTGGGCAGGATATCAAAGGAGTCATTGTCTTTAAAGAATTTGAATATCATGATACTATTGGAATGGTGGAAAGCAATAGAGAAGGAACACTTTTAATAAATATAACCCAAAGTAGTTCTATTTACATAACAGGCAAAAAGTTGAATAATTTGAAGTCTGAAAATATTTATGAAAAAAAGGAAAATGGTGTTATAGTTGGGAGAAATGCCAATCCAGGAAGTAAAAAGGGGATAACTTTATATAAATCTTTAAGAACTAAAATGCTCTCTTATCAAGGAAATGCTTTTGGAATCCCATATATTGTTAGTGATAAATATCCAGAAATTAGCTGGTCAATTTTAGATTCCATCAAAAGTATTAAAGGATTAATATGTCAGAAAGCAGAAGGTGATTTCAGAGGTAGACATTATATAGCCTGGTTCATAAATAAAATCTCTATTTCAGATGGGCCCTGGAAACTATGCGGATTGCCTGGCTTGATTTTAGAAGCCTATGATGAAAAAAAACATTTTATATTCGAAGCCCAATCAATTGATTTTCCAAAAGAATTTAAAGAATCAATAACCCCACCTACTGACGGTCAATCAATCGACTTTTTTTCTTATTTCAAATTAGAGGAAAAAGAAATCGAGGAATTACCCAAAAGAATTGCTGCTAAATTTGCAGAAAATGGTGGTACTGTCAATAGTTTAAAATTATGCCATAATTCAATTGAGCGTAATATCAGTGAGTAATCAAAAAATTCACCCATGGTTAAACTTCTTTTAGCACTTTTGATCTTTTTATTTTTTAGTTTGAATTCCAATGCACAGGCTTTAACTGGTGTTATTGTGTATAAAATGAGCAATATAATTGACACGTTAAAAATGAATAATTATAATTTTTCCGAAGGCACTTTATATTTTGACGCAAGTTCAAAAAAATCAGTGTATGTCACAGATAGGGTTGCAAATCTAGAGCCTTCAAAACATAGTTACGAGAAAAAGGATGATGGTTCAACAGAAGTTAAGACAACTGGAAAGGTTGGAGATAAGCTGGGTAAAGTTATTTATAAAAGCTATAACGAAAAAATTCTATGACCGGGGTCATTGGGTTTAGTTCAACTATCCACTTAAACCGCATAGGGGTAGCAGACAAGGGATAAATCACTGTAGTGGAGTACATTAGTAATTGCATTCCAAAGGCAAAAAGAAAAGCCAGGTCACGATATTTTGTTGTCAAGGCAGAAATTATCATTCCAGCCCCTAAGCCCAGGGCCGCAATTTGAAGGATAATTAATGGAAATAATAGTATTACCCAGTTAAGGTGGAAACCAGTTCCATGAAAAGCATAAAACCCCAATACAAACAAAAACAGAATGAATTGAATTCCAAATCTTATCAAATTACTAAACACTATACTTATTGGCATAATAAGTCTTGGGAAATAGACTTTACCAAAAATATATTCATTCTCTCTAAAAACGTTCGACGTTTTGTTAATACAATCTGAGAAGTAATTCCAAATAGTAATTCCCGCCATATAGAATAAAGGCTGTGGAACACCATCTGTAGATAATCCAGCAAGCTTTCCAAAAACAAAGGTAAAAGTTATTGTTGTTATAATTGGTTGAATCAAAAACCATATTGGCCCCAATATAGTTTGCTTGTAAACAGAAACAAAGTCACGTCTGATTAACAACCAAAGCAAATCTCTATACTCCCACGTATCTTTTAATTTAAGATCAATAATGGAACTTGTTGACTTAATTTCCCACTCATATTCTGTTAAATCTTCCATAGATGATTGTACTGTTTATCGAATAATAACTATGTTCAGATTACTGATTACATGGTTGCATAAACAAGTTGGATTAAGGTATAGGTTTACAGCGCGAATAAATCGTAATTTTTGTTAAGTCTATTTTTTTAGTATATCGCATGTATATGAGGAGGTACTTTTATGCTTGTAAAAGAAGACAACTCCTGAGATAAGACCGCTTATTTCACTCCATAAAGTCTGATATCTAAATTCATAATAAGGAAACCCAAGCTTAAGCAACAAAAGATAGTATCTAGGCATCATTCTAAATATGTATTTTCTATATCCTGATCTTCTATTCTGTGAATGTTGAATTAGTGCCGCAGCAACATGCCCTCGCATATATCCAAATAATTGTTTGTGTAATTGCTTAAGTTCTCTTCTGTGATCGTGAAAAACTATTGCCCTGGGATTATAATGAATTATCAAACCTTTTGATAACATTTTAAACCAGATTTCTGAATCCCCGCTACAACCGGCAGCACCAACATCTAAGCGATCATCAAAATAATTTACCGCCTGAATTGCACTTTTTCTAAATGCCATATTTGCACCTGCTCCTATATCCCATACTTTAGGAGCAAACACATCACAATTAATAAAGTCCGAGTTAAAATAAATATCCTGATACCCTTTGTTAAAACCCCAATACTTCTCAAAAATCTGCTGACTTTCCGTTTCAAGTTCATTTGCAATTACCAAACCAGTCATTGCATTGACTGATTCGTCTAAAAAGGTTTCCCATACACGGTAAGCCCATAATTTATCTACACAAACATCATCGTCTGTATAAGCAACTATAGGAAATTTTGCCAGATATGCCCCTGTATTTCTTGCAATGTCTAGACCCGCACGCGGTTCTTTAAAATAGATTACGTTAGCATAGAGTTTTACCACTTCTTTCGTGCTATCGTCAGTGGGGGCATTATCTATTACTATTATTTCTCCTGGAGCAGGAAGTTGATTAATTATTTTGTCAAGGCATTTTTTTAAGCTTTCACTACGGTTGCGTGTGCAAACTACAATTGAGATCGAAACATTATTTGGTAAATTATTTGATCGGTAGTTTTTCAGTATTTGATCCAATATGCGATTAAAGGATAAAAAATCCTGCTGTTCAAATGATGCTATTACTTTGCTAATTATCTCTTTATCTAATGCATATTTAATTAAAGCAGGAAGAATTGCCTCCAAAATGTTTAACTGAGTACCATCCCTGTTAATATCTTCTATATATAATTGACCTAGTGCAATTTCATGCCACCAAAAAACAATATAATACTGTACCCTTTCAATTTGAGAAGCGTTTAATTTATCATAACTAAACTGATCTGCTAATTGCATGTGTATGATATGATAGGGTAAAGTGATTGACATAATATTATTTGGGATTTTTTAAAAAATATTTCCGATAGGAATCTGTCCAAATATATA
>ENA-OFCD01001374-OFCD01001374.1-metagenomes-genome-assembly--contig:-NODE-1374-length-12310-cov-10.112770_pt1 | contig 12310 bp, 16 predicted proteins | sample MGYA00153392_OFCD01 | MGnify analysis MGYA00153392 | reverse complement strand
GGGTTCTATATAATCGGAATGACAAGATTTGAACTTGCGACCCCTACTACCCCAAGGTTAAGTCAGATACCTGAAATCTTTGTATATCAAGGGTTTTCACTGTTGTTAGAACTGGTATACCAAAATCATACCAATTATCATGCCCCCAATATTTGAGCCGCTGTTAGTGCCAACTCGGGGAAGGTGACAGAGACGATCGCCTCATCATCCCGGAATGTCGTGAACTGGTACTCTCCATCGGTCAGGGTACCGACCTTAACCCATTCCCGTTTTGGGTCAATCTGCCACATCTCACTGATACCCCGATCAGCATACTCACGGGGTTTTAATTCATAATCCCGTTTGAAGTTCTTGGAGCCTTCAGAACCAGGGGAGACAATCTCGATCGCGATAAGTGGATTTGGATCAGCATATTTTAGACAGGCTTGGGGCAAACCTTCGATCGCCGCTGCTGAATCTTTTGAATGAATCATTAAGTCAGGGTCACGAGCGGTAGCGTAGCGGCTGCGTACTTCCATGTGCTGCTTAATCCCGATGCGTTTACGGGAGAGAACCTTCAAGAAGGTTTCGATGAGGAACATCACGATTTCCGTATTGATTGTGGCTTCAGTTCCCATCTCGACTAAAACCCCATCTTCAAGTTCATACCGTTTATCCGTGCCGTCGTCATAGGTCAAGAATTCCTGTAGCGTCATTCGTCGGTCAGTTGCGACTGTCATGGATCCGATCGCCTCTCTTGCGGGTTTCTCACGCCCTCATCATATCTAAAAAAGGAAAGGCACGTTTTTCGGGGTAGCAGAGGTAGCAAGGTAGCATAAGTCCTGAAACCCTTGTTTATCAATGCTTTTCAGCGCTACCTTACGAGGTAGCAAAGCAGGTAGCAAAGCCATTCGTGAGGTAGCAAACTTTTTTACTGAGGTAGCAGAGTCGATCGGCCATGAAAAAGCCCCGATATCAGGGCTTCAGAGATTAACTTGCTCGTTTACGAGTCTTGGGAACTTGGTTCGCGGCTAGCCATGCTTCCATGGCGTTTTGATGCACTGCTGGTTCCTGTCGGTGCATCATCCAATCCAAAATCATCGGCCTCACGTACCTGCACCCTTGAACGGGCTTTAGGTAATGAACACCTTTGTGCCAGTACTTAGCACGGTAGCGATCGAGGGTTCGCTTTGAGATGTCCAGCAGCGCCCGGACCTCACTAGATTTCATCAGGTCGGAATCTTCTAAGCGGCGCATCGTTCATCCTCCTTAATCCCTACCTGTTTCCATTGAGATCGGGGAATCAGCGGCTTAAAGTTGTCCTCCGCCGTGGGGTTGTTTTGGATGGATATTCGAGCGTCGTCAAGGTCTGATTCTGCCCATGGATCGGGTCCATCAGCCTCCCATGTCCCCACAGGTAAAGGAGACGTAAACACGACCGGAGTCGTGGGTTGGGGGATTATCCTTCCCATGCCGGGAGGCTTCACCAACGATTCTAGAGTAGGATCATTCGTGGGTGCTGGAGCGTCTATGGTTGGGAGATTCTCGTCCGACTCTCCACAGTCAGATGAGAATCCCGCCGCCGCCGCAATCGTACGGGGAACGATTATTGATTTACGATTTTCGGTTTTCTTGGGCGCGGCTGGGCCTCTAGCCTCCGAAGCTTGCATCTCCCAGACGTTCACGGCCTTTCGATAATCTACGCATTCCTGCTTTGTACCAACGAATCGCCGTACCGCGCCCTTAGCGCCTCCGCGCCCTTCGATAAGCTGCTCCAACGATTGTTGCGAGTAGTTGGGGTTGAATCGAGATTGAAATCCGCCCCAAATACCGGGAAGGTGAATTGCCAAATCCCCGGCTTTATCCTGAACTAGGTTCCACTCGCCAACCAAACCTTCCGATCGCATGATGGCGAGTTTTTCCAAAAAATCGGTGAGAGAGTCTTTATCGGACTCAAAATCGTTGGCAGTCGGACACAAATGCTTGACGGCATAATCGAAGGCGTCAAAGTTCACCCCGGCTACATCGCAGAATTTCTGAGTGAAATAGACCAGTAGTGCCATGGATAGCGAGATTCGGGAGTGTGATCCGGTTAGGTGCTCTAGGAGCCTCGATCGAATTTCTCTAACAGCTTCGCGACCGTATTGGATGGCGAGAAGTTGGGAGAGTCCGCCCGTAGCTTCACCCATCGCCTTTTCTAGCGCGGGGAATCCTGCTTCATTGACTGGACGAACCGGGAAGTGCATTTTCAGGAGTCGCGACTCGATCGCCTGACTGCCCTCCCCCAATGCGACGTTGGACGTGACGATGACATTCGTGTTCGGAGTCTGTTCATTGCCCCGGACCCGCCGCGAAACGCCGTTGTACATTGACCAGAGAAAATTATCGACCGCATCCCGCGACTCCTGCTTCATCCCTTTTTTTACAGGGTCGTCCAAGATCAGAGGAACGCCGCCCAATGATTTCACCTGTTCATAGATCAGGGATTCGGAGAAGCGGGTGATGATGCTCCGATCGCCATGCATCCCGATTAGAGAAGCTCCGACTTTCGCCGCCGTCGTCTTGCCGCCGCCTGCATCCCCAAAGACGTTTAATTGGGGGAATGCGTGGTCTTGTTTCATGACCGTCTGTCTCTGCATCGTCGCGGTGGTGTAGCCACACACGAACCATGCTAATGGGACCGTTTCAGCATGAAAGAATCCTTCCACGGCTCTAGCCAGATTTCCCAATGCTTCGGGGTTCTGAGGAGCGATCGTTGGACTAGGGACTTTTTCCAGTTCCCCGAGAGACCGGTTAAACATCCACAGAGTTTCCTGCTCCGTCGTCAGTGTGCCGTCTGGCTTGAACTGAGCATCCTCGAATACCCACGTTCCATCGTCCTGCTGACCTGTCCGATCGGCTAGGCGGTAGACTTTCCCGCCGTCTCGCAAGTACTGCCCCTTCCGATTCTCAATGATCGCCGCTAATTCATTTATCTTTAAAGTTGAAGTGAAGTGCGTCCCTAGTTCACGGGTGAACGCGATCATGAAGTCCTTCGTCGTGAGAGTCTCGCTAGTTTTGATTAGTGCGCGACGTGTGCAAACCATCCGGTCAAACCAAGTTGCTTCAAGCTCGATCCCACCGCCTGACTTATCCTCAAGTATTTTAGACACGGTAAAATTACAATTCATTTGAGGCTCAAACACACTGAAGGTATGCAGGTCATGGGCCTCCTGTGACCCATTGGCCTGTGCGGTGCGAGTGCCTATATATTTGATATTGGGGTTCACCTTCATCTCTTCAATCAATTCCGCTACCTTAGCAATCTCAAATGCATTCTTCCCTAGATCCTGAGTCTTCCACGAACCGATCTGATCCAGGTGCGACGATAAGCATTTCCAAAGCGTTCGGAGTGGAATCACTTCGGGATCTGCCATTGCCTCAAAATCTGCCACCGATATCAATTTCACATCCACGGCGGCGGTCAATTCGTCAGGGTCAGGACTTTCACCCTTCACCGTTTGCCCCCACCATGCAATCTGCACCTCGTATCCCAAATCAGCAACAAACTTAAACCACTGGCGATATTTGCCCATTACCGATGCATTTCTCGCCGCACCGGAGTCTGGGTACATTGTGACAATAGTCGTATCCAGTTCAGAGGATAGCGCCGCCAAATACTCGCGCCAGTGGTCAGGGCTTGATATAAATTGTGAATCACTCCCTGCCCCGATCGCCACCATCCCTGTGTATTGAGCCAAGATAAAAGACTTCGCCCCAATCCCTTCACATACCGCAATCCCTACAGGCTCAACACCGATCGGGCGATGCACTGTTAATGGGAGTTCCTCACCATTCTTCGACCCACCGCCAATCCAAGAGACCCATTTGTATCGAGCGCCCCCCGCGGGGTTGCGCAAGCGCCATTGTGCCCCAACAGTGAAACCGTCAGGAGTGACGCATGGGCACAGATAGCCGGGTTCTTTGCCCTCGATCGAGACAATGCCCCATGCTGCAATCTGATCATCGGTGATTCCTCGTCTGTGAAGGTCCGCCCGATCGTCAGGGTGCAGAGTCTTTCCCGCCATAAATGATCGAAACTCGGCATCTCTCACATCAGGAGCAACACTTTTCGAGACGGCTTTTTGAGGTGCCAATCGCGGTTGGGTTTGGCGAGGCTCCGAGTCTGGCAAGACGAAGATGCCCCATTCACCCGCCGATTTTAAGAACTTGTGACCGTCGATCGGTCCGACTGGATTGGCTGCGTTGTTGTGGCAGTAACGGAGAGCATCACCACGGTCCCCAATCGTGGATTTGCAATGCCCGGAGACATTGCCGCAGATGAAGCAGGGTTCGGATTTCGAGGTGGGCTGAAAGCCTTGTGTATTAGCCATGGGTTGCACCTCCAAGTTCAGCGATGCGGTCGGACAAGGAAATATTCAAATCAACTGCCAGCGATCGGCGTTTGGTCCAGCGGAGCAATGTCAGGTCAAGCGACCCTGTGGTCGAGGGTTTACGACGAGCGTATCGATGTGTCATAATTGTCCTAGTGTTTAAAAAGTTGGGTGTCTTCAAGCCCATGCCCTGTGAGCGATAGAGTCGCTTTTAGGGCTATTTTCTGGCTTAAATTCGACCCGTGGACAAGGTTGAACTCGGAGCATTAAGCCACCGATCGATCGGCGAAATATTGATCGATCGCAAGCCGAACAATTCGGTTTTTGGGGATGCCAGTGGTCGCCGATTCCTTACGAATTCGATCGAGTTGTTCAGGAGTGAATCGAACAGCAGATGGGTGTTCACGTCGCATAATGATTTTCACGAGGGACGAATTGTTATTCCCGGTAGCACCGGATGGAAATAGAATACGGGATCTGAATCGAATTCAAACAGGCTCACAGTAAGTGGTACACGATTGTTAAGCAGTTCGTTACATACCTGTTCGTTTGCCTTTGATTATCCGATGCCCTTTATGCCCCTTCCTTGGATGATGCTCTTTGCGCCCCCATGCCTCGATATCCTCCAGCGCAGCATCAAACGCCCTCAAGGCATTTGTTAGTGAAGTAGGTGGGTTATTGACGGTCCTCAATATGTTGAGACAGTCACGTTCGATCGCTAATAAATCTTCCCAGACTATTTGAGCAGACTTTTTTGCGTGATAAGACCTGTAAATTGAAAGTTCTTTTTCGCCAAGGGTCTCAGTCTTCGATAGTGCCATTTCCTTAATGCGATCGTTCAAAAATTTAATGTCTTTCTGGTTCCCTCGGGGTGAGAATTCCTTCCATTTCGCAGTGCATTGAACGAATGCGTGGAGAGATTCTCTTTGGATTAGAGCTTTGAAAATATCCGCAAGAGCCCGGTCACTATCGAATGGTAAAAATTCCCACCCGATAAAAAGAAGATCATACATGCGCAGCAGTTTGAACATCTCCAAATACAACCAATCCCGATATTGAAGGTTGAAGTATTTCGGTAAAGCTTCCTCGGCAAAACAGCACGTCAACAAGTGGTTCAAATCCGTGTAGAAACGCTTCCACAAAACGAATTGATGGTAGTGCTCGGGCGTCTCGCATAGACCTCTTGCCCAGAAGGGCGGGCAATCTGGGAAGACTTCGCCCATCGCTAACATCGTCGCAGGATTGATTTTCATACCTCTTCACCGCCGATCGCATCCGCATCATTGGGCGATCGCGATTCAGATGATCCACCGTCGTCCTTAGATGAATGACTCTCAACGTCTAGTGGATCGTCGATCGATCGCTTAGGCTTACCCGCGCCCTCACGCTTGCCGCCGCGCCCTTCAGTTAAGGGCGCAAAGTCGTTTGGGAGTCGCCCAGTTTTTTGAAGGAAGTCAATCAGCAGCCCTTCGATAAATTGATTAGTCTTACCTCTCCCCGCCAAATCGTTCAGGGCTGCTAGGACTCGATCGTCTAGTCGGTAGTTAACGCGGGTGCGTGGCATTGAACTGTACATCTGAAAAGTCTCCTCAATTCTAGGGTGTCCTTTCATTGTACTCAAGTTGACGTACGTTTGAAATTAGTAAAGCTTATGAATCAAATGTATGTCAATTTGATTAAGTCTATTATACAGTAAGCGTTCTAGCTTACTGTATGAAGAGGAATTCTCATAAGAAATAGTGATAATCAATGTACGTCAACTAGATAAGCAGGATGTTATATTGATTGCATGGAAACGAGATGACAAACAACCTTCTCAATCGGACCCACCATGACCCACGTAATCCTTTCCAACGGCTTCGACGAAAAACATATCGAATTCCCAACTCCCGAAAGATTCCAAGACTACCTGAAGCAGGTCCGACGACTAGTGCCCGATCGACGCTGGGAGATCGCGGAGAGCTGGGACCGATGACCGCCGGGGCTGAAATGCCCCATCCAACCCACTTAGATAAGGCCAAAACAAATGATAGAAACTTCGGCACTCACAATGGGCGAACGATCGGAACTCATCGAAACCCTGTCAAACCACTATTGCGCCGCGCTTAAATCTGTGACTCGTACCGACGATGATGCCATCGATTCCCAAGCGTTTAGCGATGCTCTGATGCGACTTGAGAGCGAAGGACGCCCGATCGATGTCATCCCATATTTAGCCCAAGTATCTAGCGAGTATTTTGAACACTGCGTAGAACCCATGACCATAGACGGTTTCCACGGAAGGGTTTCAATTCAGGCTTGGGAGATGATTTCTCGGGCTTGCGATTTGTTTCGAGTGCTTCATGGATTCCGCTTGTAGTCGATTGGTTCTACCAACCAATTCAAACCAATCAAGGCATTTATAGCCAATCAGCAAAAAATCGACTTAAACCCTTACACATCGACACTTTGAGGAATAATCATGCAATTGCAAGCTGAAAAAGAAACATTAACCGCTGGATCTACCAGCCAATTCCAACCATTTGGGGTTGATATTGGCAACGGGGCGATTAAGATGGTTTCCTCTATGGGTGAAACCCGGTCTGAGAGCTACATCTACTACCTTAGTGAGCGTCCTGCGAACCCTGGGAAGGGCTATGTAGAGTACTTAGAAGGCGATCGGGTTGACCTTCTAAATAAATCTTGGGTCGGAGGAATCAGCGCCTACTATCACAGTCCCACATCGATCTACCGGGTCACTGACTCCAAAGAAGGCAAGGTCGAGCTAGGGCTACAAGTCATGCTCTCTGCACTTGCTGAGATGCCCTATCGGCCTACTTGGGATATTGCTTTGACCGTGAGTGTGCATGATGGGAAAACATTAGGGAAGGCAATTCGACAAGCGCTAGAAGGCACTCATGGAGTTCGCTTAGCAGGAAAGGCTACGCGGGTCAATGTCCGAGTCTTGGGCGTCTTAGAAGAAGGCAGCGGCGCTATTATCCACTATGCAAAAACGATCGATACGACGAACGCTATTTTGTACGACTTGGGCAACGGGACTCTGATCGTTAGCCACTTTGCAGGGTTGCAATTAACGAATCGGACTTATAGCCAAAATGGAGGCGTAGAAAAGCTCATTGATGAAGTCGCTAAACATGAGTCTGTGCGGAAAGAATTGCTTAAGGAAGCGCAACGGCATTTGATTCGCAAAGGAATCGAAAATAACAACTTTGTGTATGGAACTCAGAAGACTGGATGGACCTTTGAGAGTGCCTATCGCGATGAGTTGCCTATTTGGGTAAGAGAAGTTTTGTCCCCAATGGTTCGTCCTACAGAAGCGCATTTTGACGGTGCGACTGCGCTGATTGCGGTCGGGGGCGGTGCCTGTTTGCCAGGGATTAAAAACCTACTTGCAAAAAAGAACATTCAAGTTCTAATCGATCCGCAATGGGCCAACGCTAGAGGCTTGTACCAACATGCAACCCGAAAGCTCAGTACTGAACGCATTGGAGGTTAAGGATGAGATCAACAATTGAGGCGCATAACATCCCGGAAATCACAAAAATTATGGAGCAATTAGGGACCACTAACCCGAGCGTAGCAATCAACTTTATTATTCACTGCTACCGGACTGGAAAGCCTGAAAGTAAGGTGATTACTCAATCTCCTCAATCTCAGGTTGAGCCTTTTGACGAGTTAAATATTGAAGATTGGGGAGATTAACCAATGATTGAATCACAAGGAATTTTAATCGACAGTTTCAAATCCCGCCGCCGCCGCTTCATCCGATCGGCAATCGCTCAATCAATTTTGCAATGCCTAACCTTCGGTGCTGCGATCGTGACTTATCACTATTTCGCAACGCCTCAACTCATTATTGAGGCTCGTCAGGATGAGCAAGCTGCCGGATGGAACAGCGCTTTTAGACTGACTTGCCCCATCGTAATCGGCAAAGCGGGTGGATGATGGATTACGAAAATCTCACACTGTTTAACACGGAAGAATTCACCGATTCGTCCCACGGCATGACCGCCCGATCGACCAAATCGAAAATCAAAGCCGAGCATCCGACGAACCACTGGGAGGATACTAACCAGACTCCGCTAAACGCTGAGAGGCGATCGCCCTTTTGCACGGAAACGATCGCCCTTCAAGCGTCCAGAACACATACACATTAAGGACTTACAAGATCATGACACATTTCAGCAGTTCCACAAAACCGCTTCTTTCCTTTGCTGAAACCGAGTTAACCAAAAAGCTTGTCTCAGCCTGTGGCGATCGGCTCTCTGAGTTGTCGCAATCGGAGAAGTATCAACTATCTACAACAATCTCTCTCTACCTTTGGGGGCTGGCTGAGGATGTCGAGAATCCCAACGATGAAGGCTACCCAGACGGTGAAGATGACACGGTGATGGATATCGCTCAAAAGTATCTCCCCTTCGGAGTCTCTGGCAACGTCAAAGCCGCGTTATTCATCCTCAAGAATGAAGACCCCAACAACCTTGCGGCGATGCTTTCAGCCGTCAATGAGTATGCAAAAGAAGACACTCGGCTACATTCCTAGAGATCGCGGTGCATCTACCTTTCAAGCCCCACTGCACAGAGCACAAAAAAACCAATGGAAATATTCAAGCTATCTGCAATAGCTCTATTTTCTCTGTGCTTAATCGATGGTGAAAATATAAGGAACTCTGTAGCGATCGAAGCTAAGGCGGATATTGCTACAGGCATTCTGAACTACAAAGGAAAGACGTTTAATTTTGTTGGATCTCGTCACACTCCAAAGGGTTTATTTAAATTTAATAACCCTACAGAAGACGGACCTAACAAAGATTTAGCACTACCCTTTTTAACCATTCCGATCGAGCAGACGCCCACAGACAATCCCCAACATGAGTTACATCAGAGGTTGCGTAAACAGGGTATAAGCAAGGCTTCTTACGTTATCCATGAATACAACTTGAAGCCCGGTGAAATCAGTTCAGGGTGTCTATTGGTTAATCATGAAGCCCTTAAGGAAATATTGAAGATGTACAAGCCCGGTGATTCAATTCAAATCCAATAAGGTGAAAAATGAGACTAACAACTGGTAATTTTTTTCTAGGATGTGGGTTAGTCCTCATCCTAATGAATGGCGAAAATATCAAGTCATCCATCAATAAAGGGAATGTACAAAAAGCTACACAATCGGCTCATAGCGATCGAATTAAGCTGAATAAACAAGATGCTAGGGAAGCAATTGACCTGTCTAAGGTTGCACTAGAACGCGCTAAGTCTTGTATCAGAGTGATTGATTCTGAAAAGAAAGTTGATTCCTATCTTGCTGAGGGTCAGGTAGTCATCGATAGCCTCTTGAAACGACCTGTGAGACCTAAAGCTACGGTGTGCAGTGGGCTGGGTGATACAGGTCTTATTGACGGGCAAGGCGCTATTACAGACCTTGCCCGTGTAAACGAATCGGACATGACTGAGTACAAGAAAATCCTGAAAATTAAGTAGAGAATCACGATGTCATTTAACAACAGAAAAAAGAATCAAACTCAAGCAGAAACGAGCACTCAAAGCGCGATTGAATTTCATCCTAGCTTACCTATCAAAATCATTGGATTCTGCATTCTAGGTGGTCTCGGATACTTGATGCTGTTGAATGTTCAGCCTTGGATTGATGTTGCAGACTTGGCGGCTAAGGAAGTCAAGATTTTACCTTTTCAAGATACTTTGATTTCAATTCCTTACCTTGGAGGATTGATTCTATGGTGCATTGTCAATGGTGCAAAAATTCTAGCTATCTTTCTATGGGGTATCGTCAATGGCCTAGAATCTCTTCCGTTCTTTGTCGAAACCGCATTTGGAAACAAGATTCCGAATTGGATTAAGAATGATTTGAACACTTACCGTCTGATTGGATACGTCACTGAAACGATCGTATGTTGGGTCCGTTACCCCACTTACACAGGTGGATGGAACGCGGTTTTGTCGGACTGGCCTAACTTCGACATGGCTCTCATTGATTGGAATAACGTAGTTGTCTTTCTACTGTCGATCGCTGGATTTGAGTTGTGTATCCAAGCTGCTAAACGGATTTGGGCAATCATGCACGCTTTGAAATCTGCCAAGGCTTAAACACTCTTTTGCCGCTCATTCCCCCGGAAAGGATGAGCGGTTTTGTTTTGCACTTCTCACCCTCGGAGGTTAATCATGTCCGCTATCCAAAAATATTCCGAAGTTGTCAAGAGTTTGGAGTTCTGCGATGACTTCGGTGATGGCCCCTTATTGATGGGTCACTTCACCACAGATCGCTCCTTCATCGCAGTCGTTAGCCTTCTCGGAGGGTTCGTCGCAATGGCTGGCCTAGGGATTCCCGGCGCTCTATTCGTGGCGTTTGCTGCGCTCAATGATTTAAGTTACTCCGGGAAGGTCGAGGCCGATAACGATGACGAGGGTTCACCGGATCCTGAAGTCACCGTTGTTGCTGGCGCGATCGATGTGGCTTCTGTTTCGGTGGGTGAGCCGATCGACCATTCTGCTGATGCCGGGAATATGGTCGCTGTCGCGCCGTCGATGGTGCATTCAAAAATCTTATGCCCGATCGAAGTCTTAGGCCGTGACCCCTATCAATCTATGGGTCTTATTGGTGGGCAGCGCACAGGGAAAACCTGGTTAGCAGCGCTTCACGCCCAAAACGTAAAGCGAAAACGTGGGACTAAAATCATTTACATCAATCTCATGGATGCGCTCGGGGATGCCGCTGATGATTGGTCTCATGCAGACATTTGCATCACTTGTCATCTCCGCAAGCTTTCACACCATGAAGCGAAGAAGATGATTGATTATGTTGTCTCTGTCGTCAATGACTTTTTTAATGAGCTTAATCAGATTTTGGTCTTTGACGAATGGGTTGGCTTTACAAGTACGGCTAACCAATGGCCTAAGAAGGCATCACAAGAAGCCGCCGCCGCCGCGATCGAATCTAAAGAAGCGAAGGTCTACATTGAGCCGGAAGGTCTTGGCACTAGCGCGATCGACCTGATGAATCTCGTGATGGCTGTCGTTGGGGAGTTGACTCAGAGTGGGAAGAAACAAGCTAAAGCGGTTTGGCTGTTATCTCCCATGGTTAAGGCTGGGGCCATGGAACCGCAAGGCTTAATCATTAAACAAGTGCAACCCCTAGCCGTCGCCATCTCTAAGGATGAATCAGTATCGTGGAAACACCCCATTACTGGCGACATTCAAGAGATCGGGTTTGATGATGCAGGCTACCGGGCAAGCATTCAAAACATGGGACTACCGCCGATCGAATCAATCCCCAAGATGGATTGTGTGCGGATGCTCTATGCAAAAGGCACCTGGTACAGCTTGGATAATCTTCCAAAGTTGGAGCAGATGCCAGCGGCGAGATCGCCATCACCGACGATCGCACCGCCGTCGTCAATAACGGAACATTGGGAATCAGACGAGCCGATCGAAGTGGGCGCGGTAGAGGTTGAACAATCACATCCGCTTGCTGACAAATTCGATCGGCTAGAATCTCTCATGGATGGGAAGGACTCTCTACCCATTAGAGAGATTCAACGCGCTTTCAGTTGCAAGTCTGATGAAGCTCAACAGATCGCACAAATGTTTTGTTTCAAGCAAAAATCTACCTACCGATTCTCTCAACTAACTAACCCTAACGGAACGTTGTCAAAGTCAATCGAGCGAGTCTAAGGCACTGTCAGAATCTACTGTCAGAGCGTCAGAGAATGCACCCCTCCACTGTCAGAAGACTGTCAGGGCAAGTCTGACACGTTCTGACAGTGGATTCTGACAGTAGTTCTGACAGTGACATCTGACAGTAGATTCTGACAGTGACCTATCCCCTCATACCGATCGCCCTGGCTCCACTTCACCTCTCAATAAACTATTAATTAAACCCATGTCTAAACTTAGAGAAATGCTCTCAGATGTTGAGTATCAGACCGTCAAGATTTACTGTACGC
>ENA-OFCD01001372-OFCD01001372.1-metagenomes-genome-assembly--contig:-NODE-1372-length-12355-cov-3.595366_pt1 | contig 12355 bp, 11 predicted proteins | sample MGYA00153392_OFCD01 | MGnify analysis MGYA00153392 | reverse complement strand
TAGAGCAGGGCAACTACGGCTGGGGTAGCCCGATCATCTCCCTCACGATGGCACTCGGAATCGTCGCTTTCATCGCCTTTCTCTGGCGGGAGCGGGCGGCGAAGCAGCCGATGGTGCCACTCGCCCTCTTCACCGTACGAAACTTCGCGTGGGGGAACCTCACGACGACCTTCGTCTACGGGGCCATCTCGCTCGGTGGCTTCCTGCTGGTGGTGTTCCTCCAGCAGGTGGCAGGGTACCCGGCCACGCTTGCGGGTCTCGCCACACTGCCGGTGACCATCATCAGCATCCTGCTGTCCAGCCGCATCGGTGCTCTGGCAGGCAGGTGCGGCCCGCGGGTATTCATGACGGTCGGCCCGCTAATCGCCGCGGTCGGCTTCATCCTCTATGCGTTCGCGGGTGCCCACCCCTACTACTGGACACAGATACTGCCGGGCGTGATCCTGTTCGGCTTCGGGATGACGATTACCGTCGCTCCGCTCACCAGCGCGATTCTGGGGGCGATCGACGAACGCCAGGCCGGCATCGGGTCTGCGATCAATAATGCCGTCTCGCGAGTCGCCGGGCTCGTCGCGATCGCGTTCGTCGGGCTTATCGTCGGACCGCAGCTCGGCGTTGCAGGGTTCCAGCGTGGGATGCTCGTCACGGCCGTTCTGCTGGTGCTTGGCGGCGTGACCTCGTGTATCGGCATCCGCAACTCCGTGCCGAAGGCGTCCGCGCTCGGCGTCCCGGCTCCCGACTGACCCTTCACCCGGTCCCGTTGGCGCAGGGTCGCCTTCGCGCAGGGTCGCCCTCGCGTATTCCGCGGCTCGGTGAGGGTGAGAACTCGGTGAGGGTGAGAAGTTGACGTTTGGCGAGCCGCTGGGGTGGGTCAGGCGAGCAGTCGGGCTCCGCTGAACGACAGTAGAACGACATTCACGAGAGCGGCGGCGATGATCAGCTGGAACAGCAGGCGGGTCGGGGGCCGACGCAACACCAGGGCAATGGCGACCGCGAGCAGCAGGGTGAGTGCCAATCCGATCCACTGCAGCGCGGTCTTGTCACCCGCCGGTCCGAAGAACGCCGCGACACCTCCGGCGGCGAGCGAGGCCCAGATCACGACTCCGGATGCTGCGCGGCCGAGGCGATGCGGAAGACCCGAAATCCCGGTGCTGGCATCGTCATCGAGGTCGGGTAACACGTTGGCGAAATGCGCTGCGACGCCGAGCAGTGCGCCGAGGGCGAGCGCCCAGGCCGCCGCTCCTGTGGGCGTTGGACGGGCGAGCGTGGCGATCAGTGGCAACAGTCCGAAGCTCACGATGTAGGGAAGCACCGAGACCGGAGTGTTCTTGAGACCAAGGTTGTAGGCCCAGGCGGAGACGATGAAGAGCGTGTGGGCGAGAGTTGCACGCCAGCCGAGTGCCAGTGTCAGCAGGATCGCCGCGATCGCCGTAACAAAGGATGTCGCGCGGACCGTGCGGATGGCCACCCGACCCGCGGCGACCGGCTTGTCGGTACGCCCGACCGCGCGATCCCTCTCGGCATCGATCCAGTCGTTCGAAAGACCCACCGACAGCTGCCCGAGGAGGAACGCCACGCCGAGGATCGTGACATGGAGCGGATCGAGCCCCACCGCGATACCGAGCATCACCGAGACTGCTGCGACTGCGAGGCTCGGCCCCGGGTGGCTCGAGAGGGCCAGCGCGGCGGCGGTTCGGGGCATCCATTCATGCTACTTCCGCAGGGGGACACGGCCCGCACTATCGTGGAGGGCATGCCCGAGCCACATCGCACTGATACGGTCAGCGGACTCCTCGCCGAGATCGTCGATGTGGGGCGGGACCGCCAGCGCGGAGGGTACTCCCGCCCGGTCTTCTCGACGGCGGAGCGCGACCTCAGGGGCTGGTTCACCGCGCACGCGGAACGGCGCGGGCTCGACGTGCACAGCGACGTGAACGGCATCCTCTGGGCGTCCATGGGCGACCTGTCCGCGGGGGATTCCGTCGTCACCGGCAGCCACCTTGACTCGGTGCCTGGCGGTGGAGCCTTCGATGGCCCCCTCGGCATCTGCTCGGCGCTCGTGGCGATCGACCGGCTGCAGGAACGACGAATCGCGTCTGCCCGTGCGCTTTCGATCGCGGTGTTCCCCGAGGAGGAAGGCTCTCGTTTCGGCGTGGCGTGCCTCGGATCACGCCTGCTCACCGGTTCAATCGACCCTGACCGTACACGCTCCCTCCGGGATGAGGACGGCGCCACTTTCGCAGAAGTTGCCGCTGCGAGCGGGCTCGATCCTCGATTCCTCGGACAGGACGACGGCACCCTCGCCGCCATAGGAACCTTCCTCGAATTGCACGTCGAGCAGGGCCGGGGGCTTGTCGATCTTGCACGGCCGGTGGGCATCGCGCGGTCGATAATCGGTCACGGTCGCTGGCGCATCACCGTCGGCGGCCAGGGCAATCATGCGGGAAGCACGCTGATGGCCGATCGTCGTGATCCGATGATCGCCGCGGCGCGCATCGTCGTGGCAGTGCGTGAGGCCGCCCTCGCCCACCCCGATGCGCGCGCGCACGGCGATGTCTTGGATGCGGGCGGCGTGAAACCCTTGCTCGACGAACACGTCGGCGGCGGCGGTGAGGATCGCGCGCCGGAAGACGGCCTTCGCTTCGTCGCGCGGACCGGGCAGGGCACGCACCGAGGCGCGCTTCTTCGTCGTTTGGTTCACAGTGTGAATCATGATTCACCTTGTGAGGGGTGTAAACTAGACCGATGCTCAGCACACCGCCGCCGTTGCGCTATGCTCCGCTCCGTGTTGCGTCGCGCCTGCCTTGCCCTGGTTTTCCTCGGGATGAGTGCAGGGGCGTGTGGCGGGGCTCCCAAGAGCCCGATTGTGGCCGCGGCGCCGCGTGACGTGCACGCCGGGCCCCGTCGAATCTCGATCGGCTACTCGCTCCGCGGCCGCAATTTCCCGCTGCCGATCGCGAAGGTCACGGTCGGTGGCGTGCAAACCCTCGCGCTGATCGACACGGGCGCGAACTCCCACATCGTCACCGGCTGGCTCGCGAAGAAGGCCAAGCTGAAGACGGTCTCCATGGGAGACGTGGGCGTCGACCACGTCGGCCACTCGCTCGAGACGCGCCGGGCACCGCACCCGCACATCGTCATCGACGGTTGGGGTGAGCTCATCGACGCCGAGACGCTCGTCACCGACGTGCCCGACGCGATCACCAACCTCGGCATCGGGATGTTCGTCTCAGCGCAGCAGCTCGCCACTCACGACACACCGGTGATCTTCGACCTACAAGAGCGCGAGCTGCGGGAGTCCACCGGGCCGGCGGACATCGCGGAGGCGACGCACGGACTCGCGAAGCTGACGGCGAAACCGGCCCGCGCCTGCATCGACGACGACAGCGCCGTACCGAGCCGTGCGTTCGTCGTCGCGGGTCGCATCGACGGCAATGCGGCAGACCTCTTGCTCGACACGGGGTCTACGCGCACGGACCTGCTCGCCGTGACCACCGCGGGTCAAGCGCTGTGGCCCAAGACGCGACCCAACAACGAGCCGGTCGTCGCCGCGAGCGGGCTGGTCACGTCGGGGACCGTTCGCGGCGTGCTCGTCGAGGTCGGCGATGTTCACCGCACGGTCGACGTCGACGTGCTCCCGGGCAAGCTCGACCCGTCCTGCACGCGAGACGGCGTACTCGGGATGGACGTACTCGCGGCGTGCGTTCTCGTCTTCGAGACGAATGACGTACAGGTGTACTGCAGGGAGACGCCGGGAATCGGCGCTCCCGCCGAAGCGCACTCTAAGAAACCAAATTGAGACGTACGCGACGCTTCTTCAGGTTCTCTTGGTCGCGCCTCTCGAGCTCGAGCGCGCTCTCGGGCATGGCGATGGTGCCGAGCGATTCGGGCAGCGGCAGCGCCTGGTTCTTCGCGTAGACCGGGTGTCGGCCCTTGTCGCGGTACCAGTCGGCAACGGACGCGTTCGCCTTCATCTTCTCGATCACGTTTCGCCAGCCAACTCCCGTGTTGTAGGCGCAGAAGCTGATCTCACCCAGCTGCGTACCGTACGGGATGATGCACATCTCCGTGCGGCGAAAGTCGTAGTTGAAGAGATCTTGGAACCACATCCCCGCGACGAAGAGCGCGCGCCACTCGAACTCGTGCGCGTCGGACTCGTGCGCACCAATCTCTCCGCCGCGCGTGCCCGTCTGGCTGCGGAACTGGCGAAGTAGATCGGCGAACGTGTAGCCAGCGGGTGCGAGATCCGGCTTGAAGTTCTTGAGGAGCGCCATCGCCACCTGCGCGAGCAGCACGTTGCGCGGCTGGTTTCCGTCGGTGACGTCTCCGATGTCCGTGAGGAGCTGGTCCATGTCCAAGAAGCGGCTGAGCGGCACCATCTCCTTGGTCTTCTTGTTCACGAACAGCACGGTCCCCATGCCGCAGTTCGGGTGACATCCGCAGTTGAGCGCGCCGAACTCTTGGTTCGTGTTCAAGAGGTCCGCCAGATCGCTGAACGGTCCCATCGCCGAGAGGGGGAACCAATCGCGCATGGGCTCGGTGACGCCCGTTTGGTCCTTCACGTCGTGCGCGAGGTGGCTCAGCGTGTAGCGCTGCTTTTGGCGGTCCGCGTCGCTGATGCCCTCGTCGCGCCCCGTGAAGCTCACCGGCTGAAACGACACGACGGTGATCTTGTCGGCGTTCGCGATCGCGAAATCCAAGATGGGCCCGACTTGATCGTTGTTCACGCCGTTGACGACCGTGACGACGAGCACGACGTCGATGCCCACCGCGTGCAGGTTCTCGATCGCGCGCTGCTTCACGTCGAACAGGTTGCCGACCTTGCGGTGGCTGTTGGACAGGTTCGTGACGCCGTCGAACTGCAGGTACGCGATGCGCAGCCCGGCCTCTTTGGCCTGCTTGCAGAACTCGCGGTCTTGCGCGAAGCGGATCCCGTTGGTTGCACACTGCACACAAAAATATCCTACATCGCGCGCGTATTTGACGGCTTGGAGGAAGTGCGGGCTCAACGTGGGCTCGCCGCCCGAGAACTGGACGCTCATCTGACGTCGCGGCTTGATGGCGAGCGAGTCGTCCAAGATCTGCTGCACCTCTTCCCAGGAGAGCTCGTGCACGTAGCCCACTTGGTTCGCGTCCATGAAGCACGGGTCGCACATCATGTTGCAGCGGTTGGTCAGGTCCACGGTGAGCACGCTGCCGCGCCCGTACTTCACGCTGGACGTGCCGTGGTTGCGGAGCTTGCTCAGCGGCGCGAGGAAATCGCGTCCCGGGTAGAGCTTCTCGATGCGCTGGGTGAACGGAAGGTCGATCGACATCACGTCCTCGAAGAGCCCATGCTTGGGGCACTCCTTCTGCATGACGAGATCGCCGTCCTTCTCCGTAATGAGCGCGCGGATCTCTCCGGGCTTGCCGTCGATCAGGATGCTGACGTCTTTGACGCCGTCGAGCACGTCCGCGCGCACTTCGATGACGCACTTGGGACAGAGGGAGTCCGTCTGACGCGGCCAGCCGAGCTGCGGGAACGTCTTGTCCTTGCGCTTCAGCAGCGGCGCGGGTGCCCACTTCGGGTGCGGCGACGGACGCTCGAAGCGCCGATTGAAGCGCTGCACCAGCGGCCAAAGTGTGCTCGCGGTCTTCGCGGCAGCGCGTTCCACTACGCGAATGACGCCCTTTAGTCCTCGATCGTCGGCGCCGGTTGGCGCGAGCTTGGGGCTGACGCGAGGCTTCCTCGCAGGCTCGTCGATGGGACGCACGGGGACTTGGACGGGCTGGTGAAACGAAGTTGACGTCGTGGCCATAGGAATACGTACTCTAGCGGAAGGCTCACCTAAGCGGAAGGGTTGCGTTAGCTTGTTCGTCGATGAAAGCCCACACCGGGTACCTCACGTTCAACACGAAGACGTCTCGCGAGCTTTTCCACCTCACGCCCAAGTGCGCCGAGATCCTGGGGCGCAGCGGTGTCCAAGAGGGCTTCATGCTCGTCTCCGCGATGCACATCACCGCCGGCGTGTTCGTCAACGACGATGAATCCGGTCTTCACTCGGACATCTGGAAATGGTTGGAGCACCTCGCGCCAGAAGGACCGGACTACGCGCACCACCGCACGGGCCAAGACAACGGGCACGCGCACCTGAAGAGCATGCTGGTGCACCACGAGGTGACGCTGCCGATCACCAAGGGCAAGCTGGACCTCGGCCCCTGGCAGCGCGTCTTTTACGCCGAGTTCGACGGCAAGCGGCCCAAGCGGCCCGTCGTGAAGATGTTGGGACTCTGAGATGAGGACACTCGCGTTTGCGCTCGCGCTGTCTCTCTACGCTTGCGGCGGTGCGGCTCCAGTCGCCAAGCCGCCCGTCGTGGTCGCGGGGCCCGACTTCGCCCGCGACGAGGATCGCGTGTTGCGCCTGCTCGCCTCGGCGGACGGTCGCTTCGCGGCACGCGCGGGCATCGTGAGCGACGAGTCGGAGCTGCGCGGGGCAGGCGTCCAGGCGATTCTTTCGGAGGACACGACGACCGTGATGGAGGGAGGGCGCGCGGACCTCTTCTCCTTCGACACGCGAGCCCGCGCGCTCGACGCCGCGACCAAGATGCTTGCGCAATACACACAAAATGATCGGCAAAACGGCCTCGAAATCGAGCGCTTGAAGTACACGCTGGAGGCCGAGCGCGCGCGGCTCGCGTACGAGCGTGAGCTGCCTGCGGGTGCCGCTCCGCTGTTCGTCGGGCTCGCGGCGACCTGGCCCGTCAACGCTCCGCCCGCAGACGCAGAGCAGCACGACGCGCGCCTCGCCAAGAGGTTCGAGCAAGTGATGGCCGCGCTCGGCCCGATCTCACCCGAGGTGCGCGACGAGCTCGAGGCCTCGCTCGATCCGATCGAGGCGAAGCTCTCACCGGCGTACGCGAAGTCACAGATCGCGCTCGTGCGCCTGCGTGTGAGGCTCGGGGAGACGCGCGTGGACGCGGCGCCGAAGACGAGCAACGTGGACGCTTCGCTGGAGCCGAGGCTCCGCGCGCTCGAGAAGCGCTTGAGAGAGTTGGCCGCTCCGCTCGCCAAGCACGCGCCGCCTCCGGCCCCGAGCACACTGCCGTGCAAGCTCACGGGCTCGCCAGGGACGACGCTGGGTCGGATGATCGCGCCGCCCGAGCGCCAGCGCGTGTGCGTGATCGTCAAGACGCTCGCCTCGGCGCCCGTCGATCCGCTCGTCGCGATGTCTCTTCATGACGACGTCGTCGTCGCGTTGTGGGCGCTTGCCATCGCGTCGGGCCTTGCACCCAGCGCCGCGACCGGAGGCCCGCGACCGATGGCGGAAACGAGTCCGCATCAAGAGGCTTCATGGACACGACGCGCGGCACTGCATCCTGGCGAGGCGATCGACACCGCGCTGGCGATCGATTGGATCCTCTCAGACCCGCAAAAAAACGCCTCCGCATGGGACTCGTTCGGCGACGCTCCGATCGACCTCGCGATCCGTGAGCTCGCTCGCTAGTCACATCGGTGGATTGCCGTCCAAGAGTGCGTTGTCGATGTTCCGCTCCGCGGTGAGGTTCGGCGCGACCGTGATCTCGCCAAGCTGGAGTCCGAAGGCCTTTTGGCCATCCGGAAGAACAAAGCTGCCAGGCGCGTAGCCGCTCTGAAGCGGGTCGAGTTTGCAGTCGACTTTCGCTCTGGTGCGGTCCAACCAGACCTCTGCGCGGTGCCACGCGTTGAGGTCGCTGACGATGCCCATGGGGCAAACGCCAGCGCCCAACAAAGCCGGAGCAATGACGTGGACGTCCCCCGAGCGAACCGCCAGACTGCACCGACGTCGACATCTGAGTGGCGACGCCTCCGAGGTAGGCGTCACCCGCTTGCATTGACTTGTCCCAGTCCGCGCAGAAGATCGCCGTCGGGTTTTGCCCCATGAAAAATGGCCCCACGGGACCGCTGTCCTGTTTGGGACCGATCACGTCGAAGCCAGCGTCGCTCACGGGCGAGCTCGCGTCGGTCCCCGCGTCAGGCGGCTCGTTGCCGCCGTCGGTCATCGCGACGAACTGATCACCGCTGCACCCCAACGCAGCCAAAACGAACGAGCAGAGCACAAGACTATGCTCCCGAATGTATCGGGAGCGCGCGCTCGTGTCGAACCGTCGTAGAACTCTAGGCTGCTTTGAAGACGTTCATCACGTCGGCGAGGAGCTTCAACGCCTCGGCGCGTGGTCGCTGGAACGCGTTGCGTCCCATGATGGATCCGAACGCGCCGCCCTTGGCGAGCTCCTTCACCTCGGCGATGACCTCGTCGCTGCCTTTGGCCTCGCCGCCCGAGAAGATGATGATGCGCTTGCCGTTGAACGCGCTCTGCACGCAGTGGCGAGTGCGGTCCGCGAGCGTGTCGGTCTTGATGCCGTACTTCTCGAAGACCTTCTTCGCTTCGGCCTGCTCGATGAAGGCCTTTGGCGGCTTGATCTTGATGACGTGAGCGCCGAGCTGCGCGGAAATCTGAGCGGCGTATGCGGCCACGTCGACGGCGGTCTCGCCTTCTTTCGAGATGCCCGCGCCGCGGGGGTACGCCCAAAGCACAGTCGGGAGACCGTGGCTCTTGGCCTCGAGGATCAACTCGCGCAAGTACTCGTACATGGTATTGCGTTGGCCCGAGCCGGGATAGATCGTGTAACCGATCGCGGTGCAGCCCAGGCGAAGCGCGTCCTCGACCGAGCCCGTGAGCGCGCTGCACGGTTGGTCGATCTTGGCGAGCGTGTCCGAGTTGTTCAGCTTCAAGATGAGCGGGATCTGGCCCGCATAGCGATCGGCCACGGCCTCGATGAAGCCGAGCGGCGCCGCATACGCGTTGCACCCGGCGTCTATCGCGAGCTGCACGTGATAGTCGGGATCGTACGAGTCTGGGTTGGGCTGGAACGACCGCGCCGGTCCGTGCTCGAACCCTTGGTCGACGGGGAGGATGACCATCTTGCCTGTCCCCGCGAGCGTGCCGTGATTCATCATGCGCACGAGGTTGGCTTTGACGCCCGGATTGTCCGAGCCGTACCAGGACATGATTTGCTTGACGCGATCGCTCAGTGCCATGAGAACGAACCTAGCGCCCTTCGACCAAGTGGCGCAACCCACGGCTGAACGCGCGTAACGCATCGAGGAGTCACGCCGCGCGACTTGCCCGTCACGCGCGAAGGCGAGACAACAATCCAATGACCGAGCGAACGCCCGATAGCATCTCGCATATCCCGCCCCCCGTGACGCCGTCGATCGGCACCACGCTGCGCGACCATGTGCTCGCGGGCATGCGTGCGGCGCCGGGCGCGACTGGGGAGTTCACATCGCTGCTCAGTCACATCTCGCTCGCGATTCGCATCATCCTCTCGCGCGTACGCCAGGCGGGCCTCGCGAACCTCCTTGGGTACACGGGCGAGACGAACGTGCAGGGCGAGGCCGTGCAGAAGCTCGACGAGTTCGCGAACGACGTACTGATGAACGTGCTCGAGAAGAGCGGCCACTGCGGCATCATCGGCAGCGAAGAGCTCGAGACCGCGCGCACCGCCGGCCATCCGGGCAAGTACATCGTGTTGTTCGATCCGCTCGACGGCTCGTCGAACATCGACGTCTGCTCGACCATCGGGACCATCTTCGCCGTGCTGCGCCGCCAAGATCCGCTGTCGCCGCCGTCCGTCAACGAGGCGCTCCGGCCGGGTCGCGACATCATCGCCGCGGCCTACGTGCTTTACGGGCCGTCCACGGTGATGGTGCTCACCACGGGACAAGGCGTGCACGAGTTCACATTGGACCCGAACGTCGGCGAGTTCTTCCTCTCGCGCGCCAACGTGCGGTGCCCCGAGCGCGCGAGCATGTACTCGATCAACGAAGGCAACCACGCGCGCTGGACCGAGGGGGTGCAGAAGTGGAACGCGTGGATCAAGCGAGACGACGCGGCGAACGGAGCACCGTACAACCACCGCTACGTCGGGTCACTCGTCGCCGACGCGCACCGCACGCTGCTGAAGGGCGGCATCTTCGCGTACCCCGCCGACAAGAAGAACCCCGGCGGCAAGCTGCGTTTGCTCTACGAGGCGAACCCCATGGCGTTCATCTTCGAGCAGGCCGGCGGCATGGCGACCAACGGGTCCGATCGCATCCTCGACATCGTCCCGAACGCGCTGCACGTGCGCACGCCGTTGGTGCTCGGCAGCAAGGTAGACGTCCAAACGTTCACGGAGTTCGCGACGGGCAAGCGGTGATATAACGCTGTCCCATGTCGAACCAACTCCGCGCCGTCTCGCTCGTCGCTTGTGTCATCGCAGTCGCCGGGTGCGGCAAGTTCGGCAAGAAGGACGATGGGGACGGCGGCACGGCGTCTTCGGGCGGAGGTGTGAGCGGTCTGATCGGAAAGGCGCTGACGCTCGTGAGCCCGACGGGCGAGGCGTTCGAGGGCCAGATAACGATGGCCGACACCCACGAGACGAAGGTGACGTCGATGGTCTACGAGGTGAAGGGCGACAAGCTCCGCTTCGACGAGGGCTCGCGCGACAGCTACGTCATCTTCAACACGCCCGAGAAGAAGATCATCACGGTGGACGACGCCAAGAAGACCGCCATGGTGATGAACCTCGACGACATCCAGAAGATGGCGACGACCGTGGGAGCGCCTGGGCGCCCGTCGGCGCCGACCGAGTCCGAGTGGGACTCGAAGGTCGACATGAATGCGGGCAGCGACGTCATTGCGGGCTACGGCTGCGACAAGTGGAAGATCACCGAGACCAACAAGAAGACCGCCAAGGTGCGCAAGACCGAGACGTGCCTCGCGAAGGGCATCGGCTTCCCCGACATGAGCGCGATGGCTCCCGGCGGCACCACCAAGAGCTGGATGCAGAAGCTCGTCACGGACAAGTACTTCCCGCTGCGCATGGTGATGACCGAGGATGGCGTCGAGAAGGCGAAGATGGAAGTCACCAAGATCGACAAGAAGCCGCTCGACGCTGCGCGCTTCGAGGTGCCCGCGGGTTACAAGGTGACCGACATGGGCGAGATGATGAAGCAGCTCCAGGGCATGAAGGGCATGCCGCATTAAGTAGGTTCGGCACGCCGCCGCTCCCATCGGGAGTGAATCCCGAAGGGGCACCCTCCCCACACAGGTGCTCCGCTACGCGTCGCAAAGAGCTATCTGTGCGTCGCTCTCGTATCGCGGCCTTTCGCGCGAACTAGACGCCGGTCGCTTCGGGGCTCCAGATCACTTTGTGCATTTGCAGCTGCACGCGGACGGCTAGCTTGTCTTCGAGGACCCACGCGACGAGATCTTTCGTCGCTAGGCTTCCGAACACGGTGCTCGCGAGCAAGTTCGGCGTGCGTGAATCGAGGCTTTTTTCTCGGATGATCGTGCGCATCCACTCGTAGTCTGCGCGGTGGGAGAGCACGAACTTGATCTCGTCGCGCCTCGTGATGTGGTCGAGGTTGCTCCAACGGTTGCGGTGCGACTCACTCGAGCCTGGCGCCTTCAGGTCCATGATTTTGTGCACGCGTGCGTCCACGCGAGAGACGTCCGCTTCGCCGCTCGTCTCGACGAGCACGGTCTTGCCGGCGTCGCACAGCTCGCGGAGCAGATCGATCGCACCCGGCTGAATCAGTGGCTCTCCGCCCGTGAGCTCGACGAGCGGAGTGTCGAGCGCGAGCGCCTCGAGGAGCACATCTGCTCGTCGCATCCGCGTGCCCCCGTAGAACGCTTGCTTCGTGTCACACCACGCACATCGCAGGTTGCATCCAGTGGTGCGGACGAACGCGCACGGCAGCCCGGCGAACGTAGATTCGCCCTGGATGCTCGCGTAGATCTCGTGGATGACGAGGGTGTCTTCTTTCGCCACACGCCAGGTATAGCGCCGATCTCAGGGAGCTTCGATGTTCACGTCGACGCGCGCTTGATGATCCACCGTCGCGACGAAGCGCGTCTTTTTGGGATCGAAGAGCGTGTCCGCGATGCGCTTCTGCACGTCGGGAGAGAGCGGCGGGTCGAACGTCACGGTCCGCACGTAGCCGTCGTCGGAGAGCTCGATCTTCAGTGTCACGCTCTTCGGCGGGATGACCGTCACGCCGTTCTGGTTGATCGGGTCGCCGAACACCCGCTGTGCCGTCAGCGTGTCCCGGGTGTTCGCCACCATCTCCATCATGTCCATCAGTTCCTCCTGAGTCGCCGGTCCTCAGGGTCTGCCGAGTCACCCGGGGCGGGGAAGGGGCTGAAGGTCCCGCGTCCGCACATGGAAGGTCCTGGGGTGCGCGTTGCGGGCAGGCGGCCGTCACCCCGACCACGCCGCATCCCCAGGGAGACCGCCCAGGTCACGGAGTAGAACACGAGCGCGGCGGTGATCAGGACAACGGCGTGAA
>ENA-OFCD01001370-OFCD01001370.1-metagenomes-genome-assembly--contig:-NODE-1370-length-12362-cov-3.719997_pt1 | contig 12362 bp, 13 predicted proteins | sample MGYA00153392_OFCD01 | MGnify analysis MGYA00153392 | reverse complement strand
GCTCACCTCCTCAGCGCGCTTGAGACGAAAGAGCCTCAAGATCTGAGGCACGTACGAGCCCTCGATCGCGGCGATGCCTGCCGAGCCGAGCCACCAAAACGAGGTCATGACTGACCTCGAGAGGGCCGGATAATTTTGTTCAACATACTGACATATTCTTTTATAGTAGACGGTTGGTTAATATGATAGAAGATTCTTCAGCCCATGAGAAATGATGCTGGCAAAGCCAATCCGCTTAGTTGTCGTTCGCCGAAGGCGACGACAAATCACCTTTCACAGCTCGAAGACGAGGCCATCTTCATCCTCCGTGAGGTGGTGGCTACGCGTGAGCGGCCCGTCATTCTCTTCTCTGGAGGGAAGGACTCCGTGGTGCTGCTGCACCTCGCGCTCAAGGCCTTTCGGCCTGCCAGGCTTCCGATCGCCGTGATGCACGTCGACACCGGGCACAACTTCACGGAGGTGCTCGAGTTCCGCGACCGGCATCTCGCGCGCCTGCAAGTTCCTCTCGTAGTAGCGAGCGTGGAGGAGTCGATTCGACAGGGCCGCGTCACTGACGCCACGGGTCCCCGCGCGTCGCGCAATGCGCTCCAGAGTGTCACGTTACTCGACGCGATCGCAGAGCACCGCTACGACGCTGCGTTCGGAGGCGCCCGCAGAGACGAGGACCGAGCACGCGCCAAGGAGCGCATCGTCAGCGTGCGCGACGAGCTCGGACAGTGGGATCCGAAGAGTCAGCGACCCGAGCTGTTCGCGCTCTTCAACACCCGCATTCGTCAGGGCGAGCACCTGCGAGTGTTCCCGCTCTCCAACTTCACGGAGCTCGACGTCTGGGAATACATCGAGCGAGAATCGATCGAATTGCCTCAGATTTACTACGCGCACGAGCGCGACGTCTTCCTGAGGGACGGCATGCTGTACTCGGTCTCGCCGCTGAACGAGCGCTCGGGACGCGAAACTCCCTTCCGCGAACGCGTGCGGTTCCGCACAGTGGGCGACGTGACGTGCACGGGTGCGGTGCGCTCGAACGCAACGGACGTTCGTGCGGTCATCGTCGAGGTACGTGAGGCGACGGTGACCGAGCGCGGAGCGACGCGCGCGGACGATCGCGCGACCGAGGCGGCGATGGAAGACCGAAAGAGAGAGGGATACTTCTGATGAGTGAACGAGCGATAGAGACGCCGCTCCGATGCGCGACCGCGGGAAGCGTGGACGACGGCAAGAGCACCCTGATCGGCCGACTCCTGATGGACAGCAAGGCGCTGATGACCGACCAGCTCGCGCACGTCGAACAAGCGAGCAAGCGACGTGGCCTAGCGAGGACCGACCTCGCTCTCCTCACGGACGGGCTACGCGCGGAGCGCGAGCAGGGCATCACGATCGACGTGGCGTGGCGCTACTTCGCGACCCCGCGTCGACGCTTCGTGCTCGCGGACTCACCCGGACACGTCCAGTACACACGCAACATGGTCACCGCGTGCTCTCAGGTCGACGCGCTCGTCGTGCTCTTGGATGCCCGGCACTTCGCTACAGAGGACTTCAGTCTGCTAGAACAGACGCGCCGACATTTGTTCGTGGCGAGGGTGCTTCGCGTCTCTAGCCTGGTGATCGCGATCAACAAGATGGACGCCGTCGGGTTCCGTCGTGAAGGGTACACGCGGGCGCGCGACGCCGTGCTCGACTACCTCGAGAGCGATGCGATCACGTTCGTCCCCGTGTCTGCGCTAGCGGGCGACAACATCGTCACGCCCTCACGCTCGATGCCTTGGTACCAGGGTCCCACGCTCCTCACGCACCTCGAGGGGCTGCCCTCGGACGCGGCTCGAGAGGACGCACCCGCTCGGCTCGCCGTGCAGTGGGTCATTCGCCCGCAGAGCGAGCAAGAGCCTGACTATCGGGGATATGCAGGCCGCCTGTCCTCGGGCACGCTGCGCGTCGGTCAAACGGTGCGGGTATTGCCGTCCAACGCGACGTCGCGCATCACGCGCATCGAGACCGCGCGCGGCGAGGCCGACGTGGCGGTCGCTAGCGAGTCGATCGTGGTGCACCTCGCTGACGACGTGGACGTGAGCCGCGGAGATTGCCTAGTCGCCGACGACGAGCCCCGATCGACTCCGACCCAAGAACTCACGCTCGACGTCGCCTGGGTGAACGCTACCGCGGCGAAGATCGGCACGAGCTACGTCTTGAAGCACATGACACGAGAGGTCCGAGCGGTGCTCCTCGGGATCGATCACCACTACGACGTGACAGCGGGAAAGGCGCTTCCTCTAGGAGAACAGACGTCTCCAATAAAGCAGAACGATCTGGCGCGCGTTCGTGTGCGCGTGAGCGCGCCCCTCCCCACCGATGCGTTTGCTCGAGATCGGACGGCCGGGAGCGTGTTGTTGATTGATCCAGCGACCGCCGAAACACTCGCAGCCGGTATGTGTCTCGCGCCGTGATAAATTGTCCGAATGCGCTGGGGCTTGTGTGTGTGTTGCCTGCTGCTCGCATCGCGAGCTGATGCGTCCGATATCAATTGGACCATCCCCGTTGGCGTGAACCTAGGCTTCGGTCTTCACAAGACGCCGGTGCCGACAGGCGGGATCCTCGGTGCCGAGGCGAGCTTGGTGTTCGTCGCGATGACGGAGTCCAAGTTCTTCACGTTGCCGACGTTCTGGGGCGGCGCGTACGTCGACGCACTCTGGGACACCGCCGCCGGGCGCGGGCGCGCCAGCATAGGACCCGAGGTCGGCTACATGATCTTCGGAGTGGACGGCGGCGTCGTCGCGCAGGCAGGCGGCGGCCCCGTCCGCCTAGGCGGGTGCGTGCGCCCAATGCTCACCATCGGCATCCTCTCCCTCTACGTGCGACTCACGTTCGTCCCCAGCGATCCAGAGGTCGACGAGACGACGGAGATCGGGCTCTTGATCAAGTATCCGTTCTCGAAGAACAACAATTGGCTCTGACCCGCTTCGTGTCGAGAGCGACGACGACGCGAGCGAGACGCTCTCTGATGTTGCGGGCGACCTCGGCGAGCGGTCCGTGGGTTACTCCCAGCTGTTGGATGGGATCGATGATCCCGAGCATCGCGCCTCCGCCAGCGCGTTCGTAGACCACGACGTTGCACGGCAACAAAAGACCGATCTGTGGGTCCGCGGTCACGGCCTCGAGCGCCGCGTGCGGGTTGCACGCGCCGAAGATGCGGTAGCGTTTGAAGTCGACCCCTAGCTTCGCTTTGAAGGTCGCTTGCAGATCGATCTGCGAGATGACGCCGAAGCCTTCCACGGCGAGCACGTCGGGCAAACGCGTGACGACGTCGTCGAAGCTCGCCTCGAGCGCACGCCATTCTCCGCGATCTGCCGTCCCACTCTCGGTCTTGGCGATGTCCATGATCATGGGAGCCGAGGAGCGCGAGGATGGGTTCGCGATCGAAAGGTAGTTGCGTTCGCGCCTTGGATACACGAGGTGTGGGTTGATGGTGATCTTGGACCCGCTCGTGACGCGCATTCGCGAGGGCGACACAAAGGCGATGGAAGAGCTACTCGCCAAGGTGGCGCCCGCAGTCGCGCGCTTCGGACGCCGCATGTGCAAGAACTCCGCAGACGCGGAGGATGTTCTGCAAGACACGCTGCTCAACATCGCGACTCACCTCGGGGAGTTCGAGGGTCGCTCGTCGTTGAACAGCTGGGTGTTCGCGCTCACGCGCAGCGCTTGCACACGGCATCGGCGCGGCCTCAAGAACAAGCCGCACGTGAACGAAGACGATATCGCAGAGCCAGCGTCGCATGAGGCAAGCCCGGAGGATCGAGCTGCGGATCACGAGCTCGCCGACGCTCTCACCCGCGCGCTCGACGCGCTCTCGGAAGAGCACCGCGAGGTCGTGCTGTTGAGAGACGTCGAGGGTCTCACCGCTCTAGACGCCGCTTCCGCGCTTGGCATCTCGGTGGAGGCGCTGAAGAGTCGACTGCATCGGGCGCGCGCGGCACTCAAGGCGGAGCTCGCGCCGCTCTTGGAGACCGACGCGGCGAGGCCATCATCGTCAGGGTGCCCAGAGGTCGTTGCGCTCTGGTCGTCCAAGCTCGAGGGAGATCTCAGCGCGAACGACTGCGCGACGATGGAAAAGCACATTCTGACGTGCTCTGCGTGCGCCCGCGCTTGCGACGCGCTCAAGACTGCGCTGTCTGCGTGCCGGAGTTCTGGTACCGCCCCTGTCCGTCCCGAGGTTCAACGCCTTGTCAAAGCAGCCGTCCGCGAGTGGTCGCTCTCCCTCGCGCGATAGCTACGCGGCTCTGCCTGGCGCCTTGACGCTCACGCTGACCGAGACTTTCGGCGGGGAGACGAACGTCTTCTTCACTTTGCATCCCTCGGCAGCGCGCACGACCGACGCGCGATACTTCTCAGGGAAGCTCGGCGGCAGCACAATCTCGAGGTCGACACGCACCAGTCGGTGAGCCTCGTCTTCAGTGTGATGCTGTACCAGCTCGATGCCCTCGGTCGGAATCCCGCGCGCTTGGCAGAAGCCGAGCACATAGATCCCGGCGCATGTCGCAAGCGATGCGAGGAACAGATCGAACGGCGCCGGCGCATCGTCTGCGCCTCCCGCAGACACCGGTTGGTCCGTGTGCACGACATGCGCACCGACGAGAGCGTCGACACGTTTGCCACCAGGGAACGAGACTCGAATATCCATACTCATGAGTGCCTCCAACGAAGTCCGAGGGTTCTTCCCGTCGCGTGATTGCGCGGAAAATCCTTGGAGAACGCAATATGGAGGACACATCCGAGAGTTCGCTTGCGTTGGACACCAACTCCAAGCTGACCCTCGGGGTCACTTGGACGATGTGAACTTGGCTCGCACTAGCTACGGCTTAGCTGGTCTTCTTCTCGCGCTCGGTCTTCACTTCGTGGAGTAAGCGCTCGATGCGCAAGACGTCGTCTTGTCCTGCGTCGTAGAAGAAGTGAAGGGCCGGCGCGTAGCGTAGCCCTGCGGCCTTGGTGATGCCGGAGCGCAACATGGACGACGCCTTCGCGAGCCCCTTGAGCGCCTCTGCTCGCATGGACTCGTCGTCGACGAGTAGTCGCACGTAGACCTTCGCGTGACGCAGGTCGTCCGTCATCGAGACGCGCGAGATGACGACGTTCCGCGTGCGTGGGTCCTTCACCTCACGCGAGAGCATGCGTGCGAGCTCCTCTTGCACGCGCATCGAAACCCGCTCAGATCGCTTGATTTCAGCCATGATCGTCCCAGTTCGCGTCGTCGCCGATCACGACATCCTCGGTCGAGCGATGCGTGAGAATGGCGTCAGGTTGAGTCTCTGCCGCGTGCGCGACCGCCTCAAGCACGGAGTGCGCGACGCTCGCGTCCGCAGACACGACCGGCGCGCCGAACGTCGCCTTCTGATGCAATTGTCGTCGCGTTCGGCGAACGACAACAACTGAGCGGATTGGGTTCGCCAGCAACGAATCTTGATCGGCCACCTCGGCGATCGAGAGGTCGTGGCGCGCGCGAATTCGATCGCGAAACTTCCGCACGACGCTCCGCTTGTCCTTGAGAGAGCGCGCGTGCGGAATGTGAAAGACCAGCCGCATCACGCCGACATGCATAGGTGTACCGTCACTAGAGGCGCTGTTTCACGTGCTCGATCTCGATGCACTCGAGTACGTCGAGCTCCTTCAGGTCGCTGAAGCCGTCGAGACTGATGCCGCATTCGAAGCCCTCGGCGACGTCCTTCACGTCGTCCTTGAAGCGCTTGAGCGCGGAGACCTTACCCGTGTGGAGGAGATTGCCAGCGCGCATCACGCGCACCTGGCCGGCCCGCTTGAAGACGCCTTCGATGATGTACGAACCCGCAACGACCTGGTTCTTGATCTTGAAGACCTGACGAACCTCCGCCTTGCCTTGGAGCCTCTCGACGAGCGTCGCTGGGAGCAGGCCTTCCATCGCATTGCGAACGTCGTCGAGTGCGTTGTAGATGATCGAGTAGAGGCGAATCTCGATCTTCGATTCTTCGGCGAGCGCCGCAGCTTTTCCGGCTGGACGCACGTTGAAGCCGACGACGATGGCCTTCGCGGCGGTCGCGAGGTTGATGTCGCCCTCGGTGATCGCGCCGACACCGGCGTGGATGATCGAGAGACGAACCTTCTCGGTGGACTGCTTGGCGAACGCGTCCGCGAGCGCCTCTACGGAGCCCTGCACGTCGCCCTTGATGACGACGCGAAGCTCTTGCTGGTCCGAGTCCGAGATTCGCCGGCTGAGCTCTTCGAGAGACACCTTCGCGGTCGCGGGGATCAGGCTCTTGGCCATCTTGCCCTTGCGGCTCTCGGCGATCTCTTGCGCCTTCTTCGGGTCCTTCACCGCGTGCATCGGGTCGCCCGCGTTGGGGACCTCGCTCAGGCCTAGGATCTCGACCGGCGTCGCAGGCGGCGCCTCGTGGATCTGCTTGCCGTGCTCGTTCGTCATCGCGCGGACCTTGCCGAAGCCAGGACCTGCGAGGATGAAGTCGCCGACCTTGAGTGTGCCGTCTTGCACGAGCACGCGCGCGACCGGACCGCGGCCGCGATCGAGGAGAGCCTCGAGCACCGTGCCGCTCGCGGGCTTCTTCGGGTTGGCCTTGAGGTCCATCACCTCGGATTGGAGCGCGATCGCCTCGAGCAGCTGCGGGATGCCGTCTCCCGTTTGCGCCGAGACGTTCACGTACATGGTGTCGCCGCCCCACTCTTCGGGCTGCAGTCCGAGCTCGACAAGCTCACGACGCACGCGCTCTGGCTCTGCGCTGGGCTTGTCGATCTTGTTGACCGCGACGATGATCGGCACCTTCGCCGCCTTCGCGTGGTTCACGGCCTCTTTGGTCTGCGGCATGACGCCGTCGTCGGCCGCGACGACCAACACGACGATGTCCGTGACGCTCGCGCCGCGAGCGCGCATCTGAGTGAACGCTTCGTGGCCAGGCGTGTCGAGGAAGACGACCATGCCGTGCTTGGGCGTCGCCACTTTGTAGGCACCGATGTGCTGTGTGATGCCGCCGGCTTCACCGCTCGCGACGTTCGCTTTGCGGATCTTGTCGAGGAGGCTCGTCTTGCCGTGGTCGACGTGACCCATGACGGTGACCACCGGGGGTCGCGTCACGAGATCCGGATCGACGACGACGTCTGCTCCAACGACCACAGGAGCCGCGTCTTCTTCACCGCGCGCTTCGGCGATGGATTGCTCTTCGGACATCGCGACGTCCTCGACCTCCCAGCCGAACTCGCCGGCGAGGATCTTCGCGGTGTCCGCGTCCAGCGCAGTGTTGATGTGCACGCCGGTCATGCCCATGCCCAAGAGCTTCATCAAGAGCTCGGTCGCTTTGAGGCTCAATTTGGCGGCCATCGCGGAGAGCGTGATGTTCTCTTCGATGCGAATGACCTTCTTGTGCGCGCTCATCTCCTGAGTGGAGACTGCCGGCTTCGGCCGTGTAATCGGCATTCCGCCCGGGCCGCGACGCATGCCTGCGCCGCCGCGTCCTGGCATCGGGCGTCCGCCGCCCATTTGGCCGGGGCGCATCCCCGGACGCACGCTCGACCCTGCGCGCGGATCGAACTGGACGCGACGCGGCATCGCGCCTGTCGCGCCGCCGCCGATCGCGGTGCGCTGCGCGCTGGCGGGAGTCGGCATCGGGACACCGGGGCGACCGCCCCAATACTCGACGCCAGTCTTCGGCGCGGTGGACTTCGGAGTCGGCGGACGCTCGGGCGCGACCACGACCACGGGCACGGGTACCGGAGGAGGAGGCGGAGGCGGCGTGGGCGGAGTGAACGACGGCTCTGGCTCCGGCGGAGCGACCTCCACGGCGACCGGTTCCGGCTCCGGCTCGGCGACCACGGGCTCGATCTCGCGCGTCGACGGCGCGGGCTGCTTGAGTGTGCGCGTCGATGGCGCGGGCTGCTTGAGTGTGCGCGCGCTCGGTCGCTCGGCGGGGATCGCGACCTTCGCTTCGACGACGACGTCGGGGACGCTCGCCGGCGCGTCCGGGAGGCGACCGCTCTTGCGGTCCCGCGGCTTGCTCTTCGCAGCGACGGGGATCAAGTGCGCGCTGCCGTTCTGCTCGACGCGAGCGGCGGACGGCGGAGGCTCGGGCGCCTCGACCACCTGCGGGACGGACGGGGGCGCCGCAGGGATCAACTCCCTCACGCTCGGCTCCGCGGACGGCGGCTTTGCGACCGCGCGACGCTTGACGACACCGAAACGCACCTTCTCTTCGACCACGTCGTGAGTCTTTTGTTTCTCGAGGTGGCGCTTCACGCGCTCAATCGCCTCGGGCTCCACGGAGCTCATGTGGTTTCGCACATCGTGGATGCCGATCGCCTGAAACAGCGCCACCGCTGCTTTGGGGTCGACGTTCAGCTGCTTGGCAGCCTCGTAGACACGCACCTTGCTCATCGCTCCTCCAAGCATTTCGACACATCCTCAGTGGGTCCGCTGACCCTGTCTTCGTTTTGGTCCGTACTCTCGCTGCGCTCGAGCGTGCCGCTGCGCATGGCGCTCGCGACACCTACTGCGTGGCGTAGCGCTTCGGCCATTGCCACGTCGATCACCGCGCAGACGGCGACCTCGTCTCTTGCCAACATCCGACCGAGACCGGCCTTGTTGGTCCACGTACACGCACGTCCTTCTGCGATCGCGCTGGCGATCTCCGTTCGTTTGACGACACTCGCGGCGTCGTTCGCAATGACGACCGTCGCGTTCGGGTGTTGCACGAGCGCGGCGAGCGTCTCGTCCGCGCCGACCGTAAGCCTCTTCGCGCGCTTGGCGGCGAGCAGCAGCCCCTCCGCGCGACGCATGTAAGCCGCAGCAATCTCGGCGGAGAGTTCCTCGCTCGTTACCTTGACGGCCGCCTTGAACGAGCGCGCGAGCCCGAATTTGCAGGCGTTCGTGATGCAAAGGAGCGCGGGGTGCACGTGCGCCCCGCGACCGAACGCTCCGCCCGCCGCATCGGCCGCGACCTCGCCGTTCGGACCGAGGACAAGACGCACCATCTCGTTGGGCTCGGCGCGCTCGGCGCAGCCCACGCAGGTGCGCTCTCGTTTGTTGTGCGCCTCAGCGCTCTCGGTCGACATCATCATTCCTTCACCTGATCGTAGGTCTCAGCTCTGCGCCTTCTTGCGCGCGGCCTCGAGCGGCTTCCACTCGTTTTGCAGAAAATGCTGCGCGCCTGCCTTGATGACGCGCGATTTCTTGATGCCGATACCCGTCTTGATGGCGAGCTTGTCTTCGTCCTCGCGCTGCACGTCCTCGACGGACTTGTAGCCGGCCTCTTCGAGCAGCTGCACGGTGCGATCGCCGACGCCGCGCACGAACAAGAGGCGCTCGCGCTCGGTGAGCGGTTCCACCTTGTTGGTCGCCGCGAGGATGCGCGCTTGGCGGAGGCGCTCCATCGTGGTCTCCGCGTCCTTCTGGAGCTTCTGCGCCGCGCCGACGTCGCCCACGCCCGGGATCGACGCGAGCTCTTCCTCGCTCGCCTCGGCGAGCTCCTCGATCGCACGGAAGCCCATGCGGTACATGCTGCGAGCGATCTGCTCGGTGATGCCCTCGATGTGCTGGAGAGTCGTCACGGACTCGTCCTCGATCTGACGGAACTTGCTCTCGCTGATGATGTCGAGCTTCCACCCGGTGAGCTGCGCGGCGAGGCGCACGTTCTGACCCTTTCGGCCGATGGCTAGCGAGAGCTTCTCGTCGGGAACGACCAGTTCCATGCGGTGATCGGCCTCGTCCACGATGACCTTGTTGACCTCGGCGGGCTGGATGGCCGCACACACGAAGCGCGCGGGATCCTTGTCGAACGGGACGATGTCGATCTTCTCGCCGCGTAGCTCTTGAACGACGGCCTGCACGCGCGAGCCCTTCATCCCGACGCACGCTCCCACCGGGTCGACGTCTGCGTCGCGGCTCGAGACGGCGATCTTGCTGCGAGCGCCAGCTTCACGCGCACACGCGACGATGCGGACGATGCCCTCGTAGATCTCCGGCACTTCTGCCTCGAACAGCTTCTCGACGAGCTTCGCGTCCGAGCGCGACAAGATCACCTGCGGACCGCGCGCCTCGCGATCGATGTCCTTCACGTAAGCGACGACGCGATCGCCCGGCCGGTGCGACTCGCGGGGCGTCTGCTCGCGGAACGGCAAGATGCCTTCGGTGCGGCCGAGATCGATGATGAGATTCTGGCCCTTCTCGAAGCGGCGAACGACGCCCTTGATGAGCTCGCCTTTCTTGTCCTTGAACTCGTTGAAGATGAGATCGCGCTCTTCGTCGCGCACACGCTGGATGAGCACTTGCTTCGCGGTTTGCGCCGCGACCCGGCTGAAGGCGCCGAGCGACTGCTTGATGCGCAAGAGGTCGTTCAGTCCGTCGAGGTACGTGCGTGCGCGCGTCGGCTCCATGCCGTCGGCGATGAGCTTCTTGAGTGCTGCCGCGCTCTGCGCGGGGTGCCAGTAGATCGCGAACCCGAGTTCTTCTCCGAGCTCCGCCTCGAGACCGGCCTTTTGGGCGTCTTCGAGGGCGATTTCGCGGTCCTCGTCCGACGGATCGTCGACGACGGTGAGGTATTGGAAGAGATCCACCGATCCGGTGTCTTCGTTGAAGCGAGCCTCGAGCTCGCGCGCCGGCCCGAACACGCTCTGCGCCGCCTTGAGGATGGCCTCCTCCACGGTCTTCACCAATCGCGTCTTTTCGATGCCCTTGTCCTTGGCGACCATTTCGATCGCCGTGAGCAAGTTCACCTCAGTGGATTGTTGTTGCTGCTGCGTGGCCATTATTTCTTCCTCTGGTTTTTACCGCCCGGTTTGGGCGCAGGACCGAACTCGAAAACTAGGTGCGCGGACTCGATGTTGGAGAAGGTGACTTCGTGGGGTCGACCGTCGTCGATCGTGACCGTCTCGCCGCTCGCGCTGATCGCTCCGCGAAGGACCTTCTGGCCGTCGACCGGAGTCACGAGGCGCAGCTTGGCTTTTTGGCCCGCAAATCGCGCGAAGTCGCGGGCGGACTTCAACGGACGTTCAACGCCAGGAGAACCGACCTCGAGCGTATAGCTGTGTGCGATGAGGTCCGCGACGTCGAGCGCTGGTGAGAGGTCGCGAGAGACTGCTGCGCACGTCTCGAGATTGACCGCCGCGTCCTTGACCGTGGCCGACGCGTCCGCGCTGCCGAGCCTCTCCACCGACACCCGCAGGATCCAGCCGCCGCCTTCGGTCGTCAGCACGACGTCCACCACCTCGGCGGCGTGCGCGCGAGCGACCGGCTCGATCACGGCGAGGGTCGCCGTCCGATCGAAAGTGCTGGAGGTTTTGGCTGCTTGGTTCATAGGCTGCTTAGGGCAAAAAAAAACGCGGTCCCCGGTCGGGGCCGCGTCGTCCTTCTTACCTACCGAGGGGGCATGACCATAGCCCCAGATGGCGGATCAATGCAAGCCACAATTGACGTCGCCTGCGGCGAACGTCAACAACTGGGTCGATTGGCTTCGCCAGCCTCAATTGACGTCGCCTGCGGCGAAACGTCAACAACTGGGTTGATTGGCCAGCAACAATTGAGCTCCGACGGGTCGAGTGGATGAAGGTCTATCGAGTTTGGACGGCCAACCCCCATTGGCAAGTAGCGCGCATTGAGCTCTCCTTTGAAGAGCGGGCCCGCTCGAAACGATTCGTGCACGATCGCGATCGGGAACGCTTCATCGCGGCTCACAAGGCGCTGCGAACGCTGATTGGCGACGTCGATCTCGCGACAGGCCCGAACGGAAAGCCTTCTTGTAGAGGCATCTGCTTCAATCTCTCGCACTCCGGTGACCTCGCGCTGATCGCGATCGCCGATTCGGACGTTGGCGTGGACGTCGAGCAAATCACGGAGCGTGACCTCGAGCTCCTCGCGCCTACGGTCTTCTCCGCCGCAGAACTGATCGCCTTCGCACACGCGCCCCATCGACCTGCGGCGTTCTTTCGCGCGTGGGTGCGCAAAGAGGCCTACGTGAAGATGCTCGGCATTGGAGTCTCGAGCGCGCTCTCGTCGTTCGACGTCTCGATGGATGCCGACGTAAGAGACGCGCTCTTGGAGTCACGCATCGCCGGTGCGCCGCGGACGCGCGTCGTCCCGCTTGCGATCGACGACGGCTACGAGGCCGCGCTCGCCACGACGGATTTCGACGCGAAGATCGAGCTTGTGGAGCTCCACCCTCAGCTGTGAGCGAGCACCCACAGCTTGGCGACCGAGTACTCGCCACCGTCAGAGGCGCAGCCCGCGACCGTTCCAGTCCAGCCGGTGACCTGAAGTTGGATCGTGTGGGAGCCGTTCGATAGCGAGCTGCTTCGACGCATCGACCAGTTGCACCACCACGAGCCCGTGTTCGGGTTTCCGC
>ENA-OFCD01001369-OFCD01001369.1-metagenomes-genome-assembly--contig:-NODE-1369-length-12371-cov-3.881617_pt1 | contig 12371 bp, 13 predicted proteins | sample MGYA00153392_OFCD01 | MGnify analysis MGYA00153392 | reverse complement strand
GGCACCGGAATCAACATCTGATTTAACTAACAGAATACTTGCGGATATTGCGGTAAATCCCAATCACCAGCAGAATTCTATGGATTACGCAAATGTTCGGGTGACACTAAATTCAGGTAAGGCGAGCCCCGATACAATCCGCGCCGTTACTGCAATGGCAAATGATCCCAATAGCGTAACATATGGCGATGGCAACGCGCAACAGACGTATGGTGTGCGTCCGGGTAACTCCGAGCCTTCCCCCTACGCTGTCACTTTTACACATGATCTTATGCCGGAAATGATGGCGCGGGCTGGCAATGGTAATGGCGAATCACTAACCGCTTCAAATGATCCGTCGCCAACGTATACGCGCCCTGCATTGCCAAGCGCATCCGTTCAAGCCAGTCCTAACATCCTGTCAAGCCTCCTTGGCGTGTCCCCGGCCTTTGCGGGCTATTCCGCGCCGGTGTCGCCATTAGCTTCGGCTGATGGTATGCCAACTTCTGCTAGTGCCTACACTGGTTTAAAAACACCAAATCAATCAATTGAAACATCGGCATTCATGCCCTCGGCTCAAACGGCTGATTATATACACTTGCTAAGCCCTTCGAATTACGAGGGCAATACGCCAAACTATTCGAGGGCTTTATCTATGGCTATGAACGACCCTACAGTTGGCGTCCAATACGGTTCGCCAAGCTCTGGCTCAATGGGGCAGGGGATTACGCCGTCCGCTCCGGCATATCAGGCAGCGCCGTGGTCTGGTGGGCAGTCGCAGGACTATCACGACCGAAACCTTGCGGGGCTGTCGGGTGTAGGGAACGACTATCACGACCAAAATCTTGCGGGTTTAAACAACGTTGGTTCTAACCCCGTCCCTGATTACCACGATATGAACCTTGCGGGATTGAGTGGAGTGGGGCCAAGTTCTGCGCAGGATTACCATGACCAATATATTGCTGGCTCAAACGGTGTTGGGTCTAATCACGCGGGTGATATGCAGTCGGCATACAATGACCCGCGTGATCCATCGCAAGGGTATGATCCCTTGTCGGGCCGCATGACGCCAAGCCAGTATGATCGCTATACATTGGCATCAGGGTTTGGTAACGCGCCTCCACCATCGGCAAATGCATCTGATCAAAAGCTTGCTCGCATGCCTATGTCGATGGACTCATATGGCGATATGCCAAACCCCGGCTATGGCCTTCCCGGCATGGTTGATCCATCTGGTCTCGCCAATGCCATGAGGCCGCCGAATGAATTTGGTGCGCCGTTAGATAAATTCGCTTTTAATGATGGCAATGATCGTGATCGCAATGGCAATGATCGGGATACAGGTGGGTCTCCGGCTGCAAGATTGCATCACTTAAATGACGGCGGGGCGCATATAGCAACAGAAGGCCCCGGCTTCGAAAACAAAGGCGACATACCGCCTAGAAGCGGCGTTGACCCGACAAACAATGGCCAAGTCAATCCAAGGTGGTCAGACAGCGTTGCGGGCAAAATTATTGGGGGCATTGGCAATGCGGGTCTAGGATTTTTCGGCGGCCCATTGGGTTCGGCTGCGGTTATGGGCGACAAGCTTATCTCCGGACAAACCCCAGGAACTCAACTGATCAATGCCCTGCAGCGCGGCTATGAGAACGGAACATGGGCACCGGGCGCGCCGCAAATCAACGATCATACTAACATGGCAATGAACGCCTATGACCGGAATAGCGGCGGTTTTGGCGGGTCTCCGCTAACTGGTGGCATTATGAACGGATACAACCCGTCAAGCCTTGGTGGGCCATTTAACGCAATTGGCAATATCAATCGCTATACTGGTGCGTTTACCGGGACAAATCCCGGTGTGAATGAAACAAATACCGGAACCAGCACACTGCCAGCTTTAGTTCAAGCCGCCCTGCGTGCCCGCGCTGAAGACCCGATTGACTATGAGCATTATGGCCAAAGGCCAATGCACTCCTATTTCAACTATTCGTAAAGACCGCTCATGATTGATCCTGAAGACGTCGACGATGATCTTAATGATTCATCGGATAGCGGATCTGCGTCCGAAACTGATGACGCGACCGTCAATCTTGATCCGAGCGTTGACGACGATGACGTGAAAGAAAACGACGATGGATCGGCAACTATTGTTATGGACGACAATGCGCCGGGTCTAATAAGCGGGTTCTTTGAAAACCTCGCTGAGACAATGACGCAAAGCGAGCTGCACAACATCGGCTCTGACCTCATTGACATGATCGCTGAGGACAAGGAAGCCCGCAAAGCTCGCGATAAGCAATATGAGGACGGTCTAAAGCGTACTGGCCTTGGCGATGAAGCACCGGGCGGGGCGTCGTTCGAAGGTGCGTCTCGCGTTGTCCATCCGATACTGACTGAAACATGTGTGGACTTTTCCTCGCGTGTGATGAAGGAACTGTTTCCAGCGGATGGGCCGGTTAAGGCGTCAATTGTCGGAACGCCAAGCGCAGCCAAAGACGCAAGGGCAAAGCGCAAAACCAAGTTTATGAATTATCAGCTCACCAAGTTGATGCCTGAATTTCGTTCTGAACTCGAACAGATGCTTACACAGGTTCCGCTTGGCGGCGCGCAATACATTAAAATGTATTATAATGCACGCCTCAAGCGCCCGATGGCTGAATTTGTCTCGATTGACAATATCATCATTCCCTATGCCGCTTCATCATTCCGAGCAGCTGAACGTAAGACGCATATTCAAACCCTGACTGAAATGGAATTTCAGCGTCGGGTTAAGTCTAGTCATTATCGTGACATTTCGATTGTGGCGGATGGCGATCCCGAACAGTCAAGCTCCGGTCGCGCCAATGATAAGATCGAAGGCCGCGTGTTGGATTCGTCCAATCAAGATGGCGTCCGCACCGTCTATGAGATTGGTTGTTATCTTGACCTCAAGGATGATGACAACCTAGAGCCGTATTTGGTAACGATTGACGGCGAAAGCGGTCTGGTTTGTGCCATCTATCGCAACTGGGATGAGAAAGACGAAAACAAGGAAGAAATTCAGCACATCGTTGAGTTTCCGTTTGTGCCTTGGCGTGGTGCCTATCCGATAGGTCTACCACATATGATCGGCGGAATTGCAGCGGCGGCAACCGGTGCGCTGCGGGCTTTGCTTGACAGTGCGCATATCAACAACTTCGCATCTGCCGTAAAGCTCAAGGGCGGGGCAAGTAGCCAGACCATTGATATGCAGCCCGCATCAATCAATGAAATTGAGGGCAGCTTTCAGCAAGACGATATTCGCAAGCTGATTATGCCGTTGCCATTCAACCCGCCATCTGCGGTGCTTTATCAGTTGCTTGGCTTTTTGGTTGATGCTGGCAAGGGGGTTGTTCAGACCACGTTTGAAAGCCTAGCAGATCAAAGCTCGCAAATGCCCGTTGGCACGACGCTGGCATTGATCGAACAAGGCATGACGGTATTTTCCGCCATTCATGCGCGCCTGCATAATGCTATGGCGCAATTGTTGGATATTTTGCACCGCTTGAACTTTCTTTATATGAAGGAAAGCGAAGTTGATAAGCTGACCGGCGAAGTCATGGTTAAGCGCCGTGATTTTGAAGGCGCGCAAGACGTTATTCCGGTATCGGATCCGAACATCTTTTCGGAAACCCAACGTTTTGCCCAGGTGCAAGCCATTGTTGCGCGCTCGGATGCCAACCCCGGACTATACGATAAGCGCAAGATTGAAGAACTCATTCTGACACGGTTGAAAATACCGAACGGAATGGATTTGCTCGCACCAATTCAGCAGCCGCAACATATGAATGCGGTTAATGAGAACATGGCAGCAACAATGGGCAGGCCAGTCGCGGCTTTTCCGCAACAGGATCATGAAGCCCATATCCGGACGCATGTTGAATATCTGCAGCATCCGCTATTTGGGCAAAACCCGATTATCAAGCAGACCTTAACGCCTATTATGATGGGTCATCTGAAAGAACATTTAGCGTTCTGGTATGTGACTCAGGTGTTTAACTTTTCGAGTGAAGCCGCTGGGTCTGATATTTCGAAGCTGATGGACAACGAGGATGAAACCGTCACCCGCGAGTTTGATGGCGTGATGATGCAGGCATCGGCGCAAATCCTGCAAAACGTAGGGCAGAATAAGGTTTTGTCGGTGCTTCCGCCGGTTATCCAACAGGCCATGCAATATATTCAGTCGATACAGCAACCCCAGCCGATAGATCCGTCGCAAGTTGCGTCGCAAAAAATCCAGATGGACGCACAAAGCCAGCAACAAAAATTGCAATTTGATCAGCAAGCGCTTCAAGCGAAAATGCAATTGGAACAATCCAAAGTACAAGCCTCGCAAGCAAATTCGCAAACGGATGCACAAGGCGATATGCAAGATGCGCAGATCGCAGCACAAAGCCGCATGAGCCTAGAGCAAATGCGCGAACAGGCCGAAACACAACGCAAATCGGCAGAACTACAAACCCGCATACAGACCAACACGGCTGATAACCATACAGCCATGCTTATCGCCGGTGCAGATATTGCTAACGGTCATCGGTCAAACCTCAAAGACGGTACCGGCATTAACCCTCAATGAAAGTCAATAAAATGATTGAAAATCTTGTGTTCGGCATGGACATGGTTCGCGCTGACGAATCCACTTTTCGCAACGAAGCTGACGCCTTTTTGAAAGAGGCTGAAGATCGCTACAGCGTAATATTTGGCGAGGGCAAATACACCGCCGAGGATGGCAACCACATTATGCGCTGGGCATCAACCGGTGAAAAGCCCGTTGTGGTTGTTGCCAAGGTTGAAGCCAAATCCATTCCCGCTGTTGAAGCCGCGCCAGTTGTTACCGTGCCGTGGGTTGAAGCCGTTGAACCCGTCACCACCAAGTAAGGAACATCATTATGAAAGACAGCGATCAGTTTAGCGAAAAGCGCAAAATGGCAATGAGCGGCACAAAGTCCGATGGCAAGCCATCGACGCCACAGACTTACAAAAAGGGCGGCGAAGTCACCAAGTGGTCAAGCGGCAAAACCCCGCAGCCAATGAAGGGCACTCCCGCCATGAAAAAGGGAGGCTCCGTCAAAGCCTCAACACCGCAGACCTATAAAAAAGGCGGAACCGTTAAAACAAGCAAAAACAGCGACGAGTAATAACATGGAAATGAAACTGATTTTAGCGCTTGAGGCTAAGCTGAAAGCCTATCAGGAGGCCGCCCTGATGGTTCGGCGCGATAACCCCTCCCTCTATGACTTTGGCTACCTGATGGGCGTCTCTGCTGGCATTAAACAGTCAATCGACGAATGCCACGCAACCCTTCGTCAAATGGAAGATAAGGATTTGTAACCCTATGATTATCACAAATGACTTGAATGCAAATTCGAGTGAATTGGAACGTGCGTTTCCAAAAGTGGACGCTGGAATTACCCCGTTTGGCTCTCGAATTCTGGTTCAGATACGGACGCCAAAATCAAAAACATCGGGCGGCATTTTGCTTACCGCCGATACCAAAGACACCGAACTCTGGAACACTCAGATCGCAAAAGTTATCTGGGTCGGGCCGCTTTCATTCCGCAACCGCACCACGCAAGAGCCTTGGATTGAGGGTGAGTGGTGTGCGGTTGGCGATTTTGTGAGGGTACCAAAATACGGCGGTGATCGCTGGGTGGTTGATAACCCCGCTAACAAAGACGAACCGGCCATGTTCGCCATGTATGACGATCTAAACCTGATCGGCAAAGTCACCATCGACCCGTTGGCTATTAAAGCCTTCATCTAAAAGCATCAAGCCGAAAGGGTTTGACCATGATTGATACCGATAAGGCTAACAAGCCGATTGAAGATGAAATCATCATTACCAATGAAGATGATGACGAAAAGTTAGACGCAAAAATCAAGGACACGTCCGAGGTTGATGCAGACAATGCAGATGATTTGGATGACGATCCCGCCCGCGAAGAGCTCCGCGCTAAACGCCGCGAGGAACGCAAACGTAAGCGTAAACTGCACCAGCAGTCACGCGATAAGAACCTTGGCGAGATTGATCGCCTTAACCGTGAAAAAGCGGAACTTGCCGCCCGGTTGCAACAGCTTGAATCGCGAGCCCTGCAGCAAGACAGCCGCGAACTTGATGGTCGCTTAGCGCTTGAAAGCCGTCGCTATCAAGAAGCTGAAATGGCTCTAGCCAATGCCATGAAAACGCAAGACTCTGATTTGTTCTTTCGTGCCCAACGCCAAAAGGATGATGCGGCGTTTCGATTGAATGAAATTAATTCAGTGAAGCAAAGGGTTGCCCATCAACCTTCACAGTCTCGCATTGATCCGATGGCGGCTAAGCTGGCGAGAGAATTTACAGAGGATCATTCGTGGATTGATCTAAACGGCAAGGATGAGGACAGCCTTGTTGCCCTTGCCGTGGATAAGGCCGTGGCCGGTGATGGGTTCCGAATGGATAGCCCTGAATATTGGGACGAGCTGGAACGCCGTCTTGAAAAGCGCCTGCCGCATCGGTTTAAAGATGATGGTGATGGCTCCCGCAAATCTGCCCCTGTTGGTGGCGGAAAGTCCGGTGCCGCATCGGCCAAACGAGAGTTTACTTTTTCGCCGTCTCGAATTGAGGCGATGAAATCCGAGGGTATCTGGGGTGACAAAGCCGCGATGCAACGTCGCGCAAAATCATACCAAGATTACGACCGTAAGAACGCGAATAGCTGAAAGGGCCATTCAAATGTCACATGATGAACGCTTTAAGAAAAATGTCGGCGACGACCGTGCCGACCGTGCGATGCAAGATCGCGCAGTGACTGAAAACCGCGAAATGTCAGACGATGATAGATTTGCGATGTTTCAGGGAAATAATACAGTTTTGCCTGATTTGCCAAAGATCGCCGGGTACCATGTGTGCTGGCTTTCAACGACGAATGCGCAGGATTCTATTCACCGTCGCTTGATGCAAGGTTACGAGCCAATAAAGCAGTCCGACATTCCAGGGTTTGAGCATTTGTCGCTCAAAACAGGTGAATGGGCTGGTTCCGTTGGTGTGCATGAGATGCTCGCCTACAAGCTCCCTATGCGTCTGTATCAGCGATACATGACCGAAGCGCACCACAACATGCCGCTTCGCGAAGAAGAAATTCTGCAAGATCAAGAACGGCAAATCAAAGAACAGGTCAAGAAAGCAAAAGGGCGTGTTGACGCCGAATTGTCTGATGACCTGACCCGCTCCACGCGCGCACCCATTTTTGAGGCTGGATAAAAGCCTAACCATCGGTGCGGGCATTCACCAACCTAACTTTTAGGAAATTACCATGTCCGCAATCAATACTCCATTCGGTTTGCGCCCGATTAACAACAACGGTGGTGTCACCCGTCCTTATGCAGGCGGTGCTACTGTTGCTTCGGGTTATGCCTCCAATATCTACTCAAGTGATCCTATTGCGATCAACTCCTCTGGTAACATTACGCTTGCCACGGCTGGTTCGACTAACCGTCTTGTCGGTGTGTTTCAGGGCATTGAATACATCGATGCTACCGGCAAACCAACTTATTCGAACTTCTGGCCCGCCGGTCTAACTGCAACTGTTTTGCAGACCTACTACATCCGCGATCCCTATCAGACCTATGAAATCATGTGTTCGAACAACACTGGCTTCACCACTCCCGTTTTGGCTCAGGCCAATATCGGCGTGCAGGCTGCATTGATTGCCGGTGTCGGTAACTACATCTCCGGCTCCGCATGGGCCTTAGATACATCGACCATTACTAACAGCGCAAGCGCTCAGCTTCGCGTCATTGGCTTCTCGAAATACCTCGATAATGCCGTAGGCGATTCCGCAAACCTTTTCCCGGTTGTCCAAGTCCAGATTGCTCAGCATCAGGACGTGGCTAGCCAAATTGCCTACTAAGGAGGGCCAGTATAATGTCTAATCCAATGCGTTCTACTGACTTTCGCGCAGTAGTTGAGCCTATCCTGAATGAAGTCTTTGATGGTGTATATGATCAGCGCAAAGATGAATGGAAGGCCATATTCAATGAAGTAACCGGCACCCCACGCGGCTACCATGAAGAAGCCGTTCTCTATGGCTTTGGTGCGGCTCCGGAGCTTCCCGATGGTATGCCCGTCACTTACCAGTCCGGTGGTACTGAATTCGTTCAGCGCTACCAGTACCGGGTCTATGGCTTGGCTTTTGCCATTACAAAAGTGTTGATGGAAGATGGCGATCATATTCAGATCGGCAAAAACTTCTCCCGGCATTTGGCACAGTCTTTGGTTGAAACCAAGGAACTGTTGACAGCCAACGTTTTGAACCGTGCGTTTAACTCGGCATACACTCAGGCTCCGGGCGACGGTGTGTCTTTGATTAACACTGCGCATCCGATTGCAGTTGGTACTTTTTCGAACCAGCTCGCAACCGCTGCCAATTTGTCTCAGACTTCACTTGAGCAGATGCTTATCCAGATCCGTGCAGCCGTTGACAACAACGGCAAAAAAATCCGGGTTGAGCCTAAGAAGATCGTCTGCGCCCCTGCAAACGTGTTTCAGGCAGAAGTCTTGCTTAAGAGCGTTCTGCGTACAGGCACTGCCAACAACGACATCAACCCAGTCAAATCAATGGGAATGCTCGAAGGTGGTCAGGCCAATATGGCGCGTCTTACTTCGACAACGGCTTGGTGGGTTTTGACCGATGCCAACGACGAAAAGGGCGGCCCCGGCGGTCTTAAAATTGCAATGCGTCGCAAGCTTGAAAAGAGCATGGAAGGCGATTTTGCAACCGACTCCATGCGCTACAAAGCGACCGAACGCTATGCAGTGGGTTGGACGGATCCACGCGGCCTCTACGGCACAGCCGGGATCTAAGGGCACTGGGGCGGCGCAATCCGCCCCTTCCCACAACCCCTTAGAAAGGATTAATTCAAATGGCTTTAGAAACCTCTACAGGCCCATTTATCATTACCGGTAACACGAACCCGCAACAGTTTGTTGAAACTGATATGGGGCCTTCGTTTACTGCGGGTGGTGATGGCATTCCTGACCCTCGCCGGGAGTTTGCCACGATTGGCCAAGCTCCGGGATTGAGCAATAAAATCTATGGTTTTGGAAACCATGTCTATGCGTGCACCACTGAAAACGTGCCACAAGCTGCATCTGCTACCCGCGTGGTTGCTGCAACGGGTGGTGTGGTTCCGGTTGGTGGCTCGCTCCCGCTTACCCTTGTCTCAACTCAAGGTGTTGGCGCCTCACCAAACATTCCGATTGCCCCTTTTGGTCAGTCTATGGTTGGTGCGAACGTTGTTAAAACCTTGGCGCTTGATCTTGGTTTTACCACTGGCAACACCATAGCGGGCAATAAGACTGTTGTAATTCCAGCAGGTGCATTCCGGTATTTCACAGTTAACCAGCCGATTATCATTTCGGGTGCTGGTTCAATCGCGAATACTCCATTGATCACTTTTGTTGTGTCATTCCTCGGCACAAACCTAGTAATCAATGATGCGCCGGGTCAGACTGTGACTGGTGCGCAGATTGGCAATGCTAACCCACAATGGGGCGTTGGTGGTGTTAACTCAGTCGTTGCTTGGCCATTCCGTCCAGGCTCGCGTTTTGCCTCTAGTCAAATGGCAGTTAATGACCCGACGCAGGGCATTACACGCGGTTTGTCGGTTACGTCAAACAACGTAGGTGACACTGGTTATTCGGTCAAAATCACGTCTTACGATATTGACGGCGTGCCGATGACTGAAACCATCGCAGTGGTTGCAAATACTGTGGCATACGGCAAAAAGGCTCACAAATATATCGCTTCGGTGGCTTTGCTAAAAGCTGGTGGCGGTACATTGGCGGGTACTGTGTCTGTCGGTACATCTGATGTTTATGGCCTCAATATCCGTTCGGATTTTTGGGAATACATGAACTTCTTTGTGGCTGGTGCATTTCTGTCGGTAAATACCGGATTCACAGCAGCGGACTACACATCTCCGGCGACTTCAACAACCGGCGATGTACGCGGGACAATCCAGATAGGTACGCTTGGGCCTTTGGGTTCCGGTGCGGCTGGTGGCCCGATGGATGGTGCCAAGCGTTTGGCACTGTTTATGTCTATCCCGCAGTATAATCTCTACAATGCCGACAACATCAATAACATCTCTATGTACGGCGTTAATCAGGCTTAACTTTAGACGCGGGGCAACTCGCGTCTATTCTCTTTTTATAGGACTAAATTCATGGCTTCCTATTCGGCTTATCAATCTGTTGCCATTACTGCGACGGGCACTGCTTATCCAGCAGGAACGCGTCTGTCCGGGCTTTATGTCCTCAGCGTTGTTGGTGGCGGCACGCTGACATTTTCCGAGCTTGTAGGCGGCATTGTTCGCTTTTCGATGGTGTTACCTGCCTCGGCAACCGGTACTGTGTGGATCAATCTACCCGATGGCGGCATTCGTTTTAACACCGGTATTGTTGCGACATTACCTGCTGGCGTCAATGCCACACTGATTATCGAATAACATCATGGCAGTTTCCGGCACGGTCTCAACCACAACTTTTGATACGGGCCGGGTCATTGACCATGCGTTGCGTCGGTGCCGGTTGGCAGCACAATCAATCACGCCGGAAATGCAGGAAGTTGCAAAATACAATCTGTATTTGCTGTTGTCCTCGCTGCCAAACATGGGTGATCAACTCTGGTCGCGCGATAGTCTTGTGCTTTCGCTAACGCAGGGCGTTGCTAATATCACATTGCCAACTGGCACGGTCGATCTTGAGAACGTGCTTTATCGCCAAGTGGTGCAATATACCGGCGGTTTGACGGCGCGCCTTGGTGGGCAGTTAGTAAGCTTCGGCTCCGGTTCGACGCCGATTATCACAACTTTGGGCGTGATCTTTGCAACCGGCGGAACTTACAACCTTATTCTTGAAGTCTCCAGCGATGGCGTGACATTCACGAATTCAAACACGGTCGGAAGCGCAGTTTACACGGCGGGAACGCTTTATTGGTTTGACCTTAATATCATTCAGGCGGCGGGCTATATCTCCATTCGAGACGCCGCTGCGCAAACTTTGAGCTTCACATCAATCTATCCGGCTGGCTCGCCGTCATCGTCGGCCATGTATCGCATGAGTCAGGATGATTACACCAATATGTCATCGTCGCAGATTTTCGGACGTCCATCGCAATTTTGGTTAGACCGTCAACGTGATGCGCCTATTATGCGGCTAGATCGCGCTCCGGACGCAGCCAGCGCCCTAAACCAGATTGTTGCCTATCGTAAGCGCCAGATTATGGACGTGGGCACTCTTGGGCAATCCTTGGACATTCCACAACGCTGGTATGAGGCCGTCGTCTGGGGTTTGGCATGGCGCATCGGCATGGAAACGCCGGAAGTTGATAAGGAAACCATTCCGCTTTTAAAACAGCTATCGGATGAAGCTTTGTTAATGGTGCAAAGCGCCGAACGCGATAAAGGCCCGATCCGGTTTGCTCCGAATATCTCCGGCTATACGAGATGAGCAAGTTTCTTGATACCAGCGGAATGGCGACCCTTGGGGTTGGCATTTGTGGACGGTGCTCTTCTAAATTTCCGATAGGGCAACTCTATGCCGACCCAAATTCGCCGGGCTTGCGTGTCTGTCTTGCTGATCTTGATGTGTATGATCCTTATCGCCTTGCACCACGTGCAGCGGACAAAATAAACCTGCCCTTCGTGCGCAACGACACCAACATCGACGCCTCGGATACGTTCAACCTTTTGCTGGTTGATGGCGTCAATTTCCTCGTCTTAACCGATGGCTATACGCCGCTTTAGGATAATCGCTTAAATGGCAAATTCGACATTAACCGCACTTCCGCAAGCCAAACAGCTTACGGGGCCGGAACTCACTTATGCTGTTCAAAACGGTCTTGACACAAAAATGTCGGTTGACCAAATCAAGAGCTATGTCGGGGCTGGTCTTGGCGCGCCTGCTGGTGCTTACGGCTCGGTTCAGTTCAATAATACCGGTGCTTTCGGCGGTGTTATTATTGGTGGCGATGCAACCTTAAACACCACAAATGGCAACTTGGTTGTCACTGCAACCAGCGGCGTGGCGTTTGGCGCTTTGGCTACGGCTTCGGCGGTTGCGCTTGGCTCTCAAGTGACGGGCAATCTTCCAGTCACTAATTTGAATTCAGGCATTGGCGCGAATGCAACGACGTTCTGGCGTGGTGATGGCACTTGGGCAACCCCGGCAGGGTCGGGCGGCGGTGTTCCGGGCGGCACTTCAGGGCAACTTCAGTATAACAACGCGGGCGCGTTTGGTGGCACGACTACGGGCACGGGCGTTCTCACTGCATTGGGTGTGGCGGTTACAGGGTCGGGTTCAATTGTTTTAGCCACAACTCCAACACTGACAA
>ENA-OFCD01001368-OFCD01001368.1-metagenomes-genome-assembly--contig:-NODE-1368-length-12373-cov-6.239243_pt1 | contig 12373 bp, 9 predicted proteins | sample MGYA00153392_OFCD01 | MGnify analysis MGYA00153392 | reverse complement strand
GAGCACTTTAAGTGGCTGAAACCCATTGGATGCTCCAACCCTGGGACAGTTACCACGATTTAGATTTTGTGTATCAATGGGCTGACTGGATTTTGGTGATGGATGAGGGCAAGTTAATTGCTGAGGGTGAGACTATATCAGTCTTTCAACAGCTTCAATTTATGCCGAGTTTTGAGTTAGGAATGCCGAGCTTATGGCAGATGTGGTGGCTGCTAGCTCCCAAAATGCCTCAAGTTCCAGCTCCAAGATCGATCGACCAATTTGCGATCGCTCTAGAAAGTTATCTATCAGGAAAGTAGTCTATATTTTTGACAATCGTAGGCGTAAAAAAGATCGGATTGATGCGACTTTGCCGGGTGGCTACTCCTGTTAGGGCGCGAGCGATCGAAAGTAACTTTTAGGCAAGCGAGATCGAGAATTATCAACCGTTAATTGCTAATAATTTTATCGAATAAATCGTGAGTGCGATCGATAATTTCGCCATTAAAAACTTTAACGAGATTATCCGTCGCCATTTGCAACAAAGGATCGATTTCTAGTTCTTCTGGTTCTACTAATGGAGTATTTATGGCTCGTTCCATGTCTAGTGATTCGGGCGGTTCGGCAAAATCCAGCGGAGGTTCTAGTTCAAATAGATCTGCTGGAGCTGATGGTGCTGGAATGCGTGCGGGAATTGACTGTGGTTTTGGGGGTGACTCGATGCTCCAGAGGAGCGGGCTTTCCGCCAACGAATCTTGGATATCATCATTGAGTTCTATCTCAGGTAGATATTCGATCGATTCTGGCAGCGGTGGCGGTGCAGCGGGAGTAACTACTGGGACGGGAGGTGAGGGTAGTAAAGAGATAGGCTGGGGTTGACTTTTGCCCAATACTTCTAGTTTTACAGCGATCGATCTACCGAGCATCTGGCTAAATACTTTCGCTAGTTCGGGTACTTTGCCACTGGCGATCGTCTGCATGGTACTAGATTTCATCGCTACTACCACCTGCGCTTCAGAAATTGAGATTAATTTACCGAAGGGTTTAAATAAATCCCGACTAGCAGGTAAAAGCTGCTGTAAGACCTGTTCCCAAGTGCTGGATAGGTCATTTGTCTCGATCGCTACTTTGGGGGCTACTGCTGCGGCTGGAGGGGGCACAGCGACAGCTATCTGCTCCGGCTGGCTGGGTGGTATCGATGCGACCTGACGGGCGATCGGTGGGGGCGGATTATCAGCGGGAGCTACAACGGGCTGAGTACCGATCGTCAGTAACCCCAAGATGGCGATTTCCAGCCACAATTGAGGTTGAGTAGTATGTTTGAGTTGGATTTCACTATCCTTGAGATGTTTTTGTCCAGCCAGAATCCAGCTTAGTTGCCAAGCCTGAGCGATTTTGACGAGTTCTGTCCAAGTTTCCCCTGTGAATGCGACTAGATCGGCGCGTTGAGGGGCTGTTTTGGCGATCGATAGATCCCGATAGCAACCTGCGAGATTTTGGAGGACGGTGAGGGGTTCTTTGCCACGTTCGAGGATCTTGCGAGTGCGATCGACTACACTTTCGGGGTCGGCTGTAGCGATCGCGTGTAATATACCGAGTAAATCTCGCTCTGGCACCGAACCGATCGCATCGGACACTCGATCGGGTGTAATCTCCCCATCGAGCAAACTCAGCCTGTCGAGTAGACTCTCGGCATCGCGTAAGCCACCTTGAGCGATTTGTGAGATTAGGGTTATCGACGCTGGAGCAATCTCGATTTGTTCGACGTTGGCAATATAGGCTAAATGTTTTACCATCGCATCGACTGGAATCCGCCGATAGTCAAACCGCTGACAGCGAGAGATAATCGTGGGCAAAACTCTTTGTGGATCGGTAGTTGCGAGGATAAATACTACTCGATCTGGTGGCTCTTCGAGTGTTTTGAGCAGGGAGTTAAATGCTGCCGTGGTCAGCATATGACACTCATCGATGATATAAACCTTATAGCGGCACTGAACGGGGGCATATTGGGCGCGTTCGATCAGTTCGCGAATATTGTCTACTCCAGTATTGCTAGCAGCATCAATTTCAATGATGTCAAGTGCAGCACCGAGGGCGATCGAGCTACACACCTCACATTTACCACAAGGTTGCGCTGTAGGTACCTGACTCGCCATACAATTAAGAGACTTAGCTAGTATTCTCGCGCTGGAAGTTTTGCCTGTTCCCCGTGGCCCAGTAAACAGGTATGCTGGAGCAATCTTCTCTAGCCTTAATGCGTTAGTTAAGGTCGTGGCGATCGCCTCTTGCCCGACTAAATCGGCAAAAGTTTGCGGTCTATATTTATGATGTAGAGGTATGTATGCCATCTGCGGGGTAAATAAAGTTTCAAATCCTCATCCGACCACAAGGATGGATGCAACAAAGGTCGAGCCAAACCCCACCTCGATTCTCCATAGGAGAGGCTTTGCCAACGAGGTGGTTTACCTAGCACTACCCTCTAAGATAACCTAGATCGAATGTACCTAAATGCAGTCGAGGAATTAGTAAATGTTAAAAAAAATCTGGCAATCATTCGTGAGGTGGTTTCGCAAATTATTCGGACGAGGGACGAGTAAATCGTCTGTGTCGGGGCGAGGCTATGCCAACGATCGACTAGTAGCGACTGCCGACTTACCACCGCTCGATGATACCGATCGAGAGTATCTATTCATGCAGTTGCTCGAAGGAGTGGCTCACGGCTGGCAACAACCACGGGCGATCGGCTTTTTTAATAAAATCAGACAACGAGTTCGTAAGTCAGACTGGTTAGAATGGCTCGAAAAGTTTGGTAATAATTTGCTCGATGCACCTGTAACTAATTATGAACTGGCTGGGCGAATGGTGCAATTGGGTCAACTTGATTGCGGTGAAATCGGCGATCTAGCTGGAGAGTATGGTGCGCGGTTGCTCGATCGTCAAGCCGAGCAACTCCCAGGCGGATTGTTACCGATGATGGAGTTCGAGGCTCTAGAATTTGATGAAGTGGATGCAGAGACTCCTTTCGATTTGAGCTATAGTGTCCCAACCAATGGCTCTCATCAATTTGGCGAAGTACCGTCAGGACTACTCCTCGACAATGCGCCGATCCTCTCTCCACCATTTGCACCTCAAACTGAAGCCGAAAATAACGCTTCTGAAACTCATGAAATTACGCTCGAAGAATTTTCAGCAATGTTGCACAAAGATCCTGGTTTAGTCGCTGAACTAGCCGAACAATTTGGGATCGAAACGACCGACCCACAAGTAATTGTCAATGCAGTAGTCGCTCAAATGCAACAACAAGTACAACAAGTTAGTGGCGATCTCAATCCGTCGAGCGAGTTAAACCCATCCCCAACCCCTCCAGAAATTCCTTCAGCCCCACCAGAAATCCCCCCAACACCAGAACCTCCTCCGCTGCCTTCACCGCTGCCATCGGTTCCTGCCACGCCCCCATCGGTTCCTTCACCGTCGCCAGGAATTCCTTCAACGCCACCAGAGGTACCTTCCACACCACCAGAAATACCTTCTACACCAGAAATTTCACCGATTCCTTCCACCCCGCCAGAGATCCCTTCAACACCAGAAATTCCACCGATTCCTTCTACACCACCAGAAATCCCTTCGACACCGCCGGAGATGCCCCCCTCAACTCCAGCAATCCCAATTATGTCTAATGGGCAGCAAATCGCACCACCACCGCCACCTGTTCCAAAATTGGAATACAAACCGGAAGACCCATGGAGTGGTAATTTGGGTAGTAACGACCAAACTCTGCCTGAGACTGCTAATACCCCCGATCGTCGCGGAGTCTAATTGCAAATGAGTAAAATTACCAACTTATATACAGATGGAGCTTGTTCGGGCAATCCTGGCCCTGGTGGTTGGGGTACAGTTGCTTATTTTGATGATGGTAGCTGTCATGAATTTGGCGGTGGCGATCTAGCCACGACTAATAACCGGATGGAAATGCAAGCCGCGATTTCTGCGCTGGAGTTTTTTATTAGCACAAATCAATCCTCACAATGCTTGCTCTACACCGATAGTGAATACTTGATCAAAGGCATTACCCAGTGGGTAAAAGGTTGGAAGAAAAAGGGCTGGAAAACTGCGGCAGGCAAACCCGTCCTCAATCAGGACTTGTGGGAGACACTCGACACACTCAATGGCAAAGTGCAATCCCAGACCAAAATTCCTGTGGCTTGGCAACACGTTCGCGGTCATTCTGGCAACGTGGGCAACGAACGCTGTGACACGATCGCCAGAGGGTTTTCTAGCGGTAAACCACCACAACTGCGGCAAAGATCTACAATGGAGACATTACTATTACCTGTTGTTACACAGACCCCTCCAGATCCTGTAACAATCATCCCCTCTCTCCCTGATTTGCAGATTGTCCCCATGTTAGAAGAACAAACTATTCACTCCGATAGTACAGAACACATTCCCCGTGAAGTTCGAGTTGCACATCTTCATCACCTCATCGATACTTTGCGGATTACTGATGAAATTGCCAAAAGTGGTTATCTGATTGCTAGCTCCGAATTAGCCGACTTGATGGATATCAATGCTAGTGCTGTCACTAGTCGTGGCGACAGGTGGGCATGGCGCAATTGGATCGTATCGAGAGTCCGCCGTGAAGGTAATCAAATTTTGTGGCAATTGGAACGCGTCGATGGGGAATAAGTCTTTTACAACCAACCGCGCAATTTGTAAGTTAATATCCCTATGTATTCACGGATAGCTTGTGTCGTCAGCGAAAAGCACTCTTCATTAGGCAGAAAGCTGAGAATAACAGATTGAGTTTCCAGATTGGGTTGGTCTAGTTCCAACTGAGAGATCCGATAATCAGTTGGTGCCGCGATCGCCTTAATGCCCAGATGTTGAAAGATTGCCATCGATCTGGGCATGTGCATCGCTGAAGTGACAAGTAAAATAGTTTTAAAATTCTGTGCTTGTAAGATCTTCTGGACATTTACAGCATTGTCATGAGTATTATATGACTCAGGTTCGGGGATGATATCTAGCTGGGGCACACCCATATTGACTAATATTTTAGTCAAATCGTCGGATTCGGGATTACCTGCACCTTGCCAGGTGATTCTGCCACCACTGACGATGATTTTTGGTGCCTTACCCGCGCGGTACAAGTTGCCACCATACCAAACCCTGTCACCTGCATCTGTAAAATCTACATCAGGACGTGGATAGGCACCAGATCTGGTACCCCCGCCCAATATCACGATCGCATCAGCAGTTGGTAGTTCAGCTTTAGGGATATTTTGCCACTCTAATGATTGAGCCAGCCGATGACTAATCCCAGTATTCCCACTCAGAAATAAAATTATTAGAGCTGCCCCAATTGCTGCGGGAGTCCACTTTGAATTTATCCACCAGAGTATTAAGGCGACAGTCAATAACAAGCAAGCCGCACCCATCGGGTAGAAAAATAGCGGAATGAGTTTTGATAAAAATAAGAACATTTTAGTCAGTTGACAGTTGAATTTTCATCGAAAAGATTTAAGAAGATTGATGATTCTTGCTCACAGCTAGGGCTTAATCCGATCGTTGGTTATCGATCGACGATCGTAATTTTGTTAGCTGCATCGATCGCTTTCGAGCGGGCTAATTGAGTAGTTTCGGCCTTTGCTAAAGCGACTCCCATCCGCCGATAGAGGCGCGAGTCAGGTTTACCAAATAGTCGAATATCTACATCGGGGATTTCCAGTGCTCGATCTACTCCTGTAAAGTAGATCTCATCAGAGTTTTTAATAGCTAAAATCACCGCACTTGCTGAGGGGGCATATTGAATGATATTTGGAATTGGTAAGCCTAAGATCGCTCGTAAGTGCAACTCAAATTCATTCAGGTTTTGAGAAATTAATGTTACCATACCAGTATCATGAGGACGCGGGGATAGTTCCGAAAAAATCACTTCATCGGCAGTAATAAAAAATTCTACACCAAAAATTCCGGCTCCACCAAGTGCATTGGTAACTGTAGTAGCGATCGCTTGTGCTGAGACAAGTTGGGCGGGGGTAATCTCCGCAGGTTGCCAAGATTCTTGATAATCACCACGTTCTTGACGATGACCGATTGGCGGACAAAAAATAGTGGGTGCATTCCACTGTTTAATCGTTAATAGTGTAATTTCGATCTCGAAATTGATAAACTCTTCAATAATTACTTTTTGACTATCACCTCTAGAACCATCAATCGCATAATTCCATGCTGTCTCAATTTCCGCAGCACTTGAAACTACCGATTGCCCTTTTCCCGAAGAAGACATCACTGGTTTAACTACATTAGGAAACCCAATCTCTAGAGCAGCAGCGTGCATTTCCTTCAGAGTAGTAGCATAGGCATATTTCGCCGTCCGTACCCCCAATTCTTTGTGAGCTAGTTCGCGAATCCGATCGCGATTCATCGTATAGTCCGTTGCCTTGGCAGTAGGAATTACCTTAATTCCTCGCTGCTCGAATTCGGCTAATTTCTCAGTTCTAATTGCTTCGATTTCGGGGATGATATAGTCTGGTTGATGTTTGGAGACAACTCGTTCGAGATCTTCCCCACTCAACATCGAAATGACCTCATACTCGTCGGCAACCTGCATCGCTGGGGCGTTGGGATAGCGATCGACGGCTACTACATGATTACCCAATCGTTGCGCGGCGATCGTAAATTCTTTACCCAATTCACCCGATCCCAATAACATTAACTTCTGAGGCAGTTTCATCACAATCCGATCGTAGAGATAACATCTTTAATAGTTTAACAACGATCGTCAATTTAATTTTCCCATCGCGTTGACAAAGAGGCTACTTGTGCAGATCGAAGTCGTTGGCATAGCCTCGCTGGCGACAGTAGACAGCGAATCCGCTCTAACTCCAATGAACGATTGCTTCGATTGCCCATCTGGGACACCCTCGATGGGTACTAACAGTTTTTTCACTAATCGTATTACCTTGAGCATCAGCGATCGTTTCTGTTCTGACGATCGTTTCACCATGCTCTAGATAATTTTCGAGCACATTTAAGACACCAGCCCGTAGTTGTGCGGAGATGGGATCTAGGGTATGACCAGTTAGTGTACTACTGCAATCTCCATCATACAACAGAGATAAATCATCAGGTTGGCAAGTTGATGTGGACATAGTAGAATCAGGGTCGAAATGGAGATCGCTATCGGGGGCATCCTCGATCGCCAACTTAGAAATAATTTTACCTAAAATATCGCTGTCAGTACTATTGGTACCATTTTGCTGGGGTGTAAGATCGGCATTGCCTACAGCCGGAACATCGCCTAATTTAGCAATCCAAGCGATCCGATCTCGCAGTGAGAGTGAAATCAACCCCAGCCGAGTTTGGAGATCGAGCCTGTCGTCAGTACAAATCATTTGCTGAACGCGGTACCATTTCGATCGAGCAAGAATCAAAATGTCCAATTGGATGCCAGCTACAGGCTGTTGTCGAGCGTCTTGCCACGTTTGCCACAACTGTTGTGCTGGCTCATAGCGGAGATTGTAGCCTTCAGGAATTTCATACTTTTGATAACGCATGAATCCACGTTCGGCGGTGGCAGTGTCGATCGGAATAAATTGGCACTCAGAAATAATACTTTGAATCATATCTGAATATTTACTATCCTTTTTGATCAGGATATAATGCAATTTTTCAGCTACTTTATGAATAGCAATTAATTCATGATTGGGAGTTGATAACTGTAATGAATTATGGGCATAATTTATCCGAAGATTTTGGTTGATTGCCAAGCGTTTTTTACCTTGTGCAAACCTCCAGATCATGGTTGAATCGTTTAGCCCTTCGAGCGTATCCTCACGTTCAAGAACTCGATGTTCTATAATTGTCTCTAAATCTCTTTCTTGCAGCGATCGAGTAAAACTTAAATCTTCGTCATCTGTATTTATTGGCATCGATCTTAGTCACATAATTAATGAGATATTGAGCTAGAAGATATACTTTTACTAGAGCATCTATTGCAACTAATCTGGTTGAGTCGATCGACTACAGCAATCCTATTTGAGTTCGGAGCAAAAAACAATCGCTCTATAGGGGCAGTGCTTCACCTGCACTGTTGGCGTTAGCCTGCCGTAGGCAATGCGTAGTCGTTGGCGTAGCCTCGCCTCTGTCGATAGTGTGCCTGCCCAAAGTGAGACTAAGCTGATAATTTAGGATCGCCATACTTCTTTAGAATACCCAAGATTATCGCGATCGAACTACCTGCCGCGATTGACGAAGCTACAACGATCGAGGATCGAGCTATAAATCACCGCAAATCGCCAGTACTCGCAACAGCCCAAGACAATATCAGACATTTGTAGTAAACGTGTTTTTTGATGAACTAGAGCGTAATAGCGATCGATTGCACTAATTAGACCTAAAAAATGTATCCAAATTTATATGTATTGCCCAAATTAGGTCATAAACTATAAGCTGTCATCTAAAAATGAACGACTTAACACCGCCGGATGTATGTATCTACAGCCTTGCGGTCAAAAATATAGTGTGAGGAAAAGATCGCTAACATGACCAATCTACTATCAAAAAATCTCTTATCCCCGATCTTATTTGGTGCGATCGTCTGGATTGCTGGTGCCTACGCTGCTGTAGCGACTCCGATTGGCAATATTGCCGCCACAAAATCAGCAGGAACCGGATCTCCCAAAACCAGTCATGTCGCAACCACTGTCAGCACTGAAGCTACAGCCGACCAAATCGAACAAGCAACACAAGCTACAGAAGTTAAGCCTGGTGATTGGGCTTATCAAACGCTCCAAGCTTTGACCACTAAGTATAGCTGTGGCAATACTCCGACTGGAAACAAAATTTTATCTCGGGAAGAATTTGCAACTAGTCTTAATGGCTGTGTGCAATCGATCGAGCAATTAGTAGCCAGAAGAAAGCCACGCCGCGCCATCAAAAAAAGACGTCCCCCAGCACCAGAAATGGTCGCCCCACCAGCAGCGGCTCCAGAAATAGTTTCGCCCCCACCTGAACCAGCTCCAATCGTGGCTCCACCCGAACCACAAATCGAGCAAGAAGAAGCAATCTCGCAACAAGATCTCGACCGACTCAAAAGCTTAGTACAGTCATTTAATGCCGAGCTGCAAGGTGTAGATGCTCGTCTCCAAGCTGTGGATGACAGCGTTACTAAACTCAAAGCGCAAGCTTTCTCCACGACAACCAAGCTCAATGGCGAAGCAATTATCACCCTCAGCGGCTATGGCGGACGTGGTACTGGCATCGGTGCCAATGGTTCGACTGGCAACATCTTGGGCGATCGCGTTCGACTAAATTTAGATACGAGTTTCACTGGGAAAGATCTGCTCCGCACTCGTTTGCAGTCCCGTAACATCACCAATTTCAACGCTGGAGTCACAGGCAGCAACATGACCCGCTTGGGTTACGATGGTGGCGACGTTGCAGGTGTAGGTGGTGGTTTTAGCAACAGCACGGCGGTATCTGTACTCAAATACAACTTCCCCATCAGTGCTAATACTAAAGTGATTACTGAAGCTATCGGTGCCGAGTTCAACGACGAATACTATAACTTCAATCCAGTTCTAGAAAGTTCTGGAAATGGAGCATTGTCACGTTTTGGTCGTTTCAACCCCATTTATCGACTCAGTAATGATGGGGCACAATTAGGTGTAGATCACAAATTCAGTAATGAGCTTGGTCTAGTACTAGCGTATGCCGCCCCTATTGCCAACAGTGCATCCAGCACAGCGCAAGGAGCAGGCATCTTCAACGGTTCCAATGTCTTTTTTGGTCAATTGAGAATCACGCCGAGCGAAGCCCTCAATCTGGGTTTGGCGTACGCACGTTCTTACCACACCAACGGAACCAATCTCTCTGGTGGTACTGGTAGCTCTGTCGCTGATAACCCCTTCGCTGGCATCGCAACTTCCGCAAATCATTACTCGTTCCTAGCTAGCTACAAACTCAGTCCTGGTTTTGTATTCTCAGGCTGGGCTGGATTTACAGAGGCGACTCGCGAGAATGCGGCTGGTGGTAATGCCAGTATGAGTAATTATGCTGTTTCACTGGCTTTCCCCGATTTCGGTCAAAAGGGTAATGCTTTAGCTTTTGTGTTGGGGATTCCACCAAAGCTCAATACTCGGACTGGTACGGGCGTTCCGACTGCGGTGTCTGCCAATCCAAATACTTCTTATCACCTTGAAGCTCTGTACCGAGTCAAGTTGAGTGATAATTTGTCGATTACGCCAGGACTGATTTTGATTACTAATCCCGAACATAATTCGGCTAACCCAACTGAATATGTCGGTACTGTCCGCTCGACTTTCCGGTTTTAACTAATTGGCAATGGTCTAAATAGAGAAAAAGCTAACTTAGCTTTCTCTCTATTGTTTTGCACAGCTTGAAGTTGTTTACTTTCGATCGAGCCAGCCAGATTTATCCGATCTGGCTAACTGTATCTATCATTTAATTTAATTTTAAACTGTCAACCAACATACAGAAATCTAGAAAGTAACCCACTAGGATATGGCTGGCACTGACAGGATCGTTAATAAAATTAAGTGTGAGGCAAAGCTCGATCGAATGATAAAACTGTTGTCAAAAAATCTTTTATCGCCAATTCTAGTTGGTATCGCTGTGTGGATTGCTGGTGGTTTTGCTAGTGTTGCTAGTGCTAATGAATCCACATCCGTCGCTAACTCCCTGGCAAATGGTAGCAATGAAGCTACCGCCGACCAAATCGAACAAGCGACACAAGCTCCAGAAGTTAAGCCTGGTGATTGGGCTTATCAAACGCTCCAAGCTTTGAGCACCAAGTATAGCTGTGGCAATGCTCCGGCTGGAAACAAAATTTTATCTCGCGAAGAATTTGCAACTAGTCTCAACGGCTGCGTGCAATCGATCGAGCAATTAGTCGCCAGAAGAAAGCCGCGCCGCGCCATCAAGAAGAGGAGACCAGCGGCACCCTCAATGGTTACGCCGCCACCAGAAGCAGCACCAGAAATCTTGCCGCCGCCACCAGAACCCGCCCCAATCGCACCACCCGCACCAACAGTTGAAGTAGACGTTGTTTCGCAACAAGATCTCGACAGACTCAAAAGCTTAGTACAGTCATTTAATGCCGAGCTGCAAGGTGTCGATGCCCGTCTTCGAGCTGTAGATGACAAACTTACTGCACTCAGAGCACAAAGTTTCTCCACCACAACCAAGCTCAATGGCGAAGCAATTTTCACTCTCAGCGGCTATGGTGGACGTGGCACTGGCATCGGTGCCAATGGTTCGACTGGAAATATCTTAGGCGATCGCGTCCGGCTTAATTTCGACACGAGCTTCACAGGTAAAGATCTACTCCGCACCCGATTAGAGTCTCGCAACATCACCAACTTCAACGCTGGTGTCACAGGTACTAACATGACCCGGCTGGGTTATGATGGTGGCGACGTGGTGGGCGGTACTTTTAGTAACAGTACGGCGGTATCTGTACTCAAATACAACTTTCCCATTAGTGCTAATACTAAAATTATTACTGAAGTTGTCGGTACCGAGTTCAATGATGAATACTACAACTTCAACCCAGTCCTAGAAGCTGGTGGTAATGGTGCAGTATCACGCTTTGGACGCTTCAATCCAATTTATCGACTCGGCAATTTCGGTGCCCAGGTCGGTGTCGATCACAAATTCAGTAATGAACTCGGTCTGGCTCTAGCATATGCAGCTCCAAATGTCAACAGTGCCGCCAACCCGTCACAGGGAGCAGGAATCTTTAATGGTTCCAATGCCTTTTTCAGTCAATTGAGAATCACGCCGACCGAAGCCCTCAATCTGGGTCTGATTTACGCGCGTTCTTATCATACCAATGGTGCCAATCTCTCCGGTGGTACGGGTAGTTTGTTAGCAGACAACCCTTTGGGTGGTGCCCCCACTTCCGCCAATCACTACTCGTTCTTGGCTAGCTACAAACTCAGTCCTGGTTTTGTCCTCTCCGGCTGGGCGGGTTTCACCGAAGCGACTCGCGAAACTGTCGCGGGCGGTAATGCCAGTATGAGCAACTACGCTGTATCATTAGCTTTCCCTGATTTTGGTCAAAAGGGTAATGCGTTGGCATTTGTAGTGGGAATCCCGCCTAGGCTCAATACTCGGAATGCTGCTGGACTTGGTGCTGCCAATGCCACCGGACTCAATGCTGCTGGTGCATCCATCGGCAACCCCAATACTTCTTATCACCTGGAAGCTCTGTACCGAGTCAAGTTGAGTGATAATTTGTCGATTACGCCTGGACTGATTTTGATTACTAATCCCGAACACAATTCGGCTAATCCAACTGAATATGTCGGTACTGTCCGCTCGACTTTCCGGTTTTAACCAATTGGTAATAGTCTAAACAGGGGGAAAG
>ENA-OFCD01001367-OFCD01001367.1-metagenomes-genome-assembly--contig:-NODE-1367-length-12379-cov-4.154252_pt1 | contig 12379 bp, 14 predicted proteins | sample MGYA00153392_OFCD01 | MGnify analysis MGYA00153392 | reverse complement strand
CGTTGGCATTGGCATCCTTCGCGCTGAACGAGCTCGCGACCAGGCTGGCGAATCCTGGTGTCGAGAGCAGCAGAAGCGGATTCTTCGCGCCCTTCGCAACGGCATCGCGGAGTGAATCGCCCAGCTCCTCGCTGTATCCGGCGATGTAGCTCGCTGCCACATCGCTGAGGACGAGCGTGCCCCCTACGATTGCGGCGGGGATTATCAGTGACCCCGCGACGAAGGTGACGGCGTTGGTTCCCAGCGTTGCCAACTCGGCAAGCGCTTTGTCTACGGATTCGTAGGCGACCACCGCCCCCTCGAGGAAGACCGCGGACACCCCGGCTTCGGTCGCGAATAGCACGAGCTTGCCTGTGGCCGCGACGATCTTCTCTTCTGCCACAACGGCGGTGACCGGAGACAGTACGGCGGAGCTCAGAAGATCTGGATCGACAGCGAAAAGCGCGGTCGATCTCGCTCGATCCAGCAGCGCTACCGTCATGGTCTCGAGCACTTTCGCCTGGGCGCGCATATCGTCTAAATTCGCCCCGATTCCCCCGGTCCCGCCAGAGACCGTGATTCCGCTAGCCATGGAGCGCTCCCCCGAGTGTGCCGATCGCGGTGATGATGGAGGCGATGATCGCCTCACTCCCCCGAGTGGAAAGTCGCACCCGGCTGCGATCGACGAACTCGATGGACGAACTCACGGAGTCGAGGGGAGGGGTCGAGAGCGCGAGTTCGAACCATCCGGAGTCTGCTCGGAACCAGTGTGACGAGAAGTGGTCCCCCGTAGCCTGTGACCGGGCAAACAGCGTGAACCCGGCATCGATGCCGAAGGATGCCGCTCGCGCGATGGGAAGAGAAGCCGCACCGAGATCTACCTCCCGCAATGCACCCTCGACGACCCCGGGACGGTCGGACCGGATCGCGTTGATCAGCCCCTGCAACTCGGTGATTGGGAGCTCGATCGAGCCCTTCGTGACCGCTGCGGCCGGGCGAGCAGAGTCGATCTGGCGAAGGGAGCGCAGGACTTCATCGATGAGCTCGGAGAAGGTGAATGCGGAGAGCTCGACCGAATCTTCGTTGCGGGGATTCTGTCCGCGGTCGTCGAGCCGTTGAGTCCTGATCAACGACGTTGCGTACCCCGACAGCACAACAGCGGATTGCACATAGCTTCGCCCATCGCCCCACGATCGCACCGAGATCTCGAGAGCGGGATCGGCGAAGAGGCCCAGGTAGGCCCGAACGGCGGGATTTACTCGATCCGGAATGCTGCCCGCGCCCCTTCCCGTGCTTGGCGAAAGAAAGCCCATCACCTCGAGGCCGTTGAGAGCATTGGCCTCCCGAGCGTCGCGCTCCTCGGCGGATGCACTGTCACCCCACTCGGTATGGAACTCCGCTGGCACCGCGATACCCGCTTCGGCCTCGAGAACGTGAAGCTGGTCGAGAGACAGCAGGAAGCGAGCCGGCGCCATACCGGTGACGGCGGGACTCACCAGCCCCTCCGGTGGAAGGTGTCGAGCGCATCGAGCCAGTCCTTGGAGCCGGGAGTGGGAAGCGCCGGCAGCGTATGCACGATGTCCTGCGCCTGATGCACCAGGTAGTCGGGCACGGCCGCCCCGAAGAAGTGGAAGACAGTGGCTACACCGGACTCGACGGATTCCACGACATTGCCGACCAGCCTGGTCGCGTCATGCCACCGATCAGACACGAAGGCCTCCGCGGCAAGGATCGCCCGCTTGAGCTCTTCGACGGACCTGACATGGGCATCGAGGGCATCGGCTGCCTCGTCGAGAGCCTGGGCTGCCACGCTGAAATCGTGTGAGCGATCCACTAGCGATTGCGAGTACTTTGCTGCGGCGCTGGACACCCAGGTGGTTCCAACTGCAGCGGCGAGTTGCACGCCCCTCTCGCGAGTGTCGGTTGCCAGCACGCGCATCGCCTCAGAATCACGGCTGAGCGGTGTCATATCGCCGTACATCGTCCACCTCCCAGGAGACGTGCTGTGGCCCGGACGATGACCGGGCCACAGAGCAAATATCAGTGAGGAGAATCAGCCGCCGATGCCCTTGGCGAGCTCGGAGTCCACATTCTCCAACGCCGACGCGGCCTTCGTGAGGAACTGGGACATCCCATCAAGACCACTCACGGCCTCGGTCGTGCCCTTCGTGAACTGCTCATACGAGGTGTGGAACGCACCGGAGGCGGCATCCGTCACGAAGCCACCCTGAACCAGTCCGTTGACCAGACTCTGCAACTCGTGAAGCTTCGAGGTGATGTCGTCCTTACCCGTCGTCAAACGGTTCGCCGCATCGGTCATCTCGCTGTACGTGACATTCATGTTCGCCATGAGGTAGTGCTCCTTCGCATAGTGACGGGCCGACCCCCTGGCCAACCAACTACGTACAACCTATCGGGCGGCTTTGGGCGCCGGAATGGGTAGGACTCCCCATGCCGGCGGGCCGGCAGAAAGAGCGAGCAGCATGGCAGTCGCCACCGGTGGCGGATGTCGGCGGGCCATGACCGCGATGGCGATCAACGGACATCCGACCAGGAATATGACGACAGAGGGGGTTGGCTACTCCCGCGACTTCCGCGGCCGTGGCCGTGCCGAACTCGTCGGATGTGGTGCGCATCGCGTGGGACATAGCGATGAAACGCGCCGGGTTCGTACAGGCGACTGCGACGTGACGTCAGCGACTTTCGCGGACTGAACACGGGAGGTGACTGATCGCCTCTTCTGCTTGGCTACGGTTCAGATCACCGACTCGGCGACGCCCTCGGCATAGCCGGAGCGAGGGGAGGCGACGGCGAGCGCGACGGCGATGATCGCGAGGGCCGTGGCAATGAGGGCGACCGTGGGCACGGCATCCGGCTCCACCGGAGTGGTCGTTTCCCTGACATTCGCGAGTGCGAGGGGAAGAACTCCGGCGAGGCCGCCGGCAAGGAATCCGAACCACGATTCGATGCGCCACTGCACGGAAGCGATGCGCCAGAAGCGGAGTTCTCCCGCGCCGACGGTGGACGCCTTCGCGCGGGCGTAAGACATTCGCTTCACGATACTGACCACGACGATGCCCCAGAATCCGGCCGAGATGAAGCCGTAGACCGTGCTGATCCGCCACAGGTCTTCGGAGGGGTCGCTGCCCTGACGAACGAACGCCACCGGCACCACGACCAGGATCGCCCACGCCGCGAACGGCACAAGGGACCACAGTGTGAGAACCCACACGGGAAGCGCCCGGACCCTTAAGGTGGTCATGCCAGCGGTTCGCAACTCGATGTCCCGGAACTCCCAGCGACCGCGCCGAAACATCTCCCCGAGGAAAAGGGCACATCCGGCGAACATCAAGGGCCCGATCGGGAGGGAAAGTCGCGACTCTTTCGCGGACACCGTTGGGAACATCTTGTCGATATAGCCTCCGCGGAGGGAGTAGTCGACCATCATCGCGAGAATGACGATCGCGACCACCACCAAGACCCCGCCGACGAGAAAGAATGGGAGCGGATGCGGCATCCTCCGAGCCGTGGTCTCCCTACCTCGGATGGCCGCCTCGGTGCGGGCGCGCCGTGCAGCCCGCTGCGCGGCCGACTGCTTCGCGCGAGCGCTCTTGCGACTACCCATGAGGGTTGACCTCCGATCGTCGGGCCAGAGATGTCCCGCGCGTCCATTGAGCCGCGTTGGTCGGAGTAGGCGTCACGCGAATCCCTCTGCTGAGCCGATGGCTTCGCCCGCCCGCCAGAACTGCAGGGCGGTGACGACGCCGATTGCCAGGAGCCCGACCCCGATGGCCAGGGTCGCCCCGAAGACGACGGGGGTGCCAACGGCGAGCGCCAGGACACTGACTCCGACCAGGATTCCGCCCACTGTTGCCAACCAGCCGTCGATCCGCCACCGATAGCCGTACCAACGCCAGAAGGCCTGGGCTGCGTCCGCGGTCTCGAGTCGAGCATCCGCCGCTTCGGCCATGGCCAGGAAGCGCCGCTTCTTGCCGAGGGAGACCGCGAGGAGGGCGGCGAGACCAGCGGCGAGACCGCCGTAGATCCCGGACAGGATGTAGATGTACTGCCGAGCCTCCTCCTCGATGGATGACGGCCACCCACCGGCAGCACCGCTTGCGAGGGGCACGACGAGCAGGCCGATCCACAGCGCTATCGCGACCACGATCCAGGCCAGGTGCGCCCGTGTTCCGAGCACTCGGTAAGTGGCGACGACGCTGCCTCCGAGACGACTGCCCGAGGACAGCCCCATCCGCCCGCGGGTGAGGAAGTATCCCGGGAAAAGCAGGCAGCTCGCGACGAGCAGCAGCCCGGCCGGCACGGCCAGCACGACTCCGCCCTCGCTCACTGTGCCCTCGGTGAGGAACAGCCCACCTCGGATGGTTGTGTCCTTCGACAGCGATCCATGATCGATAGACAGGCCGAAGTACCAGAACAGCACCAGCACGCTCGCCACGGCGGCAACAGCGACCACGACGCCGACGCCGAGCAGTACGCGGCCGGCGCGCTCACCCCTAGCGGACATCCGGTCGCTCCTGGCAGGTCTGGCGGGCTCGTGGGCTACTGCGCATGTTCACTCCTGTTTCCTTCAATCAGGCGCCCTGACGACGACGGAGCCAGACACCGACGCCGACCAGCGCGACCCCGAGAACTATGAAAGCGACAGCTAGTACGATCGCCCCGCTCGCGAGCGGCCAGACGCAGACGCCAAGGAGCGCTCCCCCGATTGCGGCGCAGGCCAGGTCTGGTCGCCGCACACCCCTCCCCGACAGACGGTCAGCGGTTGGCAACACTGCAACCATCAGCGCGGCCAGCGTCGCTGAGGAGATGATGGCCGGAACGAGAAACAGTCCGGCAGCTGCTGCAGCGCCAGCAGCGCTCGAGAGCACTCCCGCGATCCACTGGGCGGGGGCCACCAGCACCCAGGCAATCCCGAGAAGCGCAATCCACAACGACTTCCAAGGCGAAGATATCGGGCGCACTGCGGATTCGGCCCCGCCCGATGCGGCAGCCGCCGAGAGGCGACGGCGCGAAACATCCGCAATACCAATGAGCAGACAGCCCACGAGGAAGATCGTCACCGATGGCCCAACGATGGCGCCCACATCCGAGACCTCATGCGAGCCACCGCGATTGATATACGTGCCACTGGTCGTGGACAGGGTAGCAAAGCGCGCGCTGTCGGACAGCGAGACCGCAACGAGCCAAGCAAAAAGCGCTGCGGAGCCGACGGCGGCAACTCCTCCCACACCAGCGGCGATCTTCCACGATTTCGAGCTGAGGGAGGTGAAGCCCCACCCCTGCGTCTGTATCTTGGCCATAGTGCTCTCGTTTCCGGATAGTACGAACAGGGCCTGACGCCCGTCAGACTACCGACTCCGCGTCACCATCACTGGCACCGGATCGGGGAGTCGCGACGGTGGCAAGGCACGCCAGAACACCGCAGCTGATCGAAATCATGGCGACTATTCGCACCGCTTCGACACTCAGAGTGTCGTTGCCACCCCTCACCGCCGCTAGCGAAAGAATCCCTCCGACCCCACCGGCAAGTGAAGTCAGCACCGTGTAGAACTCAAGCGTCACCAGCATCCAGAGAACGCGAACAGCGAGCGACACGGGTCGGATGCGAAAGCTCGTGTTGCCGCGCGAAAACTTCCATTCGATGCGGGAGTACAGCGCCGCACGACGAAACATCTCAGCGAGGAACAGCGCGCCCCCGGTAATGAAGAACGGCGCTGCCGGTGGTGTCCCGATCGAGGTCGCGCCTTCCGGGGGCCGTCTGGCGTACTCCGAACACGCAGCGACAGTTCGCTTCGCCTTCTCATCACCCCGCGTCAACGGTTCCACCCGGTACAACGGTCGCATCCGGGAACCATCGGATCGAATCCACGATCGCATCGAAGAGCGCTGCGATTATCTCAGGATCGCAGTCGATCGGCACATCGGCGACGATGTGAAGCACCTTCTCACCCGTGGGCACCGTGAGGAAATACTCAAGCTTGATGTCGGGAATGGCTGCCGTTCCCGGCCGAATCGTGGTGCGTGCGAAGGAACGGATCGCCACTCCGGAGGTGAATTCGAGCAGTTCGCCTGCCGGAAGCAGCATTGCAAGGCCATCAGCGACGGTACGCCGCTCTTCTCCGACCGTTGCCGGCCACTCGCGGTAGTCGGCCATCAACGATGCCGGAAAGGGCACGCCGGGAAGAATGTCCAATGAGAGTGCGAGCATGACGGCGTTGGCCTCACGCGCATCCCGTGCCACCTCCGCGAGCCGCTGTTTCGCATCTCTCCGAAGAGTCGCGAGCCTGTCATTTCGACCGACCTGGCGCTTGACGAGGGCGCTGATTGCCGCGTCCGTGGACGCCGCGTCGTCCAACGGGATGTCGGCCCAGGTACCCGGAAGAATTACTGAGATCTTGGCCGGATGTACGGAGAGGGCTCTGGTCATGCGCGCACCGCCGTTGTAACTGTAAGACGTTCGACGATCGCTTGGGTATCTCGAGGCATATCGTCGAAAGTGGCCAAGTCTGACACCGTGAAAACGAAACGAATCATGTCACTGGATCCCGGCGGAAACACCCCGAAAATTGTGCGCTGCTCGACGCGAGCCACCACGGCTCCAGGGTCCGTGACATCGAAGCGATGGAACATTCCGACGATCTCCCCGACGTCGGAATGAGAACGCCAGAGGTCTGCCGTGCGAGTGCGCTTGCCCGGGGCAAGCACACGTGTACCCTCGCGCAGCATTGTCTCGAAGGCCTCTGGTCCGTCATCGTCGTCCATTGCAAACTGCTCAGCGGTGACAAGGCACCCGATCGATAACTCATCTTCGGGCCGGATGGAGACCGCAGCGCTCAGCCACGAGTCCTGCTGGGAGAGCAGCTGTCGCCGCAACTCGGCGAGCTGCTCGACAATGTCGCCGACCGCCCCGACGGAATCCACATCCTGCTCTATCTCGTCCACGACACCGCGCGCCCAGCGCACCGAATCGAGGCCCTCCGCACCAGCAAGCGGAACGGGATGATAGTCGGCAGGAACATCGAAATCAAAGGCCACGATCTCGAGAGCACGATCAGAGGTCATCCCCTCACCTTACTTTCCAGGGCATTCCCGCCCTTTTGGAGCAAACTGTCCGGCGAAATGGTGATGTGGTGGCCGCCGCCGAAGAAGATGTCGTCTGGGCTATTCCAGAGCTCTTCAGCGGTTCCCAGGACGGTTCTGCCATCCGCCGCGACCATCGCGATCTTTGCGCCACTGGTCGGGGCGAGGGTGAAGACCTTCGACCCCATGTCGACAGTAGAAAGACCAAGTGGATTCTTCGCGAAAGTCGACCATTCGCTTTTGAACCCACCGGCAAACTTCTCAGCGAAGTTTCCGCTTGACCCGAGCTTGAGATCAAATGGATTGGCAATGTCCTTCATCATGGTCTTGAATCCGGGGCCTTCGTGGAACAGGCTCTTTAATTCACCGCTCTTGAGGGCCGCCTTTGATTCGCCAAAGACCTTCTTGAATGCCTTGCTGTTGAGGAAGTTCTCTCCCTTTGTCATCACCTTGGATGCCGCCGAGAACTTGGTCAACTTGGCCAGGTACCCAATGAACTTGCCTCCAAACGCTGCGAGAACGAGGCCGACCGCAGCGAAGAGCACGTCGGTGAAGCTACCGCCGTTGGCGAACGCGACTATCGACTCGACGAGGGTGATGAGCGCGCCGAGGATGGCGAGACCCACGAGTATCGCGCCGAGAATCGGCACCCAACTGAGGAAGATGGAGAGGAATCCGGCGATCTCACAGATCTTTTTGATCACGTCGCCCCAGTCGTCCCAGAAGCTGTCCTCCAGCCCGTGATTGCCCTTCCCATCCACGACGTCGACGATCGCCTTCACGGCAATAGCGGCGGCATCGTTCTTCATCGCGAGGGCCGCGTGCCACTCGTCATGTGCTGCCTTGAGGCCACCGCTGGCGTTGGTTGCGGCGTCGAATGCCTTGTTCGCGGCTGTCTGGGCCGTGGACTTATCCGCATCAGCCGCAGACTCTGTGTCATGCTCGGCCGCCCTCGAAGCCCGATTGGCGTTGTCTGACTCGGTCTGCTTCTGGTGGATGTGGGTGATCGCGGCATCGGCCGCATCCTGCGCCGATCGCAGCGAAGTCGAATAGGTCAGCAACGCCTTAGCCGTGACGGCATAGCGATCGCGCGCCTTCTCGATATCGTTCGCTACGTCCTCTGCCTTGTTCTGCAGGGCAGTAGTTGCCTTGCTCTTCATCTCGCCAAGGTCGTTGATCTTCTTGAGGGTTGTCACCGACCTCGTGATGGCGTCTGCGATGTTCGCGTAGTGACGGGCCTTGCGCTGGAGCAGATCTGGGTCACCGGTGAGGGGATTGAACTCACTGTCGCTCATTTCGCACTCGGTCCTGTTGTCATGCCCGAATCCTGAAGTCCTTTGGCGAAGCCCGTGTCCACCGAGGTGAAACCGTCCGCAATCCCGGCGATCTGCGCCTGCAAAGCCTCAATGCTCTCGGTCATCTTCTTGCGCTTGTCATTCCACTTATGCGCGAAGTCGCGCACCGGGTCATGCAGCGCGTCGCTACCGGTCGCGTCCGCGACATCGTCGCTGAAGTCATCCGCGTCCTTGAAATCGGAAACGACAGCGTTGAGATCATGCTTCAGTCGCTCTAACTCTGTCAGGTTGAGTAGCAGGTCGGCCATTCGGATCTTTCCCCTCAAAAGCAATTCGCTCGCCCTACCCCTCTGGTACCCGCGAGCTACTTCCAAAACTATCGACTAACCCTCGGGTGCGACATGGGCAGCACTCCCCATCATCCTCAGCCCTCCACCATTCTCACCCCTCGACCAGCGGCAGCTGCACCCGCGCGGACTTGCCCTTGGCGATGTACATTCCGCGGCCTGGAGGGAACTCGGACTTGTTGATGCGCGGCAGCTGGGTCTTGAGGATGATGTCGCCCTCGACGGTCTCGGGCTGCAGGAGGAATCCGCGACGCCCATTCTTGATCTCGCCAAGCAGCGGCCAGGAGGATCCCCAGGCCGACATCTCGGCTTCGGCGATGAGCAGGTGGTCGCTGCGCTTCGCCGCTCGGGCCAGCTCGACGATTGCGGAATCGGCGGGGGTCTGAAGGAAGTCGCCGATCGATTCCACGATCACGACGATGCGTCCCTCGGTGTCGGTGTCGGAGACCGCGGCCGCGAGGTCCTTCGCGAGAGCGGCCACCGTCTCGACGGTCGTAGCCGACCCTGTCCAGGGCATCGCCTGCGAGAGCGGCGAACGCGAGTTGCCGAGATAGTAGAGCCGGGCATCCGGATCGAAACGCTTCATCGACCGGGCAAGCGCGTGCAGGGCGTTACTTCGCCCGCTCGCCGGGGGACCGGCAAGGAGGAACGTGCCCACCGGATCGAAGCCGAGCGGGCCGAGATCGAAGTCGCTGATCCCGAGCACCGGTTCGCCCGCGACTCGTGCCGGCAGATCCGATTCCGCATATTCCTTGGGCAGCGATCCGATGCCAGGGGCCGGCGCGACACCCGCGCGCACCATGGCCTCCGCGAGTGATTTGGTCGCGGTGGCTTGCTCCGAGACCGACGACGATCCGCCGAGAATGGCGATCTGCGTCTCGAATCCGTCGACGATCGCCCGTCCAGCGGGTGATTTGGAGCCGAGGATATCGCTCGGCACATCGAGCATCCCGTAGCCGTCGTCGGCGAGTCGCAGCACGACCTTGCGCTGGATGCTGGAGGCGATCGATGCCGGAACGGCGCCAGCCCGGTCGGCGGTGAGGGCCACGTGAATTCCGAGTTGGCGGCCGTCGCTGAGGATGTCCTTGAACACGTCGTACCAGATCGATCGCCCCGCAGGGATCTCGAAATCGTTGCGGAAATTCGGGAAGCCGTCGATGAGCAGCAGGATGCGGGGCTCCTGCGGTCGGTTCGCAAGCCGACGGTATTCCACGATGCTCGACGCGTTGGCCGCCGCGAATCGCGGGCCGCGGTCCTCGAGTTCGGCCTGCAACTGGCGGAACAGGCGGATGATGCGCTCGGAGTCATCCCCGGCGATCACCGCACCGACGTGCGGCAGCGTCTCGAGCATCCGCAGACTTCCGGAGCCGAAATCGATGCCGTAGACCTTCACCGGGCCACCGCGCGGGGTGATCGCCGCCGCCGCGGCCAGAGTGCGAAGCACGGCGCTCTTGCCGGAACCGCCGGTGCCAAAGATCGAGAGGTGCCCATCGACATCCGGCCGGAAGTAGGTGGGCAACTGCTGCTGGCGCTCGGCGATGTCGGAGACCCCGAGAAGGAGCTCCGAGTCGGTGCGCTGCGGCAGGCGCCCGAGGTCGTAGAGACTGGCGAGCTCATCGAGCCAGGGACGGCGGGGTGGCGGGATCTGCGCGTCGCCGTTGGCCTTGACGATGGATGCCACGAGCTTCTGCTGGTCGGTGGGGCCGAGATCCCGGGCCTCGTCGACGGTGCTCGCAGTGAGGTCCTCCCAGCGGTTCTCGCCGCCGAACCGAAGCTCGGCCACCTCGATGTCGGCGTTCTCGGGTTCGCGGCTCGTCCATCCGCCGGCATAACCGGACTGGAACAGGGCGAGGCGGCCGGGACCGGTCTTGGCGACACCACGACCGGGGATACCTGGGTCGAAGTGGGCCGCATCCTTGATGCCGACCACATCCTGGCTGTCCGACTCGTCGGCCATCCGCAAAGCGATGCGCAGGTTGGTATTTGCGCGCAGGTTGTCCTTGATGACACCGGCGGGCCGCTGCGTCGCAAGGATGAGGTGCAACCCCAGGGATCGACCACGCTGGGCGACGTTGACGACTCCCTCGACGAACCCAGGGACCTCCTGGACCAGGGCGGCGAACTCGTCCACGACGATGATCAGGCTCGGCGGTGCATCAACGTCGCCGCGCCGCTCCAGCTCGACGAGGTCCTTGGCGTTATGAAGGGCCAGCAGGTGCTCGCGGTATCGCAGCTCGGCGGACAGCGAGGCCAGCGCCCGCCGGACCAGGTGGGGGGAGAGGTCGGTCACCAGACCCACGGTGTGGGGCAGATCCACGCAGCTTCGAAACGCCGATCCGCCCTTGTAGTCCACGAGCAGGAACGTGACTCGTTCCGGGGAGTGCGCGGTCGCGATACCGAGGATCCAGGCCTGGAGCAGCTCCGACTTGCCGGCCCCGGTGGTGCCCCCAACCAGGGCGTGCGGGCCGTCCCAGGCATGGTCCATGGCGGCGCGGAGGCTGCGGGTCACGTCGGACTGGTGGATGGGTTGCACCAGCGCCCGGCCGCCATCCGGCAGCGGGACCAGCGGCAGCCGGCGCAGCAATGCGGCCAGGCGCTGCACATTGTCCTCCCCGGCGGCGCCGTAGATCATCGTTGGGTGCAGGATCACCCCGGCCCGGCCCGACGCCCGCAGCGCGGCCTCCCCGGCCTGCACGCCCAGCCCGTGCGCGTCCGGCCAGCGGGTGAAGCGCCGGGTGCTGCCCAGAAACACGAACCGCTCCGCCTGCGGTGCGGCGGCCAGGATGGCGGGGATGTGCCGGGCATGGGCGCAGGACACGACCAGGCGGGCGTCGCGCAGGGCCGCGAGCAGGCTGGCGTCCTCTAAATCGGCGACCCGCGGGACGCCGGGCAGGCCGGTTGCGGCCCAACGCGGCGCGCTGCGGACGACCGGCACCCACGCCAGCCCATCGGCCAGCATCGAGCGGCACAGCGCCGCACCTGACCGGCCGCTGGCACCCACGATGAAGGGCGTCATACCCGCTCCACACGATGTGGTATCATGTTACCACAACCAAAAACCTTGACCTTTCCACGGGTTTGCCGGATACCCGCGCCACCTTTGGAATTGGGACCATGCAGAAGACAACCGTTTCCCTCAAGCCAGCCGAGGTCCAGAAGAACTGGACCGTCATCAACGCCGATGGCCTCGTGCTCGGCCGCCTCGCCGCCATCATTGCCCAACGCCTGCGCGGCAAGCACAAGCCGCAGTTCACCCCGCATGTCGATTGCGGCGACAACGTCATCGTGCTGAATGCCGAGAAGGTGCGCCTGACCGGCAACAAGATCGACCAGTCAATGTTCTATTACCACACCGGCTTCCCCGGCGGCATCAAGGGCCGCACCATACGCAGCCGCCTGGAGGGCGCCCATCCCGAGCGCGTCATCGAGAAGGCGGTCGAGCGGATGATCACCCGCGGCCCCCTGCAGCGGAAGCAGATGAAGCATCTGTATGTCTATGCCGGCGCCGCCCACCCGCATGACGGCCAACAGCCGCAGCCGCTGGACGTCGCCGCCATGAACCCCAAGAACAAGAGGGTCTAGCCCATCATGTCCGAAACCCTCGACGACCTGCCGCCCGCCGCGCCTGCGGAGCAGACCCGCACCCTCGCCGACCTC
>ENA-OFCD01001364-OFCD01001364.1-metagenomes-genome-assembly--contig:-NODE-1364-length-12401-cov-20.670501_pt1 | contig 12401 bp, 10 predicted proteins | sample MGYA00153392_OFCD01 | MGnify analysis MGYA00153392 | reverse complement strand
CGTCAAACTTTTGATCAAATTCTTGAACTTTCATAGAGATTAACCTCTTCTGTACAGGATCTACGGACGGAGATAAATAAATAAGAGCCGTTGGCGCAGCGCACGAAACATTAAGCTAAAACTCCTGTTTGAGTCGGTATCCTACTCCATAGACCGTTTCAATCGACTGCGTAGGGGCACCCACTGACTTGAGCTTTTGCCGAATACCACAAATGTGAGTTTTGACATTGAGCAATTTCTTTGTCATCTTCAATTACCAGAATCTTCATCGATCGTTGGTTTAATCTTGGCTATCAAAAATCGCGATCTCATCACTTACATTTATGAATATTATCACCGTTGGATGCGATCGCATCTTTTGCTCCCTAGATCGAGTAATTGTGATTAACTGCGACAGTAATATTACTACTTGGATAATATCTTCAGAAAATCAGTTTCACATTAAAATTGACTGGTAATGAGGTTTAAATTTTGCTAACTGCTCTCCGACGACTACCGCCCAATGTTTGGTTGATTGGTGTGATTAGCCTGCTCAACGATACAGCCAGCGATCTACTGTATCCGCTCATCCCTTTGTATCTATCCTCGGTTTTGATGTCTGGGCCGAAAGCTTTGGGGCTAATTGAAGGGGCTGCTGAAGCGACTAGTAGTATTTTGAAGCTAGTATCGGGAGTATTGGTAGATAAAACTCATCGTATCAAGCCTTGGATTGTCTGGGGCTATGGTTTAGCAGGTTTTAGTCGTCCGCTGATAGCAATCGCGACTAGTTGGGTAGGAGTGTTGGGAATTAGAATACTCGACAGGGTTGGTAAAGGATTACGAAGTTCTCCCCGTGACGCACTGCTAGCCGCTAGCGTCCCTCCAGAGCGTCGGGGTTTGGCGTTTGGATTACATCGATCAATGGACAATGCTGGTGCGGTGTTAGGGCCGATTTTAGCCGCTATACTGCTGGGCTACGGATTCAAAGTTCGGGAGTTATTTGTCATTTCGATCGTCCCAGCTATCCTTTGTCTGGGGATGTCACTCCTAATTAGGGAACCTAAAAATACACTAACTACTACCCCTCGCAAGAGCGATTTTAGTTGGAATCTTCAGGGGTTGCCAACCCATTTTAAATGCTATCTCCTAGCTGTAGTAGTCTTCAATTTGGGTAACTCTTCCAATATGTTCTTATTGCTCCGCGCTCGGGAATTGGGTTTGCCAGAAGCTCAAGTCCCTCTAGCTTGGGCGACTATTTCAGCGATTGCCATGTTATTTGGCACACCACTATCCGCACTATCTGACAGATTTGGGCGAATTCGATCGATCGCCGCTGGTTGGTTAGCTTATGGGTTATTCTATCTCTGCTTGGGATTTTTATCACCTGGAAACTCAGTCTTACTCTTTGGGTTGTTTGCCTTCTACGGTCTATTTCTGGCAGCTACCGAAGGAGTCGAAAAAGCACTAGTAGCCGATTTAGCCCCATCAGCAATGTTGGGTACAGCCTATGGTTGGTTCAATCTAGCCAGCGGAATCGTGTTGCTACCTGCTTCGCTCTTGTTCGGGTGGTTTTATGAAACTGCTGGAGCTACAGTTGCTTTTGGATTTTCAGCAGGTTGCGCTCTGGTATCAACTGCTCTGTTGTTTAGGGTTAAGTCAAACGCAGATTAGACCAAATCGGCTAGCCGTTTATCAACATCATCACCTAAATCCCCAGCTTGAACTTCAATCACACCGCGAAACATATTCATACCGCAGGAAAACTCATGACGACCCGGCTGATCAGGCATGAATTCGATCGGGGTGATTTGATTTAGGGTAAGCTTTTGGGCAATGCGAAAGTCAGGAATCCGCACTTCTTCTAGGCAATTACTGGGGTCGCGGCGATCGAAGTTTAATCGCACTAGTTGCCCTGCTTGCACCACGATATTACTAGGTTCATAGCCGCCATTGACTGTGACAGTTACAGCTTGAATTCCTCCTTTGAGCCGTGACTTGACGCGATTTGGGTTTGGCCAGCAAGAACCACCAAAGTTCCAAACCCATTAGTCCCAGCCCACCGATCGTCTCTTCATTCACCTGCATTGAATCATAGGACACAACCAATCGCCTTGTATCTCCAGTGACCGAAGCCTACCCAACGCCCTTCAGACGTTCTAACTTACCCTCAACTCTCATCTTACAACTCGTGCAATCCATGCCACCGATCTGCATTTGCTGAACTCTTAATGAAGATTGTTGAGACATTGTATTTTCACAACATGTAAGTACAGGATCTAATTATAGTGCAGATACTGTTTATGCCTGAAATATTTATTTTGAGAACCAATGATACCCATTTTTAAATTCAACTGTTATTGCCAAGCATCATAGATTTCCGAATTCATACGATCGAGTTTACGGCTAAAATCAAATCTAATGTTGTTCAAGTGGGTGAAAGTGATAATGGCTATGCTGGCTGATCAATTGATCGTTGGGGTCGAGACTTAACTCATCATGCCTATGTTGATGCTCGTCACTGTGATGATGCGAATGTTCGTGCCATTGTCCACAATTTTCAGCGGGGAATAAGCCTATGACAATTCCTAAAATAACGATCGCACAGACTCCGATCGCTCCACTAAAAGCGAAGTACTGCTGTGGATATAGGTGCTGTGAAAGCCCTGCGATCGGATAAGCAATTACCCACCACAGATGACTCCAAGCAAAGTGTGCGCCGTAAACTCGCCCTTGTAGTTCTACCGAAATGCGATCGGCGATCAGGGTTTGAGTCGATAAATCCACGATCGATTGCCCCATTCCAGCGATCGCCCATAATGCCATCAATCCACCCAGATTGGCCAGATTGGCAGGAAGTACAGCGAGGGTAATAATAAGACTACCAAGGGCAAGATATTTGAGCCGATTCTGAGGTGTGGCATATCGACCCAATGCCCCTGCGGCCAAGGTTGCTCCCACCCCAAATGCGCCCATTACCCAGCCATATTCCGGTTTACCCAAATGCAAGGCACCTTGGACATAACTCACGGTATTAACCAAAACCTGGGCACCTGCTAAAGCTGCCACTAATTGCAACAGTAGGGCATAGCGCATCGGGCGATCGCGCCATAGACAAAAGCTACCCGTCGAGATTTCTTGCCAAACTTTTTGGGGTGTTGCTAGAGAGCTTTTCACCTTAACGTTCAACTGTCCAGGAATTGAAAAAACAAACAGTGAAGCCATCAAAAACGTGATCGCATCCAGAAAGAATACTTGCCGCACCCCCACAAAAGCAGCCACTATCCCCGCCAATCCTGGCCCCAGCACCCCGAGAAATTGATAGGTCGTGCCTGAAAGCGCGATCGCGCGTTGATAGTCCGCTTTACCTGTAACTAGCGGTAATGTGGCCTTGTAGGTCGGTGAAAATATGCCGTTAAATACATTCAATCCGAAGACGATCGCGAGTAGCTGCCAAGATTGCTGCACGAACGGGAGAAGGCTGGTTAATCCCATGCGAATGAGATGGGTAGTAATCAGAATGGTTTTGCGATCGTATCGGTCTGCTAATAGTCCAGCCCAAGGCGAAATTAGAACGAAAGCACTAACGCGCAAAGTAAATGCAGTTGCCAAAAGTTGACCCGCTGCGTTTCCGGCCAAGTCATAGGCAAGCAACGCTAATCCAACCCAGGTTAATGCATCACCAAGAAGGTTGATAGTTTGGGCGGCGTATAGTGTCATGAAAGGGCGATTTCGCCACAGCGATCGATTCATATAATTGTGATGTAAAAAATAGTAATGTTCAAGCAATAGTAAGCCCAGAAGGAATTGATTTTCAGTCCCGACATCAGGCTGACTTGATCACAACCATAGTTGGGCAGTCGTTACTTGCGCAGCAATCTCAGACCGCTCAAGATTACAATTACAGTCGATCCCTCATGTCCAATCACACCGATCGGCAGCGTCATACCGCCCGTAAAATTTGCAATCAATAGCAGTACGATAAAACTCAGCGCAAACCCGATATTTTGTTTGACAATCTGCTGCGATCGACGTCCTAAAGTAATAGCAATGATGAGTTGTTCTAGCCGATCGGCCATCAAAATAATATCGGCAGTTTCCAATGCCACATCGCTGCCAATTGTCCCCATAGCAATCCCCACAGTGGCTTGGGCCAGTGCTGGTGCGTCATTAATGCCGTCCCCGACCATGGCCACGGTTTGATATTGGCGTTGCAGCGATCGAATCACATCGACTTTATCTTCTGGTAATAATTCTGCATAGACTTTGGTAATTCCCAGTTCCGCAGCGATGCTCTGGCCCGTGCGATCGTTATCTCCAGTTAACATAACGATTTCTTGGATACCCATTCGCTTCAGTCGGGCGATCGTGGACGCGGCTTCTGGGCGTACTGTATCAGCAACGGCAATTACCCCCAGCGGCTTTCCCCCGTAGGCGACCCATACGATGGTTTTACCTGTTTCTTCTAATTGCTGGGCGGATGAAATGAGCACCTCTGACCAACCGCCAACCGCTGCCCAAACAAACGCGGCTTTACCCACGATCGCCAATTCCTGACCGACCATTCCAGTCACGCCCTGTCCTGGATAGGATTGCACATTCGTCACAGGTGGACATTCCAGTTGCTGCTCTTGGGCAAATCGGACGATTGCATTGCCGATCGGATGTTCTGACAGACTTTCTAAAGCGGCGGCAATTTGCAGCAAGGGCGTCTCCACTGGGTCTACTGCAATCATTTGTACAACCTGTGGTTTTCCGGTGGTGAGGGTGCCTGTTTTATCAAAGGCGATCGCCTTAACGCGGCCAATTAACTCTAACTGAGCGCCATTTTTAAATAAGATTCCTTGCTTTGCGCCGTGGGCAATGCCGGATAGTAACGTGGGCATAATCGCGGCCATCAAAGCACAAGGCGAGGCGACAACGAGAAAAATCAACGCCCGGTAAATCGTGGTTTCCCAAGACCAATTCCAGACCAATGGCGGCAATAGCAGCAATAGTAAGCTCACAATCACGATCGCTTTTGCATAACCGCGTTCAAATCGCTCGATAAATCGCTGTGAAGGCGGTGTCTCGTTTTGCGCTTGTTCAACTAAGCGAATCACCCGCTGAATCAAGCTGCTTTCCGGTGGCTGGTGAATTTTTAGCCGGAATGCACCATTGCCATTGATTGTTCCGGCAAAGACAGGATCGCCGATCGTTTTCTCCACTGGCATCGATTCGCCCGTAATCGATGCTTGATTCAAAGTACTAAAGCCCTCGACAATCAAGCCATCAGTCGGCACCAGTTCACCCGGCTTGACAATGACTTCATCGCCGATTTGCAAATCTGCGATCGAGACCGATCGGGCTTGGCCATTTTGCCAAACTGTGGCGCTGTCCGACGTGAGGTTCATGAGGCCGCGAATGCTGCGTTCTGTACGCTGCATTGCATACCCTTCCAAGGCTCCGCTAACGGCGAAGATCAAAATCAGCAGCGCTCCATCCACAATAAAGGCATATTCTCGTCGCCACAGGCCCAAACCCGCCGCTCCTAAAGCTGCCACAATCATTAATAGGTCAACATCTAATTCCCGATCGACGAACAATGTGGTTAAACCTTCGCGAGTACTTTGATAGCCGCCAATCACATAAGCGCACAGCAGCAATAGTAGCGCCAATCCTAGCCAGCCTGATTGCAGAGTCAGCCAGCCAAAAAAGACAAGCACACCACAGACTAGCGCCGCGATCGTGTCAGGATGCGCCTGGAGCTTGGTGAATAATCTTGGTGGGGTCAGCCAATAGAGTGGTTTGAGTGAAGACATCGGATAATAGCAAGGGAACAGTTCAATTACTCTAAACCTTGACATCAATGTTAAGGTCAAGGTTTTTGGTTAGACTAAGGCAATGGAAACCACCGACTTAACTATTAAAGAACTAACAATTGCCGTTGGCGGTGGAATTACACCGCGTATGGTGCGTCATTATCATGTGATTGGACTCTTGCCTCAGCCCGCTCGATCGACGAGTAACTATCGCCTGTATGGCCAACGATCGGTTCAGCAGTTAAAGCAAATTGTGGCGCTAAAACAGCAAGGGTTTCAACTTTCCCATATTCAGCAACTTCTCAAAAACAACTCGGACGACGAGCCAAAATTAATTGCACAGTTGCAACAGCAGTATTACAAAATCATTCAACAATTAACGCGCCTGCGGCATACAGCCACCGCCCTAGAGGGGATTCTGGGCCGCGATCGCCATGGTCAAATGGTTCAAGCCGAGGTCTTAGCTGAATTAAGACTGCTGGATGTGGATACTCAAGATGGCGACTTAGAAAAACTCTGGCATCGTCTTGATGCGGAAACGACAGCCTACCCAGAGGTATTTGAAGAATCGTTGCAGCGTTTGTTACCTGATCTTTCCGATCGTTCTGAGTTGGAAGTTGATTTGTTATCAAAGCTGGTTTTGGCCTGTGGTGATGTGAGTTTAGTCCAATTTGTACGGCGGAGTCAGGATGCAATTGCCGTCGCTCGGACTAGGCTAAGAGCCGGATGTAAGATTGTAGGCGATGTCCGATCGGTGGTGGCTGCTTTAGACCAAACCCGGCTGTCGCATCTAAACTGTCAAGTTGAAACGTTAATCAATGATTTACATATTAGTAGTGCCGCTGAAGCGGAGCAAGCCTTTTGGCAGAGCCAGCAATGGCACGATCGCTTGCTCCGTCTGCCGAAAGACTGTGTGTTGGTGATTGGGTATGCACCTTCGGTTTTAATGTCGGCATGTGCATTGATTGAACAAGGTCAGATTCAGCCAGCCTTGGTGATTGGGATGCCGATCGGCTTTAGTCATGCGCCTGCGGCAAAGCGGCAACTGATGCGCTCCGGTATTCCCTACATCACGATCGAGGGGACCTTAGGAGGCGGACTGTTGGCCGCTGTCGCATTGAACGCCCTCGCCGAATCCCTGATTGAGCAACCTGATTGTCATTGTCATTTGACGACATGAGGCAGTAGATTGCCAGCTTGAACTTCAATCACACCGCGAAACATATTCATACCGCAGGAAAACTCATGACGACCCGGCTGATCAGGCATGAATTCGATCGGGGTGATTTGATTTAGGGTAAGCTTTTGGGCAATGCGAAAGTCAGGAATCCGCACTTCTTCTAGGCAATTACTGGGGTCGCGGCGATCGAAGTTTAATCGCACTAGTTGCCCTGCTTGCACCACGATATTACTAGGTTCATAGCCGCCATTGACTGTGACAGTTACAGCTTGAATTCCTCCTTTGAGCCGTGACTTGACGCGATTTGGGTTTGGCCAGCAAGAACCACCAAAGTTCCAAACCCATTAGTCCCAGCCCACCGAGGGTGACGATTGCTTTGTTGATGAATGGCTGCTCGATCGGTTGAAACTGCCCCGACTGCCCGACAGGATGAGACATTGAATCCATGGAAGGATTGGGAACATCCGCCGCAATTGAGCCGGAGATTGCCCCAAGTAGAAACCCAAAACCCGCCAATGTGCCCCAAAAAATTGCTTTACGCATTGTGAATGTCCTCTTTAAGCTTGCGGTGTTGGCTTGAAGTTTTTCAGCCGTAGGGCATTGGTGACGACTGACACCGAACTCAATGCCATTGCCGCTCCGGCAATCATCGGGTTGAGCAGCCATCCGAAGATGGGATAGAGAATCCCTGCTGCGATCGGAATTCCTAACACATTATAGATGAAGGCAAAAAATAGATTTTGTTGAATGTTGCGCATTGTGGCGTGGGAAAGCTGAATCGCAGTGACAATGCCATTCAAGTCGCCGGAAATCAGGGTGATATCGCTGGCGGCGATCGCTACATCCGTGCCCGTTCCGATCGCGAAGCCCACATCGGCTTGGGCTAACGCCGGAGCATCATTAATCCCATCTCCCACCATTGCCACCCGTTTGCCTTCGGCTTGGATAGCTTGAATTTGAGCAACTTTTTGATCCGGGCGAACTTCGGCCATGACGCGCTGAATACCGACCTCACGGGCAATGACATCTGCCGTGCGGTGGTTATCGCCCGTTAACATCACAACTTCTAAGCCTAATTTTTGCAGCGATCGGATGGCATTGACGGAGGAAAGTTTAACCGCATCCGCAATGGCCATGATCGCCATGGTTTGACCGTCTACTGCTAGCCAGACGACGGTTTTCCCAGCATTCTCTAGTTGTTCTCGCTGGGGTTGCAGCGCGTTTGTTGCAATGCCTAATTCGTTCATCCAACGCTGGGTGCCAATCTGGACGAGCTGATTCGAGACGATGCCTTGAACGCCGCTGCCCGCGATCGCAACAAAATCACGGCAATCGATCGGTGTGGCTCCCTGTATCTGGGCGTACTGTACAGCGGCCTCAGCTAGGGGATGTTCGGAACTACGCTCAACGGCAGCGACTAGGCTTAGGAGTTTCAGATCGGGTCGATCGGCACCGCTGAGCGTGACAAAATCAGTCACCGTTGGTTTTCCTTCCGTAATCGTACCTGTCTTATCCAGCACTATGATCTGGAGTTTGTGGGCTTGCTCCAAACTGGCCGCATCTTTAATTAGAATCCCGTGCTCCGCACCTTTCCCCGTACCGACCATAATGGAGGTCGGTGTAGCCAGCCCCAGCGCACAAGGGCAAGCGACAATCAGCACACCAACGGTGGTAATTAACGCTAGAGTCGGGTTGCCCATCAAGTCATACCAAAGGATAAAGGTGGCGATCGCGATCGCAATAACCACAGGCACAAACCATCCTGTTACCTGATCGGCTAGGCGTTGAATCGGAGCTTTAGAACCCTGGGCTTGCTGCACTAGTTTGACGATTTGGGCCAGGAAAGTATCTTTGCCGATGCGGGTGGCCTGAAATTTGAAACTGCCCGTTTTGTTGATCGTCGCACCAATGACTTCATCACCCACCTGCTTTTTCACAGGCAGACTTTCGCCCGTCACCATGGCTTCATCGATCGTCGAGTGCCCCTCAACAATTTTGCCATCGACCGGAATCTTCTCACCGGGCCGCACCAGAATGATGTCGTTGAGCATTACGTCAGCGATCGGAATATCAGTTTCACGGCCATCGCGCATCACCCGTGCGGTTTTAGACTGTAGCCCAATGAGTTTACGAATGGCCTCTGAGGTTTGGCCTTTAGCATTATTTTCGAGTAAGCGCCCCAACAGAATCAAGGTGATAATCACCACAACGGCTTCGTAGTAGACATCGGGAGCAATGCCTTGGGTCGTGAACCAACGAGGAAATACCGTGGGGAATAACGAGTAGGTATAAGCGCTGCCTGTGCCGATCGCAACGAGCGTATCCATCGTGGCTGTATGGCGTTTGACGGCTTTCCAAGCATTAATAAAGAAGGTGCTACCTGCCCAAACTAAGACTGGTGTGGTTAAGGCAAGTTGGAGCCAGGGATTATGCAACCACATCGGAATAAAGGCGATCGGCAATCCGGTCATAGCCGAGAACGAACCCATCACCAGAATGATACTGACAATGGCGCCAAACCAAATTTTACGCAATAGTTGACGGCTCTCACGTCGTTGTTCTCTACGATCGGCATCATCCGTGGGCGCAAGCACATCGGCTGATATGGGTTGGGCAAAATATCCAGCAGCATCTACTGCTTGTTGAATTGTTGCAATATTCGTTTGGTTGGCATTGTAGGTGACACTTGCTTGTTCGGCGGCAAAGTTGACGTTGCTTTGGGTAACGCCGGGGACCGATCGAATTGCTGTTTCGATCGTCTTTGCACAGGAGGCGCAGCTCATACCTCGGAGTTTGAATGTTGTATTTTCCATAAGTATATCCTTTACTTAATGGTACTACCAATTATTAATAATTACTTGTAAATTTAATATTATTGAATATCTACCTTAAAGTTATAGAAATATCTTTTGCTACACAATCAAATATCAAGATTTATTTGTGTAGATACAATAAATTAGTTTTTGACTCTGACCAATATAATTAGGATTTACGCAATGCTGAGAAAAACATCTAATCGAAATTTCTTCCGTAAATCACTGAAACCAATTCTATTGGCTTTATGGGGCTTTTTTGCAGTTCCTTTTTCTGGAGTTGTTAGTAGCTGGCTATATGATTTTTTAAAAAGTTTGCCTAAGTCATTTTTGTTGCAAGTATTTATAAATATATCAAATACACAACTACCACTGTCTCAGATTTTACTAGTACTTGCAGTTTTTGTTATACCTCTGCTGTTTATTTTTCGTATGCAAAGAGAAAAGTATAAAGAAAGGTTAAAAGCTTTACTAAAGCGCGTGAAACAAAATCGACTCATACTACTTAAAAAGGTAGAAAAAGATTGCATTGAATTTAAACAAAGTCAACTCATTCTGGTCAAAAAGATAGAACAAGATTTCACTGAGTTTATTTTCGATGTGTTTGAAAGTGATTTAGATCCAGATCTAATAAAGATAACTGAATCTGCACTTAATTCAAAAAATTCTTATCCATTAGTAGAAAGAATTTTACATGGTTTAGAGAAGTATTTTAAGGATATGCATCTTACTTCAATAACTATCTTTCGACCTTATCAGGCTGGCGAATATTTGAGAATAAAGCATTCAACCGTACATTATAGCGAAGAGTTAAAGGATGATCTAATGTTTTATATGGGAGACTCGCCAGATAATCATAATCATAGAATTGGTATTGCAGGCTTTACTTATCGAGAATTCACTTCCCGAAGAGAGAAAATACAAAAATTCTTTTTGAATCAAGAAGATGAAGCATTTTTAATCAAAATAGATGATAATGGTCAGGTTATAGAAAAAGCATTTCCACATTATAGGCCTTTAATCGATACTGAAAGAATTATAGCTATTCACTCTACTGCTGCTGTGGCTCTTTTTAGACAAGGTAACAATCAAACAAAGATTTTAGGTGTACTGTGTGTAGATAGTTATAACGGAGAAATTTTTAAATCTAAATCACATGATGATAAGCTTTTGAAATCGGCTCAATGCATAGCAATCGCTATAGAGATTGAAGATTTACTTAATGAGTTTCACCAGAGTTAAATTACTTATGATAATTTTAGTAGCTATGTCAAGCCAAGATAGAGATATTAATTATTGGAAAGAATTCCTAGAATCATATCAACCAAATTCAGATTATCGTGACGACCTTTTTGCTTTAGAAACTTGTAAGTTGGCATTGAGAGCAGTTGAGCTAGGGAATTTTGGTATTGGCAGTATCGTCGTTGATTCTAGCAGTAGTATTCTAGTCAAAGGATATAACCAAGTTTTTCATCCTTACTTTCGTAGTGATCGTCATGGAGAAATGGTTGCTATGGAAAAATTTGAGGAGCAATATAGAGAAGTAACTGCGATGAAAGGATATACGCTTTATACTTCTCTAGAATCATGTCCTATGTGTATGACCAGACTGATTACATCAGGTTGTGAAAGAATCATTCATGTAGCTGATGATCCTTTAGGAGGTATGGTTCATTTGAGGAATAACTTACCGCCTGTTTGGGTTGAATTAGCTAAACGCCAAAAATTTTCTAAAGCAAAATGCTCGGCAGATCTCGAAAAAGCCTCTAATCATATTTTTATGCTTAATGCTGAAGAACTTAACGAACGTTTAAGTTCACGGGTAGGTAGATCCTCTATCCTATAGCGTTTGTGAGATGTTTTGCACCACATTGATTGTCCTTGGCGACCATCAGACCTCGAACAAAGGGAAGGTAGAAGAGTGAGGCAGGGTAATGAATGGAGTGATGTATTTATCTTCCGCTATGTCACCGAAGGCAGGAATAACCAAGCGGGATTTGATTCGTTCCTATGGCAAGCGATTGAGAATAAGCAGAGGATGATTTCACAGGTGATGTCGGGCGATCGCCCGTACAACATAGAGCATTGTCAGAGAAGAAGCAAATCCAAATGGCAACTGCGCGATCGCCGACCCCGCAATTCCTACTAAAATAAGTGGCTGCCTGCCAACCCTATCTGACCATTGCCCCCAAAATGGCGCAAAGATAAATTGTGATAGGGCATAAATACTGGTCAGCAGGGTAATGTGGATTGCCATTGTTTCACGCGAAACGCCCACAGTTGTGTGAAGATGTCTCGCGTAAAAGGGAAGAACAGGCAATGTCACACCAAAGCCAATCATTACAACAAATAGACAGAACAATGGTAAAAATAGTTGCTTTTTCATCACTTAGCCTAATTAAGTTGTTATAAAAACAGTGATTGATGTCATTGCGATTATAGGTTAGCTAGCGGGATAGCCAGCTTTGGCGATCGCGGCCTTAATTGCTGATTCGGGCGATTCAGTTTCCACTAATACAGTCTTGGTTTTTGGATCACCCTGAACGCTAGCATTAGCATCGACGGCTTTAATTGCTTGAGTAACAGTACTCACGCAACCACCACAGCTAATTCCTGGGACATTTAATTGAA
>ENA-OFCD01001363-OFCD01001363.1-metagenomes-genome-assembly--contig:-NODE-1363-length-12404-cov-9.580533_pt1 | contig 12404 bp, 19 predicted proteins | sample MGYA00153392_OFCD01 | MGnify analysis MGYA00153392 | reverse complement strand
TCCCGCGCGAGCAGAGTCCGTCGCAGTCGAGCGCGACGCCCTGCGCGCCGAAGTCGATCGGCTGCGCGGGTTCCTGCAAGGCATCGCGGACCAAGTGAAAGAGCTTGGGACATGAGCCGCGAGGCTCGACGTGCGCATCGCATGGCGCGCAGAGGAACGCGCGGGCGACGCGGCGCGAGACGCGGCGCGAGACGCATCGAGATCAAGTGCAACGGTCGCGAGCGGTGGTGCTCGTGAGCGCGGCGATAGCTCTGCCGCCCGCTCGTCTCTTGACTCGTGAGCAGAGTGCGCGGTACCTCGGGATGAGCCTGCGCTTCTGGCAAAACTCAGTTCAGCCAGCTTTGCGAGCGACCGAGATCAAGCGTGGGCGGAAAGTGCTCTATGATGTCCGCGAGCTTGACCTGTGGGTAGACCAGCAGAAGGGTGGCGACTCCGAGCGAAGGGACCAGCGAGGACGATCTTCGTTCGCTTCCGTCACGAGGGACGACGCTACGATCTCACCACGTCTACAAGCGACCCTGTCGAAGCTGGACAGGCAGCCGCGCGCATCTATGCGGAGACCGTCTCGGGCCGAGTGACGCCGCAAGTCTCCGGCGACCTGCGAGAGCTCGTGCGCGCGTGGCTCGTTGACTACTCCGCCGGCCACGCTGCGGGGACCGTCGACACCGTCGCCGACTACGCGCGAACGTGGCTCGCACACTTCGGCGCGGTGTCGCGCCTGACCGAGCCGAGCTTCGCCGACTACTCACGATCGCGCATCCGACGCGTGACGCGCTCGACGCTTCGGAAGGAGCTGAGCGCGCTGCGCCAGTTCGTCGCATGGGGCGTCGAGCACGGCGTGTGGGGCCATGGCCCCGTCGTGCCGTCGCTGCCGAAGGCTGGGCACCCTGGAGTCAGAGCGGCGAACGCGCGCAAGCGCATCGCGACGATCCTCACGCCCGCCGAGGTGAAGCGCTTGATCGCAGCGCTGCCCGTGCGGTCGAAGCGCGGCTGGCACGTGCGAGCATTCTTCACGGTGCTCTACGAGACTGGCCTACGTGAGTCGACGCTGTACGGGCTCGAGGTGCCGCTGCACTATCGCAAGGGCGCGAGCGAGCTCTTCGTCACGCGTGAGATCGACAAGGCGCACAACGAGCGTCGCCTGCCATTGACGGACGCAGCGCGCAAGGCGCTCGACCTCGTAGCGCCGAAGTCGGGCCGCATGTTCATCGAACGCGATTGGCGACCAGCTCTCGCGAAGGCAGTGGTCGACGCGAAGATCTCGAAGTCGGTGAGCCGCTACGACCTGCGGCACTCGCGAGCGAGCCACATTGCGAACACGCCAGGCGCGCCGCTGGCGGGCTTGCAATACCTCTTGGGTCACCGGCACCTGTCGACGACCGCGCGGTACGTGCAGGGTCAGCAGGAGTCAGCGGCACTCGCGCTGCGAGCCGTGCGACGTGGGAAGAGTGCGGGGCCATGAGCGGGGCCATGAGCGGGGCCATGGAGACCGGAGAGAAGCGTGCGAAGGAAGGGACTTGAACCCTTACGTGATTTCTCACACCAGAACCTGAACGCGGCGCGGGGCTCGTGATCGTCGAGATCGTCGAGCTTTGTGGTGGGTCACTCGGCGCGCGAGAGCACCTTCGGGCAGGGGTTTGGGGCCATGGCCCCGGTGCCTCGCGAACCTCTCGCAAGCTCTGGCACGAGAGTGGCACTCTCGGCGCCATGGCCTACCGTCCTACGCGCTTGGGTTCCCTTCGCATCGTCGACCCGTCCGCCTTCGTGCGCGAGGTCCAAGAGGCGCTTACGCGCAGCAACGGGGCGATCCTTGCGGCGGCCTCACTCCTCGGCGTCTCCCAGCGCCAGCTCCTTCGGTGGCTCGCCGACTACCCGCAGATCACGCGCAGAAGCCCAGGACGCCCGGCGATGCCGCAAACAAGTGCGAACTATGACAACAATGTCATAGAAGTTACAGCTAAGAAACGCAGGAAGCGCAAATAGTCGCGACATCCTTGTCATGGTAAGACAAGCGCTCCGTTCTGCGACAGCTTCGTTTCGACGGCGATAGCGACCTGTATCTATACTCTGCCAAGCTTGGCACCGTTATGGCAATAGGGTCTGCATGCAAGTCGACACAGACCTTGAGACGCTGCTGACTGCGCTCCCGCTGATTGCGATTCTGCGGCTCGCGGCGAATGAATCCGGAGACTTTGTGAGGCTGGATGCGGCGGCTGCTGCCGCTGCGACCATCGTCCCTCCGCGCCCTGGGTGCCTTTGCTCGCGCTGCGGCGGCGAGACGAACGAGACCGACGACTGCGAGGCGTGCGTGCCCGAGGCACGCGAAGAAGAAGAGCGCGAGTGGCGCGACGCTGACTTGTCGGAGCGACGCGGTGTCGCGCGACGTGGCTACTCCATCGACTGCCCGTGAACGGAGATCATCATGCGCCTGTCAAAAGCTGAAGCTGCCCTGCGTCCTCTGAAGTGCTGCGGCGATGCCGAGCACCAGCACCGTCGCGAATGTCGCAAGGGTCGACCGCTCTGCCGCTGGCGTCGTCGCGCGGCTGGCCTCTGCCGCTGCTCGATGTACCACTACCCGCACCGAGCCAAGTCGGGCGCGTGTGGCGCCGGTGTCCCGGCTGCTCTGTACAAAGACGCGAGCTACCCCGCAGCGATGCGCGAGACGCCGGTCGAGGCTGTACTCGCGAAGGTCGCGAGCTACCCGGAAGTTCGCATCATGGTCGCGATGCCGACGATGAAGCCAGCTCGCGCTCAGCGCTCGCGCTCCGTGCGCGCCGAGGTGACGCCCGAGATCGCGGCGGCGCGCAGTGCGGCGGCGTTGAAAGCCTGGGAGACGCGGCGCCGTATCGCGGCGATGGCGCAGCAGGTGTCGACGTGAGCGCGCGCAACGTGCGCTGGCTGGAAGAGCGGCAGGATCGCGCGTACGACCTCGCGCATCGACTGCTCCGCGCGGCGAGACGGGTGAGTGACGGCGCCATCGGTTGGGGCGACACGTCAGCGGCGCAGGAGCAGCGCGCCAAGCTCAACGCGCTCTGCGATCGTGCGATCGCGGTCCGCCAAGCTGGCGACCGGTACGGCCGCGCGGCCCGATGTGCGTAGCTGCGCCGGCAATCGACCGCGAGAAGTGCCCTACGTAATCCGTGCGTAGCTTCCATGACATCCATGTCATAGATGCGACTCCGCAAGAATGGCGTCGGAAGTGCCACGATCCCAATCGTGGCGTCGATGAACTATGACAACCATGTCGCCGTAGGCAAGCTGCCCCGTCATCCGACAGTGCCGGTTTGTCGGCGAAAGAGCCACGTCCACGAATGCCGCCAAGCTTGGCACTGTTATCGCATTAGCTCTGTACATCAAGACGGCGCGGCGAAGTTACCGCCTCCCGCGCCCGAACCACCACCACACGGAGTCACCCAGTGATCATCACCGCCAAATACGCTGCGTTCTGCGCGTGCTGCAATTCCGCGATTGTCGCGGGCTCAAAAATCGAGTGGAGCAAGGGGGCCAAGCCGGTCCACGCAGCGTGTGCGGGCTTGCCCGCGACGACTGCCGCTCGCGTCGTCAGCCGCCCCGGCTATCAGGGCCGATTTACGCGTCGCGGTCCGGGCGCTGTCTCGGCAGCGGCGGTACCAGGCTACTCGACGTCGGTACCAGGCTACTCGTCGTACTGCACCGATCGTGCAGGCTGCCGCTGCTACGACTGCCAGTGATTCTCGTCTGCTGCCATCTCGCGAGAGGTGGCAGAGGACGGCAATTACGCCGGCGCGTAGGAGTCGCGGCCTCACGCTGCGAGGAGAAACCCATGGTCACAATTCGACTCACGAGAGAGCAGGCGCGCGCGCTACTCATCGCCGCCACGAACTACAATGTCATCGCCGCCACGAACTACAATGTCACGCCTCGCAACAAAACGATCATGGCGGCGGCAGATGGGCGCGAGGTCCACGCCGACAACCGACGAACGCTCGCCACTGCGAGCCGCACAATCCGCAACGCACTCGACGCACTCGACGAACGCATGGAGAAGAGCCAATGAACGAGACGAAGATCAACTGGACAGAGCTGTCGTGGAATCCCGCGAGCGGCTGCAACGAAGTGAGCAAGGCGTGCGACCGCTGCTATGCGAAGGTCATCGCCGAGAAGTATCGTGGCACTCCCGCTTTCCCCAACGGCTTCGATGTGATGGTGCGACCGTGGAAGCTGAACGAGCCCGCGAAGGTCAAACGCCCGTCGCTCATCTTCACAAACTCGATGACCGATATGTTTCACGTCGGCATCAGCGACGACTACCGCGACAAGATCTGTGACGTCATGCGCGCGCATCCCCAGCACCGATACCAGGTGCTCACGAAGCGCCCGGCCGTCGCCGAAAAGTTCTTTCGCACTCGCGAGGTCCCTTCTTCGATGTGGCTCGGCTGCACCGTCGAAGAGCAAGCGACGACCTGGCGCATCGACGTCCTGCGGCGCATCGCTGCGCCCGTGCGATTTCTCTCCTGCGAGCCGATCTACTCTCCTCTCCTCGTCGACCTCACGGGGATCGATTGGGTCATCGGCGGCGGCGAGAGCGGCGGACACCTCAGTTCACCGAACACGACGGACCTCGACGAGCGCGCACTCGTGCGGCGCGGTCTCAAGGGCGAGGCGAAATGGATGCCGCGCGAAGACCGCGTCGACTGGATCCGCCAGCTCCGCGATGACACGGTGCGCGCGCGCGCGGCGTTCTACTGGAAGCAATGGGGCGGGCCGAAGCCCGAGAGCGGCGGGCGTCTCATCGACGGCCGTACGTGGGATGACATGCCGACGAAGCTCGGCGCGTTGCCCGAGGCCTATGACCACCTCGCGCGATCGAAGAAGCATCAAGTCGTGCTGCCGGTGATCCAGCCGGGAGAGACAGCGGTGATCTCGTGAGCGCCGAGCTGGCGGCGGAGCACAACTGGAACGGTACGCCGCTTGACAATCGCAATCAGGCGACGGAGGACGGCGCGGCGAGGTTCTCGCCTCGCTCCCGCGCCCGGCAACCCCTACCTACCTACGGAGTACACACAATGAGGAATTTAGCCCACTGGGCAACAACGGCGACCAAGGGCGACTACGCGGCCCTGTACGAACAAATGTCGTGCGAGGAGACTGCGGCGGGCTATTGGGTCGTGACGCAGGACGCAAACGGATCGGTGATCTGGGAGGGCGAGGCCACGGACGGTCAAGCGGCCTACGATCACGCGGAGCGAGCCAATACAGGCAGCCGATGCGGATGGGGCGACTCCGAGATAGATGCGGCTCAGCGCATCTTAGCCCGGTCGGACCTCACTCTCGTCGCCGATGACCGAGGCCTCGTGGTGGCCGTGTCCGCCGACCCAGGGGCAGACGCGTGAGCGGCGAGGACGTCGCATCGAAAGTAGGTAAGAAATGGGTACAATGGTTTATCGGTACGGGTTGTTGGCTCCCGTCGATCACGACAAAGAAGTGCGTGAGCAAATATGGCGTGCGCATCGTTACGGGAATGTGCTCGTGGAGATCGAGCGCGCTCGACGCGCAACGGTACGCCTTGCGTACGGCCCACTTGCGACGCTTGAGCATGCCGCCAAAGAGGCTGGCACTGTAGTGCGGGATGCCCGCGAGGCCATCAAACGCGCACGCGCCGAACACCGCGCTCGTGTCGAGACAGACGCAATGAAGCTCGCGCTCTCGTCTGCGAGAGAGGCAGAGCGAGAGGCCAAACGTGCTCTGTTTGAGGCTCGTCGACAGCTGAGAGAGAGCGGCGCAGTCGACGCTACTCTGGCAGACATCGAAGCTCGTGCGGGAGAGCTACGTCGGGGTGCCAGGGCTCTCTCTGGTGTGCACTGGGGAACCTACTCGCTGATCGAAGCGGCGCACGACGCATCTCGCAAGATGCCCCTGTACGACGGCGTAGAGCCGAACGATCCACGCTTCGCGCGCTGGGAACACGAGGGGCAGGTAGGGATCCAGGTACACCAAAAGGGCAGCACTGGAACGGGTATGGTCGCAGAGGAGCTACACGCAGGAATCGGTGGCGAGTGGCTGCGCGTCGAACGTGTCCACGATACGCGTCAGGGGCGCAGGGCCGGAACGCGAGCGCGACTGACTATGCGCATCGGAACAAGCGACGTAGACGGCACGCCGATCGTTGCAGCGTGGCCGATGGTCATGCATCGCGCGGTCCCTCCTGGCGCTATCGTACGACGAGCTACAGTGTCGCTCCGACGACGAGGGCCGCGTGAAGAATGGTCGGTAGAGCTGACCATCCAGGTGCCAAGCACGATTGCTCCCGAGGAGCGACAGGGCCACGTTGCAATCAACGTTGGATGGAGGTCCATGGGCGATACGATTCGGGTGGCGTCTTGGGTTGGCAGTGACGGGCAAAAGGGAGAGCTGCATCTGTCCAAGAGAACCATTGAAGGCCTGCGAAAGCCTGAGGGGTTACGGTCCACACGAGACAAGAACTTCAACGACGCGCGCAACGCGCTGCTCTTGGCGCTCGCCGGTCTCAACGTGCCCGAGTGGTACACGCTGCGGGCTAAGGCTCTGTCGCAGTGGCGAAGCCCCCAGCGACTCGCCGCGCTCGCAACGGAATGGAAAACGAAGCGTTTCGCGGGTGACGAGTCGGCCCACCTCGCGCTCGAGACGTGGCGATACCACGACCATCACCTTTGGGCGTGGGAGGCATCGCAGTCAGTTGGCTCTCACCGGCACCGACGAGAGGTGTATCGGGTTTTTGGATCGCAACTGGCGAAGAGGTATCGGACGTTGGTGCTCGCCGACTTTGATAAGAGAGTCGTCGCTATCCGCCCAGCGGTGGGCGACGCCAACGACAAGACGCAAAACGAGACGGCACGATCAAACCGCCAACTGGCGTCGACGAGTGAGCTCGAGCGCGAAGCGGCCAACGCGTTTACGTCGCGCGGCGGCACGGCGGAGTACCTGTCAGCAGTAGACATCACCCACACGTGCGCGGACTGTGGAGCGTTGTCGACGTTCGATGCCGCCGAACGCATCCACGCTGCGTGCTCATCGTGTGGTGTGGTGTTCGACCAAGACGAGAACGCCGCTCGTGTGCTTTGCGAGCGGTGGCGTGATGGCGAAAAGGTGGGGGTCGCTCGCGTAGCGGAACCACAAGAGAAAGTGGGATCTAAGTGGCAACGGGCAAAGGCGCGCAAGGAGGAAAGACAAGCCGCTCGCAAAGCGGTGGCTAGCGCCGCGGAATGATTCGCGGTATGCGGAAGCGGTAACAGAGGCTGCTCAATGCCTTTGAAATTGAGACGCGAGCTCGTGTCGCTGGATGAGACTGCAGAGGAGCGTAACAGAGGCTGCTCAATGCCTTTGAAATTGAGACGTGGCGCGCGCCAGTGCGTACGTCGCGAAGATGGAGCCTGCCATTAGTGGCAGCGGAGGCCACACCGCCACCTTCCTCGTAGCCCGGCGGCTAGTGCAGGACTTCGGCCTCAGCGATGCGGACGCGCTGGCGATCATGCGCCACTACAACGCGCGATGTCAGCCGCCATGGAGCGAGCAGGAGCTGAAACGCAAGGTGTCAGAGGCGCGCCACAAAGCGCGCGTGAGTATTTCCATGGAGCAACAATGAACGCGGTCCCGAAGATTTTGTTGGGCGGTCGGCCCAAACCCAAGGCGGTCGAGGCCGACTTTGTGAGTGATGATCGTCGTCCGACGATTCAATTTATTCCTTCGCGGTTCGAGGCGAACGTCTATGCGTCCGTCGACGCGTTGCGAGCTGCCGGTGACACGTATAAAAACTCGAGCAAGTTGGTTCGCGTGTTGTGCGCGACGCAATACGAGCAAGACGCTAGTGGGTGGGTAGACTCAGACGGCCACACGAAGCACGAGACGATCGTAGGCGCGCCGATGATCGCGCCGATAACCACGGCCGTATTAAGGATGCGGCTCAGCGAGGTCGCCAACTATCGGAAGTGGGCGAAAGCGCGCGAGACCTGGGTGGAGTGTTCGCCGCCAGACGAGATTGTAGGCGCGGTCGCTGACTTGGGCGATTGGGATCTGCCAGTGCTCAGGGGTCTCGTCGAGACACCGATCATGCGTGCCGATGGGAGCATCGCCGAGGCGCGCGGGTACGATGCACAAAGCGGATACTGGCTGGCGCCGAGTGCGCAGTTCCCGGCGGTACCGGCCACGCCATCGCAGGCGCAGGCCGAGCGGGCATACGCTGAGCTTGCTGAGGTCTTCGCGGACTTTCCATACGCATCCAGAGAAGAGAGCGCTGTTCCGATCGCGACGATCCTCACGACGATCGCTAAGACCCGTGAGCGGCCCGGCTTCCTGTTCGATGCGCCGCAAGGTGGCGTCGGCAAGACTCTACAAACCGACGCGATCGCTGTGATCGCTACGGGTCGACCTGCATCACGGGCGGCATATCCGGCGAGCGATGAAGAGACCGGCAAGGTGCTTGCGAGCTACGCGCGGCGCGGATCTCAGCTCATCTCGATCGACGACATCAAGCGCACGCTCGGAGGCGAGAACCTTGACCGAGTGCTGACCGCGCGGGGCGAGGTGGACTTCCGCGTGCTGGGCAGGACCGAACTCGTGACCGCGCCCTGGTCGGCCACGCTGATGTTCACTGGGGTCAACGTCGGCTTGCTTGGTCAAATGGGTAGGCGCCTCTTGCGCGCCCGCATCGTCTCGACTCTTGAGCGCCCGCAAGACCGCGCAAACTTCCAGCATCATCCGTTGCTTGACTGGGTGCTCGTCGAGCGGCCGCGTTTGGTTCGCGCCGCTCTCACTTTGCTTCGCGCCTACGTGGTCGCGGGCCAACCCGACATGGATCTTCCGGCGTGGGGGTCGTTCGAGTCGTGGGCTCGTCTCATCCCTCACGCGATCGTCTACGCTGGTGGGCCAAGCGTGCTCGACGCGCGGATCGAGGACGATGAAGAGAGCGCGGACGTTGCGCACCTGCCTGGGCTGCTGACTGGCTTGCTCGATCTGTGCGCCGAACGTGCGCCACGCCTGGGCAGGCGACCTGAGGACGGCCTGGGCGCAGGGGAGATCCTCGAGGCCATCAAGGGCGAGGGCGATTCGGAGCTGCGCGTTGCGCTGCGGACGATGACCGGCACCAAGGCTGCCGACCCGAACGCCGTGCAGGTGGGCGTAGCACTCGCTCGCGACAAAGACCGGCCCTTCAGGGTGGGCGATCGGTTGCTGCGGCTGGTGAAGGCCAAGCGAGAAAGAGCATGTGGCCAACGCTGGACGGTCGAGGTGATCCGATGACTGCATGCAGGATCACCCAGGTCCACGGGCTTGTTGTTACCAAAAAATATTTCACTAGCTGCGAGGCTTTGAACATAGGTGCACCTGTTCCCGATTGGTGTTGGACCCCCGCCAAGACGACGATCGAGATCGCCCGGAATCGGAATTGCCATACACATAGGGTCCATTCGCCCGATGGGCTTGGCACACAACCGAGAGCGCTACTTGGCAGTCGGGCAAACGGACTATCAGTCTACCCGCGGGTGTGGACATGACGCCCAAACCCGTCGCGACCTCCCCCGGGAACGGGGCGCTCGCCTCCGCGTTGCGCGCCCTGGCCGACGTTCTCGAGGCGCAGGCGAGCAACACCAGCGCAACGGCCGATGAATTGGTAGACGTCCGCGCATGCGGTCTCGAGCGCCGCGCCGTCGACAAACTCATAGCAGCCGGCGAACTGCGCGCGGTCCGCATCGGCCGACGCCTGTACGCTAAGAAGAGCGCCTTGGTGGCGTTGGTCGACGTACTGCCGCCGGTGACGAAGGTCGAGCGCGCCCGTCCCGACCACGACGAGCAGGACGACGAGGTAGACGCCCGCGTTTTGAGGCTCATCGGGCCAGGAGAGGGACGATGACGCCCGCAAACATGCCTGTTTTTCGCTGCGATTCGCGTTGCACCGCGATTCCGGCCCAATCCTCGAAGGCATTGGGGGCGTTCCCCCATGCCCGCCATGGACAATATATGGTCATTTATGCCAATACGTTGTCACGCCCTCGCGACGACGCGGCAGCCACGACGATGACCGTCGAGAGGTCCCACGGCAAACCGCGCCCACGCGTCCCCCGCCCGTCGACGCTACCCGCGTGCGCGATTGGCCGTCCGAATCGCGAAAGCGCGTCTGAGGCGATCGTAGCGCGAACGCGAGCCTGTTTCGCGGCGCGGTGTCGCGTGACGCCCATCGCTCAAATCCAGCAACGCCCAACCCCCGAGGACAACATGACCGTTACCCACACCCCTCCGACGCGCAAAGACGCGTTGGCGCTCGCCGGCGAAAACTCAAACCCGCCAAAAGCTGCCACTTCACGAGCGGCCGATTTGGCTGACGGCGCTGGGGTGACGTCGTGACCGTCGAGAGGAGTCACGGCAAGGCGCGGCCCACGTTGCCTCGCGCGAGCGACTTGCAGCCCAATGAAACCGCGGCAAAACCAACGGCTGGGCGCACGTCACACGGCCACTTCGCGGCCGGCAACGCCGTCGGTATCGGCGCGAGGTTTACCGCGACCGTCAGGAAGAGCCTCGGGTCCAAGGAATCGAAGGGCACCGCCCTCGTCGTGGCTCGCGATGCCCGCCGAGTCTTTGGGCACGTGCTGGCCAGCTTGCCTTCCGACGCGCCGCCCGTGCGAGCCCTGCTGGCCGTGTACGCCAGACACCAGGCGCTGCACGCCTACTACTCGCTCGCGGCCGAAGCTGCCGGACTCGACACCGAGCGCGGTCTTGAGCTGCTTGTCGTGGCTGACCGGCAAAGCCAGCGCGCCGAACGGGTGCTGGTCACCGTCCACGACATTGCGCGGGTGCACGCGACCGCCAAGCCCGCTGCGGCAAGCCCGCCGTGGTTTGTGGCCAATGCTGAGAGCGAGGACGACTCGTGAAACGCATATCGTTCGTCGACTTCTGCGCCAGGGTGCTTCGACTCGAGCTCACGAATCATCAACGGGTGCTCGCGCTCGTCGCGATCGATGGGGTGGACCCCGTACGGCTAGATGGTAGCGACCGCGCTATTGCGCTGGAGCTATTCGGAGACGTCGACGATGTGCCCCCACACGCGCGACGAGTGCAGGCGTGGTCACTCGGCCGCGGTTCGGGCAAAACGACTCTCGCCGCGAGCCTCATGTTGTACGCGACCGTGACGTCGGACCTTCGTAGGTGCGGACCGGGCATGACACCTGCTGCCGTCGCGCTCGCACCAAGGCAGTCAACTGCAAGGCTCGTGATCGGCGTGGCCCGCGCTCTTGTGCGCAACGTGCCAGAACTCGAACGTCTTGTCGTTCGTGGCGACGACACCAAAGAGGGATTTTCGCTCAATCGAGAGACGCGCGTTGCCCGCATCGCGGCGTACGCGGCGTCACGCGGCGGTGTCAACGTTCGAGGCTTCGACTTGCTCGCACTCGTCCTTGACGAGGCAGAGCTTTTTCAGAGCGAAACGGACTTTGTGGTAACCGACCGTGAGAGCTTCAACGGCGCGATTCCGCGCCTGCTACACGGCGCGGGTCACCACGCGATTTTGATCTCGACACCCTGGCCAACGCCCACACTCATGGGTGAGTTGTTCGCGAAGAATTGGGGCAACCCAACGACCGCGCTTGCCGCGTTCGGCACATCGCTCGCGATGCATGATTACGATCCATCTCTCGCCGCGTGCATCGAACGCGAACGCGCCGACGATCCAGAGAACACCGCTCGCGAACGCGATTGCTCGCGCGACGCGGGAGGCTCAACCAACTTCCTCGACTCGGACACCGTGGATGCGTCCGTCGATCCCGATCTTTTATTACCCGCACCACATGATGGTGACGCGCTCGGTTTTGGTGGTGACATTGGGCTTGTAATTGATAGCACCACGCTCGCAGGCGTATCTCGCCGTGGGGCCGCTCACAAGGTTGTAGTCCTTACTGAGCAGCGTCCAACCAAAGGCAGCCCACTGCGCCTGTCCCAAGCGATCGCTCAATGGTCGGACGACCTCGAACCGTATCGCGACATCACACGCGACGTCGCGGTTGACGGACACGCCCGCGAACCCGCAAGAGAATACGCCCAAGCGAACGAACTCAATCTCGTTGACGCACCGGCGGGCCAAAACGCCAAGGCCGATACCTTCGTCCAAATGCGCAAGCTATTTCGGGAGCAACGCATCGTTATCCCCGACCATGCACGGCTGCGCGCTCAACTCAAAAGCGTTATCGCCAAGTCCACGCCCGGCGGCGGATTGAAGATCATTCAGGCGCGACGAAAGGGCCTGGCACACGGAGACCTCGTGTCTGCCCTTGTACTCGCGCTTCACCAAGTGAGCGGCGATCATGCGGCCGACTACGTCGGCTTCGTCCAGCGCATGCGCGAGCTCGGACACTGCGAATGAGTGCCCTTGATCTCTCGCGTCTCACGCTCGCCGAACTGCACAC
>ENA-OFCD01001362-OFCD01001362.1-metagenomes-genome-assembly--contig:-NODE-1362-length-12408-cov-5.977900_pt1 | contig 12408 bp, 12 predicted proteins | sample MGYA00153392_OFCD01 | MGnify analysis MGYA00153392 | reverse complement strand
GCCCAGGCCGCCCCAAAGCTCGACACCGGCGACACAGCCTTCATGCTCCTCTCGGCGGCGCTGGTGATGCTCATGACGCCCGGTCTGGCCTTCTTCTACGGCGGCATGGTCCGCAGCAAGAGCGTGCTGAACACCATGATGATGAGCTTCATTGCGCTCGCCATCGTGGGCGTGCTGTGGGCAGTCATCGGCTACACCCTGGCCTTCGGGGCGGGCGGCAACAGCTTTATCGGCAGCCTGACCAACCTGGGGATGAAGAACACCACCGGCCCTGGCAGCCTGGTCGGCACCATTCCCACGCCGGTGTACGTGGCCTTCCAGGCGATGTTCGCCATCATCGCCCCGGCGCTGATTTCCGGTTCGGTGGTGGACCGCATGCGTTTCGGGGCGTTCGCGCTGTTCGTGGCCCTCTGGACCGTGCTGATCTACTCGCCGCTGGCCCACTGGGTCTGGGCCTACAACGGGTGGCTGCGAAACCTGGGCGCGCTCGACTTCGCGGGCGGCACGGTGATTCATATCGACTACCCACGCTCGGATGATGCGTCGAGCCTCTTCGCGAACACGCGTGAAGTCATGCGCGGCGTGCTCGCGGGTGGCGCGAGCCCGAGGCTGACTGTCGCCAGCCTCAATCTCGGAACCGGCCTGGCCACGCAGGTCGAACTGGTGGCCGAGGCGGAGTTTCCGCGCATCGATCCGCGCTCGGTCGGCCTGCGGCACCGCCTTGCTGGGGTCGCGACGGACCACGGTGACCCGGGCGCGGAACGGCGCCAGCAGCGCAATCAGCGCCTCGGTGATGCCGCCGGCGCCCAGGACGACCACGGGCGCGTCGTAAAGCGTCAGGGCTGCCTGTGGCCCCCACGTGGTGGCCCGCGCCCGCTCGGGCAGCTTGCGCAGCCCGGCGAGTGCCAGCGCGAGGGCGTGCTCGGCCACCGGCTCCGCGTACACGCCCTTCGCGCACGTCCAGATCCGCGCGGACGTCAGCACCCCCGTCGTCCGGACGCCCTCGACGCCCGCGAACGGCAGCTGCACCCAGCGGGTGCCGGGGGCCTGCTGCAGGGCGGGCACGAGGCCGGACCAGCCGCCCGGGCTGGTCCAGACCAGGGCGTCGGGGTCCGCGTCGAGAGCGACGACCTGAGCGCCGCCGTCCTCGACCGCGCGGACCGCCCATGCCGCGGGTTCAGGCGCCAGCGCGATCCTCGGGATGGGCACTCGACCTCCTCGTTGACAGCCGGCCGGCGGGTCGCGGGCCATCCTGCCGGCAGGTGCGCACAGCCTGGCCGGGGGGGTGACGGAGGGGCCGTCAAATCGCCGTCCACAGGCCGCTGCTGCGTCCACCGCGCGGCTGGCGGCGGTGACCGGCGACGCCCGGCCGGCGCAGAGTCGCCGGCGGGAGGTGGTGCTCGTGGCGGTCGCACGGACGTACGCGGTGGCGCTGGTCGGCGTCGAGGGGCACGTGGTCGAGGTCGAGGCCGACCTCGCCCTCGGACTGCCCGGTCTGACGGTCACCGGGCTGCCCGATGCGGCCCTGGCCGAGGCGCGGGACCGGGTGCGCGCTGCCGTCGTCAACTCCGGCGAGGCGTGGCCACCCCGCCGGATCACCCTGGCGCTGAGCCCGGCCTGGCTGCCCAAGAAGGGGTCCGGCTTCGATGTCGCCCTGGCTGTGGCGGTCCTGGCTGCGGCCGGCAAGGTGCCGCTCGCTGCACTTGCCGGACTTGTCCTGCTCGGCGAGCTGGGGCTTGACGGCCGGGTGCGACCCGTCCGGGGCGTTCTGCCGGCAGTGCTCACGGCCGTCGGTTCCGGCTTCGACCGGGTCGTCGTCCCGGTTGACAATCTGGCGGAGGCCAGTCTGGTGCCGGACGTACGCGCGACGGGGGTACGCACGCTGCGCGGACTGGTTGCGCTGCTGAGGGGGGAGCAGCCCGATGAGGAGCCGGCCGGTTCGACGGTTGCCCCCGAGGAGCCGCCGTCCCTCGACCTGATCGACGTCGCCGGGCAGGTCCCCGGCCGGACGGCCGTCGAGGTGGCGGCTGCCGGTGGTCACCACCTGCTGCTGCTCGGGCCGCCGGGGTCGGGCAAGACGATGCTTGCCGAACGGCTCCCGGGCGTGCTCCCGCCGCTGACCCGCGCGGCGGCGCTCGAGGTGACCGCCATCCACTCGGTCGCCGGGACCCTGCCGGCCGGGCAGCCGCTGGTGACCAGGGCGCCGTTCCAGGACCCGCACCACACCGCGACGGTCAGCTCGGTGATCGGTGGCGGGAGCGGCATCGCCCGCCCCGGCGCAGCGTCGCTCGCCCATCACGGGGTGCTCTTCCTGGACGAGGCCCCCGAGTTCTCCACCCGGGTGCTTGATGCGCTACGCCAGCCGCTGGAGTCCGGACGGCTGACAATTCGCCGGGTGGGGGGCACGGCGGTGTACCCGGCCCGGTTCACCCTCGCGCTTGCTGCCAACCCGTGCGCGTGCGCACAGTCTGACAACGACTGCACCTGCACCCCTGACAGTCGCCGTCGTTACCTGGCCCGGCTGTCCGGACCGCTGCTCGACCGGGTGGACATGCACGTCATCGTGCCGCGGATCACCCGCGCGGAGCTGCTGGCGGAGAACGGTGTCGGTGAGCTCAGTGCCCGGGTCGCGGAGCGGGTGGCGATGGCCCGTCAGTACGCCGCTACCCGGTACGCAGGCACGCCGTGGCGCACCAACGGCGAGGTCCCGGGCGTCGAGCTGCTGCGCCGCTGGCCGTTACCCCGCTCAGCGACGATACAGGCGGAGGACGCGCTGGACGCCGGCCTGCTGACGGCGCGTGGCTACGGCCGGGTCACCCGGCTGGCCTGGACGCTGAGCGACCTGCAGGGCCTGCCGGTGCCGACCGCGGCCGAGGTCAACCACGCCCTGACCTTCCGGCTCGGACGCCGGCGGGCAGCGGTGGCGGCATGAGCGAGCTGCTCGCCCGGCTGCACCTGGCCCGGCTCGTCGAGCCGGGCTCGTGGCCCGTGCACGACGCGGTGTCGGAGCACGGCGCGGCGGCGGTCGTGGCCGCGCTATGCCAGGGCCGACGGGTCGGAGCCGTCACCGAGGCTGTCGCCCAGGGCTCGCAGGCCAGGGCGGGCGGCATCGAACCGGCCGAGGATCTACGCCGGCTGAACGCCGTCGGCGGGCGGGTCGTGCTGCCCGGGGACCCGGAGTGGCCGCAGGAACGGCTCAGCTGGGCGCGCGGCGGTGGTTCGCTGCCGGCACCCCCGCTGGCCCTGCTGGTCCGCGGCGTCGGTCTGCTCGGCGACACGGTCCAGCGCTCCGTGGCGGTGGTGGGTGCGCGAGCCGCGACCGCGTACGGCGAGCATGTCGCGACCGAGCTCGGCATCGGCCTGACCGATCGGGGCTGGACGGTCATCAGCGGCGGGGCGTACGGCATCGACGGCGCCGCGCACCGCGGCGCGCTCACCAGCCGCCGCGGCCCGACAGTCGCCGTACTGGCGTGCGGGGTGGACGTCGCCTACCCGAGGGGCCACGACCGGCTGCTCGCCCGGATCGCTGAGCAGGGGCTGCTGGTGAGCGAGCACGCCCCGGGGTCCGCGCCCACCCGGCTGCGCTTTCTTGTACGCAACCGGCTGATCGCAGCGCTCAGCGTCGGCACGGTGGTGGTGGAGGCGGCGCTGCGCTCTGGATCGCTGTCGACGGCGGGCCGAGCCGCCGACCTGACCCGGCACGTCATGGCGGTGCCCGGCCCGGTGACCTCGGCGATGTCCGCCGGCTGCCACGCCCTGCTGCGCGCCGGCGCCGCCGAGCTGGTCAGCGGCGTCCGCGAGGTGCTCGCGCTGGTCGGCCGCCTCGGCGACGACGACGCACCCGTGCAGCGCGGCCCCGAGCACCCTCGCGACGCGCTGCCCGACGTCGTCCGCCGGGTGCTGGACGCTCTGCCGGTCCGCGGTGGCGCCGGCGAGGCCGTGCTCTCCCGGGAGTCGGGCGTCGCGGTGCTGGTCGTGCAGCAGGTCCTGCCACCGCTGCTCGTCGCCGGCCTGGTCGAGCGCAGCGATGCCGGCTGGCGGCTGACCGCGCTCGGCGCCAGCGGCCCTCGACCGGGGCGCTGAGGGGTGGCCCGAGCGGGCTCAGCGCCAGCCGAGGGTCGCCCGCGACGGGTTGACCATCGCCTTGACGTTGCGCCCGTCGTGGAATTCCCCGAGCGCCGTCATCGACCAGGTGCCGTCAGCCTCCCGGACCAGCTTGGCCATCAACACACCGGTCTTGGCCTCGGCGTCACCGAGGTCGTAGCGGACGAGCTCGGCGCCCCGCTCGTCCAGCAGTCGGCAGTACGCCGTCTTCAGCTCGGTGAAGCGCTGGCCCCGGAAGGAGTTGACCGTGAACACCAACCCCTCGACGTCCTTGGGCAGCCGGTCCAGCTGCAGGGTGATCTGCTCGTCGTCCCCGTCACCTTCTCCGGTGAGGTTGTCGCCGGAGTGCACGATGGCATCGCCGAAGCCCCGCAGGTTTGCGTACCAGACCTTCTCGACCTCGCGGCCCCGTACGTCGAACGCGATCACGGAGGCGTCCAGGTCGACGTCGGCGCCGCGCTTCACAGGATCCCAACCCAGCCCCATCCGGATGACCCGCAGCGCCGGCGCACCGGTCTTGACCAACGACACGGTCTGCTGCTTGCGCAACGAGACCGGCCCCTTGTCCAGGTTGACCCGGCCGACCACGGCCCCCGGGGGCGGCGCAAAGGCCGCGGGCGGTCCCGTCGGGGGCGCTGGTGTCGATGGCTGATCCGAAGGGCTAGTGGCGGGGGTCGGCGCGTCGTCAACGGTGATGCCGAAGTCGGTCGCGATGCCGGCAAGCCCACTGGCCCAGCCCTGTCCTACCGCCCGGACCTTCCATCCGCCGGCGCGTCGGTAGACCTCCACGCAGAGCAGCGCCTTCTCGGTGCTCAGCCCTGGCACCGCGAACTCGACCAGGACCGTTCCCCCTTCGTCGAGCACCCGCGCGACCAGCGAGCCCGCAGCGCCGAAGGTGCGTGGACCGGAGCCGTCCAGGCTCGCGGTGACCGCGATCCGGTCGATCTCGGCGGGGATGGCCGGCAGGCTCAGCGCGATCGTGTCCGGAGCTCCGCCACTGCCCGGTCGGTGTGCCACTCCTGGCCCGGAAGGTTGGTTGTAGAAGACCATGTCGGCGTCGTTGCGGACCCGGCCCTGCGCGGTCAGCAGCAGCGCCGACACATCCACCGGGCTCGAGCAGCTGACGCGGACCAGGACGGCGGAGGCGGACAGCGGGGCGTTGGCGCCCTTGGACAGCGTCGGCACGATCGTCTCCTCGTGGTCGGGGCCGTCATCCTGCCCGCTCCGTGCCGGCTGCGACACGGTCTGCCCGTGGCGCGCCTGCTTGACCTGACGCTCCGGGCGGCGCAGCGTCCCGAGGGTGACCGCCGCCCCCGCCGCCGAGCCGCTACCCGCGGCCCTCGCCGACGCCCTGGCGGCGTTCGTGCGGCACCTGTCACTCGAGGTGGGGCGCTCAGCCCACACCGTCCGGGCGTACAGCGGCGACGTGGCCGGGCTGCTCGAGCACGCCCGCCGCCGGGGCGCCCGGACGCCCGCCGACCTCGACCTCGCGGTGCTGCGCAGTTGGCTGGCCCGCCAGCGCTCGTCCGGCGCGGCCCGTACGACCTTGGCGCGTCGCGGCTCGTCGGCGCGGGCCTTCACCGCCTGGGCGCACCGGCGGGGCCTGCTGGCCGCAGACCCAGGCCTGCTGCTGGCCTCGCCGAAGGGACAGCGACCACTGCCGGCCATCCTTGCGCCCGCCGAGGCCGCCCGGCTGCTCGACGGGGTCGCAGGGCAAGCCCCGGTCGACCTGCGCGACCGCGCCGCGCTGGAGCTGCTGTACGCCACCGGCGCACGGGTGGGCGAGCTGTGCGGCCTCGATGTCGACGACATCGACACCGCCCGTCGGGTCGCCCGAGTGCTCGGCAAGGGCGGGAGGGAGCGATCGGTGCCGTACGGCGCACCCGCCGCGGCCGCAGTCGACGCCTGGCTGGTGCGTGGCCGCCCGCTCTGGGCGAAGCCGGCCAGCGGCGCCGCGCTCCTGCTGGGCAGCCGGGGCGGGCGGGTGGACCCCCGGACCGTCCGGGAGGTCGTCCACCGACGCCTTGCCGACGTGCCGGGTGCCCCCGACCTCGGACCGCATGGTCTTCGGCACAGCGCGGCCACGCACCTGCTGGAAGGTGGCGCCGACCTACGTAGCGTTCAGGAAGTCCTCGGTCACGCTACGCTCGCAACGACTCAGATCTACACGCATGTCAGCGTCGAGCGGGTGAGGACGAGCTATGACCGTGCGCACCCCCGGGCCTGACGGCTCGAGCCGCCTGGCCACCGCCTCGACCCCGCCTGCCCAGGCGCCCTCTGAGTCGCCGGCAACCGGCAGCGCACCGAAGGCACCGCGCCGGGGTGGCCGCTATGCGGGGATGTCGGACGAGGAACGCGAGGAGATCGAGTCGGCGATCGCCGAGCTGTGGCGTGAGTACAAGGAGACCGGTGAGGAGCGGCTGCGCGAGCGCCTGATCCTGCACTACTCCCCGCTGGTCAAGTATGTCGCCGGGCGCGTCGGCGTGGGCCTGCCGCCGAACATCGAGCAGGCCGACCTCGTCTCGTACGGCATCTTCGGGTTGATCGACGCCATCCAGAAGTTCGACCTCGGCCGCGCCATCAAGTTCGAGACCTACGCCATCAGCCGCATCAAGGGCGCGATCATCGACGAGCTGCGCTCGATCGACTGGATCCCGCGCTCCGTGCGCTACAAGGCCCGCGAGGTCGAGAAGGCCTATGCCGCGCTCGAGGCCAAGCTGCGTCGTACCCCGACCGAGGCCGAGGTCGCCGGAGAGCTGGGGATCGCGCTCGAGGACCTGCACACCATCTTCAGCCAGGTCAGCTTCGTCAACGTCGTCGCGCTCGACGAGCTGCTCACAGCGGGCGGGGAGAAGGGCGACAAGCTCTCCCTCGTCGACACCCTCGAGGACACCAAGGCCGAGGACCCGGTCCAGGCCTTTGAGTCCGAGGAGACCAAGCACCTGCTGGCCAAAGCGATCAACACCCTGCCGGAGCGGGAGAAGATCGTCGTGACGCTGTACTACTACGAGGGGCTGACGCTGGCCGAGATCGGTCAGGTCCTCGGGGTGACCGAGAGTCGGATCTGTCAGATGCACACCAAGGCCGTCCTGCAGCTGCGCGGAAAGTTGGCCGACCAGAAGGACTGAGGCTCGTCGCGGTCAGGGTGCAGCAGGACCGGCCAATCCCCTGCGCGTCGTTCAGGCGCGGCTGACCGGACGTGACCGGACCGCATCGCGACTGCACTCACCGCTCGGTTCCTGTCGCGGTGAAGCCTTGGCGGCCTCGCGGGCTCTGGTCAGCGGCGCCTCCTGGCGGCGGCAGCCGTCACCAGCAGCGCAACCGCCGTGGCAGACAGCGCGGCGCCGGTGCCCTCAGGTGGCGGCAGACGACCCGGCGGCGGCGGCCCCGGCATGGTGGCCGACGAGCCGGACACGCCGGCAGGCGGTACCGGCAGGGCAACGGGGGCGCCGCTGCCGTGCGACCCGCCGCCCGCCAGCCGCGCGAGGCCATCGCCCAGCAGGGCTGAGCCATCCCTGCCCGCGCCCGCTACCAGCAGCTGCGCACCGGGGCTGACGACATCAGCGTCGCGCGGCAGCAGGCGTACCGGCCCGCCGTCGACGAGCCGGACCGGGTCCAGATAGGCCTCGCCCCGCCGCAGCCCCCAGTGCAGGCACGCGAGGACCGCACACCCCTCGTGCCCGGCGTCGAGGGTCGCGATCTGCTGCCCGGCTGCGACGGCCAGTCCGACGCGTACGACGGGCGTGACCGGTTCGTACGTCGTACGCAGGGCGCCGTGCTCGACCACGACGACACCGCGACCGGCGAGCAGCCCCGCGTAGGACACCCGGCCGTCGCCCGAAGCCCGCACCGGGTCGCCGGGCGCACCAGCCAGGTCGGCGCCGCGGTGGCCGGGTGCGTAGGGCGTCGGGCCGGGGTCGAACACCCGGCTGACCGCGTGCGACCCGTCGAGCGGCCAGACCCACCCCGGGGCCGCGTGAGCAGCCGTGCGCCCCATGGAAAGCAGGACGGCAAGCAGGAACAGCGTGGGGATGGATCCTCGGCGCGGGTGCACGGCTCGAGGCTGTGCAGGTGTGCCCGCGCACGACAGCGCCCGACGTCGATCTGTGGACAACCCACGCCTGTGGTGCGCGCGTACACTTGGCGCAGCGATGCGGTCCGCCGCGTCGACTTCGCGCGTCCTACGCCAGTCGTCACGATGGTGAGCGCCGGCCAGTGGTCCCTGCGGGGTGGTCGTTGCTGAGGGCGCCAGGGCGTCCCACCTCCCGGGGGGGCGCGACAACCCAGCCAAGCGCGCGCCCGATCGTGAACCGGTCGGGGACACCGCGCGCGCCACACGAAGGGGCCTCATGGCCGTCGTCACCATGCGCCAGCTCATCGAGAGCGGCGCGCACTTCGGGCACCAGACAAAGCGCTGGAACCCCAAGATGAAGCGCTTCATCTTTACTGAGCGCAACGGCATCTACATCATTGACCTGACGCAGACGCTGGGCTACATCGACCGGGCGTACGACTTCGTCAAGGAGACCGTCGCGCACGGCGGCACCATCATGTTCATCGGTACGAAGCGCCAGGCGCAGGAGGCCATCGTCGAGCAGGCGGGGCGGGTCGGGATGCCGTACGTCACCGAGCGCTGGCTCGGCGGCATGCTGACCAACTTCCAGACCGTCTTCAAGCGGCTGCAGCGCCTCAAGGAGCTCGAGCTCATCGAGACCACCGGCGGCCAGACCGTGCTGACCAAGAAGGAGGCGCTGGTGCTGTCCCGTGAGCGGATCAAGCTGCAGCGCACGCTGGGCGGCATCCGCGAGATGACCCGTACGCCCAGCGCCGTGTGGGTGGTCGACACCAACAAGGAGCACCTGGCCGTCAACGAGGCCCGCAAGCTCGGCATCCCGGTCGTGGCGATCCTGGACACCAACTGCGACCCCGACCTGGTCGACTACAAGGTGCCCGGCAACGACGACGCCATCCGCTCGATCCAGGTGCTGACCCGGGTCATCGCCGACGCCGTCGCCGAGGGCCTGATGGCCCGTGCCGGCGCGAAGGCCAACGCCGGCGCGGACGACAAGCCGTCCTACGACAACACCCCCGCCGGTCAGCTGGCCGGCGACGAGCCGCTGCCGGACTGGGAGAAGGAACTGCTGACGGGCGTCACCGCCGGCGCCGCGGGCACCACGCCGGCCGCGGTCGAGGGCGCCGCTAAGGGTGGGTCCGCTCAGCTCGATTCCGCCGGTGCCGACGCGCCCGCCGGAACGCCTGTCGAGACGGTCTCCGCCGACGCGGCGGCCGAGCCGCCCGTCGCCTAGCCCGTCCCGGCGCCGCGGGTCCCTTGCCCGGGGAACCGCGGCGCTCCCGTCAACCAGACCCTCACATCCGAGAGAAGACATGGCTGTCACCGCTGCCGACATCAAGAAGCTCCGCGAGGCCACGGGCGCGGGCATGACTGACTGCAAGAACGCGCTCGTGGACGCGGGCGGCGACTACGACAAGGCGATCGAGTTCCTGCGCATCAAGGGACTGAAGGGCGTCGCCAAGCGCGAAGGCCGCGCTGCCAGCAACGGCCTCGTCATCGCCGTCCTTGCCGGCAGCACCGGCGGGACCATGCTCGAGCTCAACTGCGAGACCGACTTCGTCGCCAAGGGCGAGCGTTTCCAGGCCCTCGCCGCCCAGGTCATCGACGCCGCGCAGGGCAGCAACGACCTGTCGTCGATCACCGTGGACGGCGCGGCTCTGAAGGACGTCCTGGCCGATGCCGGTGCGCTGCTCGGCGAGAAGATCGAGGCCCGCCGCGTGGTGAGCTTCGACGGCGCGTACGTCGGGCTCTACCTGCACAAGACCAACCCCGACCTGCCCCCGCAGCTCGGCGTGCTGGTCGAGCTGTCAGCAGAGCAGTCGGACGTCGCCAAGGACCTGGCCCAGCACATCGCAGCGTTCTCGCCGACGTACATCAGTCGTGAGGAGGTGCCCGAGGAGGTCGTCGCCAAGGAGCGCTCGATCGCCGAGGCGACCGCCAAACAGGAAGGCAAGCCCGAAGCTGCGCTGGCCCGGATCGTGGAGGGGCGGGTCAACGGTTTCTTCAAGGAGGCGGTCCTGCTGGAGCAGGCCTTTGCGAAGGACGCCAAGAAGACCGTCGCCAAGGTGCTGTCGGAGGCCGGCGTCGAGGTCAAGGGCTTTGCCCGCTTCAAGGTTGGCCAGGCCTAGTCTGCCGATCACCAGCCCCAGCCCGTACGTCGTCGAGGAGGCCGCACCCGTGCGCGAGACCCAGGGTGTGGCCTCCCGTCCCGTCTATCGCCGGGTGCTGCTCAAGCTCTCAGGCGAGGTGTTCGGCGGCGGCTCGATCGGCTTGGACCTGGACGTGGTCTCCGACATCGCGCGCCAGATCGCCGACGTGGCGCGCAGTGGCGTGCAGATCGCCATCGTGGTCGGCGGTGGCAACTTCTTTCGCGGGGCGGAGATCGCCCAGCGGGGAATGGACCGGGCCCGCGCGGACTACATGGGCATGCTCGGCACGGTGATGAACTGCCTGGCGCTGCAGGACCTTCTCGAGCAGGCGGGCGTCGCAACCCGCGTACAGACGGCGATCACGATGGGCCAGGTGGCCGAGCCGTACATCCCGCGGCGCGCGATGCGGCACCTGGAGAAGGGTCGAGTCGTGATCTTCGGCGCCGGTGCGGGGATGCCGTTCTTCTCCACCGACACCGTCGCTGCACAGCGTGCGCTGGAGATCGGCTGCGAGGTCCTGCTGATGGCCAAACGCGTTGATGGGGTCTATGACGACGACCCCCGGGCCAACCCGGCGGCCGTCAAGTTCGACCGGGTCAGCTACGAGGAGGTGCTCACGCGCAACCTGAAGGTGGCTGACGCGGCAGCCTTCGCTCTGTGCATGGAGAACGCACTGCCGATCGTCGTGTTCAACCTGCTCGAGGATGGCAACATCGGCCGGGCCGTCCGCGGTGAGAAGATCGGCACCCTCGTGAGCGGAGAGCAGCAGTGATCGACGACACCCTCCTCAACGCCGAGGAGCGCATGGACAAGGCCGTGACGGTCGCGAAGGACGACTTCGGCGGGATCCGTACCGGCCGGGCTACTCCGGCAATGTTCAACAAAATCGTCGTGGACTACTACGGCGCGATGACCCCGGTCATCCAACTCGCGTCGCTGACCGTGCCCGAGCCGCGGATGGCGGTCATCACGCCGTACGACAAGGGCTCGATGGGCTCGATCGAACGGGCAATCCGCGACTCCGACCTCGGCGTCAACCCGACCAACGACGGCAACATCATCCGGATCGTCTTCCCGCAGCTCACCGAGGAGCGCCGCCGAGAGTTCATCAAGGTGGCCCGGACCAAGGCCGAGGACGCCAAGATCTCGATCCGGAACATCCGGCGCAAGGCCAAGGACGACCTCGACCGCCTCGTCAAGGATGGCGAGACCGGTGAGGACGACGTCGCCCGGGCCGAGAAGGAGCTCGAGCGAACCACCGCGAGCTACGTCACGAGTGTGGACGAGCTGCTCCGGCACAAGGAAGCAGAGTTGCTGGAGGTCTGATGACCGTCCTGGACTCACCCGACAATCCCGTCCCCGCGACGCCCACGACGAGCCGTGCCGGCCGCAACCTGCCGGTCGCGATCGCCGTCGGCCTCGGGCTCGGCGCGCTCATTACGGCGCCACTGTTTTCCCCCTACCGCTGGCTGTTCGTCGTCGTGCTCGTCGGGGCCATGGTCGTCGGCACCCGCGAGGTCGTGCACGCGCTGCGCACGCTCAGGGTCGCGCCGCCGCTGGTGCCGCTCGTTGTGGGTGGGGCCACGATGATCGTGCTGGCCTACCGCGAGGGCTCCGAGGAGCTGTTCATCGCGCTCGCGCTCACCGTGCTGGCGTGCCTGGTGTGGCGGCTCACCGAGCCGGCCGCTGGCTACCTGCGCGACGTGTCGTCGGCGACCTTCACCGCGGCCTACGTGCCGTTCCTGCTCGGCTTTGTCGCGCTGCTGACCGTGCCGCCCGATGGCCCGCGGCGGGTCACGGCCTACATTGCGACGGTCGTCTGCAGTGACGTCGGGGGCTACGCCGCGGGCGTGTTGTTCGGCAGACACCCGATGGCGCCGTCGGTCTCGCCGAAGAAGTCCTGGGAGGGCTTCGGTGGCTCGCTGGTCGCCTGCGCCGCGGCAGGGGCGATCTTCTTCGCCACGCTGTTCCACACCTCGGCGCTGCTCGGCGCGCTCTACGGTCTGGCGATCGTGGTGACGGCCACCCTCGGCGACCTCGGCGAGTCGATGATCAAGCGCGACATCGGCATCAAGGACATGG
>ENA-OFCD01001361-OFCD01001361.1-metagenomes-genome-assembly--contig:-NODE-1361-length-12411-cov-4.627630_pt1 | contig 12411 bp, 10 predicted proteins | sample MGYA00153392_OFCD01 | MGnify analysis MGYA00153392 | reverse complement strand
GTCTATGTGTGGCAAGCTTTTAAGGCATTTGACACCCCCGTGAACACTTACGATTGAGGAAGCTAAAAAAGGTGCGCCCAAAGATATCCGAGTGGTAAAGTAGCTAATTAACGGGCCTACTACAAAACCCATCCCCAACGATGCCCCAAACAAACCAAAGGCGCGGGCGCGTTCTTCCGGCTTGCTAATATCGGTAATAATCGCTTGCGCCACGGAGATATTTCCGCCAGTAATCCCATCCAAGAACCGAGCAACAAATAACACTAGAGCGGTGCTAGCAGTACCGACAATCAAATTTGCGACAACTGTACCCGCCAAACTGATTATTAATAATGGTTTGCGACCATATCGATCGGATAATTTACCGATCGTTGGTGCGGCGATAAACTGCGAGAGCGAATAAATAGCAAATAGAAAGCTGGTTTGGAAGTCACTCAAGCCAAAATGTTTGCCATAGTTATAAATATTTAGAATCAGTGCGATTAGGCTCAGGGCATTAACAAAATTGATAAACAAGACAATCCGCAAGGTCGGATTTGACGAGTCGAGAGGTGCTGGCGATCGATCTTTTGGTGGTTCAGATAACTTAATTGTCATTTACAACACCTCCACAAATAAGTTTCCAATTTTTATCCATAATCCCTATGTGAGATCCCGTGGACTTTGAAGAATAGCGATCGATCGACGCTATCTCGACTCTAATATATTTAGCGATCGGGGCTGTCGAAAATTTTGAATAAGTTGGATTGCCAGGAACGAGCGATCGCTCTATTTCCAGCCTGGTAAATATTGGATTGTTGAACATGGATAGACAGCATATTTTCTTGTCTTATTATTCCCATATTCATCAAGTAATCTACACTATTAAAAATTAGGTGATCGCACCACTCAATAAATTAATTAAACTATGTAATTAATTATAGTAATTGTGTAGATTGTGAAGATTCATCTTCGATCGATCGATCGCCAAATCCTAATTTGGAATCATCGCCACCTTGATGACCTCGCGATTTTTCATATCCTCGAAAGTCTGGGCTAAATCTGTCAGGGGACGACGATCGCTAATTAATAATTCAAAGGGGATTTGCTTGCTTGCTAGCAATGCTAGAGCCGCTCGGACGTGCTGGGGTGTATTGTGGAAGACACCTTTGAGGGTGAGTTCGCTGTAGTGAAGCCTGTCGGTATTGACACTAATCGTCGTATCCTTGGGACAACCACCGAATAGATTAATTGTCGCACCTGGACGACCACAGGCGATCGCTGTTTCCCAGACACTCGGTACACCTGTCGCTTCGATGATAATATCTGCACCCCACCCCTGGGTGAGATCTTTGACAGTGCTGGGGATATCTGACTGATGGTAATTCCAGGTGCGTGTGGCTCCTAGTTGTTCGCCTACCGCTAAACGGCGATCGTTACCGCCAAATAACCACACAGATTGACATTGACTCGCCATTACGGCGACAAACATCAACCCGATCGCGCCGTCACCAAGGACGACTACTCTAGACTCAGGGGTAAAATTGCTCCGCGCGATCCCATGTAAAACGCAAGCCAATGGTTCGGTCATTGAAGCTAGCTCGGCGGCGAGATCGGCTGGAATCGGTAGCAAATTGTGCTTGACGATCGGTGCCGGAATGTTGAGATACTGAGCAAAAGTACCGTTATTCCACGTTAAATTAGGACAGAGGGAATATTCTCGATGTTGACAAAAAAAGCAATTCATGCAAGGTGCAGAATTATTGGCGACGACTCGATCGCCAATCTGCCAATCGGTGACACCCTTACCTAGTGCGACAATTTTGCCCGCCGCCTCATGTCCAAATCTAGTCGGTGGCTTGAGCATTTTCGCGTGTCCACCCCGCCGCCAGACTTTGAGATCTGTCCCGCAAGTAGTCGCGGCGGCGATCTCGATGACGACTTCCCCCGCGCTCGGTGAGGGGATAGCGATAGTTTCGAGGCGGAGATCTTCTCGACCGTACAGGAGGGCTGCTAGCACAAAATCACCAGTTACAACAGTTGCTCAAAAGCTATTCCAGTATAAGAAACTTTGCGATCGCAAATCCAGTGCTGGTAGGCTACTAGAATTGCGAGAGTAGCGATCGCGATCGATCGAAGTATCAGAGATTACTATTATTTACGTTGAATTCTCATCATTAGGCGATCGAGATTGCTAGTTACGATCGCAATTAACTTTTTGCACTGGGGGCGACAGTATATAATATAGTGCTGTAGATTTCTGAGCAGCGATTATCTTTCGCCAGAGGCTGTGCCTCCGGCAGGCTACTTGTGCTGTTGGCGTTGGCGTAGCCTGCCGGAGGCACAGCCTCGCCCTTGGCGATGCGAAGTCGTTCCCGCGATCCTCTCCGAAGGAGACAGTACGCCAACGAGTGACTCAGACCAAATCAGCTCCGATCGAATCAAATTTCGCACTACCTGACATTATTATGAACGAAAAAGTAGAAGAGCCTAAATTAGTGATAGTTTATTTTGCTAATGGTACAGTCCAGTGGGTGAAATCTGGCAGTACCAATAAATGGTCTAGAGATGGTGGTAGAGTAAACAAATTTTTTGAAAGTAGGGTATATCACACTGCCAGCGGAGATAAAATTAAGATCAAGCAACATTTTAAACTATTAAATACAGTTTTTATGGATGTCGGAACTGGTGCATTTTTAGACACAGTTCGTGAAGATCTGCTAGGCTTAATCCCCGATCCTAACGATCTCATCCAGCACTCGAAATGGTGGGATGTTGATTGGTCTTGTCCGATCGTCTTTGAGCCGAAACCAGAACGGAAGCCATACAAAAGTCCAGTCATCCGAGCTAGTAGTTAAATCGATCGGATCTACATCTATTTTAACCCGATGCTAATTTTTGATTAGGCTGCAACTGTATTGAGGTAGCGATCGACTGTTTCTGTACCACTACCAATGAATTGGATCCGCCCGCGTTCGAGCCAAATTGCTTTATCGCAAGAAGTGCGAATAAAATCTAGATCGTGGGAAACAACTAAGACAGTTGTTTCGCCATTGAGAAATTTATCGATCCGATGCTGGCATTTATTTTTAAAACTTTGGTCGCCGACGGATAAAACTTCATCGAGAATCAAAATATCTGGCTGGACATCAGTTGCGATCGCAAAACCCAATCTCGCAACCATCCCTGAAGATAAGCCTTTAACTGGTACTAATTCATAATCCTTTAACTCGGCAAAATCCAAAATCATTGGTGTACGTTCCTGCATTTCTCGACGAGAAAATCCCAGCAAAACGCCGTACATAATAATGTTATCGCGGACGGAGATATTGCCATCAAATCCTGCTCCCAGTTCGATCAGCGGCGCAATATTTCCCTTGACTCTTACTTTACCAAAAGTTGGTTCTAAGATACCAGAAACTAACTTGAGTAAGGTTGATTTCCCAGCTCCATTTCCGCCAATAATCCCAATCTTTTCCCCTGAATTAATAGTCAGATTGATATCATCAATTACTAGTTTTTTAGCAGGTACTCGATATTTGCCCGAGACGATCGACAAAATAGTTTGTTTGATATCATAGGAAAACTCTTCCTGAGTACGTCGCCATAACGACACGCGATCGAAACGAATAACTTCCATCTAACTAAATATAGTGGGTAATTTTGGAATTGACTAACGATGTGTATACAAATGGAGAACAGCTATCTACAAGAGATCCATAAATTTTGGGCGGAGCCAGTTGAAACAAATCCAACCTATTACTAGAATGATAATCCCACTCAACCATGCTCTAGTAATCAAAACTAGATCGGGTGAATTACCGGATAGAACAATTTGTCTCAAGCTCTCAATTACAGGATACAGAGGATTTAGTTCCAATAATGGGCGAACTCTGGGATCGACGATCGCGGCGGGGTAGAAGATCGGACTACTCATCATCAGCATGAACTGTACCAACTCATATAAAAAGGGTAGATCTCGAAAAAATACGTAGAGAGAACTCGTCAGAAATCCGATTCCTGTAGATATTAAGATCAATGCCAGCAAAGGTAGCGGGATAGCGATGATGTTGATAAAACTCGATAGATGGGGCGATAGGGAAATCGTCACTATTACTAGTAGAGGTAACATTCCAACTGATAGTTGAAATGTGTTGGCAATGATAATTGAAACTGGGAAAACGGTAACTGGTAATTTAACTTTATTTAATAATGAGCCATTACCAACAATACTACTTAATGCCTGAGATGTCGAACCATTGAAGAAGTGAATTACTGCTAGTCCAGTAAATGCAGCTAGGATATATTCCCAAAGTGAATTATGATAGTATTTACTGAATGCACTACCAAAAATGAGTGCGTATAGCCCAGTCATAATTAATGGATTGAATAGCGACCAATATACACCTAAAAAAGAGCCGCGATACCGAATTTTAATTTCGCGTCCGGCGAGGACAGATACTAATTCCCAGTAACGGTAGATAGCCGACGATCTGGAGTTGGTCTCGATCGATCTAGTCATAAAAATATGAAGCCTTTAGGTACATCAAATTAGGATGATGTTCTCAACGTCTTTGCGGTTGCCATCATACTATAAATATTGCTGAAGTACATCAATTGTAGCTCGACCAGTTTGCGACCAACTAAATTGGCTGGCACGTTGTAGCCCAGCTTGTCGTAATTGTCGATGCAACTCATCATCCTTACTCAGATCGTACATGGCTGAGGCAATCTCTTTGACTTGATAAGGATCGACTAAGATCGCCGCATCCCTGGCGACCTCAACTAAAGCCGACAGATTGGATGTGATTACTGGCGTACCACAAGCCATCGCCTCTAATACGGGTAAACCAAAACCTTCCCACAAGCTGGGAAAAACTAAGGCTCTAGCTTGTCTGATGACTTGTGGTAGCTCGGGATAGGGAATATATTCTAGAAATTTTACTCGTCCTTCTAAGCCTAATTCGGCGACTTGAGCGCGTAATTGGGGCGTATATCGACGATCTCCAGATCCACCCAACCATAACTGATATCGATCGCAGTTTAATAGCTGACCAAAAGCAGCAATGATTCGAGCTATATTTTTGTAAGGGTCGTGTCTTCCTAAATATAAAAAATAAGGGGGATCTGCTATTTCTGCTTCATCGTGGTCGTAAAAATGATTCGGATCGTAAGCAAGGGAAATCGGTGTTACTTTGGCGGCGGGAAGGTGAAACCGATCGATCGTTTCCGCCGCTGTAGCAGTTGAATTGCAAATAATATGGGTGGCTTGGCTCAATACCTGTGGTACATACCATTTGAAATATTGATATAGGGGAGACGATAGCTTGGGAAATCTGAGCGGGATAAAGTCATGAACGGTAACAATGTAGCGACAATCAGTAAATATGGGGGCTTCTAGGATCGGCGAAAATATTAATTGCGATCGCAATTGATGATAAATCTTCGGTAGTTGAAATTGCGTCCATAGTAATCGATCTAGGTGTCCCCTAGTTCCCCTAGAAGTAAGGTCTGCGTTAATTCGATGGTAATCATAGGCGGCGATTGGCTCAGACGCGACTGCGGTTGGCTCTAGCGATCGTAGATAAGGTAGCAGATTATTGGCGTAGACACTCAAGCCTGTTGGTTTAGATGATAAAAATGATAAATTAATAATTAGTCGATTCATTACAAAAAATGAGATGCTTGTTCGGAAAGGGTTCTACACCCAGCGGGCAATAATGATTATAGGCTGAGATCCTCAATCTCCAAGCATCGAAAATTTTTAGATTGCCATGCGATCGTCTCAGCCTTTTAGCTCATGAATAGACTCATATACTTGCAAAGTTTCTCTTGCTGTTCTTTCCCAGGAAAATAAGGCAGCTCTAGCCTTACCTTTTTTAATTAACTCATCGCGAAAATGAGCATCACTAATTATCTTTAAAATTGCATCTGCTTGTGCTTCTACATCGGATGGATCGATCGACAGTGCGGCATCTCCAGCGACTTCAGGCAGGGAGGAAGTATTAGATGTAACCACAGGTGTACCTAAAGTCATCGCCTCCAATACCGGAAGTCCAAACCCTTCATAGTGAGATGGGTACAGAAATACATCCGCTCTGGCATAAAATAATGCAACTAATTCATCAGATAAGTAGTCGAGATGATGAATATTTTCTTTCCAAGGTGAGCATTCAATCTCTTGAAAAATAGGCTCATATTTCCATCCCTTCTGACCAATAAGAATCAGGTGATGAGGAATCTTACGATCGCTTTTGAGGAGGTTAAACGCTGATATTATGGCACTAATATTTTTTCTAGGTTCAATTGTACTTACAAACAGCAGATAGGGCACAGAGAAGTCATAGTCAATATTTTTGTCAATTTTGTCGATAAGTTCATCCGTTAGATAATTGAGATGGTATCGGCTAGCAAGGGGGGTTACAAATACACGATCTGGAGAGATGTGGAGATATTCTACGATGTCTCTTTTGGAGCTTTCAGAGATCGTTAAGATAGCATCTGTCCATTGCAATGATTGCTCAACGCGCTTGGTATATTGCTGAACGGCTGAGTTTATATATTCGGGATACTTGATGAAACTCAGATCGTAAATGGTCATTAAATTAAAAGTATCTTTGCATGGAAAAACTGAATAATTAGTTCCATGTATAATATCTGGCATTCCTAACTTTTCTTTAAAATTAAATAATGGTAATCCAGGAAATAAACTGAGCAAGCTTGAAATTCTTACAGGTATAGGTAAGATATGAAGATTGGCATAGGCACTGAGATTTTCAGGAGGAGATAGATTTCTAAAAATCCATTTTTTAAAGCTTGGTTGATAAGCAATACCCATTTCAAAGCTATGATTTTGCTGTTGTAACTGATGCAGAGAGTTAATTAAGTTAAAAATAGAAATCCCAACACCACTTGGTTTTGAAAGGATAGGAGTAGCATCGATTACAATTTTTAACATGGAATTATTTATAGTTCACTGACCGAGCCTCGATCGGATTTACACGTTTCCTGAGCGGTGGTGGATGTGTTATCGGTTAATAAAAATGGCACACTGGGTCGATCGACCAAGTAGTATTATTTGGTTGTCAAAAGTTATATGAGACAAGAGCTGTCTTAATTGATCGAGTTAGTAATTAATATTTTTTTAGTTGTGCAAACTACACAGAATTTATCCGTAAAACTTCTTCATATACTTTCAGCGTTTGACTAGCTGTCTTTGACCAAGAAAAATTTTGCGATCTCGTTTTGCCTAGTGCTTTTAATTTGTAGCGCAATTCACCCTTACTTAACATTACAAATCCTTCGACAATTTCGTTTTGACTTGTTGGATTTACATAAAAAACTGCGTCTCCCCCAACTTCAGGTAAGCTGGTAGTATTTGAGGTCATCACAGCCGCACCAAGACTCATTGCTTCTAAAATAGGTAATCCAAATCCTTCATATATTGATGGGTAAACAAATGCCCAACAGTTTTTATACAGCCATCTTAGTGTGGAATCATCTACATATCCTAGTTTAATAACAGACTCACTCAATCCCAATTTTTCAATAAATTGTTCTAAATCATCTTCAAGCCATCCTTCACCTCCTGCCAAAACTAAAGGTTTACTATTAGGATAAGCGTTAATATACTGGCGATAAGCATGTAAAAGTGTTCTTAAATTCTTCCTAGGTTCTAAAGTCCCTACACAAAGCCAGAATTCGTCAGGAGTTAAATTGGCAACAGGTTTCTCATTACCACTCTCCTCAAAACGGCTTCCCAAATGGATTGCACAAATTTTATCAGGTGAAAAATGTGGAAATACTTCCAGAAAGCGTTTTCTAGAATAATCTGAAATAGCAATAATAAAATCTGCATAAAGTGCAGCATTAAATACTCCATTAAAGCAACTTAATCTATTTTCTTCTGAAGAAAATTCAGGATAGTCGAGAAAACTCACGTCATATAAAGTATAAACTACACTTGCTGTAGCTAAATTAGGACAAGAAAAGTTATTAGCATGAACAATATGAGGATTGCCTAATCTTGTTTCATCAATGTTGTTTGAGCTATTCCAGAAATTTAAAGACCCTTGATGTGTTAAATCATCTAGTAAGTGAGTACAATTACTATTATTAAACCGACGTGTGTTTTTTGCGTGTCCTGGATCGAAGTAAGTGTTACCAAAGGCTGAATAGAGTAAATATTCATTCTCCCGATCGCATTCAACCAAGTTCTTAATTAGATTGTCCGCAAAATATCCACAGCCTGCTTTAGAATTACCAGTTTGGCTAATATCAAAACCTATTTTCATCGACGTTTCCTCAAGATTAAATTTTTAATAAAAGACAAGTTAGCAGCTATCGACCACCATAACATCCTAAATAATACGGCAGGTGACATTAGTTGTTTCCAGTGGATAAACGATCGAAAGCTTTGATAAATTAAGGCATTAACAAATCGAATATTTTCTCTCGGATCTTCCCGTCCTAATTTCAAATTTTCTTCTACTTTTACCTGTGCATAAGCAATCAACCACTTATCGGGTACGCGAGAAAATTTATCAAGGAACATATCGTTAATTTCCTGGTGAACTGCTAGTCTCTGGCCGAGGGTTTTATTGTCTTTATACAGTCGTGAAGCCGCAAGTTTTTGTGGTAGATAAACAAATGTAATTTCGTGACCATATCGCAGCCATAGCTCATAATCCATGCAGTAGTTTAATGTATCATCTAAACTATCAAACTTTTCAACTAAGCTACGACGAAAGAAGACAGCAGGTTGACAAAGAAAGCATGTTTCGATCAAACGTTTATAATTCCAAGGTTCAGTAGGATAAGAATCAATTAGTTCATCTCGCTCGTCAATATGAACTGCATCGCCGTATACAGCTAGTACCTCTGGACAAGACTGAAACACTGCTTGAACAGCCTTAAATGCCCCTGGGTAGTAAATATCATCAGAATTTATCCAAGCAATAATGTCACCCGTTGTCATGGCGATACCCTTATTGACAGCATCAGCCTGACCCCGATCTGGTTCTGATACCCAACGTATTTTTTCACCATAAAGTTTTAGAATTTCTACAGTCTCATCGAGACTACCACCATCACATATTACATACTCCAATTCTAGATCTGCTGATTTTTGAGCTAATACACTTTTAATCGTTCTTTCGATAAAACGACCTTGACAAAAAGAAGGCGTTATGACACTAAATTTTAAACTCACACCAGACTCTCTCAATCAAAAATTTGACTAAATGTACCATCTATTAATCTAATTTGACAGCTACGCACCATCAAGCCTAACTGTCGATTATCTGAGTTAAGATTCAATGCACTAGGTACAAAATATGGAGAAATCTTTACTGTGATTACTTCCCCTAGATCTGAAAGTGACCAAACAATTTTTTGGGAGCTACCCCTGAGACATTTGTGAACATCTTTCTTGTGCTTTGTTATTAACTTAATGGTAGCTGTTGAAGCCGGATAAAAATCAGGAACTTCGACAATAATCTCTAACTGTCTTCCCGACGAGCCTGCTTCTATTGAAATGCTAAATTTAGGTGCTGACCAGCCATCATCATAAACATTAGAAATCATGTTTTGAATAGATGCTTTACTATCCACAACTGTTTCAAATATCTTTAAATATTGGTGAGCCATTTCTTCACTATTAAATAGCTCTAAACGCTTATATCCTTTTGCTACTAACTGCTCAACTAATATTTCGTCATTAGTTATTCGTGCTAGGCATGATACAATTTCTTCGATCTTACGAGGATTAAAATAAAGTACAGCATCAGATCCAACTTCTGGTAGGCTTGCGGTATCGCTACACAATACAGGCTTACCGAATCTCATCGCTTCTAAGAGCGGAATCCCAAAACCCTCATATAATGAAGGAAATATTAAGCAAGTACTACCTTGCCACACAGCAGCTAATGCTTCTTCATTCAAGAATCCCAAAAAATGTACATTATCACTAATATTCATGATCCTAGTGGCTTCCTTTAGTCGGTTCTCTTCCTCTTCAAGGGCACCAGTAAATACTAAATCTAAATGTTCATTAGGAAATTGCTTTTTGTAAACCCCGTATGCCGCCAGCAGAAAACGATGATTTTTGTGTTGCCAATAATTAGCTGGATAAAAGGCATATTTCCTATTATCTATCCCTAAATTTATAAGATGTCTATTTATCGCGACTTCAGTAAGATTGGGTAAGCGTTCATGAATACAATTCGGTACAACAGCCAATTTTTCTTCGGGTGTATTTAATTTTTCGATAAATGCTCTGCGTGTAAAATCCGAGACACAAACAAGTTTTTGGGATTTGTTGACCAGATTATTTAAAAAAGTCGTTCTATACTGTCTTTCTTGTGGACTAAAAAAAAGCGGATATTCTAGATGCTGTAAATCATGAACTATAGCAACTAAAGGGATATTATTTTGTGCATATGTTGGTGCAGAAAAAGGACAGAATAGTAAGTCTATATTTTGTCCCTCAAGGATATTACTTCGATAGATTGATATATTTAACTTGGAGATTATCTTATTTTTGACCTTATCAAGAAATTTAGAAATTTCATTTGCTTCTTTATTAGTTATTTGCTTTAGAACTAACTTAAGACTTGTATTTTTTGTTGTATATTCGCTCAGTTCTGAGTGGTTGGCAGAAGATGTTAATATTAAAAAATGACAATTTAGAGACAGCTTTTGCAATTGCTTTAGTAAGTTTATGACTAAAACCTTAGCCCCCCCATTTTCGCCCCCAGGTTGTAATGGAGTTAGATCTATAGCTATTCGCAAAGTTTTATTTTGCATTTTTAAATTATTATTGAATTGAATTCTCTAGCCGATCTCATCAACCAAGCCAACGATCATTTTCTATACTTAATACTAATGTTTATGAATTACTAATTTATTCTGTAAAATTAGTCAGTTGTTGAGATAATTGGTTCATCATCATTAAACGATTTGCTCGATCGGCTTCACTTTCTTTCAGTTGTTGAGACAATTGGTTCATCATCATTAAACGATTTGCTCGATCGGCTTCACTTTCTTTTAGTTGTTGAGATAATTGGTCGATCGTCATTAAACACTCGGCTCGATCGGCTTCACTTTCTTTCAGTTGTTGAGATAATTGGTTAATTATCATTAAACGCTCGGCTCGATCGGCTTCACTTTCTTTTAGTTGTTGAGATAATTGGTTAATTATTATTAAACGAGCCGATCGATCGGCTTCCGCAGCCAGCCATTTCTGTCGAAGCTGCTCCATTTCATCAGCCCGATCGCGTAGTGCCTGGATCATTCTTCCAGATGGATTAACCAATAAACTATCACTTATGTGCTCTATGCTGTTTTCAACCAACGGTTGCTGACTAACTATGAAGTACATATCATAGTCAAACAAAGCAGGCTTATGTTGCAAAATATGGCAATTTAAGCTCTCAAATAGTTGGCTAACAGACCTCTTATTAAATAGATATAAATGCTCTACAGACTTGAAATTCTCCAGAAATGGATCGTCATTGGCTACCATATCTGGATATGTTTTACCCTCGATATAATTAGGTGTCTGAACGAGTAAAATTCCAGTTGTCTTCAGTAATGAGATACAATGTCGCATGGTAGCAACTGGATCGGATAAGTGTTCTAATACATCGTTGAGTACAATTACATCAAAAGACTGCTGCTCTAATTGCTGTTCTTCAATGTTCCCCAACAGCATTGGGATATTAAATGTTTGCTTTGCAAAATCTACGACCCAAGGACTGAGTTCTAATCCAGTAGCATGAAAACCAGCCCATTGCATTAGTGCAACAAAGCCCCCATGACCGCAACCTATCTCTAACACTTGGGCTGGGGGTAACTTGTAAGTTAGTAGGGTATTCAACCAATACAAGCATCGCTCTGGTAAATCTTGACGTGCCCGTTGATAAATATTGGGAAACCCTAAGTCCTCAGACTGGTGTGAAAGCCAGTACTCCCGACCATAAAAATCCTCACTATCATTCCTAACTTGAGCCTGTTCAGCGCTAAGACCAGCTTGCGATACAATTGTTCCACAATTGTTACAAACTGAGTAGTCATCGGAAAAATAATTTAAATTTTCATTCCCACACCAACAATAACGTTTAGGTTTGTCTTTCATTTTGATGTTTTAACGACAAAATTTTAGTTAGAATCAATCAATATATGGATACTGTACATTTATTGATTGTTAATATTTTGCTATTGGAACTATGTCTGCTTATTAAGTATTTATTATGATAACAATTGTAATTTTAAAATTCAGACACTAAAGTTTAGTGAAAAGGTAAGTAGTGAATTTATCAAAATCTGCTCCTGACTATAATTAGCTCTATAGTAAAGAGTGATAAATCTTATTCTTACGGTCGATAATTTTGAATTTGCTTGCCGTCTGCACCATAGACTTCGATCGGTAGT
>ENA-OFCD01001360-OFCD01001360.1-metagenomes-genome-assembly--contig:-NODE-1360-length-12413-cov-6.642742_pt1 | contig 12413 bp, 10 predicted proteins | sample MGYA00153392_OFCD01 | MGnify analysis MGYA00153392 | reverse complement strand
AAAATCACTGGTCATCTCGAACACTAAAATCACTGCCGTAATCGGCACCCGCGAGACAGCACAAAAGAAAGCCGCCATCCCCACATAGGTATAAGTACTCGGAGATCCCACCGACAGGACGTGATGCCCGAAAGTGCCGACGAGATAGCCGAGTGCCGATCCCAGCGTCATCGAGGGAATCAGCAGCCCTCCAGGTGCCCCAGAACCAGTTACAAAGACGATCGCCCCAAATTTGACCACAAACACGAGTAGTACTAGCTGCCAGTCCGCCCGACCGCCAATTAAGAGCTGTCTGACCCCAGCATTATCCCGAAACACGCTGGGTAAAGTTGCCAACGCAATCCCCACAACTAGTCCGGCTAGTCCGACTCGCCAGGGCAAAGCCACATGAAAAAACCGCCGATAAAACGCTAGACTCAGCAGCACTCCCCGATTGAATACCAATCCCAAACCACCAGCCAAAATCCCCAGCAACAGATAAAAGGGAATCTCTGGTACCGAAAAGCTATTGTGAATGGTACCACTCAGGTGCGCCTCAAAATCTAGATTCCAACTGTGCGAACCACCGATCCGCGCGACTGCCGAGGCGACAAAAGAGGCTAAGATCGCCGTACCCAAGGTAATTCCCGATACATCTTGGAGCAATTCTTCAACTACAAATAAAACTCCCGCGATCGGGGCATTAAATACCGCTGCTGCGCCTGAGTGTGGCATGTAATCAGGATACAGATACTGTTGGCGAATTCAAAAATCGGCCGATTCAAGCGATCGTCCGATTGGGACTTCTACCAGATCGAAGCAAGTCCCCACGGGAAAAACAACTCGATAATTTTGTGCGAGTGCCAATCATCTAAAATAAACTCATCGGATTAAGGTGAGCATATGTGTCTACATCCTGAATTAATTCCTAGAGTTCCAGAAATTACCGCCAAAGTAGCTGCTTCAGCACTTCCCAAAGGAAATAAGTATATGCGGTTGAGAGATGAGCTGGGAGCGTTTTACCAAGATGAAGAATTTGCAAGGGTTATATCCAAATCAAGGGCAGTCAGCAATTGCGCCCTGGCGGTTGGTGATGATTCTAATCATGCAGTTTTTGGAAAATCTATCAGACAGACAAACAGCAGATGCCGTCAGAGGAAGAATCGATTGGAAGTATGCGTTATCACTAGAATTAGAAGATGATGGATTTAATTTTTCGGTTTTAAGTGAATTTCGCGATCGGTTAATCGAAGGAGGCAGCTCCCACCAAATTTTATCCAAAATGTTAGCTAAATTTGGATACTTAGGATTACTAAAATCCAGAGGGAAAGCTCGAACAGATTCAACTCATGTCCTCGCTATTGTCAAAGAGCTAACTAAATTAGAACACCTAGAAGAAACTCTGAAATCTGCTTTAAATACCCTGGCAAAAGTAGCTCCAACTTGGTTGGAGAGAATGGTTACTATTGATTGGTATGAACGCTATGGTCAAAAAAATGAATATTCAAGAAAGACTAGAACTGTTGAGGAAAAAGAAGCTAAAGCTATTCAGCTTGGAACGGATGGATTTTTCCTACTTGAATCGATCTACCATGAGACTACTCCCGATGCAATCCGCCAACTCCAGGCAGTAGAAGTACTACGTCAAGTCTGGCTTCAGCAATATTATGCACCCACAGAGGAAACAGTTCAACTGCGGACAGAAAAAGATGGCCCACCTAATGCCACCCAAATTTTTTCTCCTTATGAAACTGAAGCTCGTAAAAGTATCAAACGCTCTACCAAATGGACTGGTTATAAAGTCCATTTAACCGAAACTTGTGAGGAGGATTTACCACATTTAATTACTCATGTTGAAACTACTGTGGCAACAACGCAAGATTCTACCGTTGTGCCTTCAATTCATCAAGCTCTAGCAGAAAAGGAAGTTTTACCTTACCATCATTTAGTTGATATGGGTTATACTTCTGCCCGATTAATTGTCAGCAGTCAACAAGAATATAATGTTGACCTGTTTGGCCCAGTTGCTGTAAATGCTCAATGGCAAGAAGTCAGAAGAAGCAGGATTCGATCTGTTTCACTTTCAAGTTAACTGGAAACGCAAAGTAGTTTATTGCCCACAGGGGAAGCGCAGTCGGCTCTGGAAAAATAGTCACGATGCTTATGGCAACCCAAACATTCATATTGAATTCCGCAAGAGCGATTGTTCTACTTGTCCGGTTCGTTCTCAATGCACTCGTGCTGCGGTGAATCCTCGCGGTTTAACTTTGATGATTTAAACGGATTATGAAGCCCTCGTCAATGCCCGTGCCAGACAAAAAACGCCGGAATTTAAGCAGGAGTATTCTCTACGTTCGGGAATTGAGGGTACTATCTCTCAAGGCATTCGCGGTTTTAATTTACGCAAGTGTCGTTATATTGGATTAGAAAAAACTCGTCTTCAACATGCTTTAACCGCAGCAGCGATGAATTTAGAGCGAGTTTATGCTTGGCTCGAAGGGATTCCTCTGGCTCCAACTCGTAGTTCTCAGTTTGAAAAAATGGCACATCGGAAGCTAGCGACCCGCTCTGGTCAGCTCTTCGAGATCGCCTGAACCGTTGGCGTAGCCGCGCCGCGAGGTAATCGATTTTTGAATTCGCCAACAGTATCCGTATCTCGGCTCGACCCCATTATTCCCAGCGAACAAATGCTCGTTGACTTAGAAGCAACTGGAATGAATCCACAAATTGCTGCTGGTTTGGTGGAAACATATGCTGGGGTGCATAATGGTATACTTTTAGAGGATTATTACCGCAATAAACCAACCACTATGGGCAAAGTAAAAATGACAGATTTTGCCAATGAATTTACTGCTGCTTTTTAGAGAGCGACACCGTTACACGTATCCGATCGCCCGAAAGCAACAGATTTATCAAACTTCTGGAGGTTCCTGATGTCAAAAGATACTCAATCCCCAACCTACAACCTGTTCTCGCCCAATCCCTATCCGATCTACAGGCAGATGCAAGATTGCGATCCTGTGTATTACTCAGAATCATTAGGATATTGGATTGTGACTCGCTATCGAGATGTCGAAGCGGCACTCAAGGATGAACGGTTTAGTTCCGATCGCAGTGCGCTGTTCATTCACCAACTCGGCGATTTAGAAATCGATCTGATTCAAAACTTTCTGCGGTTGATTGGCAACATGATGCTGGAAAAAGATCCGCCCGTTCATACGCAGATGCGTAAGCTTGCCAATCAAGGATTTACAGCTCGTGCCTTAGAAAGCTGGCGCAGCATCATTCAACAAACCACCGATCGCTTGCTCGATCGGGTGCAACAGCAGGGCTATATGGATATTGTCGTCGATCTTTCGGCTCCTTTACCTGCGTTGATTATTGCAGAGATTTTTGGCGTACCAGAAGGCGATCGCGCCAATCTAATTCAATGGGCGACTGACATTTTGGTTTTTTGGGGAACACCTAGCGATCGCAATATCGAGGAGCTAGCCCGTCGAGCCGATAGTGCTTCGATTCAATTTACCAAACTGATCGAGCAACTGATTGAAGACCGTCGCCATCAGCCTGGAACCGATATGATTAGTCTGCTAATCGCCGCCTATGAAGCACAGGGATTAGACCTTGAGGACTTGCCCTCGCTGTGCGTTTTGATTCTCAATGCTGGGCATGTCACAACTAGCGATCTGATTCCTAACGGTATAGCTGCATTGCTCGACCATCCCGAGCAACTTCAGCAGCTCATCGATCGCCCAGAATTAATTCCATCCGCCGTTGAAGAAATGATTCGCTATGATACGCCGACCCCTTTTGTGTTTCGCGTTACTAAAGAAGCGATCGTTTTGTCCGGCAAAACGATTCCAGCAGGTAGTGTCGTTGCGCTCGGTTTGGGGGCTGCCAACCACGATCCAGATAAATTTACGCAACCCGATCGGTTTGACATCGATCGATCTCCCAACGAGCATTTAGGATTTGCTCCAGGCATTCATTACTGTCTGGGTGTCGTGCTGGCGCGGATGGAGTTAGCAATTTGTTTTACGACCTTACTGCGACGGATGCCGAATCTTCAGCTCGATCGTGCCAGACCTGCAACTCCACGCCAAACCAGTCTTGCCTTTAAGGGGTTTGAATCGATGCCTGTTCGCTTCTAGGACTTCAAACCCAGTTTCCGCACCAATCGTTTGCGATCGTACCCATTTGTGAATCAGCAGTGGATGATAAAGCGATCCAAATGCGCGATGTTTGCGGGGAAAGCTTCTCTGCTGGGCAGGTACCCCGTCACGCAAAGCTCGCTTGGGACTCTGTCTGGCCCATTGCGATCTGGATGATGTATGGTATGTATTGGGGGTCGAGCCGAGATACGGATGCTGTTGGCCAAGTCAAAAAAAGCTTGTATTTAGGTAAGTTGCTTGAGTAATGAAACGATCGAGAGTAATCTGGATTTGCTACATTTGCTTCAGACTGGAGCTAGAGCAGCAAATCGAGAAATTCGGGTTTTCGCATGAGAAATACCATCTAACCAAGCAACCATCCTCAGCACATTGAGAGCTACAGCAGTCAGTAAGTGCTGGAGCCGAACTTTAACCAAACCAACGTAGCGGGCTTGTCGTAATCCCAAAGTTCCAATGCCTTGAGACAACGTGCCTTCAACTCCCGCTCTGGTACCATAGAGCTTTTTCCAATCAGTGGAATTTTGTTGTTGTCGGGCGGTTTGCAATGCTTGGTATTCTGCCTTTGGGTGTAGTGTCAGTTCTCTTGGCTCAGTTAAGGAGCGGGTGCATAAATCACGGGCAGGGCAAAGTCGGCAAGTTTGACGGGGAAACCTGACATTAATCACTGCGTTGCCCCATTTGTCCTGAGTTGGAACCCACTTTTTAGTACTTTTTTTACCTTGGGGACAAGTCACTCGTTTGGTATTCCAATTAACTATAAACTGGCTACTGTCATAGCCACCATCCGTCTTAGCTTGCCAACTCACATTGGGGCGAACTGGGCCGACTAAATCTATTCCATACTGCTTACGACTAGTGACGATAAGATGACTATCGACATAGCCAGCATCAACAATATGTTGGTTGGGGAGCAAGTCTTTAGCTGCTAGTGCGTCATGTATGGGTTGAGTCTGGGTAACATCTGAAACCTGAGCCTGGGTGGTAATGGCATGAGTAATTAAATGGACTTGGTTCTCATCACAAGTTTCTGTCAGATGGACTTTATACCCAGTCCAAGTCACACTTCGTTTGTTACCAAAGCGAGCATCAATGTCATAAGGAGAGTCAAAACGACTACCAGAGGGAGCTAGGTTAGCAGCAGCCCGCAATTTTACCTGGTCGTTTTCCATGTAGTATTGATGCACCCAAGTCTGTCGCAGAATCTCGACGGCGGGTAGATGAGCAAACCCATCGATCGTCGTTTCTGCTTGAACAGCTATGAGTAACTGCATCCCATCTGTGCCAATCATCTCGGCATATTCTTGACGTGCGGCAATCCCCTTGGGTAAGCGATACTCTTCTAAGATCCGACCGTAGCGATCGAACCAAACATCCGGCACCCACGTACATAACCAGTCCGGCGCAACTGTGGCTAGAGCATTGAGGGCGGCACGTAGCGTTTCCCCTACTCCTTCAAGTCGGTTCAGATTACGGATCGCCGCCAGTACATGGGTGGAGTCGGTGCGCTGTTTTCCTCTTTCTTTGAGCCATCCGCGCTCTTTAAATTGCTTCAGTAAGGTGTCCAGTAGTTGTTCTCCGGCACCACCTGCCACTAATCGAGTCCGAAATTCACACAACACCGAAAAATCAAAACCTGAATCAGTCAGTTCCAAACCTAAAACATATTTCCAATCAATTCTACTGCGGACTGCTTCGGCAGCTTGTCGATCTGACAAATCTTCAATAAATTGCATCACACAGATTAACGCCAATCGCCAAGGTCTAACTGTGGGTTGACCATGAGTAGGATACAGAGCCGCAAAGTCACTATCACTATACAATGTCCCAATTTCATCTCGTAGCGTCAGATAAACGTTCCCTTTTGGGAAAGCAGCGCAGGCGACCCGAACTGTTTCCTCTGGCACGGGACTGATGGGTTGCTGTTTGAGTGACATATCCCTAACTCTTCTAGCAGTAGATGGTGACAATCTTAGGGTGACACTTTACGGAATTCCTGTCTACTTTTGACTTCGCCAACAGCATCCACTACTGATGCCAAAAGTGCCGTCGAGCGGAGAAAGTTAGCCGCTCGGTTGCTAGTTACACGCACATACAACACTACAGACACCTGATAAGGAACATTATCGCGCATTAGACTATGATTAGGTAAATTTGGGGTAGTAAGCGCGATCGTGATATAGTATTGACACGCACATATCAATTGCCACAACCGCTAGGAGGCTTTATGACAATTGTTCAAAATCAGATCGAACCATCTCGACTCAAATATTTTGAGATTCAAAAGGCTTTATACGAAACAGCAAAGCCGCAGCTTGTCGAACGATACTTGGGTGAATTTATCGCTTTTGAAGATGGTCGAGTTTTAGACCACGATTCTAGCGAACAAACATTAGTACAACGGGTTTATCAACAATATGGTTATCGAGATTTGTTGATTAAACAAGTTTGGTTGGAAGAGCCACATTTATCAGTAGCTGGTGTATTTCACTCGGTTGGGGAAGAGTAGGTGCAGAAATTCGATTATGTGAATGTAGGTAATGGTTTGCCTGTAGCACCAATTATCAATATTAGAGTAGCACCACCCGATTGGCTGAACAAAACAGGAGAATACCAGATCGAAGCTTTTTTGGATACAGGCTCAGATTGTACATTAATTCCATTAGAAATCATTTCTAAGTTGGAGTTGTCGATAGTTGATACATCGGTAGAAATTACTGGAGTTGCTGGGGGTCGAGTAGATGGCTATGCTTGTTATGCAAATATCTGGTTGGGTGAGAAATGTATTCAGGCAGCAAGAGTTTATGGTTGTATAAGTGAAAGCCTAGAAAATAGAGTATTAATTGGTAGAGATGTTTTAAACCAATGCTGTATTGAATTTGATGGTATTAATGCTCAACTAATAATTAGGGATTAATATTTCAGATCGGAATTAAATTTACAGATAAATAAATTATGGAAGGAAAAGATTTACTAGAACAATTGGAAGTTTGCTGCCCAGTTTGCGGTAGCAATAGTTTCGGGACTGACGAAACAAATACACTCAGTTGTAATGAATGCGATTATTCAGAACCAGAACATGAGCCAGATTAGTCGTTCTGAGGTTTGGTAAGATCGTGCCCACTAAAGTTCCCCACAACTGCTTTCAATGCTCCAAGGTCGGTAATGATGAGGCTAAGTTAAAGTCTTGCTGGGACAGTAAGCTTTGCCCTGCTAGACGGCATTATCATCGCAATCGTGGCAAGTTGTCGCTGGAACGCAAGGCAAAGCGATTGGGTGCGAGTAATATCGTTGAGATTGCGGTTAATATTCCCACGGGGTTCGCTGCTAGTGTAATTTTCTATCGAGAGCGGCAAGATGCTCCAGTACATGCGATCGCTGCGGAGGTATGGCAGAGCGATAAGGGGAAGGTGTTGATGGTACAGCCGATGCACTGTTTGGGTTTGTCTCCGGCTCAAGTGGTGGAGGTGATGGTGGAGATTTTGAAGGCTTGTTCTGGTGAGTTGGGGGTAGAAATTACTAAGTTTGCGTCGAAGGTGGAGATGCACCCATCTCAGTGTCCAATATTGGATTGTCCTCGATGCCACAACAATTAGAGCTAGATTTGTGGCAGATTCTGGCGGTTGCTCAAGCCGAACCAGCAACAGTCGGGTTTATTGAGCTGTGCGGTCATTTAGATGGGTTGAATCTGGTTGATGGGGCACGGGCTGTTGGGGAAATTGCGGAGATTTATCGAGTTCGGGCGGAGACGATTCTCACTGAGATTACGGCGGCTTATTTACCAGTTAAAGAGCCAGTTCTACCAAATGAACTCTGGGCGCATTTGTATCGGACTACTTTCGTTTTGCGGGATGAGCATCTGTATCTGGAAGTGGAGCATGATTATCCCCAAGAGCGTCAGTCGGTGATTAAGTGGGGGTTGGAAGCGGATGAGTTGGTGACGGAGGCGATGATTCAAGCATCCGTCTTCGGAAATGCTCACTGTGAGGAGATCGAGCTGTGGGCAAGTCGGATTCGAGGGGTGATGGTTGAATGTGGGGAGATGTTGTTAGTAGAGTTACAGCAGCAGTCTGGGTTGAATCTGGTAGATTTATGGTTGGGGTTATTGTTGGGGGATACTGGCTGTTTGCTTCGCCGCCAGTTAAGTTGTAAGGTAGAGTTTGGTGTTGATTTCTACGATCGCCAAGGGATTTGGATTGTTGAGCTAGTCGAAGGTGGAAAAGAGCGTGCAGGTTGAGAGGAGGAGATCGGATGACATTTCTGAGATTCTTGCAATCCATCAAGAGTGTCCCCCAATTGTAGGTTCGAGATCCAAACCCGTTAACTATTTTTCTTCCGTACCCGATCGTATAATTCTGTCATCACCTCGATAAAAGAGTTATCCTGCGTCCAAAACGGCGGAAAATCACCCCCCTTCTTGACGACGACAGCAGGAATAGTGGCAATTTCGCCTACGTCTACTGTTTGCGGCAATCGTTGCGCTCCCTGCCAAAAATCCTTGGGCGTGGCGGGGAGATTAAGAGCGATTTTTTTAGGCTTAGTATGGTAAGAATCTGTCGATGAGATCGGTAATTCGCCCTCATCGAGAGTGGAAGCTAAAGCTTTCCCTAATGGTGATTTAGCTAATTCCTGTTGGAGTTTCGAGCGAGAAATACCCCGTAGTTCAAATAATAAAAAGGGATCGCGATCGAGTTCTGCTGCGACTAGATAGTAAACTCCAGCAATATGTTTACAGGGATTACTATAATCGGGACAGGAGCAGTCTGTCTTAAAATCTTGGCGATTGTGGGGGAGTAGGTGCAGATTTAGTTCGGCAAAAGTTGCTTCGATATTATCGGGGACTTCACCTAAGAGGAGTTTAGAGATTAAACTTGCTTTAGCACCGAGACGAGAAACTACTTTCGACCAATCTGCTGATGAGATTTGTTTAATTTCGATCGAGATTTTATAAAGTGGTTCTTTATAAACGCCAAAATAGGGATTGACAGAACCTCTAACCTGAGCGGTAATTTTACCATTAGCAATCTGATGTTCTTTAACTTTGCCGTTGCGAGCATAGCCCCGCCCGCGTCCCAATCTAGCCTCATCGCTAAACTCTTCTAACGCCTGAATAAATTTCTGTCCCCACCAGGTTCTACTAAATTGTGCCATAGTCGTTAAATCCGATTTACAATACCGTTTGTTTATTCAGAGCAATTAATTTTTTGAAGCTTTCATTATCTAACTCCGTCAGCCAAGATTCATCAGCTCCAACGATCGAACTAGCAATCTTTTTCTTGTTCTCGATCGTTTCGTCGATGCGTTCTTCTAATGTACCTAGAGTTATAAACTTATGAACGAACACATTTTTCTGTTGTCCGATTCTAAAAGCTCGATCGGTTGCTTGATCTTCGACTGCGGGATTCCACCAGCGATCGAAATGAAAAACATGGTTGGCTTTAGTCAGGGTAATCCCCACACCACCTGCTTTTAACGACAGTACGAAAGCCGCAGGTTCGGTTTCTGTATTCTGAAATTCAGTTATCATTTGTTCTCGTTTGGGACGAGATGTACCCCCATGCAGGTAATAGGTACGATAACCGATTTGTTTGAGATACTGTTGCAGAGCTTCGCCAATTTCAGTGAATTGAGTAAAAATCAACAAGCTCTCGCCTTCAGCCGTAATTTCTTCGAGCATTTCACCCAACCGCTGTAGTTTGTGAGAGCGGGTAACGCTAAACTCACTGTTATCTTGCAAAAATTGGCGGGGATGATTGCAAATTTGTTTGAGTTTCATTAGGGTAGATAATATCAATCCTTTACGCCCGATTCCCTCAGCGGTTTCTAGTTGCTCGATGACATCTTTAACGACAGCTTCATAGAGGGAGGCTTGTTCTTTAGTGAGGTTGCAATACTGCTTGTGTTCGACTTTATCTGGTAAGTCTTTGATAATTGTCTTGTCAGTTTTAAGGCGACGGAGGATAAACGGCTGTACTAACTTTTTCAAGATGAGCGACTGAACTTGGTTTCGATCTTTTTGAATAGGGATTTCAAATGATTTACGAAACTGAGCTTCTTTACCTAAGTAGCCAGGATTGAGAAAATTGAAAATTGACCATAAATCTAATAGGCGATTTTCGACGGGGGTTCCGGTTAAGGCAAGGCGACGAGTGGCTGGTAGCTTGAGAATCGCCTTCGTTTGTTCTGCGGCGGGATTTTTGATGTTTTGGGCTTCATCAATGACAATTCGATGCCAATCTACGGCTTGTAATAATTTACTATCTTTTCTGACTAACGTATAGGAAGTAATGACTACATCACATTCGCTTGTCGCAGTTTTAAATGCCGCTAATTCTTGAATTCGATCGCTACCATGATGGATTCTTACTTGGAGATGGGGGGCAAATTTATCGATTTCTTTACCCCAATTACCCAGTACAGAGGTTGGGGCGATTAATAAAGTCGGTAAAATTTCTGGTGCTGTCGCTCTTTCAGCGATTAGGGTGGCAATTACTTGAATAGTTTTTCCTAAACCCATATCATCCGCCAGACAACCATTTAAACCCAAGCGTTCGAGATATTGAATCCAGGCGACTCCGCGTTTTTGATATTCGCGTAAGGTTCCTTGTAATAATGGGGGATTCTCGATCGGTTCGAGCTGACTGGGATCGTGTAAATTTACCATCATTGCGGCTAAACTATCATCGGCTTCTACTTCGAGTTCCTCGTTAGCTACAGCAGTTTTTTGGATTAGTTCTAACAGCGTCAGTTCCGGTTGGGTGTCCTGATGCGACTGCCAAAATTGGAGCATTTGCTGCATTTTCGACAGATCTAATTCCATCCATTGCCCACGAAAGTGGACGAGTGGTGCTTTGGCATCGACTAATTTCTGCCATTCCTGGGGGGTAATGTGCTCGTCACCGATGGCAAGTTCGTAGCGGTAGTCGATGAGATTATCTAGGTGAAATAAGCCTTTTTCAGCCTTACTAGTGCCGGATTTTTTCGGTGAGGCTTTGAGGCGGAGTTTAGCTCTAGCTCTACCCTGAGGAGTCCACCAAGCGGGGACAATGGTTTTATATCCGGCATCTTCTAATACCCAGGCACTCTCAGCTAGGAAGTCAAAGGCAGCGGTAAGGGTGAGGAAAAAGCCGACGGGTTTATCTGTTTCTAATCCTTGCCAAATTTGAGGATAAATCCGCGCGGCGTAGCCTAAGTTCAGAAGTAAGTCTTTTTCAAATTCTTTGCCAAATTGTTGATGGATATTTTGTTTGGCTTTGCTGTTGAGATGCCAATAGTCATCGAGTTCGAGTTTGATGGAGGGATCTTGTTTTGCTGCAACTAGAAATTTCAGATACCAGCGATCTGGGGTTTGTGTTGATGCTTCTTGCAGTTGAAAACAGAGTTGAAATGCAGAGTTATTTTGGGCTGCTACTAATTTTTGTTTCCAGGTTTGCCACTGTTTGTAGATAGCTAAAGCTTGGCTATCTGTCCAGGGTATACTTGAATTCTGGAGATTGAGACAGCCAGTTAGTAATCTGGAGCTGGCGATCTTTTTCTCGAAGGTACCAGGAATCGGCGTATTGGCAACATAATCATGCAGGAGACATTCAGAAAAATGACGCAGTAAGGTTTCTTTGTCATAGAATTCTATCGGTGCATCAGCGGCATTTAAACCACCAGTACAGGCAAGTGGTAAATAATTGATGTATTGTTGAATTTTAGCTTCATAGACTTCAGAAACAATTTCCCAACCAGGATAAATTTCATGGCTAGGAGATGTCTTTTTACCCTTACCTTTGGGCGGGGATTGCTCTCGATATTTTAATGCGGGAATGTAGCGATCTTTGTGTAAAAGTTCCTGAATAGATTGACTGTAATGGTACCAACAGAGTAAATCTGCGCCCATTTGAATTGCTGAGTTGCTGTAGAGACATAAAAAATGGATGTCATTAAGTAGTTTAACAATGGAATCGATCTGATAACAATCGATCGCCCAAATTTGCCAGGTTGTTGGGGCGGGAGATTCTGTTTCGAGATAGCGGGTGAGTTCGACGGAGGGTAAGGGCCGATCGTCGGTGCTGGGCAGGATAAAATATTTAATTATAATATCTCGACTAACTGAGATATTCTTGGGAGTAATCCCTAATTCTTCGCCTAAGAATGTTGATAGGTCGTCTTTGTTTAATTGCTGGGGGTGTCTAGTTGCCGCTCGATTTTTCGGCTGTTTGGGAGGCGTATCGGTTTCTACCCACAGATAAAAGTTTCCTGCTTGGATAAATTCATCAC
>ENA-OFCD01001356-OFCD01001356.1-metagenomes-genome-assembly--contig:-NODE-1356-length-12439-cov-3.918039_pt1 | contig 12439 bp, 13 predicted proteins | sample MGYA00153392_OFCD01 | MGnify analysis MGYA00153392 | reverse complement strand
GAAGCGTACGGCAGCCTTCGCTCAGGTGTGCGCCACGATCCGCGCGATCACGTAGAGGACGAACGCCGCGCACCAGACGATCGAGCGCACCCGCATGCGCTCACCAAACCCCCAGTACGGAGCTAAGGGCGGGACGAAGAACGCCACCGCTGCGCGCCAACGCGGCTCGTGACGCGCGAGTCCGAACACGATAGCGACGTGCGCCGTGACGAGGACGGCAAAGGTAAGAACCACAAAAAAGACGACCGCGACGTCGCTCATCGCGATCCACCGCCAAGCCCGGCGTCCGGGCTGGAAGACTCGGTTTCGTTCGCCGTGCCGACGGCGAGCGGCGGCGGCTCGGCCTCGCGGCGCTGCTCGTCGCCGACCCCGACGTCGCGCTCCACCTCGCTTCTGCGCGCGCGCAGGGAGATGTCCGCTCAGACGTCGCGTTCGTTCGTCTCGGCGCGTTCGGCGCGATGAACGACGTCGCGCGCGAGCCGAAGCTCGCCCCGCTGCTTCGCGATCAAGCGCTCTACGGCTCGCCCGAGGAGTGGTCGCTCTCGGCGCTCGCGGCGAGCAGACCGCTCGTGCTCGGGTTCGATGCCCGCTGGCCTCGCTCGCTCGCTCGCCACCTCGTCTCCGTCGGCGCGTTCGATCGCTTCTACTCGGAGCCGCGCGGGCTCAGCGATCGTCGCCTTGCTCTCCTCGCACAAGAGCCGTCGCGGCTCGCGCTCGTCTACGCGCTCGAGCGCGTACCCGACCCAGAGCTCGCCCGCGTCACGGCGACCCTGCTTCGCCTGCGCTTGCTTGGCGCCGCGGCGTCGACGGACCGCGACGTCATCGGCACAGCTCTCGACGACCTCCGCCCCTTCGCTCCCGCGGACCCCACCGCATTCGAGATCGTGCGCCGCCTGACGCTCAAGAGCGGCCCCATCGATTTGAGCGATCTCGGACGCTGACCGCGACCGCCCCCGGAGAGGGTCACAAAAAGATCAAAAGATCGGGAGGTGTTTGGGGTGCGTGAGTTCGCCAAATCCACTTTTGATCGCCCCGATCTAGTTGTGCGTTTTCTTTGCCTGGCGCCAGCAGGACGTCAGGCTCCTGGGAGCGCAGGAATCGCGCCGATCCCTCTGGAAATTAGGGTCCAACCGATGAGCTTGTATAGTACACGCGCACCGACGTTGCCGTCCCACTCGTCGTCGGGTCCGGGCGCGACTTCGTTGAGGTCGAAGCCGACGATTCGACGTCCGCTCTGCGCGACCATCCCGACGAGCGCGCTCGCCTCGTGAAGGGAGAGCCCTCCAGCGACGGGCGTCCCCGTGTGCGGGCACAGCGAGGGATCGAGGCCGTCGATGTCGAACGACACGTAGACGTCTCTCGGCAATGAGCCGAGCGCCGCGGCGAACACGTCCAGCACACGACCCTGCATGCGCGCGCGCGCGATCTGAACGTCGAAGAGCGTGTGTACGCGACCCTCGCTGCTCTTGATCCGCTGGAGCTCCTCTTCGCAGAAATCGCGGATGCCCACTTGAACGATCTTCGCGACGCCAGGAATGCGCCGAAGGACGTTGTCCATGATCGAGGCGTGAGAGTCCTCGAAGCCTTCGTACGCGCGCCGCAGATCCGCGTGCGCATCCACGTGCAAGATGCCGAGGCCCGGATGCGCCTCCGCGTGCGCGCGGATGCAGCCGAACGGCGTCGAGTGATCACCGCCCACAAGACCGACGATCTTGGACAGTCCCATCAGTCGCTTCGTCTCCAGGTAGACGATGTCGTTGATGCGCCCGCTCATCGCGTTGACCTTCGCGAGATTCTCCACGAGCTCCGCGTCGCCCTCCACCACACCACCCGCCTCGATGATCTCCGCCGCCGCGACGCGCGCCTCGTCGTTCCATGTGCGGATGTCCTCGGACTCGGCGAGCATCGCGATGCCGACCTCGAATGGCTTGCCGGTCTCGGCGTCGAACAGATCGACCTGCTTCGAGGCGTCCAAGATCGCGCGCGGGCCGTCTGCGGCGCCAGAGCCGTACGAGGTGGTCGCGTCCCAAGGGACCGGCAGCAGCACGACCGCGGCCTCGTCGGGCGTGGTGGGGAGACCGAAAATGCCGGAGTCTTTGGGAGCGGCCGCGTTGGCATCGAACGTCATGGCCGCGCCTTATAGTCTTGCCGTACCCTTCTCGCCATGGACGCGAAACAGCTCGAGGCGATCTTCAAAGAGCGTGACATCAAGCGGGTGAAGATCGGCGGCTTCGATGTCGACGGCGTGCTGCGCGGCAAGTACGTCTCGCTCGAGAAATTCTGGGGCGTCGTCAAGAGCGGGTTCGGGTTCTGCGACGTCATCTTCGGCTGGGACATCGGGGACGTCCTCTACGACAACGGCAAGGTCACCGGCTGGCACACCGGCTATCCCGACGCACACGCGACGCTTGACCTGTCAACGTTTCGCGAAGTCCCCTGGGAAAAAGGCACGGCCGCGTTCCTCGCGGACTTCGTGAACGCGGACGGCACGGGACACCCCGCGTGCCCGCGCTCGCTGCTGAAGACGGTGATCGCGCGCTCCAACAAGATGGGCTTTGCGCCGACGTTCGCCGCCGAGTTCGAGTTCTTCGTCTTCAAGGAGACGCCGGAGTCGATGCGCGCCAAGGGCTACAAGAACCTCACGCCGCTCTCGCCGGGCATGTTCGGGTACTCGTGGCTGCGCGAGGGACAGCACGCGGACTTCTGTCACGCGATCATGGACGAGATGAGCGCGTTCGACCTCGAGATCGAGGCACTGCACACGGAGACGGGCCCGGGCGTGTACGAGGTGGCGATACGCTACGACGAAGCGCTGCGCATGGCGGACAAGGCGGCGCTGTTCAAGACAGCCATGAAACAGCTCGCGGCGCGCATGGGACTCGTCGTCACCTTCATGGCCAAGCACAACGCGGCACTGCCTGGATCCAGCGGCCATTTGCACCAGTCGCTCTGGACGATGGACAAGAGGACGAACGTGTTCTTCGACGACGGCAAGCCATTGAAGCTGAGCGACACCGCACGCCACTACCTCGCGGGACAAGTGTCGTTGATGCCGAACCTCACGGCGCTCTACTCGCCGACGGTCAACAGCTACAAGCGCTACGTGCCCGGAGTGTGGGCGCCGCTCACTGCGACGTGGGGCTCGGAGAACCGCACGTGCGCGATCCGTGTCATCCCCGGAGACGCACAGTCCACGAGGCTCGAGTACCGGCAGACCGCGGCGGACATGAACCCCTACATCGCGATCGCCACCGCGCTCGGCGCAGGCCTGCGCGGGATCGATCAGAAGCGCGAACCGCCGCCCCAATCGACGGGTGACGCATCAACCGGTGACGAGTCAACTCTTCTCCCCCGCAACCTCCGAGACGCGAACCGCCGACTCTCGATGTGCCCGGACGCGCCGCACGTCCTCACGCCGGAGTTCGTCGACCACTACGTGCGCACGCGTGACTGGGAGGTGCGCCAGTACGAGCGCGCGGTCACCGACTGGGAGCTCGAGCGCTACTTCGAGATCGTCTAGGCACTCCGATCCGTCGCGGAGGGCGTGATAACGTGAGCGCCATGGCAAACGTGGTCTCTTGGTCGTTTCCCACCACCGTCGTGTTCGGCAACGGAGCGCTCGCCAAGCTCGGCGATCACGCGCACCGATTGGGCAAGAAGCACGCGCTCGTCGTGTGTGACGTGGGTGTTCGCAAGGCAGGCTTGGTGGACCGCGTGACCGACGTCCTCAAGAAGGCGAACGTCGCGTTCACCGTGTTCGACGGCGTGGACCCGAACCCAATCGAGTCCAACGTGTTCGCGGGCGTTGCGGCCTACAAGCAGTCTGGGGCCGATTTCTGCGTCGCCGTGGGCGGTGGCTCTCCGCTCGACGCGGCGAAGCTAATCGCGCTCAAGGTCACGCACGAGCGCCCACTCGTGGACTACGACGACGCGACGGGCGGCGACGCGTTCATCACGAGCGACGTCCCGCCTATCATCGCGATCCCCACCACCGCGGGGACGGGCAGCGAGGTCGGCCGCTCCGGAGTGGTCACGCTCCTTGCCAATCATCGTAAGACCGTCATCTTCAGTCCGTACTTGCTCGCGAAGGTCGCGATCCTCGATCCCGAGATGACGACCTCGATGCCCGCGCGGATCACCGCGGCCACCGGCTTCGACGCGCTCACGCACTGCCTCGAGGCGTATGTCTCGCTCGGTGACCATCCGATGGCCGATGGCATTGCGCTGATGGGACTCGAGCTTTGCGCGGCGAACCTGGAGCGCGCGACCAAGCAGGGCGACGATCTGGAGGCGCGCGGGGGCATGATGAAGGCCGCGATGATGGGCGCGGTCGCCTTCCAAAAAGGCCTCGGCGCGTGTCACTCGCTCGCCCACCCGCTGTCGTCCGAGAAGAACATGCACCACGGCCTGGCCAACGCCCTCTGCCTGCCGGCGACCGTGGAGTTCAATCAGTCGGTCGTCGGCGCGAAGCTCGACCGCGTCGCCAAGATCTTCGACCCGAACGCCAAGAGCTGCGCCACGGTGCTCCGCGACCTGCGCGCGCGTCTCGGTCTGCCGAGCGGTCTCGCCGCAGAAGGCGTCACGAAGGCCGACATCGCCAAGCTCACGGACAAAGCGATCGAGGACGCGTGTCAGCGCAGCAATCCGCGTCCGTGTACGCGCGAGGACCTCGCCAAGCTCTACGAGGCGTCGCTCTAGAGGGCCAAACGCGTAGTGACAGCGCGGAAACACTGGTAGGATCACGCGATATGCTTCCCGAAAAGAAGCAAGTGCTCATCGTCGACGACGAGCCGAACCTGCGCAAAATTCTCTCTGCGCAGCTGACGCGAGACGGCTACGACGTCCTGACTGCCGAAGACGGCGAGCAGGGGCTCGAGCGCTTGCGAGACAATCACATCGACCTCGTCATCACGGATTTGAAGATGCCGAAGGTGGACGGCATGACCCTCCTCAAGGAGGCGCTGCGTGAAGATCCCACGCTTCCGGTCGTGATGATCACCGCGCACGGCACGGTCGACACCGCCGTGGAGGCCCTGAAATCAGGGGCGTTCGACTACCTCACCAAGCCGTTCGACAAAGACGAGGTCCGCAGCATCGTCGCCAAGGCGCTGCGCACCAAAGAGCTCGCGGGCGCCGAGGCCAGCGCAGGCGGGGCGTCGGCGAGCGGCGCTCGATTCGGCATCATCGGGCAGTCGCAAGGCATTACGGACATCTATGCGGTCCTCGAGCGCGTCGCCGATACACCCACGACGGTGTTGATCACCGGCGAGAGCGGCACGGGCAAGGAGCTCGTGGCGCGCGCGCTGCACGATCACTCCACGCGCCGAGACAAACCGTTCATCAAGGTCAACTGCGCGGCCATCCCGAAGGAGCTCATCGAGAGCGAGCTGTTCGGGTACGAGCGTGGCGCGTTCACGGGAGCGGTGGGCAGCAAGCCCGGTCGCTTCGAGCTCGCGAGCGGCGGCACGCTGTTCCTCGACGAGATCGGCGAGATCCCGGTCGAGATGCAGGTGAAGTTGCTCCGCGCGCTGCAAGAGAGCGAGTTCGAGCGCGTCGGTGGCATCAAGACCATTCACGTCGACGTGCGCCTCGTCGCGGCGACGAACCGCGATCTCAAGAAGCTCATCGCACAAGGCACCTTCCGCGAAGACCTGTTTTATAGGCTCAACGTCGTTCCCATTCGATTGCCCGCGCTGCGTGAGCGCTCGATCGACATCCCCGTACTCGTCGAGCACTTTCTCGTGAAGTTCAACGAGCGCTTGAAGAAGCACGTGGTCGGTGTCGAGCAAGACTCGATGGATGTGCTCTCCGCGTATTCGTGGCCGGGCAACATCCGCGAGCTCGAGAACGTCGTCGAGCGCGCGGTGCTCTTCAGCGACGCCGCCAAGCTGCGCATGCAGGACCTCCCGCCCGAGCTTCGCGGCTCTACCTCGATCGCGCCGCCTGCAACCGGAGAGCCGAGGGATCTCACCATCTCTGCAGAAGGCGGCCTCAAAGAGCACGTGAAGAGCGCGATGAGCCGCCTCGAGCGTGAGCTCGTGGGACGCGCGCTCCAACAGACGGGCGGGAACGTCACGCACGCGGCGCGCCTGCTCAAGATCTCGCGCAAGGGGCTACAGCTCAAGATGAAGGAGCTGGGATTGCGTGAAGGGGCGAGCGAGAAGGGCGATTAGTACCCATGCGACGCATGGCGCTGGTCGCGTGGTCCGCGGTTCCGCTCGTTGCTTGCGGGGACTGTAACAAGCCCGACGTCACGGCCTCGACGGACGTCACGCCGATCGCCGTCGACGCGAGCGCGCCTGCGCTGACGACGGACATAAGTCACGGGAGCGTGGTCGGAATGGCGCTGATCGCCGCCGGTACGTTGAAGGTCGGCACGCCAATCGATCGCATCCCGCGCATCTCCGAGGAAGAGCTCCCGAGCACGGACGTGTTGTTGAGCGCGTTCTACATCGATCTCTTGCCGTACCCCAACGAGGCGGGCGCGATTCCCACGTCGAACGTCACGCGCGACGACGCTTCGAGGCTGTGCGAAGCCAAGGGCAAGCGACTGTGCAGCGAGCTCGAGTGGGAGCGCGCGTGCAAGGGGCCGGAGAACGCCACGTACGAGTACGGCGACGCGTATCGCGAGGCCACGTGCGGCACCGGCGTGACCATCGACGAAGCCGCGAAGCGCCCGAGCGGAGATCGCAACGCGTGCAAGAGCGCGTTCGGAGTACTCGAGATGCACGGGGGCGTGTGGGAGTGGACGAGCAGCCCGTGGGGACGAGGCTCGCGCGAGGTGCTCGGCGTCTTGCGCGGAGGCAACGCGCCCGCAGGTGAGCTCGTCGGTCGATGCGCGAACGCGCTCGGTCGCAACCCGACGCACAAGAGCGCGACGATGGGTTTCCGCTGCTGCAAGGGCGACAAGAACGACGCGAAGGTGGAGCTCAAGCTCTCGGGCGGTCGCGCGCTGGAGCCGAAGATGAAGGGAGACGCGACACGCTTTTTGGCCGTGGCGAAGAACGCGCCGGGCTCTGCGATGGCCTCCGCGAAGGCGTTTCATACGACGACGAGCTGGTCATGGAGACCCGCGCCCAACGAGGTGCTCACGATCGCGAGCGGCTGCGCGGACTTCATCCACGGCAAGCCGAAGGACTGCATGATCATCGTCTTCCGAGACGAGCAAGCGGGAGACGCACCGCTCGCGTCGCTGAACGTCGACGTTGGCGTGGGCGAGGTCGCGCTCGCAGGAGACGCGCGCCACACACGCTTTCGCGCTCTCGACACGAACGGCGCGCTCTACGGAAAGGCGATCACGTACGCGTACGGTCGCGTCGACATCTCGGAGCTGGCGCCGGGGAAGTAGGTGTCAGCCCGCGCACGGAGTCTTCACACAGACCCAGTGGAGCTTGTCCACGCTGAACACGCACGACTGATCTAGGCCACCGCTCTTCTGGCAGTCCGCGTTGTCGACGCACTCGTCGCCAGTCGCGTGACAGAAATACCCCAATTGCCCGCTCAAAATGCCGCTTCGGCAGCCTGTGTTGATGTTCACTCCCGACGGCGAGCACGCGAACGGTGCGCACTGCGCGTCGAGTCGGCAGTTGCCGTTGACGCAGACGTTCGCGCCCGCGCTGGACGGGTCGCGGCAGAGACATACGCCAGCGCCGCATTTGCTGTCGGTCGCGCATTGATCGTAGCTACACGCGTTGCCGCCCGAGCCGAGCGCGAAGTTGCAGCGACCGTTCGTGCCCTGCGTGCAGTCAGTGTCTGCTTTGCATCCCGTGGCGTTCAACTGCGGCATCCCGGGGTCGCGCGTGGAGGGACAGTCGGTCGCGATCGCGCGGTGAACGGCGGGCGTCCGCGGTGTCGGCGCAGAGGCGTCGCTGTTGTTCGAGCTCGAGGAGGAGGCGCACGCGCCCCCGAGAACCGCGAAGGCAAAGACGAGAACTCGCATGAGGGTGAGACTACCAGACAAAGCCGCTCCGCCTGGTCTCGCCATCCGACGCCCATCGAGCGGCGAACGCGTCACGCACGACCTGCTCGGCGAGCTTTCCCCGCGGAGAAAAGCCCCACTCGGCCTCCTGCGAGACGTCGTCGGGATCGCTGTAGACGCGCCAGATGAAGAGACCCATCACGCTCGGCTCGTCCAGCAGCGGGCGCATGAGCGCGTGATACGCGAGGGCCTGCGCGCGCTCGTCCACGCGCACGTGCTTCATCGCGTCGGGCCACTCCCACGGCTTGATCGCGGGGTCGGGACGCGTCGTGTAGCCGACCTCCGTCATCAGCACGGGCTTGTTCCACGTGGCCGCGAGCTGGCTGACCTTCGCGCGCACGCGCTCGCCGCCGGCCGTGAGCTCCTCTAGCGTCGCACCGTCTCGGTCCGCGAGCGGGTAGAACGCGTTGATGCCGATGACGTCGAGCGCGCCGAGGATGATCGTGTCTTTTACGTCGTCCCAGTTCGCCGAGTACGTGATCGGCCCGTGATAGATCCCGCGCAGCGCAAGGAGCAACTCCGAGAAGCTCGGCGCACGACCCGAGGTGACCCAGCTGCGCAGCTCGACGCCGGCGCTGAAGAGCTCCGCGTGCTCGTCTTCGGCGACGCGCGCCCAGGTCTTGACGAACTCGCCGTAGCTCGCGGTCCAGCGGGCCCAGCCCTCGTCGGTCTTGGGATCGATGAGCGCGCGCCACTCGCCGCTCTCGACCCACAGGTGCGGTACGAGCATCACGTGCAGCCCGCGTGCGTGCGCCTGTCTGATCGCGATCCTGATGTCCGCCTCGTTCTTCGCGAATGGCGCTTCGAACGTGAGATCGACGCCCGTGCCGCTCAGGTCCGCGACGCGACCGAACGGCGTGATCGCGATCCACGTCGCGCCCCAATCGCGGCTCTCGTCCAGCGTGCGTTCGTAGGGTGCGGTGCCGTAGCCTCGCCCTGGGTGATATGCGTTCTCGATCGGTCCGACCGTCACGCCGCGGATCGCGTCGTGCCCCGAATCACGCCACGCGGTGGGTGACGCCGGGAGCGCGTGTGCGCTGGGGACGAGCGCCATCGCCGCGACGAACGCGAGCGGTCTCAAGCGCCCTCCATGACTTCGTCCGTGAGCTCGAAGAGCGTATCGGTGACATGATCTGCGCCGGCGTCCAAGAGCACCGCGCGCGGGTACGAGTGCGTGACGGCGACGCAACGAAGTCCGGCCGCTTTCGCCGCGACGACACCCGCGACGGAGTCCTCGACGACGACGGCTCGGGCTTGCGACACGAGCTTGCTGATGCCGAGCCGGTAGCCCTCCGGATCGGGCTTGCATGCGCGCGTGTCCTCCGCGCTCACGATGAACGCGACGAGCTCGCGCACCTTCATCACGCCGAGGCAGTGCTCGATCTCGTGATGAAGCGCACCGGAGACGATCCCCACCGTGCCCGTCGCCGCGCGCCTCCGCACGAGCTCCGCCGCGCCCTCGAAGACACGCAGCTCGGTAAGGATTGCACGCATGTACAAGGGAACCTTCTCCTCGATCAGCGCGCGGACGACCGCGTCCGTCGCCGGCAATCCGCGATCGCGCAAGATGGCGGCGAACGCGCCGAAATCGTCGAAGCCCAGGTAACGTTCCGTGTACTCGGCGTCCGTCAGCGAGACGTTGCGAGTGGCGAGCACGTCACGAAACGCGCGTAGGTGCACAGCCTCGTCGTCGACGAGCACGCCGTTGAAGTCGAAGAGCGTGGCCTTGATCATCGGATTAGAAGTCCAGCGCGGCGCCGACGGTGAAGCCATAGCGCAACCACGGGCTCAATGCGTCGGGTCGCGCTCCGTCGTACGCGGGTTGAAGGTCGAGGATCAACGGGCGCGCGACGAGGCGCAGTGGATCGGCGACGCGATACGAGGCCGCGAGCGCGAAGTGTGCGGCGGGCTGAACGCCAGTCGAAGCCCGGCATTGAGGGAAGAACACGTCACCACCCACGTCGCTCGCGGTGCCGGTCGCGAGGCCGATGCCTGCGTCGAGGCTCGCGCGGAAGAGCGGCGTGATGCGAATGGCCGCAGTGCCCACCGCGTGAACGAGCACGGTGGCGGCGGTGTACTCGGCGGGGACCTTGCACTTCGGATCGAGTGCGACGTTCGAGACACCGGCGCTCGTCCCCCACGCGTCGCCGCTCATGCCGAATCGCAGACCCGCGCCGAGCATCCAACGCTCGGCATCGAGCAGCGCGTAGGTCGCGAGCAAGTAGCCCATGGGCATGACCGAGCCGCCAGCGCCTGCGTAGTGCGGCAACGTCATGCCGACGCCGCCCTCGATCGACACGCGCCCGCGCCGGCTCTGCGTGGGCTCGGTCACCACATGCCCGGCCGTCAAATCAGCCCCAATCACGATCGCTCGACCGAACCTCGCGTTCGCCGCCCCGACGTACGAAGGGTAGCCGTCTTGCTCCACGCGCACTTGATGAGCACCGGGCGCGACGTCGAGCGTGATCGGTGCGGCGCCGGCGGTCTTGTCATCGACGAACACGCGCGCGCCCGTGGGCGTGGAAGTCACGGTGAGCGGAGAGGTGCGGTGGTCGAGCATGTCGCGCGTCGCGTTCGCCTCCTCGCGATCCTCCAGCGTGAGGTCCTCGTGCTGCAAGTAGGCGTCGAGCACGTCGTGCGCGGCCTCCGGCTCGTCCAGCTTGAGGTGACACTTGGCGACGTTCCACAGCTCGCTCGAGGGTCCGCCGAGCTTTAGCGCCTGCTCGAAGTAGACAATAGCGTCTTTGAAGCGACCCTCCTTGTACGCGCGCACACCCTCTTGATCGAGCACGCGCGCCTCGTCGAGCACCGCCGGATCCGTCTTCGGCTCGTCCGCGCGCGCGAGCGGCATACCGATTGGCAGCAGGCACATCGTCCACGACCACCATCGCATCGCAGTCGCGAGGTTAGGCTGAAACGAGGACGATCTTCGTGATTTCTGGCGGAGCGCCGACGCGCGAAGGCGGGCCGACCACCCCAAGGCCGCGGTTGACGTAGAGCGTGGTGCCGCCAACCTCGTAGCGCCCGGAGACGTAGCGCATGATGATGTCTGCGGGCCGAAAGCCCGGATTGACCTGCCCGCCATGCGTGTGGCCGCTCAACTGAAGCGCGACCTTTCCCTGCCAGAGCTCGACCGTCTGCGGCTGGTGAGAGAGCAAGATGCGCGGACGATCGGGCGGAACGAAGCTCGCCGCGCGCGTCAGGTTCGGACCTTCACTGTCGTATCGAGGGGCCCAGAGATCGTCCACGCCCAAGAGCGCGAAGCCGCCGCCGTCTCGCGCTCGAATGAGCCGACCGTCGTTCTTGAGTAGGTCCACGCCCGCCCCGCGCAGCGCTTCGGTGACGGCGTCCGCGCCCGCGTAATAGTCATGATTGCCGAGGATGGCCTTGATGCCGTCGCGAGCCCGGAGCTTGCCGATCGACGCGAGAAGGATGGGCAAGTACGCGCGATCGAAATCCACCAAGTCACCCGTGAGCACGATGAGATCGGGCTTCGTCTCCTTCACGCGAGAGAGCGCGCGATCGAGCTCTTCGCCTTGTACGAACGTGCCCACGTGGAGGTCCGAGGCCTGCGCGATGGTGTACCCGTCGAGCGCCTTCGGGAGCCCGACGATCTTCACGACGACCTCCTCGATCACGTAGGCGTGCCTCCCGATCACGGTGCCCCAAGCGAGCGTGCCGCTGGTCGCCCCGAGGACGAGGGCCCCGCCTGCGCGCTCGATCGCCCGCCTTCGACCGACCACGGCTTCGTCCTCGAGCGGGAGGGGCGCAGGCGGATCGTCCTTGGCCAGCTCGACAGGCTCCGGCGCAGGCGTCTTGTTCTTCCGCGCAGTTCGACCGATCGCGATCGCCGTGAGCCGCACGAACGCGAGTGGGAATGCGCCGATGAGGACGACCATCAGCTCGGTCATCGTGATGGCGTAAACGGCGGCGAAGAACGGAGAGTGCGAGTGGCTTGTCATCCAACGCGCCAGCATCGGCAACAGCACGAGCACGGCTCCGATGATGCGCGCCTCACGCCCGCGATGCGCGATACGCGGAAATGACGAGCGCACCCACAGCCAGACCTGCATGTGGCCGAGCACGGCCACGAAGAGCCACATCACCGTCACGAGCACGTAACGTGCTGTCATGGGCGCCACGTCCCGAACACCACGCGCGGAATGCGTGCGTAGTCGTTCGCGCGATTCACAAGGCTGAACCCTCGGCCCTCGAAGATCTCGGTCACCGCCGCAGCTTGACCCGCGCCGATCTCCATCGCCAGCGTGCCGCCCGAGACGAGCAACGCAGGAGCGTCGGTGACGATGCGGCGCACGAAATCGAGCCCGTCCGCGCCGCCGTCGAGCGCGAGGACGTGGAGATCGGAGAAGTGCGCGATGCGCATCGGCCGATTGTACCAGCTCAGTGCGCCGCGGCGCTCCCGGCGTTCACGTCGTACGCGCAGCGGAAACCGATCTCACG
>ENA-OFCD01001353-OFCD01001353.1-metagenomes-genome-assembly--contig:-NODE-1353-length-12459-cov-12.584328_pt1 | contig 12459 bp, 10 predicted proteins | sample MGYA00153392_OFCD01 | MGnify analysis MGYA00153392 | reverse complement strand
TCCAACTTTGCAATAAACCTGCCCAGTAAATGGTCATTGAGCGCTCTTCGTTTGATGCTATTCATCGAGAATACAAGGTCCACATGGGTCGAAAAAGGAGGACATACCGAGGGGTGTCATGATTGCGGTTGACGATCGCCACCCAACAACGCTGGGTTCGGAGTTTGGGATGGCGCGCCGATGGGCAAATCATCACCACGGGCGGAGAAGATGGCACGGTCAAACTCTGGACTCGATCGGGCGAATTAATAACCACGATCGCAGCCCATCAAACCACCGTCAGGGGCGCGAGTTGGAACCCTGATGGAAAACTCCTCGCCACAGCCGGAGAAGATCAAACCCTCAAACTCTGGACCCCCGACGACTTAGAAACCTTACTCACAAGAGGGTGTGACTGGTTGAATAGCTATTTGATCGGATCACCACAGGTGCTGCAAACCTTACCCCGGTGCCAAACACCCGATCGACTCCGCACCGCCGCCCCCAGCCTAATAACTGATAGCGGAGCACTAGCACGCGCTGGCAATCTCGACTCTGCTATCCAAGGCTTCACCACTGCCAAACAATGGGATTCCACACTCAACTTTGATCCCGTTGAAAAAGCGAATCAAATAGCAAAAGAAGCAAAAGAAGCAAAATAAAACTAAATCCGTTAAACATAGAAACGCCTTGCGTAAACGCTCCGACATAAAATTGCAACAATTCAATTTATGTTGTTACTTAATAAATTATCATTCTACAATTATCCTCAAGTTTTAGTTTGACGCTGTGATTTTGCAGTGCTTAGTTCATTTTGCTCTGACAGCCTATGGAACAAGGAGCGTTCGGATGAATCTCGTAGCCTTAACAGCCCAAGATTATCAGGTGGGTGGAAGCCTTCCCGTAGACTCGCCCATTTATGTCAAACGACAGGCCGATGAGGACTTGTATGCAGGTTTAAAAGCGAGCGAATTTTGCTATGTGCTGAATGCACGACAGATGGGGAAATCGAGTCTGCGGGTGCGAACCATGCAGCGGTTACAGACGGAAAAGATCACCTGTGCCAGCATCGATATGACGGCGATCGGAACCATGGGAATCAGCCCAGAACAGTGGTATGCGGGCGTAATAGACTCATTGGTAAGTAGTTTAGAATTGTATAATCATTTCGATTTGAATGATTGGTGGGAATTGAATCACTTGATTTCTCCGGTGCAACATTTGAGTAAGTTTATTGAAGAAGTTTTATTAACCTCAATTCAGAACCCGATCGTTATTTTTATTGATGAAATTGATAGTATTTTAAGTTTAGGATTTAGCATTGATGACTTTTTTGCAGTGATTCGTGATTGCTATAATAATCGAGCGAATAAACCAGACTTTCAGCGATTAACATTTGCACTCATTGGCGTTGCAACCCCATCAGATTTGATTCGCGATCGCAGACGGACCCCCTTTAATATTGGACGGGCGATCGAACTGACGGGATTCCAACTGCACGAAGCCACTCCTTTACTCGGGAACCTTGCCCAACAGTTTCAAGATCCACAATGTCTGCTGAAATCCTTACTCGCCTGGACCGGAGGGCAACCGTTTCTCACTCAAAAGCTGTTTAAGTTCATTGCCCAAGTGATCGACAGTCCTCATTGGAAATCGGACTATCTTGGGACCACGCCAACAGCCCAATGGATGGACTCCTGGATGACGACATTGATTCAGGATCACGTTCTCGATCGTTGGGAAGCCCAGGACCAACCCGAACATCTCAAAACCATTCGCGATCGCATCGCCCAAGCTGGACAACAGCGTACCGGGCGGCTTCTAGGGCTGTATCAACAGGTGCTTCAGCAGCAGCACATTCCCGCCGATGATAGCCCAGAACAGCTTGAACTGCGCCTATCCGGACTCGTGGTCAAGCGGGAGAATCAACTCACCTGCGCCAATGAAATCTATCGATCGGTCTTCGACCTCGCTTGGATTAGCGAACAACTCTCGAAATTGCGTCCCTACGCTGAAACCTTTACCGCCTGGGAACGATCGGACTATCAAGATGACTCCCGATTGCTGCGAGGACAAGCCCTCAAGGATTCGATCGGCTGGTCCCAGGATAAGAGCCTCAGTGAAGCCGATTATCGGTTTCTTGATGCCAGCCGCAAACTCGAACAACATCAAGTCGAACAGGAACTTGCCGTCCAAAAAAAATCCAACGAAATTCTCAAAACCGCTAATCAAAAGGCAAAACACCGAATTTTGCTGGGATCAGCCGTTCTGGGGGTAATGTTAATTGCGACGCCCATCATCGGATTCTCGCTCAATCGATCGCTCAACCTCGCGCGCACCACCAGTCACCTCGATCGGGACGGATACAAAGCCCTAGAACAATTCCAAGTCGATCAACTCTCCAGCCTCGTCACCATCTTAGAAATCGGCACCGAACTGCAAGCCAATACCCCCAAAGACAGCCCACCTCCCGCCTTATCCCCTCTCCGTGCCCTCAACAGCATCCTCGATCAAATCTAAGAACTAAATCAAATTAAAGCTAGTCAAGGCAACCTACTCGCCATCCGCTTTAGCCCCAACGGGAAAACCTTTGCCAGCGCGGGGTCCAATGGCACGGTGAAGCTGTGGACGTTAGCAGGAAAAGAATTAGCTGTCTTAACAGGACATCAGGGCAATGTCAATGATCTAAGTTTTAATCTAGATGGATCGCAACTGATCACCGTCGGCGATGACGGGACGGGGCGACTCTGGGCGATTGCAAAAAGTGACAGTTCTCCAACCACTAAGCTGATCGCGACGTTTGAAGCGCCACAAAAGAAACAGATCTGGGGGGTGAGCTTTACTCCCAATGGGAAAGCAATCGCGATCGTTGGTCAAAATGGATTGGCTCAATTACAGAATCTAAACGGGAAGTTAATCACAAAATTTAACATGTCATCTAATGGCACAAACAACGGGAATCGAAGCGTGAGTTTTAGTGCCGATGGTAAGGCGATCGCGATCGCAGGCGATCATCCAAGTGCGAAGGTCTTTAGTCTTACTGGACAACCCTTGAACAGCTTCCCAAATCACGATGGAGGCATTACCAGTATCCAATTTAGTGCAGATAACCAAAAAGTTTTAACCACTGATCCCAATGGCTTAGTGCGGGTTTGGAGTCGATCGGGCAGCGCAGACAAGCCGCTGAAACAATTTCAGGGTCACGATGCTGAAATCACTGCTGCGCAGGTTTTTCGCGATCAACCGATACAACCTCGAAGCTTTGCCACCGCAGGTAAAGATGGTGCAATTCGAGTCTGGAGCTTAGATGGAGCGGCCCATCAAATTTTGTCTGAATTTAAGCATTCTGAAGAGGTGCTCGGTCTTAATCTCAGTCCGGATGGAAAATCCATGCTCAGCATTAGCAATGGCGGCATCATTCATCTCTGGAGTTTGCAACCTCCTGTATCCTCTGAAGGCGTGCATTTACAATCTGACGCGCCCACTCAGCAAGCCGCCATGAGTCACGATGGCGAATGGATTGTCAGCCTCCAGAACAATAAACAGACAATCGATCTGTGGAATGGAAACGGAAAACGCCTCACGCAGTTCTCTGTCGAGAAGGGAAATGTGATGAGTTTCAGTTTGCAATCCGAACAGAACCGTTTTGTCATCAGTACTGACGACGGACAGGTGCAAGTTTGGGATATACAAAAGCAGAAACGAATACAATCTTTTGTCGCACATCCTGGATTAAATATTTTTAGTGTGGCCTTCAGCTCTGATGGTCAACAGATTGCAACCGCGAGCATGGACGGCAATGCAAAAATCTGGAGTCTAGACGGCACGCCGATCGCGACATTAACAGGCCATCAAGGCTCTGTCTATAGCATTGCAGCCGATGCGAATGCCAACGGCTGGGTGACAGGTGGAGAAGACGGAACGGTGAGGGTTTGGGATCGAACAGGGAGAGAGATTGCACAGTGGAATGCTCATCAGGGACAGGAGGTTTGGACCGTAAACATGAGTCCGGATGGTCAGAACATTTTAACCGGAGGAGCCGATCGGATGGCGAAATTGTGGAATCGATCGGGCAAGCTAGTAACAACCTTTAAAGGGCATGTTAGCGATGTCGTCCAAGTCCAATTCTCTACGCAGCAACAACAAATTGGCACCGTCGGAAAAGATGGGACCATTCGGATTTGGAATCTCAAGGGTATCCAAATGCGTGAGTTTCAGACGCCACCCAGTTTGAACAGTAGTATGAGTTTTAGTCCCATGGGTAACAAGATTCTCTTCGTGGACAATCAGAAACAACTTCAACTCCGTCCGATCGAAGATCTCGATCAGTTGCTGGCCCGAGGCTGTCAATGGTTACAGCAATATTACTTTAGTAACCCGACGGTTCGCCAGAAAAAGCGATCGCCGGACTCGCCGGATGAACGATCGCTTTGTTCTTAGGATGTTCTTAAGAACGACTGGCGATCCGCCCCCCAGCCCCAATTTTGGGGGAGTTTGATGTTAGGTTGCTCTATTCCATGGTGTGAATTATGTTCCCTTTATTCTTGACTGTACCGTCGATGCCTCCTGAGATAGAAGAACCCGCAATCGAGCAGGTTACGTCAGTTTCTCAGATTTCTGATGTGCGTCCGACGGACTGGGCATTTACGGCAATACAATCACTAGTGGAGCGCTATGGTTGTATTGCAGGATATCCGGATAAGACCTTTAAGGGAAACCGGAGTATGAGTCGATATGAATTTGCGGCAGGATTGCAAGCTTGTCTGGACACCGTACAATCTAAAATTCAGGACAATACAACTTCGATCGCAAAGCAGTCAGATTTAGAAACACTGAAAAAGCTAACGACAGAATTCGCCCCAGAACTTAGCATTCTCAGCGGACGAATCGATCGCCTAGAAGCAAAAGCTCAAACTCTGGAATCCAATCCGTTTTCTACGACCGTGAAACTGAGCGGACAAACGATCGTAGGACTGTCTACTGCGGCAGGCGGCAATCCTCCGGGCCTAGGACAAACCAACCTAAACCTGACCTACATGACTCAATTACAGCTATCTGCGTCATTTACAGGGCGAGATATTTTAAGAATTGGGGTGATTACGGGGAATACCGATCGTGAAGGTTTTGGTAATCCCGAATCCCTAAATACCTTTATGGCGTATCAGTCCTTTCAAGCGGCGCTGAATAACCAACTTCGACTCAATACCCTAGAATACCGCTTTGCCGCCACGCCAAAGTTTGTGATTGCAGTGCAGCCTGTGGGCTTTAGTTTGACGAGTGTCCTGAGTCCAAACTCTTCCTATACTAGCGCCGGAGAAGGTGCCGTATCCCGCTTTGCCGCCTTCAATCCAATGTTGCGCATTGGGGATTTGGATGCGGGAGTGGGGTTTGACTGGTTGATTTCCAAGCATTGGCGCTTGCAGGCCGCCTATGGTGCTCGGACTTGCGAATCTACATTTACACTCGCAGCATTGCGGGGCACGTTAACCGATTGTGGGGTTTCCCATGGTTTTTTCAATGCCGATCACAGTGCTTGGGGCGTTCAACTTCTCAATAAACCCAATAACAATATCTCGATCGGTCTAGCCTACATTAATGCCTATTCCAGCGATGGACAACTTGATACCTTTACGGGGAGCAACAATGCTGATATTTCCGGAGGATTTAATGAGTCTGCCAATATTCATGCCTTAAGTGGAACGCTGCGGTGGCGGATTATGCCGCAGGTGACACTGGGTGCTTGGGGTGGGCTGGCGGTGGCGCTATCACGGGATTCTGGGGCCGCGACGATCGCCAGTACGTTCCTGTTTTCCTTAGGAGTGGATGATCCGTTTGGGCGAAAGGGCGATCAGTTTGCGATCTTAGCCGGAATGCCACCCCGATTGAATGGTGGATTGCTGATTGAACAGTTTGATCAAGTTTTTTCCTGGCATCTTGAAACCTTTTATCGATTCAGAATCAACGATCGGATTTCCATTACACCAGGCATTTTCTATGTAACAAATCCGGGTCATATTTCATCAAACTCTAATCTATTTGTGAGCACAATTCGGACGACATTTTCATTCTAAAATTTAGGAGATCATCATGTTTCAAAACTATCAAAAATTATGCTTTCTAGGATTCCTAAGCATCGCGATCGCCACGGGATTTCCGAGAGCTGCGATCGCGCAAGTGAGAGAAGCCACGATTATTGAAATTTTAGATGGCGACCAAGTTTTTATTAATTCTCAAAAGGCACGAAGAAATGCAGTAGGACGGTTTAACCAAACGGTGGGAACGCGATCGGCTAGAACTGGAGTGCGATTTGACACACCGGGTGGTGCAAGGCTCGATCGGAATTCGTCCATCATTGTGGGAAAATGTGTCCGGCTAGAGCGCGGACGGGCAGTGGTCTCAGGAACAATGGGGCGGAACGGCTGTGTGGGAAATGTAGAAATTCGACCGCGTGGGACGGTATATGTGATGGAAATCGGGGAGGATCAACGCGGGCGTGTAACGGTTTTGGAGGGAAGTGTTGAGGTTTTTAATCCTGAAGTCCCAAATGGCGTTGCGATCGTCTTAAGCACAGGTGAATCAGTGGATATTGCCGCCGATGGACCAATCTCATCCGTCCAAAAATCGAGTGAACTCCAGCTTCAAAGTATATCAGCCGCTTTATTTGAAGGCTTTCAGCAACCACTTCCAGAGTTAGAAAAGGTTGCTTTCTTAAAACCGATTCCGCCCGAAAAAAAACCTGCTTTAACTAATAATGAAAATAAGTTTTTGGCGGATGCTTTATTGGGGCGAGATCAATATACCGATGGGGTTAAAGGACAAAACAACAATGAAGTTTTTCTATCAGTAGCGGGCAAATTTATCAAAGTGAATCAGGAAGTCAGCTTCTATCCCAATTCTCCTTTTCAAGCCCCCCTCGATCCATCTCAGGCACCCAATCCAGTAAATCTGGTGGGCTTTGCTGGAGACTTAGTAAATGGGAGTTTGACCTCGGTAACGTTGGGCGCGACGGGGTTGTTTCCAAGTCGGACGATAGCAGGTCTGAGTGGGAACAATGCCATTGGTGAAATCACCTTGTCCGATGGTCGAGTGATTCGGGCCATTGTGCTTAGGATTAATGGACAAAGTATTGTTGATAACCAGCCCTATGATGGAGTCCTACTGTTTGCACCGGGGAGATTCAATTCGGTCGGTCCAGGGCGGCGCGATCGGTAGTCTGGTTGCTTGTAGTCCTGCTGATAGCCAGCGATTTAAATTCAAAATTAAAACGGAGACTACCCCACCTTTTACATTTCAGAGATATTTCCCCTGCTGCATTGCGGATATGATCTTTCAGTTCCTGTAGAAAGGCTTCATAGTCCCGTGAGATAAAGTCAATGCTCATAATAGCGATCGTTCAACTGAAGTTAGGTTCCCCTATCGTAAAGCAAATTTAGAGACAGAACCAGAGGGACGATCGGACCCTCTAATTTTGAAAAGGTAGCCTCATGGGTACCACTGGTGCCGTTGTGGATCGCTGATGATGAAGGTATCAGTTACATCATCCTATGGAGTTCTTATCATGTTGAGTACACAACTCGCCAGCGGTTTATCAGGTGCGATCGGAAGCGATTATCGTCGGACGGGGAATGAACTTATTTTCGTTGAGTTTGGCGGAAAATTATCGACTGTTAAACTGGGTCCAGTATCGGTCGTCGCTTCCGGAAGCACCACACTTAAAGGGACGTGGACCTTTGATTTTGATGCAGGAATACAGGGCGCAGATTCCAAGACGGGCGATGTCTGGTGGGACCAAGAGACGGACATTCTACGCAAAATGGTGCCAACGGGGAGTGCAAAGATTGTCAATCTAGGGGCAATAGATTTTGAGACGCTAACGCCAACCCAGCTTAAAGATTTAAATTACACAACGACGGCCATTCCCGGAAGCAACAATGAGACTAATCAGCTCGTGGCCGGAGATGTTTTTGCAGTTGCAACGAATGCTGGAAACTACACGAAAGTAAAAGTCTTAGCCTATGGCTACAACCTTGACATTCAGTGGGTTACGTATCACTTTGGCTCACTTTATCAAGTATTGGGGATAGGCTACAACCAGCCCGAGGACGTCATTCTCACCACCGATGAAACCACGGCCTACATCACAGAACGATCGGGAACCTTGCTACGAGTTGCGCTAAACCAAGGCGATCGGGTCAATGCAACCGTCGTGAGTTCTGGCATGACAGCGCCTCATCAGATTTTTCTAGACGAACCTCGCAATCATGCCTATGTGGTAGAGTTTGCGACCCCAGGGCGACTGTTAAAGATCAATCTCACCTCAGGCCACCAATCTGTCCTTGTCGGAGATTTACAGGGTGCGATCGGGCTATTGATTAGCAAAGATTTGCAGTTTGCCTATGTTAGCGAACAAGCGCAATCGGGTGGACGAGTAACTCGAATTGATCTGAGCACCAAACAGCGTCAGGTAATCGCCAGTGGCCGGGTTGCGCCATTCTTTATGACGTGGGCCGATGCCAATGAACAGGCTATTTATTTGGTCGAGCGCGATCCAGCGAACCGCATTTCATTACTGGATTTGACGACGACTCCCGTTGCCATTTCAACGGTTGTGAGTGGTTTACCTGTGCGGCCATCTAGCATGGATATTGTGGTTCCGGGTCGCCTGCTGGTCTGTAGTAATGATGTCATCACAGAAATCGATCTTGGCTTTAGTGAGTCAGGTCCATTGTTATTGGGGATTGGTTTTGTCCCGTTCGATCGGATTACGGTGGCTGGAAAGGCTGACACAACGGTTGACCCGGCCTACTTCTTCCAAGTCAAAGATGCTCCATTTGGCGGAACGTTGCCGTTGATGATCAATCACAATCGGGCTTATAACGATGGCGGACGATTCTATCAAGTCTTAGTAGATGGCATAGTCAAGACCGATGCCTGGAGTGATTATGAATGGGATGAGAGTACCACTCGTTTTGAATTGCGGACCTTGAATCCCGGTCCGATTCTAGGGGTGGGAGGAGTTGGTTATTATCCCGTGCGATCGCCGGATCAGCTTTGGTTGAATGCTTGGCTGGGTACGCTCTTAAATACCGTCGGGTTATCTGATGCGCTACACACCATTAGCCTCCGAGTGGTCGATGACGCCGGGAATGACTTGAATAATGGAGCTGGACTGGTCAATCTGACGGTCTTGCTGGACAACAGCCCTTGCGTGGGAACATTGGCGACTCCGACGTTGAGTGATGGTACAGTCACTGACCCCAACTGCGGCACGCTTAAGTATGGTGCGGACAAAACCAAGCAAGTCCGAATGGCTTATACGGCGTCCCATCCCCATGGCTACGCAACGTACAGTTTCTCGTTGATTAAAGGAGTTAACTTACTGACACCTCCCAGTACAGGTGGACCTGTCAGTAGCGTTCTTTCTCCTGTTACAGCCAGTGTTGCAACCCTTCTGGGAACCTGTACCGTTGCGGGGTTCTCTGAATATCTCTATGTTGCTGCTACGGCTACAACAGGCTGGGGTCGATGCAGTCAGTATGATGCTTCAGCGGCGATCGCCTTTGTTCTCACCCCCACCTAAATCTCACTTCACTACAGGGAGCTATTGATCACCATGCAACAAAACCTATTTTCGATCGTGCTAGTCTTCATCGCTAGCACGATCGCCTTGAGCAGCAATCTACCCGTTGCCCAAGCTAAAACGATCGTTCTTTCACCGACTAGTCGAGTCTTTCGGAAGGGAAACACTATTGTTCCTCAGGCGGTCATCCAGGCTTGTCAAGGGGATATTGTCGAGTACAAAACTCAATATTCGGAAACGAAGCTAATTGGGCATTTCTGGGTCAAAAAACATGCTTACCGCATTTGTCCCAGCAATGGTGGGAAGATGGTCGGCTATTTTGAAGAGCGAAGTCCCGATGGTCGTCAGTTTTGTAGTGGACAGATGACGATGGAGTTTAACGCTCGTGGTTATCAACGTATTCAGTGGACTGAAATTAAGGCAGTCCCGAACTATTTCTGCCCAGGTGCGGGCAAGAGGGTTGAACTGTTTCTCTAGTCTGCCGACAAGATTATTCTGTGCCGCTCTAAGATGAAAACCACAACTGGCCATTTATTCGTTAGTTGTGGGATAGTCGATCGTCTCACCATAATCGCCTTCTGCGACAATATTATCGGTGGGTTGCCAATCATTGGCTTGAATAACAAAATCAAACTGCTTCTTTAACTCCTCAGTCGAGAGTCGTTCTAGCCCTTTCCCCCAGGGCATCCCAAAATTAAAGGGTAAACCAATCTCAGATTCCACCTGACGATCGCGATTGATAAACCGAAAATACTGTCCCATGGGTTTTGCCTCATTACAGATTCGATTAGACTCGTAATCTCCATCATAGGGGATTGCCAGTTTCTTAGATCGCCCGATCCTCTTTCTGCTCCAAGACCTTAACCCGGATATCTCACAAATAAGTAGGGCGTGAGGTGGGAAAACTGCCAGAATGCAGTAAACACAAAGAATCCAGACATTTTTCCTATGACCTCACTAGATACAGAGTGTACTCCAAAATCCTATGAATTTGGACGCTTGGATGGACGGCAAATCTTAACGGATTTCAAAGGCGGTGAGATGACGCAAGATGGCGGATTAATCTTGGTGTCAGCCTTAGATCAAAAATTAGGACTGAGTGAACGATTAGCGGCCTGTTTCACAGACCAACGAGATGGTCGATATGTTCAACATTCCCTCAAAGATTTATTGGCCCAGCGACTGTATGGTTTAGTTCAAGGCTAGGTCGACCTGAATGACCATGATGCAATCCGTCATGACAAGATGTTTGGGATTGCCCTGGGAAAACTAGAAAGTCATCATTCACGCTGTGCGCCCTTAGCCGGAAAAAGTACGCTCAATCGTCTCGAACAGGCGATGCAGATTCCCATTGACTTATCTCAGGAACGATATCAGAAATATAATTTATCCCCAACGGCCATGGAGAACCTGCTAGTCACGCTGTTTTTAGAACACCATCCGGCTCATCCAAAACAGATCATCTTGGATATGGATGTGACCAATGATGAAGTTCATGGCCAGCAGGTAGAGACGGCATTCAATGGATATTACGGTCAAACATGCTATACCCCCTTGTTAATCTTCTGTGGACGGCATCTGTTGAGTTCTAAATTAAGACCGTCGAATGTAGACCCAGCAGCGGGAGCATTAGAGGAATTACATCGCATCATTCCGCAAATCCGAGCACAATGGCCCAGCGTTGAAATTGTCGTTCGAGGAGATAGTGCCTATAGCCGAGAGGACATCATGGCTTGGTGTGAAAGTAGTCTAGGGGTCGAGTATGTGGTGGCCCATGCTAGTAATGCTCGATTGAGGGCACAAACCTGGCATTTAGAAGAACGGGCAAAAGCGGCTTATAGGGAGTCACGGAAACGCATTGCGGTCGAATTGAAGGCCCGATTAGGGGAAATTTCCGAGGCGGATTTGGATGCCTTAGTCCCGGTTCAAGTGTATTATCAGTCCCTCAATTATCAGACGGAGCAATCTTGGTCCATTGCCCGACGGCTCGTTTGTAAGCTGACCTATGACGGCAAAGGCGTTAGACGTCATTTTATTGTGTCCTCTTGGAGCGCATCAACGATATCTCCAGCTAAACTTCACGCGGACTACTACTGTCCAAGGGGTGAAATGGAGAATCGCATCAAGGAACATCAAATGGATTTGTTCAGCGACCGAACCTCAACCCATGAATTTGAGAGCAATCAACTTCGGCTCTGGTTTTCGTCTTTTGCCTATGTATTAATGCAAAATTTACGGCAACAGACGCTAGGAGGAACGGAATTAGCGGTGGCGCAATGTGGGACGATTCGGCGAAAATTGCTCAAAATCTCGGCCCAAATCCGAATTTCTGCACGAAGAGTGGCGATTTCCTTTAGCTCTGACTGGACCGGGAAAGCGTTATTTGACCAGGTTTATCAACGATTAACGCAATTAACCACGCTGGGATAGATACTTTTGGGGATACGGAATCAACCGAATACTTTAAGTGAGGAGACCATGAAGGCTCTCATTTTCTGATGTCTATGCTCTGAGTCAGTCTCCACTCCACGACAATTCCCAATTCTAGGCAGATTATTTTTGTGATTTTGATGAATTCGTTCAGTGGATTTAGCTATTTCTCTACATCATTCACAAATTCATTGTTTTTACTGATTCGCCGTTGAGTTTGTGAGAAATTCGGGCTTATTCAGGTAAGCGTAAACCTGTCTGGATGAGCCATCGATCGATTTTTGCGCCATCACATCGATCGTTTCCTGAGAATAAGTGGTAATGCAAAATTATCTATACAACTAAGACCCACAAAGACATCGCTGAGGGAGCTATTTCAGCCATCCTGGATATCTAATTTATTTTGCACGACCACATACCCCTTTGAGAACATCCAAATTTCAAAGGGGCTTGTCTCCGACGAATCCTCC
>ENA-OFCD01001352-OFCD01001352.1-metagenomes-genome-assembly--contig:-NODE-1352-length-12469-cov-3.177219_pt1 | contig 12469 bp, 10 predicted proteins | sample MGYA00153392_OFCD01 | MGnify analysis MGYA00153392 | reverse complement strand
AACCCAGCCCTACCTAACCACCACAATTAGAAGGGGCAGCGACAATTTTTCACAGCGCAAGCCACCTTTGGCCCGGCTGCACTTCCCTTGCGGTTTTCGCCAACCTTGAATAAAAGAGGTGAGCGGCGATTATTCTGAACTCGCGAAAAAATATGTCTCTGACCCCTTTGACAAAAGATACTTTCGCGCGTCCGCATAGGCTACGTCCGGCGCAAAGAATTTCACCGTTTCCGCATTGTCAAAAATCAGTTCACGAACCTGCTTTCCCAGTACCGCGCGAATCAGAATGTTCGCATCAAGAACGATGGCCTTGCCACTCATGCTGCTTTGGCTTTCAGCTTTTTCGCAGGGGTGCTTGCCCTCTTTCGTGCGGCTTTGAAGTCCGTCACTACGGACTCGACATCCAGGCCTTGTGATTCAAGCAGCTTGTCCAGAACCTTGCTGGCCTTTTTCAAGGCGGCAATATCGGCTTCCACTTGCCCCTGCGTAGGAATAAAATAGCCAATTGTTTGCCCATGCCGTGTCACCGCCACAGGCGTGTTGGATGCAATATATTCAGCCAAGTCCGCACGAAACTCGCGTATGCCTACCTTTGTCGTTTCCATATTTTTGCCTTACAAGTTGTGAATCTTTGTGTACACATTTTACCTCGCTTCACGGATTTGTGCAAACCAACGATTGTGAAGCCACATGCGACCATTGGCTCAGGAAAATGACGCCAATCCAGCAACGTGCAACGCCTCTGACCAATCCGTTACTACCCTATCCCTTCAAAATCTCAACCGCCGCATTGTGCCCGGGAATTCCGGTTACACCGCCGCCTGGATGGGTGCCCGCGCCGCATTGAAACAGGCCGTTAATCGGCGTGCGGTAATTGCCATAACCGAGCACGGGGCGGGCGCTGAAGAGTTGATTTAGCGACAGCTTGCCGTGAAAAATATCGCCACCGACCAAACCAAATTTACGTTCAAGATCAAGCGGCGAGTGAATCTGCCGGGCGATCACGCTGGCTTTGAAATTGGGGGCGAATTTATTCACGGTGTCGATCATAAGATCAGCCACTTCCTCGCGTGCATCGTCCCAGCTCGCGCCATTCGGCAAAGTAGGCGATACATGCTGGCAAAAAAGGCTCGCGACATGCTGGCCACGCGGTGCGAGTGAATCATCTACCGTCGACGGAATCAGGATTTCGACAATCGGATTTTTGGACCAGCCGTGGATGCGTGCGTCGAAGTAGGCTTGCTCCATATATTGCATCGACGGGGCCATGATGATGCCTGATGAATGATGCGGCCCGGCCTCTGGCAGGCAGGTAAAACGCGGCAGTTCGTGAAGCGCCACATTCATGCGGAAGGTGCCAGAGCCGCACTGGTAGGCGTTGATCCGCTGATTGAATTCAAGCGGGACATCCTGCGGAGCAACGATTTTCTGGAACAGTAATTTGGGATTGAGATTGGAGATGACGCGCTGGCTATAAAGCTCGGTGCCATCTTCCAGCACCACGCCGACGGCATTGCCTTTTTCCACCCGCAATCGCGCCACGCTGGATTCGGTGCTGATCTCGACACCACGCAGCCGCGCCTCAGCGGCAATGGCCTCGCTGATCGCCCCCATGCCGCCAATCGCATGGCCCCAAATACCCTGCTTACCATTAACCTCACCGAACACATGATGCAGCAACACATATGCCGAGCCGGGTGTGTAGGGCGAGGCAAAATTACCGACGACGCTATCAAAGCCGAAGCAGGCTTTGATCGGCGTGGATTCAAACCAGTCGTCGAGCATCTCGCCTGCGCTCTGGGTAAAGAGATTCAGCACATCGCGGCGGGCGGCCATGTCGAGGGATTTAAACCGCTTGCCGATTTTGAGTGCCTGAAAAATATCGGCGACGCCCCCGCCCACATTCGGCGGTGTTTCGAGCAGCAAATCCTTGAGTACCGCCGCCACCCGATCCAGCATGGCGTAATAGGCCGGCAGCTTGTCGGCATCGCGCTTTGAAAACCTGGCCACCTCGCGTTGCGTGGCTTCAAGACTGCCACCCACTTTGATGTATTCAGTGTCGCTCAGTGGCAAAAAATTCGAATAGGGTCGTTCCGCTACCCGCAAGCCATGCTCATGCAAACGCAAATCGCGAATGATTTTAGGATTCAGCAGACTCACCGTATAGCTTGCAGTCGAATTACGAAAGCCGGGGTGAAACTCTTCGGTAACCGCTGCACCGCCAACAATATGCCGCCGCTCCAGAACTCGCACCTTCCAGCGTTTTGCGGCAAGATAGCAGGCGCAGACCAAACCGTTGTGACCACCGCCGATAATAATGGCGTCGTAAACCTGTTTCATAAATTTATATTCCGGCTTTAGCCTAATGATCAAACAACCACCAAACAACTTACAGAAAACATTATCTTCGCAACCTGTGCATCTTAAATGAACGCATCCAAATATCTAAATTATTTATGCCTGTTAGGGCTGTTGATGCTCACCGCTTGCGCAGGCGGCATTGCCGACTATAACGGTGCCGACGCGCCCAGTTTTGCGCCCTACCCACCAGATCAGCAGCCGCGGGTGGCGCTGGTACTCGGCGCAGGCGGCCCGCGCGGGTTTGCGCATATTGGCGTGCTGAAAGTGCTGGAAGAAAACGCGATAGAACCCGATCTGATTGTCGGTGCGTCGGTCGGTGCCATGATCGGCGCTTTATATGCCAACGGCATGCGCGCTGCCGATATTGAAAAAATCGCGTTGGAGATTGATGCCAAACAGTTCATCGGCATTTCGACTTCGGGCTTGAAAGGCAATGGGGGTGCAGTGGCAGCCTTTGTGGCGGCCAGCACCGACCATAAACCACTCAACGCCATGAAACGCAAGCTGGCCATGACCGTCACGCAAACCAGCAATCACGCGCTCGGTATTTTTAACCGGGGCAATACGGGTGCTGCCGCACGCGCCTCCAGCGCCACACCGGGACAGTTTTTTCCGGTACGCATTCGCGGTGTCGAATATGTTGATGGTGACGAAGCCGCGCCGGTGCCGATTAGTGCCACTCGCAAGCTCGGTGCGCAGGTGGTGATTGCAGTTGATGTCTCGGCCTATGTTTCGGCCATCCCTGCTTCCGTACCGGTCGAGTGGAGCACGCGCGATCGAAAACGCGCTGCCATGGTGGCCGCTGAATCAGCTGATGCCGACGTCATCATTCATCCTGATCTGGGCTACTACGCGGGCATTGGCGACGATTACCGGCGCATGTGCATAGCGAGAGGTGAACGGGCGGCGCGGTTAGCTTTGCCTGCTATCAAAGCGGCGCTGGCCAAACTTGCCTCCCGGCAAGCGGCGCGGTAAGACATTTGATTTGACTTGAATACAGCCGCCTTGAATTTTTCTTGACGACTAAATTCGCTTCGCATCATTTTTGCCAATCTTGTTGCTACACTGCGTGACTAATTTGCTATCCAACTACTTCAACCAAAAAACGCGCCCTTATTTTGAGCTCTCGACGATTAACTTCATTCGCATTCAAACCCGCATTTGCATTTGTATTATGGATTACAAGCGCGGTGATATTTGCGCAGCCCTCGCCACCGGCGATGCCCATCACGTCAATAATGCCACCGGCTGCAACCAAACCGGTAGTTATATCGGCCACAGCAGAAAGCGTTTATACGAGTGCACGCCCGAAACTTTTACAAATTCGAACCTTGCTGACCGCAGCGGGCCGTCAATCCACACTGGGCTCCGGTTTCCTCATCAATGCCGAGGGCCTCGCCGTCACCAACTATCATGTGGTCTCGCAGTACGCGCTGGAGCCTGCCACCTATCGAATGGAATATGCAGCTCCCGATGGCACCCGTGGCGCGTTAAAACTGCTGGCAATAGATGTGGCCAATGATCTCGCGGTCGTACAATTGGACAAGACTGGTTATCCGTTTTTTGAATTCAATCCGCGCGCCCTTGATGGCTCATTACCCAAAGGTGAACGTCTATATGCGATGGGAAATCCACTCGATCTCGGCTTTACCATTGTCGAGGGCACCTACAACAGCCTGGTCGAAAAAAGCTACCAAGACCGTATTCACTTTACCGGTGCGCTGAATCCGGGCATGAGCGGCGGCCCGACTGTCAGCGCCGATGGTCATATTGTCGGCGTCAATGTGGCCAAACAAATAGGCGGAGAATTGGTGAGCTTTTTAGTCCCCGCCCGCTTTGCGATGGCCTTGATTGAACTTGCGCAGAAAGAGCCCACGCGAGCCTGGACATCGCCTGAAAAAACGCGCCTGGAAATTTCTCGACAGCTCTTTGCCTGGCAGGCGGATTTGTATAAAAACCTCGGCACTCAGGGCTTTCGGGCCACAGCATACGGCCCGTATCGCGCGCCTGAGGCCGTGGCATCGTGGTTTACGTGTTGGGCACGTACCAATGCCGAACAAGTACCCAAACCGCGCGCCATTATCAACAGCACCAATTGCAATACAAAAACAGGGCTGTTCGTGGCCAATAGTTTACAAACTGGCTCAATTGAACTCTCACATTCATACGCGAAAAGTGGCGACTTAAATGCATTCCAGTTCGCTGCATTTATTTCCAAGCAATTTGAAATAGGCTGGACCGGCTCAGGCAAAAAGAACCTCACTCAAAACCAGTGTGTGGAAAATTTTGTGGCTGCAAGCGCCGCCAATCGCCCACCGTTGCGCGTAGTGTGGTGCGCACGTGCACTGCGCGAATATGAAAATCTTTACAACATCACGGTCATGGCGGTAACGCAGGATAAAAGCGACGAAGCCCTCATATCAAAATTAGCCATGTCGGGTGTCGGCTACGATAATGCGCTGCTGATCGGCAAACAATTCATTGGCGCGATTGAAATCGCAAAAGATTCCTCAGGCGCTGCCGGCATTGAGGTGAAAAAATGATCTGGGTCGAAATTTTATCTCGCCAACATGAGGTTATTTCACGACAGCGGATCGATGAAACCACGGCAAACGTGACTATTCGTGTGGGCCGCGCTTTTGATAATGATGTAGTGATTGATGACGCCTACATCGCACCTTGTCACCTGGTGTTGACGCGTGACCCGAGCACGGGATGGACCGTGCAGGACAACGGCACGGTGAATGGCGTATTTATTGAAAATCGTGGGCGAAACCGGAAGCTTGCATCAGAGCCTGTCACCATTGCCGATGATTCAATCATTCGTATTGGCAAAACGTTCTTGCGCATTCGGCGTATCGATTTGGCGGTAGCTGCCGAGCGAGCATTGCCGGTGCCGGTGCGTCATGCCTGGCGCTGGCCGGTGTTGTTTGCATTGGCTGCAATCACCATCGAAATGCTGAGTGCCTGGTTCGGTGAGACGGGCGAATCTAAATTATCACGCTACATTCTGACGATCATTACGATGCTGGCGACGACCCTGATATGGTCGACCGCGTGGTCGCTGGTATCGCGGATTTTTTCAGGGCAGGCACAATTTGAGCGCCACTTGTTTATTGCGCTAAGTGGCCTGCTGGCCATGAGCGCGCTGGATGAAATGATCGGCGCCAGTGCATTTGCATTTTCATCGCAATGGCTCGTTGAAAATCAATTCATCTTCAACTGGCTCATCGCCACAATCACCCTATTTTTCCATTTACGCGTGATCGGCCCGACACACCTGGCAGTTAAAGCGGCGAGTGTCCTGCTCATCAGCAGCTTGGCGATTGCCACCACGATGGTCGGCAAATCAGAAACAAAATCAAGTGGCCAAGCCAATTATTTGCGACAACTAAAACCACCGATGATGCGCCTGATACCTGCGCAAACAGAAACCGCGTTTTTTGCCGACGCTGAAAAACTCAAAGCAAAACTCGATACCGCGCGCAAGGAAGAAAAGCCCGATGGTGGGGTATTCAATTTTGATTTCGATGACTGAAGCTGCGCAGTGCTTAGGTATTGTGGAGACGTGCTTATAAACGCTTCAGCAACAATACTAGGCAACCGTATCAAGCAACGCGGTTTTTTCCTGAACGCGCTTTTCAAATCGTTCCACATTCACGACCACGCGCTCATGCGAGCCTTCACCGATCAGATCGCGCTCATCATGGGCGCTGACCGCGAAGTGAATATTTCGCCCCTCCGTTTTTATCACGGTGGCAGTGGCGATAACACGCATGCCCACAGGCGTCGCTGCTATGTGCGAAACATCCAGTTGAGTACCGAGGCTTTGATATCCGGCAGGCAGCATGCTTTCGCACGCATCAAGCGCGGCCGCTTCAAATAAATTGATCATGACGGGCGTGGCCAGTACATGAATAGCGCCTGAGCCTACCCGCGGTGCGGTGTGCTCATCCGCCACCAATAAAGTCGCAGTTCCGGTGGCACCGGCAGGAATGTCAAGAATAAAGATCACCGAATTTTCTAACGTCTTTGGCGCAATTTTATTAGTAACGCTATTCGATAATTTTTACAACACCATCCACCATTTCAGCCTCACGCTTGCTGCCATCTTTTTGAATAACACGACCCTTGGCACGTCGCATGCCGTCTTCAAATAGGCCTTCAAACCACGAACCGTCGTTGAAATAAAAAGCGCCATTACCTTTCAGCACGCCGTTCACGTATTCGCCATCGGAGCGTAGCCCGTTGGAATAAAAATAATTGCCCTTCCCCGTCAATGCACCCACTTTAATGTCGCCTTCATAGCGATCACCATTGGAAAAATAGTAAGTGCCCTTGCCCTGCGCGTTGCCATCCACAAAATTGGCGTCAGTACGATCACCACTTTTGCTCACATAGATTCCTTTGCCGGTCATGCGCCCCTGCAGCATTTCGCCTTCGTATTTATCGCCATTGGCGAATGCGTACAACACCCGTCCATTCGCCTTGGCGTTGGCAAATGTGCCGTCAATCCGATCACCGTTTTTAGTGGTGAATACGCCTTTGCCGACAACCGAGCTGTTTTTGACTTCACCTTCGTATTTATCGCCGCTGGCGAATATCCAGATGCCGCGACCGTCGGGACTGTCCTCTGTAAAATCGCCGTCAAAACGGTCGCCATTGGCCCATTCATAAACTCCGCGCCCTTGCTTTTTGCCGTCTTTAAAATCACCTTTGTAGCGGAACGCGGTGGAGATATATTCACCGGGACCATGCAAAATTTTAGTTTTATCTTTATCTTCTTTGTATTCACCGTTGTAGCGCGCACCATCAGGAAACTCAATCAAACCCGCGAGGATTTTTGGGGCTGCCGGTCCCTGCGGAATCGATGTTTTTTGATCAGGTGAAAGCGATGCAACGATAATCCGCGCGGGCGCTGGAACAAAGGCCGTGGTCGGCGCTGCTGTTGGCATTGGCGTCGATCTTGGTTCGATCCCGCGGGTTTCACTGGCAAGCATGCCGCTACCAATTGACGCAACTTGCACGGGCGCTGCAGCTAAAACCGGCTCGGACTTTGGAACCGGAACAGGAGCGGATTTTGCCACCTCCACTTTAATTATGACAGGCGCGGCAGGCGCTTCTGCAACCAACACCGGCGCAACCGTTGTTGAAGCCGCCGACAACGGTGCGGCCGCTACCTGCGACTGCGCCTGTTTCAAACCATCTATACGATTACGCACCAGTGGCGCAAATGCGCCGGATGGAAATGACTCCAGATACGCCTGAAAATCTTTTATGTTTTTACTGTCTTTAATCGACGTCCAAAATTCCCGATCAAGCCCTGCCTGCGCATCTCCTGAGACCGCACTGTTGCCTCCTCCACCGGCTTGTCCACCCGAATGGCTGGCAGCTTGAGTGAGCGAGGCGCGCTCGGCAAAGAAAAAAGCACCGCGCGGCAACGGCGTTGAATATAGCTCTGGCAATTGTTTGTTGCCACTTTCCTGTGCGACCGCCGTTTGCACACGCTGAAACATCAAGCCTGCCTGAAACTCGGGGTTGCGAATCGTTTCCAGCAGGTGTTTGGTGTAAAGCCCATTCACGCCATCGCCATCCAGCGCAACGGCTCCTGCCGCTGCCGCGTAGGCAACAATAGTGCCAGGCGGCACTTTGGAAATTTTGGCGAGCCCAGTAGCGGCGAACACATTGCTAAACGGATTGTTGCGACACGCATCCAGAATTACAAACTTGAACGGCACTTTCGCATCATCCATGCTCTCCAGAATCTGTCCGACCTCAACCGCGTTGTAGACGATTTCCGCCTCAGACGTAAACTTGGCGTCAACCGGCACCATGAAATTTTTATCCCGGTATTGAATACCATGCCCTGCGTAATACAGCACCGCCGCCTTGGCACCTTCAAGAACCTTGGTAAATTCAACTGCGGCACTGCGCATCGTGACAATATCCGCGTTGGTTTTAACGACCACCTTAAAGCCCAAATCGCTTAAGGTCTTGGCAACTGCGCGGGCGTCGTTTTGTGCATTTTTAAGCGGATCAGTCGGATAGGCGTCGTTCCCGATTACCAACGCTACCCGATCATCGTAGGCAAAAGCAGTTGAGCTACCGAGGGTTATGCCGAGCGCTGCACAAACCGAAACCCCGATCAAAACGAGGCGTGCGCTTAATGAGCTTAAGCAGCGGGCACCTGCTATTGATGTTGTCAAAAACCGGCAGAATGGATGAGATCGAACAAGCATGTTTGCGTATAGTTAAAAATATATCTCATTATTACGCAAAATGAGTCTCGTAGGAACCATTAAGCGGCAATCAGGCGACATTAACGTGTCATCAACCATTGACTCAGATTATCCATCCGCATCAAGGCGTTATTTTCCCAATTCAGCCAATTCGGGCAAATCAGGCCGATCTTTGGCGAGCTTTTCAAAAATCTCAGAAGCATCCTGTGAAGCGCCCAGCTCCTGCAGGGTGAGCGCATAGAGCAGCCAATCAGAAAACGCCGCCTTGTCCAGCGGTTTGCGTTTTTGGGTGAGCTCAAGAGAATGCGCGGGAAGGGTTTTGAAGGTGCTGGTACCAACTTCCATACCGGCAGATTTTACTGTCCAGGCATATTCAACATCCGGCTTTAGTTTAAGGTTGCCGGGCAATTTGATATTCGTCACGTTGGCGGTCGATTTATAGATTGGCCGAGCCGATGACGAAACCGACCTCAATTCAAAATCAAACCGGCCCTTTTCATGCAGGGAGGCCCAGCGAAACGCAGGCTGCAGCGAAACCACCGTGGTTTTGGTCGGATAAATCAAACGCTCGGCTGGGGGCAGTGCATCATTTTTGAGTGAGCTCGCGACGCCAATGGAGCGCATACGAATCGATGCGCTAGAAGTGGCCTGCGCAAAGGCATTTACTGTCTTGCCTGAAACCTTCCAGTCGGTCTCACGCATCTTGGGCGGCGGGCCCACTTTAGCGGCAACTTCAGCTTCACCGACCACAAAATCGCCCGGCCCTTTAAGCACAAATTCTTTACCGGATTGCAGATACATGACACCGACTTCGCAGGCTTTGGTGCAACCCAGGCGGTTGCCTTTTTTTAGCTCGGCCATGAGCCCCGCTTTGTTGGCATCCAGTGTGGCCTCACCTTTTACATCGGTAATGAAGGCGATGCCCTGTGCGTGGGCGATGCCGCAAACCGCAAACGCACCAGACAAGCTAAGCATGGCGAATGTGCGCTGGGTTAATTTCAAATTCAGTTTCAAATTCAGTTTCAGATTCATTTTATTTCTCCCTTAAGCAGCTTTAAAACAAACTTTAAAACAGCATTTACAACCATCCACATCAGCCTATTGAGTTACCGCTATCGTCTGCAAAATTCAAATACGTGTTGCAGGTGGCTGGTTTTCAACACCCCAAACCGGCAATGGACTGTGCCCACGCAACACCTGCTCGCCAAAGGCAATTAGCCCGAATCCCGCCCCCAGCCTGGACTTTACGGATTCCGTCAGCACAATTGTGGTGCCCAGACGCTTGGTCAAACCTTCCAGCCGTGATGCCACATTGACGGCATCGCCAATCGCTGAGTAATTGTGCCGCTCAGTCGAACCAATATTACCGACCACCACCGTCCCGTAGTTTATGCCGATCCCTATAAAAAGTGGTGGCAATCCATCCGCCGCAAATTCCTCGTTTAATTTTTTCAGCGCTGCCGTCATATCACAGGCGCATCTTACTGCGTCACCGCAAGGATCAACCGCTGCCCTGGGTGCACCGAACAGCACCATCATGCCATCACCAATAAATTTATCAATCGTGCCTTCGTATTGATGCACACAGGCAACCATACGGTCAAAATAACGGGTGAGAACCGTGGTGGTCATTTCCGGTGTCAATGATTCTGATAATGCTGTAAAACCACGAATATCGCTGAACAGCACACAAACCTCGGCGGTCTCGGCTGATACGCCCGCCGACAGATTACCCGCCATCATTTCCTGCAATACAGCGGGCGAAACACTACCGGCAAACGAGGTCTTGAAGCGATTTTTTTCAAGCAGTGTCTGCACGCTGTCTGCCACTCCTCTGACCATTACACCCACCCACAAGGCCAACGTCAAGGTTACGACCGGCAGCAACCAGTTAACAGTGATAAAGATCACAGAGAGCGCAAAAATAACCAACGGCGCTATCACCAGCGCCCCGATGTACAGACTAGCGCGGGAACGCAAAAAAACGCTGCATAGCATGATCAAACAAAACCCCACCGTGAGCCATGCAGGGAGGGGACGAATCAGGCCATTTCCCAAGATGCTGCGCAGCGTCTGTAGATGAATAACGACGCCCGGCTGATTGAGATTTTCGAAACTCGATTGCCGCCCCCACGAAGCCAGCAACAGTGGCAGCTTCCAGCTATCAATGCCGCTCATCACGCTACCCACTACCACCACCTTGCCGCCAAAATATCGCTCCAGCGCGCCCTCGTCTTCGGCAAGCAAATCGAGCACTTTTTGCATGGGTATGTAGTCAATTTTCCGGCCCACGCTAAAATCGATATAGCCCGACGATACCGGCTTGCCCAGCGCTCGCGCTATGCTCCCCGCCATGGAGGGCATGCGGCCGCCAAAGGGTAATTCACTTTCATCAAAACGCCGCGCCGCCCGATCCGGATCTTCAATGACTTGATCCAGCGAGAAGGTTTCATCCTGGAGCATGCGCAGGTAGATTTTATTAATGCCCGCCAGACGACCATCCGCATCAATGGTGTGGACAATGGTGAGCGGGGCTTGTTGTTTCAGATTGCGCAAACTATTCAAGAGCGCTAAATCCAGCCCCGGAATAATCGAATCATACGAACGCGGTGGCAACACAATATCGACTGCAACCGCAGCGGGTTTGCCGCGCCGGATCGCTTCAAATAATTTCGCATAATGTTTGTGCCACAGCGCGGATGGCTCTTCAAATTTAACCAGCGCCCCGTCATCAATTCCTATCAGCACCGGATCATTCAGAGCCTCACGCGGAAAATACTCGCGCAAAAGACGCATCTCAATATCAAAAGCCGTCCGCCCCAACGCGGCATCAAGCGAGCCCATACGATTCGGTAGCTGGGTAAGCGCCAGCAATATCAATACCGCGATGCCCCAGACCAGTGGCCATGGGCCCAGGCACATACCCAGACGCATACCCATGCACAGACCCGAGCGACGCCACCCGGCAAAACGGCCCGACTTGGCAGTGATGGGACTATTGGCTGATTTTCTTGATGTGCGCATTTGTGATTTTTATCGATTTCACACTATTCTAGCGGCGTTCCCTGGATGAAGCTTAAAACGATATTTCTATGAAAAACTTTGGCTGCTTCGATTACATCATCGTTGGTGCGGGTACCGCAGGCTGCGTGCTGGCCAATCGGCTGTCAGCCAATCCGGACATGCGCGTGCTGCTACTGGAAGCGGGTGGCAAGGATAATTATTTATGGATTCATATTCCGGTCGGCTACCTGTATTGCATCGGCAATCCGCGTACTGACTGGTGTTATCAGACCGAGCCCGAGTCCGGCTTGAATGGTCGCTCCATTCTGTATGCGCGCGGCCGCACGCTGGGTGGCTGCTCCTCCATCAACGCCATGGTTTACATGCGTGGTCAGGCCCGTGATTATGATGAATGGGAAGCGATGGGCAACCCTGGCTGGGGCTGGAACCAGGTACTGCCGGTGTTCAAACAAAGTGAAGATCACTACGCGGGCGCATCGGCTATCCATGGCGCACAAGGTGAGTGGCGGGTTGAAGAGCAGCGGCTTGACTGGGAAATACTGCATGCCTGGCGTGCCGCTGCCGAAGAATGCGGCATCCCGCAAATAGCTGATTTTAACGGCGGCGATAATTTTGGTTCGGCGCGTTTTCAGGTAAACCAGAAAAATGGTGTGCGCTGGAATGCGACCAAAGCGTTTTTACGGCCCGCCATGAAACGCGCTAAATTAGTCGTGCTTACCCATGCGCTGTCCACCAAAGTCCGCGTGGATACTGGCGATCAGGGCAGATGCGCAACCGGGGTTGAGTTCACACACGGCGGCGAAAGTTATTTTGCTGAAGCAAAAATTGAAACCATTCTCTCAGGC
>ENA-OFCD01001351-OFCD01001351.1-metagenomes-genome-assembly--contig:-NODE-1351-length-12499-cov-2.468820_pt1 | contig 12499 bp, 7 predicted proteins | sample MGYA00153392_OFCD01 | MGnify analysis MGYA00153392 | reverse complement strand
GATTTTTATATCTTTGAGTTTTAAACCATGCTCTTTGCGCTGGTCTGGCACTAAATGATTTTTAGCAATCTCAATTTTTTCTTCTGTCGAATAGCCACTCAATCGCAGAACTTCCATTCTGTCGCGCAGTGCTGGTTGAATACTTTCCAAAGAGTTTGCCGTAGCAAAAAATAAAACCTTGCTTAAATCGTACTCGACTTCCAAATAATTATCGTAGAAATTAGCATTCTGTTCTGGATCTAAAACTTCGAGTAGTGCACTCGATGGATCACCACGAAAACTATTACCGACTTTATCTATTTCATCGAGAATAAAAACAGGATTGTTGGAACCTGCTTTTTTAATATTTTGAATAATTCTACCCGGCAATGCACCGATATACGTTTTTCTGTGTCCGCGAATTTCGGCTTCATCTTGCAATCCACCGAGCGACATGCGCACGTACTTACGTTTCATTGCTTTTGCAACCGATTTGCCGAGCGAAGTTTTTCCGACACCGGGTGGACCTACCAATAATAAAATCGGCGCTTTCATATCGCCTTTGAGTTTTAAAACCGCGAGATGTTCGATGATGCGCTCCTTCACTTCGTTCAAACCAAAATGCTCTTTGTCGAGAATTTTTTTAATTTTCGGAATATCAAAATTATCAGGCGTGTTTTCATCCCATGGCAAATCGCACATCGTATCGAGGTAATTCACTTGAATGGAATACTCAGGTGCTTGTTGCACCATGCGGCGCAATTTGTTGAGTTCTTTTTCAAAATGTTTTGCTACCTCCGGCGACCATTTTTTATTAATCGCTTTTTCGGTCAATCTTTTAACTTCTTCTTCATGCGCATTGCCGCCGAGTTCTTCTTGAATAGTTTTAAGTTGCTGATTCAAGAAATAATCGCGTTGCTGCTTATCCATTTCAAACCGCACTTTGTTTTCAATTTCGCTTTTGAGTTGTAGCAACTGCAATTCCGAATCCATGTGCATTAAAATAGTTTCCGACTGTAATCGTAAATTATTTATTTCTAAAATAGATTGCTTGACGTTTACTTTCGTGTTCAGGTTAGAAGCCACAAAATTTAAAAAAGCTACATCATTCGTGATGTTCTTCATCATCAGCAGCGCATCATTCGAAACGGGTTGTGAAAGTTCGATAATTGCGCGCGCTTTTTCGCGCACACTCATAATGAGCGCGCTAAATTCTTCTTTGTTTTTCGCTTCCGAATATTCGAGTGGTGTAGTTTGTGCTTGTAAAAACGGTTCATCCGTAATGATTTCGTCTAACTTAAATCGCTTTTTGCCATGCAAAATAGCCGCTGAAGTACCATCGTTGAATTTTAAAATCCGAACTATTTGCGCTACTGTTCCGACAGAATATAAAGCGTTGAGGTCTGCGCTGTCACTTTCTGAGTCGCGTTGCGTGATTGCGCCAATCAATTTATTGCCTTCAAAAGCGCGTTGCACTGCCTTCAAACTTTTTTCTCTGCCGATTGAAACAGGAATAACAACACCTGGATACAATACAGTATTTTTCAGTGGCAATAACGGGAGTATATCCGGGAAAACTTGATCTTTTAATCCATCGTTCATCTCATCTAAATTCAAAAGTGGATTGAAATCTTCAATATCATTAAAAGGTATAAAGCGCGGCAAATTTTCAAACATAACAGTGGTGGGTGTTAGAGTCGCTATGCTTGGCGGCTCTATGAGTGATGTGTGATGGGCTAAGAGTTAAGAGTTGTGAAATTTATTTCCCAACTAAAAACTCATAGAGCCGCCAAGCATGGCGACTCTTACTCCCCGTTCACAACGGTTTTTAATTCCTTCGTCGGCAACAAGGCATTATTAGCCGAATCGGTATTTGTATTAATGCGAATTTCGTCATTGTTCTCGTCAAAAAACTTATAAGAGATAACGGGATATTCTACTTGTGGCACTAAATGAACGCGTTTCTGATATTTGAAATACCATTTCCAAATTTTATTCGGGAAACCAGCTTTCAGGTACGCTGTGACGAATGGATGCGCGTGTAAAAATAATTTGCCTTTCGGTTTAATATTCAAAACAAATTCTACATCGCGTTCAATTTCGTCCGTCAATAAAACGGTTGGTTCAATTTTACCTGTTCCGTTACACGTTGGACACAATTCCGATGTATTTATATTTACTTCTGGGCGAACACGTTGTCGCGTGACTTGCATTAAGCCAAATTTAGTAAGCGGCAAAATGGTATGTTGCGCGCGATCCAGAATCATAAAATCTTTCATTTCTTTTTGAAGCGTCTTTTTATGCTCCAAATCTTTCATGTCAATAAAATCAATGATAATAATTCCGCCGAGATCTCGCAGTCGCATTTGGCGCGCAATTTCTTCAGCCGCTTCAATATTTACGGCAAGTATGGTATCGTCGTTCGCGTTGTTACCAACTTTATGTCCCGAGTTGACGTCAATAACGTGCATCGCTTCGGTGTGCTCAATAATTAAATAAGCACCACTGGGCAAATTTGCTGTTTTACCAAAACTACTTTTAATTTGTTTATTCACGCCAAACGTCTCCATAATCGGCTTCGTACCTTTATGAAGTTGAACAATTTTGACTTGGTCAGGTGCAAAACCTTGTAGATAGGTTTTTATACTTTCGTACGTATCTTTTTCATTCGTAACAATGCGCGAAAACGAATTGCTCAGTAAATCGCGTAGCAAACTGGATGTTTTATCGAGTTCGCTTAATAATTTAGCGGGTGGCGAAGCTGATTTTAAATTATGGAAAATTTTACCCCATTTTTCCATCATTTGCTGAATCTCTTCGTGCAATTCAGCCGCTTTTTTTCCTTCCGCTGCTGTGCGAACAATGATACCGAAATTTTGTGGTTTTATACTTTCTGCAATAGTCTGTAAACGTTTGCGTTCTTCGGAACTACTAATTTTTTTGGAAACGGCGATGACATCCGTAAATGGTGTGAGCACTAAAAAACGACCAGGAATATTAAGTTCACAACTTAGACGCGGTCCTTTTGTACCAATCGGCTCTTTTAAAATTTGAACCAACAAAAAATTTTTGCGATTTAAAACGGTGTCAACTTTACCATTTTTGTTGATGTCAGGTTCGATTTTAAAATTATCGAGGCTCGGTGTATTGATACCACCTGTCATGATGCCTTCGGTATATTTCAAAACGTTTTTGAGTTTAGGTCCCATATCAGTATAATGCAAAAATGCATCTTTCTTATGACCGATATCAACGAACGCAGCGTTCAAGCCAGGCATTAATTTGCGAATTTTGCCAATAAAAATATCTCCGACGGCAAAATCGTTGCTGAGCTCCTCGCGTTGTAATTCTACGAGTTTGCTATCTTCCAACAAAGCTATTTCCACTTCTGTTGAAGATGCATTAATAATGAGTTCTTTTTCCAATGCACTATGTATTGATTAGTAGTGCCCGAACACAATTGTCAAGATCTTTTAAACTACGCCTTGAAGTTAATACGCGTACTCTTGTAAATTTAGTTGTTCGTTGATAGTTAGTTGTTTGTTGTTCGGTTGCTCTTTTAATCTACAAGGAGCAACGAACAAAGAGCAACTGTCAACTAAATTGTTTTTGCTGAGTGAAGCGTATGGGATTAACTAAAATTATGCAAGTTGTCGCACGGCGACAAAATTTTTATGGCACTCTAACAAAACCAAACAGAGTTAAGTGTTCTACAAAAGTTATATTAACACTTTAAGCAAGCTACAAATCAGGGTATTGCTACGAACACACCTAACGATTTATAAAATGTTTATTTCTTCTTCTTGTGACGGTTTTTTCTTAAACGCTTTTTGCGTTTGTGAGTAGCAATTTTATGGCGTTTACGTTTTTTTCCGCTCGGCATACTATTTTATTGAAATTTTATATGATGAAATTTATTTTGCTCAACTACAATAACTTTTTTTACGAGTTATCACGAAAAAGTTTGCAAAATTACATTTTATTCATCACATAAACTAACAGTGCCTAAAAAAACTTGAATAAAATTTGAAAACCTTAAACCAATCCAATATGTGACAAATGATGCAAACTGTGCCAATGATACATATACAAATGCGATTTGACGGTAAACAATTCATCGAATGCGGGGTGTTTGAAAGTTTTTTCAAAATCGTAAGGCACGAGATGTTTATAAATTTCCGACCAGCGTGCGTGCAAAGCTGTAATTAAATTTAAAGAAATTTCGACAGGGAGTTTGCTATCGGATAATTCTGCCCAAAATTGTTCTTCGTAAGGTTTAATCGTTGGATTTTTTTCTGTGAGTGCCAACTTCAAACGCGTATAACCATTCATATGACTATCAGCAACGTGATGAACAACTTGTCGAACCGTCCATCCGCCAGGTCTATACGGCGTATCGAGTTGTTCGGGTGTTCGATTTCTGACAGCGGCTGTTATTTTTTCTGGTAAATCTTCAATCGTTTTCATCCAAGTTTTTATATCCTCCGTTGTAATAATCTTTGGTGTTGCAGCGCGACCTATTGGATATTTGAGATTTTCTAAAGTTTGAGCATCCATGAAAAAAAATTAAATAATTTGAAAGGCAAACATACAATAGACTACTAAATAAAAAAAAGAGGCTACGTAAATAGTAGCCTCTCAGATAAAAAAAACAGCATTACATAAATTCCAAAATATTTTGTGTTTCACAGTTGCTTAAAACAAAGATGTTTTCACATCCTATCTAAGCGTTGTAACTGATACTTTTCAATTACATCTAAAACTTCTTTCAAAAACATGGGTGCATCTTCTGCATAACCTAATTGTTGAAGTTTCCGTGCCCACGTTTTATAATCCGTCACGTCCGTACCTTTTAAAGCAGCAAATTTTCCTGAAGTGATATACAAGCTATGATCTCTGAAACTCATCCAGACAGATGGATATTTGCGAAAAATTAAATTACCTTCTGTCAAAGTTTCACCTTGCCAATTATTATTATTGAGTAGATTGAATTGATTAAAACTCTGCAAAGCGCATTCGCTCGAGCTAGCCTTGCTTTGCAATAAAGCAACCGCTAAAATAAAACTCGATGATACGCCGCATTTTTTTCTTTCGTTCACTACAACCGAAGCATAGCGTTTTAAATACGCAATTTGAGTTTCAGTGCTGACATTAACTAAAGCGTTGGGGCTTGTAGGCAGCGAAAAAAAATTATCTGCTAAGTTCAAAGTCGTTTCAACACTTTTATCCTCAGGCATTTTTTCAGTTACACTCACCGCTTTCGGATGAATTTTTTGTGCTTCCCCGAAATGAAAAGAAAAACTAAAATCGCGTTTTAAAATACCTAAAACAATCAGAAGCAACAACGAAAGTTTAAACCAATGCTGATAGCAATACATCCAAACTTGTTGCACTTTTTTATTCATGATATAAAACTTTTTTTTGTTTTTGAGTGTGTTACTGTGGTGCAAATATAAAACTAATTGTTTTATATTTGCAAATGTTTTTACAAAAAAAAGTTTATTAATTTTTAGTTGGAAGAAATTAAAGATTTCGATTAGAGTTGTTTTACACTTTTATGGCTTTCCAATCACCTTTATTGAAATAATACCACGCAAGGAGCGCAATAAACGTTTCGGCAACTGGAATGGCTATCAAAACGCCTGTTTCGTTGAGTTGCATAGTTTTGGAAAGAAAATAAGCCAACGGCACTTGGAACAACCAAAAACCTACCAAACTAATATATGTTGGCGTTTTCGTATCGCCAGCACCGTTCAGCGATTGCATCATCACCATGCCGATACCGTAAAAAATAAAACCCGATCCTGTAATTTGTAAAGCACGCACGCCATGTGATACGATTGCAAGATCAGAAGTGAAAAAAGATATAATTGGATGCGCAAAAAATAGGAATAAAATGCTTACGCCCGCCATGAAAACAGTGTTGTATTGCAAAATGAGCATTACACTTTTTTCTGCGCGATCAAATTTTTTCGCGCCTAAATTCTGACCCACTAATGTTGCTGCAGCATTGCACAAACCCCAAGCAGGTAAAATAAAAAAAACAAAATTGCGAATAGCGATTTGATAACCCGCCGACGCCGTTGTTCCGCCTGTATCAGCAATCAAGCGCGTTAAAATTATCCAGCTTCCACTCGCTATCAGAAATTGAAACGTTGCCGGTGATGCTATATTTATAATAGATTTTACGATGTCGGTATCGAAATTAAAGTAACTGCGATGAAAGTGTAAAATATTACCTTTCTTAACTAAATTAAAAATTTGATAGACTACACCCGAACTTCTGCCGATCACGGTTGCGATGGCGGCACCTTTCAGTCCAAAAAAATGAATAAACAGTGGGCACAAAATAATATTGATAATACTGGCAATCCATAAACTTTTCATCGCCATAACGGCATCGCCTGCACCGCGAAAAATACCATTGATTAAAAACAAAAGAATGATGGCAAAACTTCCACCCATCATAATGCGCGTAAAAGTTTTTCCTTCAGTCACAACATCGGCTTGCGCGCCCATGAGACGAAGAATATCGCCCGCAAAAATGAAACCGAGTAAACTGATAACGACAATTAATAGCAGCGCTACTAAAATAGATTGCGCACCGGATTTAGCAGCAGCATCCGGATTTTTTTCACCGATTCGACGCGACACTATTGCCGTTGCTGCCGTACTTAAACCAATTGCTACCGAATAAATTAATGTGATGACTGACTCCGTTAAACCTACCGTTGCAATCGCGTTCTGACCTAATTTGCTCACAAAAAAAATATCAACGAGTGCAAACACACTTTCGAGGCTCAATTCTAAAATCATCGGAATAGCCAAATAAATTACCGCTTTCGGAATACTACCTTCCGTGAAATCGCGTGCTTCACCATCCAGCGATTCTTTAAGCGTAGCTATAATTTTAGAAAAAAGTGAGGTAATAGTCATTAACGTTGGACGGTTCGCTTTTTAAGTCTATCGAAAAAATGCCGCAAAATTAATGAGAACGATACAAAGCGAATGAAATTTGAGATTAAATCAGAAAATAAAAAAGTAAATCCATCTGAAATCAAATTTAAATTTAATAAAAATATTTTTAAAAATCTTTATTCAAATGCAAACCACTCGCCACTAAATCAGTGTGTAACCAACAAACGTTTAGTGTCCGTAAATCTGCCGACTTGTACACACATTTTGTACCAAGTAAAAATAATATTAAGACCGAGTTCACATTTGTTAGTATATTTGTAATGCTAAACAAGAGTAAATGGTGCAAATTTTATTAATCGAAGACGAACAAAGAATTGCCGAACTTATTAAACGCGGTTTGGAGGAACAAGGCTTTCGAGTTACCATTGCATTCGATGGATTAACGGGAAAGAAATTAGCGCTTGCGAACATTTATGACCTTCTCATTATAGATATTATTCTACCAAACATAAATGGCTTAGATCTCTGTAAGGAAATACGTTTGCAAAAACCAAATATTCCTATAATAATGCTAACGGCATTGGGTACTACAGATGATAAAGTGGAAGGTTTTGATGCTGGTGCTGACGATTATCTTGTAAAGCCGTTTGAGTTGCGCGAACTAAATGTACGTATTCGAGCATTATTGAAACGGAGTAACAATAATCCTAATTTGCAAGGCTTTATTTTAAAATATGCTGATCTCGAAGTGAACGTTCACACCAAAATTGTAAAACGAAACGATAAAGAAATTTCTTTAACACCCAAAGAACTCAAACTGTTGGAGTATATGATGCAGAACCCAGAGCGTGTTTTAAACCGCATTGAAATCGCAGAAATGGTTTGGGAAACAACCTTTGATACTGGCACTAATTTTATTGATGTTTATATTAATTATCTTCGAAAAAAAATAGATAAAGATTTTGATGTAAAACTCATTCATACCAAACCAGGTCTTGGTTTTATTTTTAAACATGATTAACGATGCAAATTAAAACAAGACTCACGCTGTTGTTTACTTCGTTAATTGCTGCTTTGTTATTGGCATTTGCCATGATAGTATTTTTCACCTCATCTGAAACCAGAAAAGATGAATATTTTAAAAGACTAAAACAACAAGGCGCTACAAAAGCGAATTTGTTTTTTGATGCTAAAGTTGCTCCTGACGTTTTACAATTAATTTATAAAAAAGCACCTAACGCTCTATTTCAGGAAGAAGTTGCTATTTATGATACTACATTTAATTTGCTTTATCACGACGCAGTGGAAATTGACAAAGTGAAAGAAACAAAAGACATGATTGAGAGCATCATACTACTAAAACAAATAGATTTTTATATTGAGGATATGCAAGTAGTTGGTTTTTTGTACGAGCATAACGGTAATAAGTATGTCATTACTTCTGCTGCCATAGACGGTTATGGAATTGCAAAATTAACCAACCTCCGCAATACACTCATCATTTCTTTCCTTTTATCCGTTGTAGTCATTTTTTTTGTTGGTAGGTTTTTGGCGAGGAAGTCGTTACAACCTGTTTCATCAATGGTGGAAAAGGTAAAAAAAATTACCGCTACTAATTTTGATTTACGAGTTGATGAAGGTAACCGTAAAGATGAAATTGGTGCGTTAGCGATTACCTTCAATGAAATGCTGAACAGACTTGAAAATTCTTTTGACGCACAGAAACATTTTGTATCGAATATTTCGCACGAGTTAAGGACTCCGCTCACAGCAATGCTGGCAGAAATGCAACTTACTTTACAAAAAGAAAGAAATAATTTAGAATATAAACAATCGCTCGAACACATAATTTCTGATACACAAAAACTGATACGCCTCTCTAATAGTTTATTGGATTTAGCTAAAGCCAGTTACGACCAAACCGAAATTACATTTAAGGCTATCCGTGTAGATGAAATTTTATTAGATGCAAGAAACGACGTACTGCATAACCAGTCTAACCATAAAGTAAATATTATTTTTGAAAAAGAAATAGATAATGATAACTTTATTTCGGTTAATGGCAACGAATATTTATTAAAAGTTGCTTTTATCAATTTGATAGAAAATGGTTGCAAATTTTCAAAAAATAATCAAAGCATCGCATCAATTTCTTATGATGCTAGAAACATTATTCTTACTTTTCTGGATAATGGTATTGGTATCGGAGAAGAAGAAATGCAATATATTTTCACCCCATTTTACAGAGGCGCGAATAAAAAATTCATAAATGGAAACGGTATTGGTCTCTTCTTAACCCAAAAAATTATTTCGCTGCACAACGGGACTATCTCTGTTTATTCCAAACTAAATGAAGGAACAACTTTTACTGTAAGGCTTCCGCATTTTTGATTTCCATTTTCTAATAATTTTCTAATATTATTCTAATGTATCTCTAACAGTTATTGTTGGTGAGCTAAACTACTTTTGCGGTGCAATTAACAAAGATTACATCATGACAATTAAAAAACTTCAAAACTGATACCCCTATTATGGAAAAAGTCAGTAGTCGTTGAACGGTAGAACACGCGTAATACAAGTGAGTTGGGAAGTTTCAGGAAATTTAACTGATATTTAAAATGTGTAGAATGAAAAATTTAAGTCAATGGGTCAATGCCTTCATTATTTTGTGTATTTCAGTTTTATTAACGGATACAATCTCGTCGTGGTTAAAACACTCATCTGATAACAACACCAATTTTGTTTTCATATTTATTTTCAGTTTAGCTACATTATTTACGCTTGTATTCTGGAATATCTATAATAAAAAAAAACTAAACCGCAATAAAAAATAAAATTATGGTTGAGGTAAAAACAGAGAGCTTCAAAAATAAAGTAACTTTTTCTCAAACTTTAAACGGCATAGACGATGTCGCTGCCACTAAATTAAAAATTGCAAGTCGAAGCGATAAAAATTCTTGTTTTGCTATGTTCGATAGCAGCAATGAAGGTTTATCCGACGCACAAGTTGAAGTTAAGCTAAAAATTTTTGGTTTCAATGAAGTGAATCATGAAAAGGCTCCATTATGGTACATGCAACTGATAAGGGCATTTTTCAATCCGTTTATCGGTATTTTAATCATCATTGCAGTTATATCCCTCATCGTTGATGTTGGTATGGCTATACCGGGTGAAGCAGAATATAAAACAGTTATCATGGTGGCAATTATGGTTATTACAAGTTCTCTGCTTCGCTTTTTTCAAGAATATCGTAGTAACAATGCCGCAGAACAATTGAAAAGCATGGTCAAAACTACTGCCACTGTTTTGCGCAAATTAATCGGTAAGAAAGAAGTGGATATAAAAGAGTTAGTACCAGGTGATATTGTCTTTCTTTCCGCTGGAGATATGATACCAGCAGATTGCCGCATTCTTCAATCGAAAGATCTATTTGTAAGCCAAGCGATGCTAACTGGAGAATCTTTTCATGTTGAAAAGAGGAACTTGATTATACGCGATGCCGATACTAAATCACCTTTTGAATTAGATAATATTTGTTTTTTGGGTACGAATGTTGTCAGCGGTTCTGCCTCTGCCATTATTGTTTCAACCGGAAATCAAACTTATTTTGGCTCTCTTAGCAAATCTATTGTAGGAGTAAGTGCTCAGACCAGTTTCGATAAAGGTGTTAATAAAGTGAGCTATTTACTCATAAAATTTATGTTGGTAATGGTGCCCTTAGTTTTTTTGATTAATGGTTTTTCAAAGCATAATTGGTGGGAAGCTTTATTATTTGCAATTGCTGTTGCTGTTGGTTTAACACCAGAAATGCTACCTATGATAGTAACAGCAAACCTTGCAAAAGGTGCAATGAATATGAGTAAAGAGAAAGTAATTGTAAAGCGTTTGAGTGCCATTCAAAATATTGGAGCAATGGATATACTATGCACCGATAAAACAGGTACACTTACAATGGATAAAATTGTACTCGAAAGACATCTCAATATTTTTGGTGATGATGATGAAGAAGTGTTGAAATGGGCTTACCTAAATAGTTACCATCAAACAGGCTTAAAAAATTTGCTGGATGTTGCCGTACTTGATCATATTGAATTACATGACTACTTAAAAGTAGAAGAATATTTTTTAAAGATAGATGAAATACCTTTCGACTTTCAGCGCAGACGTATGAGTGTTATTTTAAAGCAGCGTAATGGAAAACATTTATTGATTTGCAAAGGAGCAGTAGAAGAAATGTTGGATTTATGTAGTCATGCTTTCGACCCTGGTGAAGACCACGAATTACACATTGAAACAGATACTATAATATCAATGGATCGTAGTGTTAGAAACAAAATTTTAAACACAGCTAAAAAATTAAATGAAGAAGGTTTAAGGGTTTTGCTAGTTGCTATTAAAGAATTTGACGACAGAGCATTGACCTATTCGGTAGAAGATGAAAACGATATGGTACTAACTGGTTTTATTGGTTTCTTAGACCCAGCTAAACCGTCTGCCAAAACTTCTATTGAAGCATTACAAAAATTAGGTATTAGCGTTAAAGTTTTAACTGGCGATAATGAAATTGTTACAAAAAAAATATGCAGAGATGTAGGTATTTATTTCGATAAAATTTTATTGGGAGCTGATATAGAAAAAATGAGTGATGAAGAATTACAATTACAAATTGATGACGTATCTATATTAGCAAAACTAAGCCCAATTCAAAAATCGAGAGTTGTAAAAATATTGCAAGCTAAAGGACACACTGTTGGTTTTATGGGTGACGGTATTAATGACGCAGCAGCACTTCGAGATGCAGATGTCGGCATTAGTGTAGATACCGCTGTAGATATAGCGCGAGAAAGTGCCGATATTATTTTATTAGAGAAAGATTTAATGGTTTTGCGCAAAGGCGTTATTTACGGACGTAGAACTTTTGGTAACATCATTAAATATATTAAAATGACGGCAAGTAGCAACTTCGGTAATATGTTCAGTATGTTAGGAGCAAGTGCCTTTCTGCCTTTCCTTCCAATGTTGCCAGTTCAAATATTAGTTCAGAATTTGTTATACGATATTTCTCAAACATCTATTCCTTGGGATAATATGGACGAAGATTTTTTAGAAAAACCCAAAAAATGGGACGCTGGTGGCATCTCAAAATTTATGCTTTACATAGGCCCTATCAGTTCTATTTTTGATTATTCTACTTTCTTTGTAATGTTCTATTTTTTTAAAGCAAATAGTGTAGCTTCCGAATCTTTATTTCAAAGCGGTTGGTTTATCGAAGGTTTATTGTCGCAAACCTTGATCGTACACATGATACGAACACGAAAGATTCCTTTTATACAGAGCTGGGCTGCAGCACCGGTAGTCGCATTAACTTCCGTAATTATGTTGATTGGAATAGCGATTCCTTTCAGCCCTTTTGCAAGTTCATTAAAATTACAGCCCTTGCCATTCATCTATTTCCCATGGCTGATAGGTATTCTTATCAGTTATTGTTTGCTTACGCAGATGATAAAAAATTGGTACATCAAAAAATTTCATCAATGGTTGTAGGTGAAAAATTTGATAGAAAAATTATGTGTTTCAAAAAAAGATTCTTTAGTCTAACAAA